>JADMIO010932570.1_pt1 | contig 106470 bp, 67 predicted proteins | sample 8958161 | NCBI WGS metagenome assembly JADMIO01 (sample SAMN16585339, study PRJNA669376) | soil metagenome | isolation source: Crop rotation soil | place: USA: Cullars Rotation, Alabama | collected 2011
CGACAACTTGTCCACGTGGAATTCTAAGCTTAGGATCCCAATGTGCTGGAAAGTCGGAAAGAATAATCATTATATACTAACAGCGATTACCAACGACAATCGGGTCGTGCTTTGTCGATCGAAAATCGATAAAGTTGCCGATACAATCTGCAGGTCGAAGATCGCAAACATCTTCCCTGGGAGAGCTGAACAGAAGCCATCAGTTCCAATTTACAATGGGTTGAAGATCATAAACGAGACTCATTTCATTGTTAACTCACTGAATTACTACTCCTATTACTTCAATATGGTCTACTGGCACCAGGCTGATGGCGACCTGTCGATTTTCTCAGTCGATTCTGATATAGCCTTTGCGTATTATAGCGATTACCCAAGATACCCAAGCTTTACAATTGCTGAAGGAAACACAGCTATTTTCATTGCGAGTAACGGAACATCAAAAGACCCTGAAGACTGTGTGTTGTTCCTGTACACTGATAGTCACCACTGGAACGTGGAACTGCATGGAAATATTCAGACGCCTATTGCTACGATGCCGATGAAATGTCCAATGCCTCATTACTCGCCTAAGATTATGAATATGCATAACATGCTGCTGTTAATGGAAGAAGGAAAGATGAATTTCTACATGACAAGTCCAGGCTACACAGTAGTGTTGAGTGATTATTCTGCTACGATTGAGCCAAGCAAGATCGAAGTGCCATTGATCGTGTCGAATGATCATCATAAGGTCGCTTTGAATTGGGTGATCTATGGTAATCTGTTGAACAGACCGATTAATTACGTAATTTGGCTTGTGGATGCTGCTGCTTGGGTCCTAATGGCGGTTTTCCTGCTGTTTAGAATCAAGATCGTTGTGAGACAGTTCGAGGCTTTGCTGACGAAATTGTTCATTAGAGGTGTGAGAAAGGCGAACGAGTTTGCTTGGGAGATGGCACTGCCGTTCTTCACGACCATGTTTATCTTCTTCTTTGGTAATTACTAATTAAATTTTAAAGTAAAACTAATGTTGTTATTATCAAAATTATTAGGTGTGACGACAGACGGAGTCAATAGAGATGGAATTATCGTCTTTTTAATGATTCTATCCTTCAATGGGTTCATTCGTCAGATGGTGGCGACTCTGGTCCAGGAGAAACAAGAAAAACTCAAAGAATATCTAAAGGTATAGGACTTTTTGAATTTTTGGCATTGATCTTATAACCCTAAAGGTTTCCGGCTTGAAAATGAGCACTTACATCCTCGGTTTCCTGTTTATGGGAATCACCAAAGGGCTTATGGTAAATTTGCCTGATAGATTGATCAAGAAACTAATATTTCGTTAGATTGGACTGCAACATCTAGCACTCATCTTTATAGTTTGCAATTGCGATAACGTAAGAATCACCTCTGAGATGTTCTAATAACTGAAAATACACTAGATCTTTTGGCTCGCACTCGGACTGATCCCAACTCTTGCCTCCCTGACCCTCAGATCACTAGCACTCTCATCATTCTTCGAAAGACATCGCTTCGCGTCTAATTGGGTCGGAACCACTTTCGGATTGTTGACATTGCTGATCTTCGTCCCAAGATACAAGAACGGCTACCAGTAATATATATTTCAAAGAAAAACCTTTAAAGCTTACATTTTCCCCTTTTCCCCTCTTATTTAATAGATCAACAGCCTGGCTCTACAGCATCTTCCTTCCTGAAATCGGCTACGGACTCGGAGTCTCAACCAGTGGCTTAAGAGACCAATTGAACTACGAATACTCGATTCTTGACACAATCAAGCTCAATACTTTCGGCTCACTGATGTATCTCCTAGCCTACCTCTATTTGGACCAGGTAAAATGACTATTTCTACTCGAATTAACCCACTACCCTCAAAAAGATCATTCCAAATGAATATGGTATCAGAAAATCAGCTCTGTTCTGCCTGCCTCGCTGGAACAGAAACCTCATCGCTAAATTCACCAAGGGTGTCTCAGATATGGGTATCCCAATGATCCAACTCCAAGAAGTCAGACCTGAGTCATACGGAGACGATGACACCACTGATGCCAGCTCTGCAAGATTCCACGAAAAACCAGCTGAAGAAGCTGGATTGACTCGATCGATTATCGTTGACACGATTAGAAAAACATTCTCAGATACAGTTGCTATTAACAACGTGTCATTCGTTGCTTATGAAAAGCAAATATTATGTGTGCTGGGTCACAAGGGATCTGGTAAATCCTCTCTGATTAACCTGCTTGCTGGAATGTACAATCCTGACTTCGGAGACATCAGATGTAAATTTACATTTGCTTTATCTGTTTTGACAATGAGACTTGTGTAGACAATCAGCTTGACTTTAAAGAATACTTCTCTGATATCAGAAGCAAGATCGGCTACTGTGCTTCCAATGATACACTCTGCTCGTATCTCAGTGTAAATGAGATGTTTAAACTTATCGGAGACACGAAATGCGTGCCACAAGAGAGAATGCACCTCGAAAAGAACGATTTCTATGATAAGGTATTAGCTAATTCCTCTAAAGTTTCCTAAGCAAAATTCATCTAGCTTGGACTGCTTGAGTACCGAAACGTCAAGGTCAAAAACCTCAATCGAGGCCAGAGAAGAAGACTCTGTGTCGCGCTTGCACTCCTCGGTAACAGGAAGTACATCCTCCTTGATGAGCCTACTGCAGGTATGGTTATAAGTGAGATATGTTCAGAAATAATGTGATTTTGTAATTAAGATCTTGATATCAAATCAAAGAATAAGATCTGGGAGCTGTTACGAGAGTACAGAAACGAAGGAGCAACGATCATTATCACCACAAAGGACACCAGCGAAGTAGAAGCGATAGCTGACAGAGTTGCCGTACTCAGCAATGGACAATTATTTGCTCTCGGACCATTGGAGTTCGTTAAAGACAAACTAGAAGTCGGCTATAAGCTCACTGTCACTCCAAGGTGATTTTGCTCTCTACTTGCTCGTTTCTAAACATAATAATAAAGTGCTGATGACATGAAAGCCGATGAGTTCAATAAACTCAAGCCAGCAACTGAAAAAATCGTTCTGAAGCACGTTCCGCTTGCTGTGAAAGAAGAAAGCACTCCAGCTAAGCTCCAGCAATTCAGACTCTCATTCAAAGATTCTAGCAAGTTTAGTGAAGCTTTCGAAGAGCTGGAAAACATCCCTCAAATCAAAATCGTTCTCGAGCTGACTCAGTTCAAAGACGCCTTCGGCAACCTGACCTTCACTGAAGAGAAATACACAAACACTGAGTCTTATTACTCCTGGGTCGAAGAATCCTTCGGTATCGCTTCTGAGGAAGAAGTCGTTCCTATTCCACCTGAAGTTATTGAAAGTAACCTATATTCACCCCCAATGATGTGGCTAACCTGGTTTTATATTGAATAGCCCCTAGAGCCAGCTTCATCAGTCAAACTCTTGCGATGGTCTACAGAAAGTTCTACTATGCTGCAAAATGCCCAGCTGCTATTGCGACTTACGTGATTGCGATATTATACATCGTTTCAAGCAGCTACTTTGCTTTTGGCCGAGCATCTTACTTTGAAGAAAATCCTTGGGATGAGTTGAATATCGTCGGATTCTGGAATATCATCTTCTGGGCCATCCTCGCTCCAAGTTTCGCTGCTCTGCCAACTGTTGAGAGAGAAGAACGATTCAAGATCAGAGAGACTCTCAGAATGCAAGGTCTTAGAACGATTCCTTACTGGCTTGGAACATTTATCGTTGATATGTGCGTTGCTGCTATTTTCCTCTCCTTGGAACTCCTCGTCATCAGCATCACGTAAGAAACACCTCAATTCCTCAATATTAATCTTGTTTTTCATCGAAATAGGTCAATTGCGTTCCCATTCATCTCTAAATTCCTCGGAAGATTCAGTTTGATCACTTATGCTTACGCTCTCTGCTGTATCTCCTGGGCTTATGTCGCAGGCTATTTCTTCAAGAGAGGCTCGAATACCTACCGATTCCTCGGTCTCTTCTACTTCTTCAGTAATTACCTTGCCTTTAATGAGCCTTAACACTGATCAATTAGTCGGATTCATCCTTTGTTACGTGGTCATCAACATTTTCTGGGACAAGGGCAGAGGAGATGGTCTTTTCTTCTGGCTCGTCAAATGCTCTTACTTCCAGCTTTTCCCTGTCGGCCCATATGCTGAATGTAATCTTTCTTAACAATTAGCTTATATTAAATCCTTTAAACAATAGCTCTGATCATGCTCCACATCGTCCAAGTCAGCGGATACTCCAGAGAATCTCTCCAGAACGAATACTACGGCGCAGTTCTCTACAGCCACTTCGGAGGCTATTTCATTCAACTAGTCATCAATTTCTTCATTTATTTTGCTCTCGCCATCTGCTTGGATAAACTTAACCTCACGTTCTTACAGAGACCTGATGACGTTGAAGCCTCCGACAGCGGCACAGTCATTCAGCTTGGTAACTATTGAACTTCTTGAGAAAATCAGCTCATTTTTCTTCTTAAAAAAAAAATCAGATCCTAAAGAAATTGACAAAGAAACGAAGAGAGCTCTTGCTGAAAACAACCGTGACCCTATCCTCGTACGAACAATGGATAAAGCTATCGATGAGGGTCCTGAGCTGATCAAAAACCTCAGCTTCGGTGTCGAAAAAGGCCTGATAATGGGCATTCTTGGACCTCATCGTTCAGGAAAATCACTAGTGATAAACATTATTGCTGGTGTCGAAAGCAGGTCATTTGGTGATGTTAGACTCTTCGGCCAAGACCAAGAAGATCTCTCAGGCAGCGAATTGGTCGAGCTGGGAGTTCATACTGACTACAACCCTATCTGGGAGCATTTATCCGTCAAGCAACACATCAGAATCCACAGTTTGCTGAAAGGCAAAGGCTTCACAGCCAATGCTGCTGAGATACTTATCCAGAGACTCAACCTCACAGAATTCAAAGACAAAAAACTCAAATTCCTCAGTCCATTAGCCAAGAGAAAGCTCTCTCTGGCCATCGCCCTCATCGGAACCCCAAGCGTCCTCGTCCTTGATGATGGGCTCTCCTCCTTCGATCTCTCCAGCAGGAAATTCGTGAAGGAATTCATTAAACTGCTTGTAATTCAAAGAAAGACAACTGTCCTTATGGCTATGAGATCAATGGCTGAAGCTGAGTCCTTCTGTGACAAAATGGCGATTCTGGTCAACGGACGTGTCTGCTGCCTGGGCTACACCCCTCAGATGAAAGATAGATTCGCAAGAGCGTTCAAGTTGACGATTATGAAGAATAACGAGAATGATAATTTCGAACAGAAGATTGTTTCGATCTTCCCTAAGGCTGCTTCAGTGCCTACAACAGATCCAAGAGAAGACGTGTTTGAGGTATGAGATTAGGTGATTGATAGGTGTTTAATGTGTTTGTTTTTGTAGCTGCCTGTTGAGAAGGCGATTTTGCAGAAGACGTTTGCTGAGCTCAGCAAACTGAAGGATGAAAGCGAGATTAGAGATTTCTATTTCTGCAATGCGACGTTGAGCGAGATGTACCTCTATATTTCTCAATTCCAAGAATAGATAGATAGATTTATAAGCTTTGATAAGAGACTTAAACGTTTATATTTTGCCTAAGGATGCATATATATAGATAGTGGATTTAAAGTTTATGAATAGGCAGAAACTTCTATAAAGAAAACATTGAATATATAAAACTCATAATGAATGGTATTTGCAGTTAAGTTTTCTGATTGTAATTCAGGCTTAAACTGATAGAAAATAGCGTTCTTGAACATTGAGGATCAAGTTGTATGAGCCTAATCGTAATGCATTGCCTGCTTTGAAATCAAAACTGACATTTTTAGCAAAGCTGAAAGAGGTAAAATAATAAAACTGTTTCGATATTGAATTGATTAAATTTCCTATATTAAACTGCAAAAGCAGTGTAATAGTTTCGGACAAACCTGCTATTCATAGTGACCGAACTCGGCACATGAGATCCCTTCCAACAAGACTTTGTTGAAATTGTTAGATGATTGATTTGATCAAATTTACATGAGTGATATGATTTTAGAATGCCTGATGTTAATTCGATTCTCAAGCCAAATTTCAAAAAGAAGCTTTATACAATTGTTTTTTACTTAAATAGGTTTGTTTCGATACACATTTCATTCATTAAGTCTATCCTCACTGCAGCAATCCTAATCTCTATTATTACCTTAACAAACAATATCTATGGATTATAATTCTAAAACTGCTTAAAACACAATCTCTACTTATCACCACAACCTCATTTCTCAACCTTGCCATGTTTTTGCAACTCTGCTTCCTCCAACTCAACTCAAAACATCCCCATAAAAACTTTAATTTTATTTCTCCGCTAGCGAATCAAATTTGTCTCAGTCAGTACTCTCAGCATTTGCTTCCTAATTAAATCCTTTTTAAACCTTCCATACTCACACTCCAAACGACCCTCCAACTACCAAAACACCACCCTCCCTACTAAAACCACTTCCTTCTTCTCCCAAGCACCCTCCCATGGCCCAATAATCACTGAATCCTCTCTACTACCCAGCTCTCCTCTCTTCTCTCAATTCTCACGATTTTTCAGCTCAAACAACGAGCAACCACTCTCTCAATCAACTCACCACCCTCCTGCCCCTTAATACCCCTCAATGCCATCAACTGCCTTAAAATAGAAGTCTTTAAATCCTTCCTTCAGCTTTCTAAGCTTCAGTCTATCTCTCTATCACCTTACCTACTACTGCTTTCCTTCTCTAACAGGCTTCTGAGCCAAAAGTCGAAAGAGTCAATTCTAAAAATAAGAAGAGAAAGTCACCGAATCAGAGGTTGCACTTTAATAAAATAAAAGCAGAATTATCGGTTGAGTCTATTTAATTTCAATGTAACGGAGTTAATTTACCAATGCGTAACTAACATTTGCCTTTGAGTTTTTTGTAATTACAAGATATCGCCTTTTAATCTAATGTTTGAATGTACGAACCTTGAAACTATCAAGCGAAACTTAAATTCAGGCTCCTTAAAACGTGTTGCTGGTTTTCACGAGCCTTCCTCTCTGAAAGAGTTTATTACTTCTGCCTCAGAGGAGATCAAAGAACGCATTTTCTCAATTACTAACCCTTCGATTTTTTTCGAGTTACTGAACCCTTTGATCGAACTAAACTGCCTTTACATGCCTGAAAAGCTGCCGGACTCTCCCATCCTGATCTCGAAGCTCAAAGAGACAACAGACAGTCAACGCGTGCCAATAGTTACTATGCAATCACTAATAATGCTATTGGATGTCATTGACGATCCAGTGCTAAGAAGCATGCTTTCCTGCTTTGTTTTCCTGGAGAAGAAGAAGAAGAATATAACGAGAACCACGCTCAACAACCTGAACCAATCATGCCTGAATTCTAAAAATGCTATTGCGGATCCAGATTACGTATTCAAGAGCTACGACAAGGTCTTGAAGGTGCTGAGTCACAGCTACCTCGATGTTTTTGAAAACTACCAAAAACTGCTTTCTAATTTCGCTAAAGGCTTCAAATCTGTTTGTAAGAAGCAAAGTGAAGAGACCTTGTTCTTCGAGATGGCAAATTACTTTGCGAATAGCTTCCAGAACCAGCTGACCATGGAAGAGATCTTCCTAAACAAGATCTACGCAAGTATTTTGTCGTTCGGGTACATATTAGAGAATCGAATTATCAGAGCGTTTGAGAAAAGCAAATTGACTCTCAAGGGAAGGAATCAGGTAACTGTTGAAGAGGCTAAGAGTAAAGAGACCCGAAGAGATAAAATTCATGTGGGAAAGCTCTCGTTTCGGATCGTTCAGAACGATTTCGAGGTGAATGAGTACGAAAGCTTCCTGGATGAGATCGAGACGAGTGACCAGATGAAGCTGTTAGAGTCGTTGCTGGAAGATGAAGAAGAAGCTCAGGTTAAAGAGGGCGATCACGTGAGAAATTTGGCTTATTTGGAGAAACTTGACCTGAAAATGAAACTGATTTCGAAGCTAAGTGACTCGCTGAGTGTGAGAAGCACGTCGACGTCTGAAAGCTCAGTTGATAGTGAGAATCTGAAGGGGAAGAGGAGACATAGGAAGAGGAGAAGTCGAAGAAATAAGAGGAAGAATTTGCTAAAGCAAACTCCTGAAGAATATTTGAACCATCCAAATTCATGGAATTTTCAAAATTGGGTGTATGGGATAAGCTGGAAATGAAGAAGAGACCCAAGGAAATTTTCAAATAAAGGGGGCATAAATGCCCCTTAAGTAGTTTAGATGGTTATAATAATGAAAGATTTTTATTATTTATTAGATAATGTTCTTCAGAATGGTACTGATTAGATAGAGAGTTTGTATGTTGATGCCGCGGCCAGTGTAATAATTTATAGATATATATAATATATGTATAGGGAGGATTGCATACAGGAGTAGAGGAAGCGGCTGCTACTATTAAATTGTACTATTGTGTACTAAACACGACTTTTTGTTTTCTAAGAAGAATTTGAGAGATAGTAGAGAAGATGATTAGGTTTTTAGATAGCAAGAGCAGGAATCAATAGTCAAGAATAAGGGAATTGATTATTTGATTGAGGCGAGTTGAATATGGCTAAATAATAGGTGATAGGCTATGGTATCTCAAACAAATGCCGTCTAAAGTCAATTTGGAAACTCAGGCTCCTGTAATAGTTCAGGCTAGCAACCAATAGCTCTATAAGCCATATCAAAAAATGATTTGTTGTGTAATGATGTGGGTTATAGTTTCTTGAATATCTAATGCTAATCAACAGACTATAAAATGCATTTTGTCAGAGAAAGATTATGAATATAAACGTAATTTCATCGCAGAGTAGTACTATATAATAGCTTCTTTATATTTCTCTTAATATAACTTGCAGGATCTTCTTATCCATCAATTCATCGAGCTTTCAAAAAAAGTAATTGAGTTGTTTCCTTTGCTCACAAAACGAAACTACAACTCGCACTTTTGAGAATTCAGTCTTGATAAATTCTCAACTCTGTTGCTGATAAGTTCCTTATGCATGGCTCTCTCATAATTCTTCTCGTAGTAGTCTTGATGATAGTCCTCAGCAACATAGAAGTTCGAGATAGGTAGTAATTGTGTGACTAGAGGCTTAGAGTAATTGCCTGATCTCTCAATCTCTTCGAAAATCTTCTCAGCAAGTTCTTTTTGCTGTTCTGTGTGGTAGAAGAGAGCAGATCGGTACTGGCTACCAAAATCATCCTCTTGTCGGTCCATGGAGGTCGGATCATGAGCATAGAAGAAAATTCTGAGCAGTTCTTCATAGCTGATCTGCACTGGGTCAAAAAGCACCTGAACCACCTCAATGTGCCCAGTAGTACCGCTTTTAACTTGCTTGTAGGTAGGATTCAGCACGTGGCCTCCAGCATATCCAGAAATGACGTCCTTCACGCCTTTTACTCGATCAAAGACTGCCTCCATGCACCAAAAGCACCCTCCGCCCAAGGTAGCATAGTGCACTTCCTAATAGAAGAGTAATTGTAAGATATAGGATGACAAAATAGGGGGTTACTGCATTGATAGTGACGAATAGTAGGGTAATTGCTAATAAGGATAGTAGTTTCATTTTGAAAGCCGATTTTCGGTTCGATAGTTTTGAAGTTTTTATAAAATTCGATCAAAAATTGTTCAAACTGGAGCAAGAGTTTCAACGATTGGAAATTCAGGTCAGTTAATTAAAGCATGCAGGGATTCACGAGGCAGAAACGAATTTTAAAAACTCCTGATTGGGTGATGCCTCAGATAAGTGATTCGCCTGGAACTTATCTGCATTCTAGACTTGCTCCTCTATCACAGTCTTTTTGCACTAACAGAATTCCTAACAGAGGCTAATTCTTCTAAGAAAGATGGTCAAATTATTTAGATTGAAGCCCAAAAAAAATAATTATAGAGGAATTCATTAGGAAAGCCTGTCTTGATGATAGCAGATAGCAGCATAGTACTTTACTAACGACAGTAAATCAACAGTTTTCAATTAAAGAATCACAATGAATTGATGCAGCTCGACTATCACATTGAGAGAAGGGAATTATTGACTCTATCGAATTGAATTGCTCATAAAGGAGGGTTTTATAGTCATTTTATAACTGAACTTGGATAAAAATTATGATAAAATGAATTTTGAAATATGTATTGACTAGATACAATTAATAACCATGCTAAATGAAACTATTAGACGATGGTTCGCTATATACTACTCTGCTATTGAGTACAAAATCACATCGTTGTATTTCTACAAAACAAAAACTGTAGAGTCTGCAAAATAAACTCTGCTTGCTCTGAGCTTTCCTCTCTATACGACCCCACCTCAAATACAATCCCTCTGCTCTCAGGCACCCAGTTAATCCTAAGCAGATACTCCTCTTGCTCGCCTTCAAGACTAAATCTCCCAAATATCGAATATGCCTTGAATACTCCCTCAAAAAACTCAGGATTCACTGTCAAATCGCCCAGTACCTTGCCAAAATCCTCAGCTGTTTTGATAAATGAATACGCCAGCAATAAAGGCTCGCTGCGAAGCACAGTCTTTGCTGCCTTCCAATACGAAAGGAAATCCTCAATTGGTATTTGCTCATGAACATTCATAAACATGTTATACGTCACAGGCAGAATGAATTCAGCTTTCAGGTCAATCACTCTGCCTTTCAGCACTTTCCCTCCGCATTTCAAAGGCAGATAGGTAAAAGGCAGATCACTCACACTGATATAAAACTCGATTCTCGTTTGAGAATTCGCGTTGACACAAGGGTCGATAGTCGCAGGCAGTTTCGCGTAATCAAGGTGCTGATCAGTGAGGAACGTAATTCTGAAATTGGTGATGTCTTTATCAGTGTTGTTCTTAATGACCAATGAGACTCTCAGACACATATTCCCTTCGTTTTGGTCTCTGACAGCAGTATAAGTTACCTCAATAGTAAAATATTCATCTCGGTACAGCGTTCCGTTTTTATAACAGGCGATTTTGCAGAATTGGTCTATCGACTCGATCCCAGGCGCATGAACCAGTTCCTCTAGCTTAGAAAACACTGGGGCTGCTGTCACGGTCTTCAGGTTTCTATTGGCACGAGATCGAGAGTTTGGAATGAAAGGAGAGACTAATGTTCTGTTCTTAACGACTGGGAATCTGGGTCCTTTGCTCAAATTTGAATCAGAGCCTTTCAGCACACTTTTCCTATTAACTGCACTTTCAAAACACTCATTTGCTGAATTATCACTGTCATCTTGGAACTTCACTGAGGGCGAGATCCTTTTCCCACTCTCTTGAATTCTCACTCTGAGGTTACTCTCATTTAATGTCAAAACTTTCTTGATAGGAAGCAAACCGAAGTCTCCATGGCCTTGAATCACACCTATCTCATTCGCCGTCTGAGAGTCTAAATTCGATTTTTGAAGCTCGCAGCTTGTTTGCAATGAGTTATTTGACGTTGGCTCCTGTGGTTTAACTGGCTTTTGTAACGGCACGCCTACATGATTAGGCTTGTTTTTGAAAAAGCTGGTGAATGGTCTGGTTGTAGAATTCGTTGGCGAGGCCATATGTGACCTAACTGCTGTATTTCTCAAGATGCTTGTAGTAGACTCCTGCTTCATTCTACCTTCAAATACTCCGTTTGTATTTCTCGCATTGTTAAGCTTCGAACCCAGAAAATTCGGCTGAGTTTTGGCGAAGTAATCGTCATGAACAGATGGGTAAGACAAGATTTTGTTATTTGTTGTTTTTTGGGTAGTCAGCTTATTTGTAATATCAGTTGTTTTCATGCCTAATGATTTCTCAGGAGAGAACGAATCAGAGAGTAATGAGTTCTTTGCAGAGTGTGAGTAAACCTGCTGCTTGGAATGCTCGAAGCTATCGTACATTTTGGCTGGGACTGGCTTTTGTTTGATTTGGAATGAGGCTATAATGCCATTCTGGATTTTCTCTAGAGATTTATGAATTTCTTTATCTGTCTTCAGAAGTCTCTTGATCGATGTTTCGCTGAGTTCAGGATCGTATTTTGACACTATACTAGAGCTTTTGCTTGCGCCTGTCGAGCCAAACTTCGAAAAGTTATTTATTGGCTGTACTTCAGGCCTATAGATTGCTGGACTAAGCTTGTTAGGTTCTGAATTTTGGTTTGACTCGTGAAAGCCTTCATTAAAATTAAATTTGAACATAGGAGTGTTCGAGCCTCTAACAGCTATATTCGGTGAGTTTTTGCTGCCATTTGAGCTCTTTGAAGAAGGACCGCCAGTTAATTGTTTCTGTTTGTCAGGCGAGTGGAGAGCCTGACCAGAAAAGCTCTCGTTTCCGTGTCCTCCATTAAGATGAAATACCAATGACTGAAGGCTTGATTTTTCCTCCAGTTTGAATTTTTTGCCGAAATAAGCCTCAGCAGCATCTGAAATTTCCCTCTGACGATTAGGCGAGTCCTTGTTCAGCAGACTTCTCATCTCAGTCAGCTTCTTCTGCTCTTCTTTAATCCCATCAGACAATTTTTTCTCGTCAGCCGATGTATTTGTTGATAACTTTAGCTTGGTACTAACTCTGCCTAATTCTAACTCAAGCTCAGAGCTGACTTCTCTAGCTTTTAAAAACCACTCTTGCCAATTGCCTTTCGCACTGACCAATATCTCAGCCAATATGCTTTTATTTTGTTTGTACTTATTAAAAAGCTTTTGCGCCTCCTTTAAAAAATCTACAAATTTTTTTGGCTGAGCCACCTCGTTTTTTACCTCGCCTTTGAATCCACCTGTAACTTTCTCTTGGTTTTTTGACCTCGCGAGTGCATTGATATCAGCTATAATAGACTCTAGAGTTAAAGTCCCAATTATCTGCTCTTGGCTCGAAGTTTGCTGTTCGAACTGCTTCGGTATTTCGATTCCTGTTTTGCTTAACGACCGATGCAGTCTTCTGAACACCTCAGCTGGCTTGGAGTCATCCTCACCAAATTTCAATTTCAATAAGCAAATACACTCAACTGCAATCTGGACACATTTCCCCTCTAACACTTGCTTAAGGTCCCTTGTATCTTTTAAATTGCTATTGCTAGTGTCCTTTCCAACAACGATATCGTGCAGCCGCTGCAAAACGCTTTTCTGCTTTGCAATACAGTAAGGAACCTTGCTCGTCTTTTTTATTATTATGTCTCGAAGCAAGAGCAGACTCAAACATTTAACTAGAGGCTCGGATTTTGTGTTGCTGAGTTCTCCCTCGATGAGATTGATCAGAGAAATGATTTTTTGAGATTTCTCGCCTTCAAAATATGCTTCGATGACTTGTTCGGAACGAATAGGATAATCTGCAGTTGTTTTTATACACTGGGAAAACGACTGCAGGTCTTCTTCGATCGATACTATTGACATTATTTATATTCTTGAATTTATGTCTAATGAATTTTTAAATTAATGTCAATGTAAGGTAAATCCGACACTAATTTGGGAGTTTATCGGATCATTTTTCAGTTCATAATGTAAATGGTCAGAAGAACTTTTGGCTGGGTTTGAAGGCTTAGAGGCTGTAGGTTAGTGAGGAGATGATTGGGGATAGAGGTTTGTAGGCGGAGTGTTTTGGTACGTTTGCTGCAGGCGCTAAATTAAGAGCCTATGTTTCTGAGAGTAAAGGGGCTATATTTATCGAGACAAATATTCGTTTTTTGGTCGTGCTTTAAAAATAGATTATGACTGATTTGATTGAGTGTGGAACAGAAAGTCAATTTGCGTTTAGAGGAGATAGGCAGGTTCGACTGGGTTGGATGTGAGTTAAAAGGCGTTGAGAGATAGGAATATTAAAATAGGTTAGTGATGAGATGGAGAATGAAAGATGGTGTTGGATGAATTAGAGGGAAATGAAATTAATTATGGGGGTTTTGAGTTGATTTGTTGGAATATGGGTAGCCAGAGGTATCGGAGGAGGGCACATGTTGCTGTAAATTGTGTAAGAGGCTCGTAGAGGTATTGAAAAGTTTGGTATTTTCATGAATATTGGCGAAAAGTCAAGAATGTATGAAATGTGAAGTGAGAAAATCAACGTATCATTGCAGTTAACCAGAAAGTCAGAGAGAGCCTATCTGAGAGAATGATTGATTCACATTTTAAAAACAATGGTCATCTGAATGTTGATTATCTCAAGCGTAAGACTTGTTGTTGCTGATTCTAAATTAAGTTGTTGTGCTCTTCTCAATAATTTTTAGCCTGTTGAAGTTGTTAAATGATAGAATCATGGCAGTAGTGTTAGTTACCCCTCTTATATGTACTTTTACTGCTGAAATTTTCTGCGAGTTGGAAAACTATTGGCTTTTTTAGGACATTGCTCTTTCTGGAACCTGCCACACAAGCGTTGTATTAGAACCAAATTGATACGAGTTCCAATGATTTAATTAATAGAACTAGATTCGCCTTTGGCACATATCCGATACAGTTATCTATAAGAAACATTCAATTATCGTATATGGTAAATACTGAAATCTTTAGTATTTTTTCAAAGCAATGCAATTTTTCATTTATCTTTTACTTTAAGACGCTGAGCTGTCTCGAAGACAACAAATATATGTATTCTATTTATCCCATCATAATAACCAGATCATTTTTATTAAATTATAGAAAGTGATATGAACTTTCAGACAAGCATGTACCCTAGTACAAAATCTTATCACTACTTATAAATGCAGCTTCTTTGTATCTTTCCCTCTCACGATTTCTTCCTGCTTTGCTTTAGATAAAGCAGGCTGAATTTACCTCTTCTAGATGACAATCAAATTAGATAACAGGAGAAAGGCAATTTCTTACTCCAACCAATTGTATTTGGTTCTTTCCAGGGGATTACATTACCTGAGGTGTAATCTACAACTTTTAATTGCGCTCCTGTTGGAGCTGCGATAAGCTGATCTCCATTCAAACTCCAACGAACACAAGAAAAGTGCTGAATTTCTTCAAACATCATGATAATAATATAAAAACTTTGCTGCTTTATAAGATGGTATAATACTGCTAAATTCTTCAATGGGAAGATAAATGTTCTTGATTATCTTCTCTTGACGCCGATCGTAGATCTTAATACTTCTAGAAGCCCCATATGTTCCAGCAGTAGCCAATAGATTGTTATTAGACGGGCAAACATCAATGTAATCCGTGCTTTCTAAAAGAAAGATTGTGGTTAGAAATCGGGATTTTAGGAGACGAGCAAGTTTACTTCTAAAGAGCTCAATAGGTGACTTAAGCGCAGTGATTTCTTTTTCAACATCGTAAATGTTGAGAAGAGTGCTACCAAGACCAGAGGTGACGAAAAGTTGGGATTCAGAAGCATCAGAGATCCATCTGCAATTGTTTTCAGAGACTAAGGAAAGTTAAGATGTAAATAAGTTATAAAATAACCCCCTTAAACTTACTGTTATCATTATTATTTGACTCTAAATGTGTGATATACTTATTAGTATCAACATCTGCGATCAAGCATGTTCCATGACGGTCGATCATAGCAACTCGGTTCCCTCCCTTATTGATGTCTAGATCCGTAACAGCGTTTCTCTCATCTATCACAACAGGGTATTATTACTACGAGGTGAAATCATTAAGTTACCAGTGGGAAATTGAGAATGCCATTGAGTCTTCCGAGCAAGGTTGATTGACCCTCTGCTGAGGAAATCATCAGGATTCAAGGTTATCAGGTGGTAAGAAATGCTTCCTGCAACAGGAGCAATTGCAAGGAGACCCCTCTTAGAGTTATATGCAATGATGCCCAGTCCAGTCCCTATCAACAAGTTATAACTCAAAAATCATTCAAAATTGTTGAGCTTACTCCCTTGTATTGCCTCTGTAGAGAATCGTTCTTTAACATTTCTGGAGGAGACATCAAAGATTTTTAATTGCGCACTTAGTCGACTTTGATGGAGCGAGCATAACAGTCTAGTGTTCGGGATATATCTCACATAATTCCAAAAACCTAAGGTAATCAGATCACTTTGAGAGCAACGAGCTTCTTAACTACCTTGTTGTGCCGCTCCTTGAAACTGGGCATAGTTCTCTCCCGACTCCATGTCAAAAATAGTTATTTCATTCTTCTTGTCCTTCGAACAATAAGCTATCAATTTTTGAGGCTTCAATGCATCTTTGGACTCAATAGAATAGGTTTTGTCTTCTGTTGCTGGCTGTACCATCCAAGTTGCAAATCTTTTTTGGGCTCTGCAGATTTTTATAATATTCTAATGTAATATTATCATTAGAGTGTTCTGTTAGGTTTAAATAGACGTTAATCCTCATCTTGAGTGTGTTCTGATTTCGAATTCAGAACTAACTCATTTAAAAGTTTCATAGGGTTTAATTCGCAAATATAGCCAAAAAGGATTCATTAATAATATTTTGTCGGCTATCTACAAGCTCCTGCTGAGCACATAATTGTACTGTTTCTTCTTAGCCACTCACAATTCTAGTTGGCATATCAGATGAGAGAAAGCAGCAGTCTACTTTGATATTTGAATGTTGAAGGTTGCAGATTGCATTTTTGGGAAGTATTTTGAAATTCCGGACTAGGCTCATCGCAATAGCTATAATTTCTAAATATTACTCAAGAAAAAATCTCATTCATATTCCGGGAGCTCCATTGTCTAGAGCCACGTAGCGTCTATCCTTCCTTGATATTGAAGCAAAAAACTCGAATCTAGCCATTCTCAGATGCTTAAGTTACAAAACCTTGACCTTTTTTGAATCTATCAGATAGATAAGTTGCAGACTACAGTGTAATTTTATTGTCTGGCACGGAGTTTATTAGTTTTGTGAGCAGTGCAGGTTTTTTTCTGACCTTAATGAGGCAATGGCCTTCAGATAGATAATTTTAGGAAAGGATAATCTTGCATATATAAATGCCTTTGAATTGCCGATTAAGGACTATCAATTCATTTGTCAGCAAGAATTATCGAGTTGTATCCACTAAATTGGTATTTAACCTTTTTCATAGGTAGTTCATTGTGGCGGTTTACAGGTATAGTCTGCTTAATTTTGGGAAATAAGAGTTAAATAGGCAAGACGCTTAGTTTAAAAGAGACAAAATAATTTCATATATGCAGTGGTTCGAAGTGGTGCTTGACCTTTGAAGAAGGTAAGTATCCATCAAGCAGCAAAAATGAATTTAACTTCGAAGAAGTTTGTTCAAATTTTTGCACTGCTGTAGAATAGCAACAACAGAATAAAACTCGCACAGGCATTTTAGACATTACAAACAAGAGTTTTGGGTATTATTCCTGTATTCGGCTAAAAGTCAATTTTGCCTTTTTCTTTCTCTTCTTTCGTTTTTCTTCGAAACCTCTTTTTTCTGAATTAGATTCTATTATTTTACATTAGATTCTATTTGTCTTTAGACTTTCTTATCAGATCCTATTCGTTCCTATACCAACATTGTTCCCTTCGACTCAAGAATGTACTAGCTGGCTTACTATCTGTATAATCTCTACTGACGAACTAGATTCATTTTCCTATCACACAGAAATCCTTCTCTCTTATTGTTGATACCTAATGCAATTTATTTTTGCATAAGCTAAAAGATCACCCTCTGCCTGTTCTAGCGTAACTATCCTCAATACTAGAGAGAATAATTCAACTCTGTTCATCCATAGGTATTTTCGATTTTACAAAACGCTAATTAAATTAACTCTTTCGGCGTTCTCAAAACCCGAAAATGCGTTGAACGCTATAAATAAATCTATATGACTTCCTCAATTTAAACATCCCGATTCAGAAAAATTAAAATCAGAAAGTACAAATTTACATAAAAAAACCTTTTTCAGACAAATGGGAACCTGTGCCACTGTAAATAAAAAATGCCCTGTTCAAGAACCAGTTGTTGTGTCAGTGAAACCAAAGTTCGTTCCACGACTGACAAATATAAACGACAATCACCTTTATCAGACTCGAGTGGGGAAGGATCCCAGGCGATTTCAAAGAATCACCTTGGAAGTCCACTCATAAGACGCCAGAAGGAAAACTTCCTCTTGGCGGCCTCAAAGTCATTATTAATTTCGAGTTTTCCTGTTTTACGTGACAATTTACTGCAAGATAGTTGATAATATCAAGATCTTACATGAAATTTTCATATTATGTGTATTATATGTTAATAAATGCATGTCTTAAAGAGTTATTGTTCAAAGTCTACTGTAAATATTAGCAAATTTCTATATACAAACCTTTTTTCCTGAGTCTAAGCTTATGATATAGTATCTGAGTTAATCATAGACAAGTAGATATTATATTAGGATTCTTTGCGAAAGTTAATGAGTAGAGTGTCAGTGAAAGTGAACCTGACATGTAAAACTAAAAAAAAGTTATTGGATCGAACTACATTATGTTAATGAATGTAAGTGGTTCATAGAACGAAAAATTTTTAGGGCTCAAATATTGGATAATTGAAGCTTGAGTACTATCTCAATAAGAGCAACCAGCAATTCTTACAATTGAGTTATTCTGATATTATCAAAAGTACTAAAGTATGAATTGTCATCTGAAAACTAACAACTCTGAGGTCAAAGGGATTTACGATATATTGGTTAGTACTCTAGACAGCATCACCTCTTGAGTATTTACCATCACTATCTCTCTCTACAAGTAACCCGGCACTGTATCTTTAAATCAGACATTAGCCTTTATACATTCTTGGATTTTAACGCAATTCACTTACCTAAAATGCAAGCTACTCCCTTAAACCACCCCAATAGCTTACGATTTCTTTATATGAACCTCTTTTTTTTAACCTCTCAATCTCACATTGCCCCCTTATTCAAATTTCATATAATATCAGCTCTCTATCCAGTCATGTTTAATATTTATTATTAGATTTAAGCATCACAATGGAAGCCCAGAAACGCAACAGCAACATCGACCCTAAAAACTTCCTTACTCGCGCAGACAAACTCAAAGACCTCAATGTCCCTAAAAGCACTCCTAGCCGCGTCATTGTCAGAGCCAGTGAGAGCGGACTTGGCTTCAAAACCAACTGCTATCCCACCGAATTCAATCTCTCAGGAGTTACAAAAGAAATGTTTGATGCCACAGTCAAAGGCGCCAATCGCGTCGTCGAAGGCGTTTGGAAAATCAAAAAACGAGAGGAACAAATCGAATACAATCGCTACACGAGAAAATTCCTTTACTTTGCTATCCTCCTTATCATAATCTCATTCATACTTCTGATTATCATGATCTATGGCACTCAGCAACAAAGCCTCCTATGGGCAACAGTAGCACTGCTGGTCACTGCAATGATCATCACGCTTACTGTAGTGACGATTAACATCTTTACGTATCCAAAGTTCATTCATTTTGAAAACACGATCAAAAAGAAGCTGAAAACGTTCCTGGATAATGAGAACAATAACACGTATCAGAAGCTTAATTTCAGATGGAGAATGGAAGAGGATTTCTATTGGCTGGAGCTGATAGACTTTAATGTGTCACCAGCTGATCAAGTGGAGAGATATACGATTACCGGTATCGGGAATTTGGGAGGACTGAAGCATGATTCGAGTCAGGTGATGGGAGATGATAAACTGATACATGGCGGGTCGATTAGACTGAGAAGCGAGAATTAAGTTTTTTGAGGACTGTATATGTTTATTAGTATTTTTTTATCAAAGGATATTCTCGTTACATTAGTGCTTTGAGTGTAAAAGGTGCATCAATGGCTCGATTTAGATATATACTGATCAATCTTTTAGCTCTACATCTTCAATGGCCCTTTTAGTGATCTTTTAGTGATAATTCCCTCTTTTCTCTACAAGCATTTGGCTTACTAAAGGCTTTTTAGATAATTTATCTTGTAGGCAGGCACTTGCCTTAGATTTGGCCTTATCCTAAGGAATTAGCAAAGCCTATTTATCAGCTAGATTGAATTATCCCTCATTTGTAATGCCTAGACTGTTTCATGATAAAAATTGTTTTAAATCTTGTCAAAACTTTGGTATATATGAATTTTACATATGTCGAATCGATATCTCTATCAAAAAAAATTTACAAGTTTTTAAAGCATTTGACTCATTTTTGAAAAACCAATAATTATACATACAACTACCACGTAATCTGCATTCTTTACTTACATTACAGTTTTTTTAGGCTGATTTTTCCTCTGCGGCGAAGCCTCCTCCGTTTTTCCAGTTCTCCCAGCTAGCTTCCACCTTGAATTCTTCAGATTGCCTAACGTCTTTTGCGCAGTTTTCGGATACTCAAACTTCGTCAACGGCGTCGCGTTCCCGGAATACACCACAGACATCTCATCCTCTTCTTTTATGATCGGAATATTCAAATTCTTCATATGCTCATGTGCATGTCTATGCGCCTCGATCCCTGGACTCCTTTCATCATAACTAAGATTCAACAGCACTGATCCATCCCCATGCCCGTTATGATGATGATGAATACTCGCGTCCAAATCAAACGAATTCGAGTTCGACAAGAACTGATTTCGTTCCTTCTTCAAATCCACAAGCCGCTTTATCTCCGCCTGAGCAGCAGCAGCAATAGCCCGATCGATCTCCCCATAGTCCTGCCGATTATCAACACTTTTCTCAAGCATTGACAGCGAGTTTTCAAGCTTGATCTTCTCGTCCATTCGCTCAAGAATCTTGCCTGTGAGCTCCCAGAGCTTCGTATCATAGTTCTTCGGCATCATCTTGCCTTTCTTTGTCGTGTCTATGATCCTCGTCTTCCTCTTCTTGTCTTTTCGAGCTCCTTGCTCAGGCTTCTGAGCAGTCAAATTGAATTTGATTTTCCTGTCTGAGACTGAAGCTCTTCTGCCTCTATTCACGTTTTTCTTATCTAGGAGCGAATCAGAGGAGTCAGAATCGGTGTCTGAGTCACTGCACTCGCTCTCTTTGTTATCAATCAGCTCGTCGAGTAACTCCAGAGGTATAAAATGCAGATTTTGAACATAGTAGCTTAAAAACGAGTTCGGATTATTCACACTGTGACTTTTCATAAAAGCTCTTTGTTTCTTATTCGGCCTGGAAGGCCTGTGAGAAATGATAGAAATTCGATCAGGCGTATCATCACTGCTCTCAGGCTCAACGAACCCTCGTTTCATTTTGCTTTTGATGTCTTTCTCCATGCTAGGGACGTTATTCGGAGGCGGACCGACATCAGTTTCGATGAGATCAGATTGATCAAGGTCCATTTTATCTGAAGGAAGCTTGGTTTTCCTGGCTCGCAATCCCCCATCAGGAACCACAGTCTTCTTCGGCTTATTCGGCCGGATGACCGGCTTCAGCTCGATATCTTCCTCGACAACATCTTTGATATTATTGTCTTTTGAATCGAGATTTGGTATCGACTCGCCTCCTGAAAATTGTGTTGGGCCGCCTCTCTGCAAAATATTCGCAAGGTTGATTTTCTTCTTAGCTCTGTTTAATTTCTCGTAAAGCTTGATTCGATTATCGAGCTTCGAGCCCAGAAACGGCGAAGCCTTATTCTCTTTATTGTTCACCTGCTGCTTCTTCATCAATTTTTTCGCTAGATGCTCTTCATCATAATACATCCACTCATACAGATTCTTCAGGTCCTTAGCGACTTGCTTATACAGCACCTCGCTTCCACTCAGCATACTAATAATTGATTTGTTCGTAAAATCAATCGTTTCGATCCTCTCGTTCATAAACATCACCTCCTTCTGCGAGTCAGTGTAATTCTTATTCGCCTCGAATTTCACTGCCTTGTGTCTCTGCACCCTCTCATTTTCTGTTTGCTGGTTATAAGTCTTCTGGAAATTGTTGCCGAGAATAGCAATAGGCAGCGAGAAAATAAGCATGCCTATTACTGCCAATATCGAGGCAATTATCTTCCCTAGTATCGTCTGAGGCGTGAAGTCTCCGTACCCCACAGTGGCTAACGTGACCAACACATACCACATGCTGTCAGCCATTGAAGTAATGTGCTGGTCCTCATGTGCGATAAAATCAAGAGGTAATAACTCAGTTTCAGCATAATATATTGCTGTTGCGCCCACAATGTCTACTAACGCGATCAAAAGCGTCAGAAACCCAAACGATTCGATACTTGCTCGCATGCCTTCGTAGAATACTTGAGTGTCTCTGAGATATCTGCTGAGTTTGAGCAATCGTAACGTCTTTGTCCAACGTAATATTTTGAAATATTTATTATCAGTATCAGGGGAGAATCCGGCTACGCCGAAGCCTAACTGCAGGAAAAATGGCAGTAAGCCTAGCAGATCGATGATCATTGAAGGGCTAACAAGCGATTTGAGGAACGAGTCGTCGAAGGCTGATGCTGATAGCAATCTGAAGGTGTATTCAATGAGAAATAAGAGCGAGATAGCGAATTCGATCCATTCTAAGGCTTTGGTGGTTCCGATGGCACTGGTTACAATAGCGATTACCGTTGTGAATAAGACAGCAATAGTGATTATCACGAATAATGCTTTTGCGAGCATAGAAGACGTTGTATCGTTCATCAAAATGTAAACTAGCTTCTGGAAGTCCTTGAATTTGTTGTAATACTTCGAGCAGCGTGGGTTTTTCTCTAGTATTTTTGATATTTTCTTGTTGATGGGCTTTTTGGGAGGCTCTTGAGGCTGGTTGATCATGGTACGAAGGAATTTGAATTTTAAGATGCCGTCTCGTATGCTGCCTCGTCGGCGAGGAGTGTCGAGAGGGCTAGAGATGGATTCCTGGCTTTTGAGCTCGTTTTTGAGTTGATGTTGTGCTACTGATTTGTACATCGTTGATCTCAAGAATAAAGTTTACGCTTTAATTAAGCAGAAATAACTCCACTAAAATTTTATTCATTTAGCTCACATGTTATAGCTTGAAACCCAAGAAGCTTGTGTGAGCCGACACAAGGCTTCTATAACAGCTTTTCTCGGCTGGAGGTATTATAAAAAAAATTGTGTGCTTAGCTTTAGAGTACAAAATTAAGCTTTTGACAGTTTTTTTAAGAAACGCTGATTTATGGAATTAATTGTAGGGAGCTTGATTTGCAGTTAAGTAATATTAAAATTATATTATGAGTATTATTGGGCTGTAGTGTAAGGAAATTATGTTGTTTGAGTGGCGCTCTGGGTGTTGGGATTGGAGTTATTATGAAGTCTATTTTGTGAGAGGATGATAGGAGATAATTAGAAATTATAGGGATTCCTGCCTTGTGAATGTTGCTTTAAATTTTTTGAGAGGTCCCTCTCTCATCATGATAGGCTTCGTTGCTTTATAAATTAATAATAGGTATTTCATTGGAACTGTCTTTGCATGTTAATTTCTTATTCAATAATCAAAGTAAATAGAAAAGTCAGATTTGTTAACTAAACCAAGCGAATATTACGTTCATTTACGAATCATTCAGCTTATTTATGTAATGAAGATGAAATGAAGACTACTTGCTCTAGGCGACTAGTAATATCTCTGCTGAGTGCCACCTGTGACTCCGAGCTAAAAATCCACAAAATATTTACAATTAACTTATTACAATAATAATTCTTACCTTAGATCCGAGTCCTTGAATAAGGCCTTCGTATTGGCTCTTCAAGCCATCAAGCTCTTGGATCCTAGAAACGAGCTCTTTGCCTTTCTCTGTTAATTTCGATGAGTTAAGCTCAAGTTGAGATCTCAGCTCAGCATTAGCAGCTCGCCTATTATTTTTACATTTACACATTAAAAAATCTTCCTATCAACCTCCAAAAACTTACAATTGATCATTCTCCTTCGTGACCGACTCATATCTCTCCTTCGTAATTCCCACACCTGATGTTCCTCTGCTCTTCTTCGAAGAATCATCCAACTCTCTTCTCAATTTCTCAAACTTTTCAAAGCTTAGCTTACAATCTCATTATCTCTACTCTTACCTGCTGCTGAAGCTGATCATAGTCACTCTTCCTCTGACTCATCAACTCATACACCTTCTGAAGCTCGTTCTTGTAGTTCTCGTTCATCTGTTTCAACTGCTTAATCTGACTCTGATCAGCGGCTTTATCAGCACCATATCTAATCGCCAATTGCTTGATATCCTAATCAATTAAGCTCATTCACACCAGCAACTACTCAAAGCCTTTAATTACAAAAGAATTAGCCTTGTAGAACTCAATCTGAGACTGCAACTCGCCGATCTTGTAGAAATCTTCAAGCTCCTGAACCTTTTTAATCAGAGTATCGTTCTCGTTGAGTCTCTGATTGTTCGAGGTTGCCACTCTATCTAAATCAGCAATATATAAAGCAACTTGAGACTCCAGCTCTTTGACTCGGTATTGCAGCTGGCTGATCTGAGACTCATAAGAAGCCTTCTCAGCATTGAAACGGACCTGCAAGTTGTTTGAGTCCTAATAGATTCGTCAATTACACTGGGAGACTTGATGCTTATTTACCACATTGAAGCCTTTAATGCTTTCAAATTGCTTTTGAAGGTCTCGAAGCTGATCATCTCTGAAATTCTCAAGCGATTGGATTTTTCTTCTCTGTTCCTCGATTTCAGAGGCTTGTGATTGGGCCAAAGAGGTCAGTCTTTGAACTTCTTGATGAAGAGCACGAGGATCAGAACTGGCTGTGAGGAGTGAGTGAGAAGAATTGAGAGGGATGGAGATACCAGATAGAAAATCGTTCATTGGAGGAAGGGATCAAAAAAGATGCTTTTTTATTTATTAATTTTATTAAGTGGATTTCTTTGAGATAGGGGACTTATTTCAAACAAAGTTGCTGTAGCCACAAAAAGTTGCATATAAGATGCTTCATCGTTCTGGGTATTGAAGAAAGGTGGCTTGCTGTAATTGTATGATAGGATTTGAATAGAGCAAATTAAATATTATTGTTGCTAGTCAAAATAAATACTTTGTGCGGACTTTCTCTGGGGTTTAAGGCATTTGCAATCTGCTGAAATTTCGGACGAGGTAGCATTGTATTGGGATGTTCAACCATAATATCAAGTTCTACTAAAAAACAGAACTATCCTCAAAGAGAGTAGATCCTATCATCTATTGCAAAGGATCCTAATGTTGGCTTTAAAGTTTAAGAGACTAGTTAGTCTAAATTGGATATTATCTATCATATCATATAGCTAGGAAGTACTTAGATCATTAAGTTAAGAATTCTTATATGAAATCTCAAAATCTATAACAATTGATAATCAAAATTGAATTGCTTCTATCCAGCACGTAAGAGCTACTCCATGAGTCATTTCTCAAATATCTGCTCTGATAATCACCTGCAGTCTGACTGATCAATAAATTCCTTGAATTGTATTTGAAGTGCATTATATAGTCTTGTAATGATGAATACTCAGAAAATTTGTTTATATTCCTTATCAGTGACTTCAAGCAAGTCGATTCATTGAATTAGATATTGAAAAAAAAATTTAAGGTTGCAACTCATATTTTTTCAGAAAGATATCTTTTGAGAAAGCTCTCACTATCACTTTAATTAAATTATTTAACGCATCTCTGCAGCCTCGTAAAATTTTACTTAAAATCTAATTAGGTACTAATGGAATCTCTCAATTTGAAGAGACACACTCCAACCTATGACACACCTTTTACCTTTACCTGTCTCCTAAGATCAAATGACTTCTGAAAGTCTTGACTCAATCCTCCAATAAACTAATTAGATTTACACTATCCTAACACAATATTTCAGATTTTTGGTGCTAGTTTAGCAGATTAAAGCTTAATAGGAGGTTCAATAATTTGTTAACGAAGGCCGTAAGTATATGTAATTTATACGGTAATACTTACTATCTATTTTTCTTAGTAATAATAATATTGAGCCTCAATAACTACAGCAAGAGTCTTATTTAAGCAGCTATTATCTTAAACAGTGATGGTCTATTTCTTCTTAGCATCTTCCTCATGCTTTTTCTCCTCAGGCTTTTTCTTCTTGGCCTCTTTCTCAGCCTTCTTCTGGGCAGCAGCAGCTTCTTCAGCCTGCTTGGCTTCCTCGTCAGTTTTCTTCTGAATTTCACCAGCAGCCGTGAGCATTTTCACGATCAAATCAGTGGCTTCATCGCGTTTCAATGGTTTATCCATGATCTTGTCGTTGCCGTACAAAGCTCTTCTGACGACATCCCTCTCAGGCTTAGCAAGACCAGCTTCTTCGAAAGCCATGCAGGTGACAGTATAGAGCTCTGCGAAATTGAGTGAGCCATGGTTATCTTTATCAGCAGCCCCGAATTCAAAAGCGATGTTTTTCTTAATCTTTGTAAGTTCCTCTGGCTTTCCGAGTCTTACGTAAATCTTATGCTAGTTAGAGTTAGTGATCAGCTCTTGAGGAAAAGACTTACATCAGGCTTGTCTTTACGAGCCCCGCAGCAATCGTTACCCATATTGATTCTGTTTGTTTGCTTTTAGTTATCTATAAATTATTTTAGATAAGATTCAATGAATCTGGATCTTTGATGCGAATTGTCAGTTAATTCGGTTACGAATCTTGACAATTGTCAAGAAATCAAAAAAGAAAATGATGAATCGATATTAATGGGAGAGGAGAGCCAGTAATTTGTTAACGAAGGCTGTAAGTATGGGTAATTTATACGGTAATACTTGCTATCTTTTTTTTATTAATTATAATATTGAGCCTCTATAACTATGGAAAGAGCCTTATTTAGGCAGCTATTATCTTAAGCAGTGATGGTCTATTTCTTCTTAGCATCTTCCTCAGACTTTTTCTTCTTATCATCTCCCTCAGGCTTTTTATGCCTGGCATCATCCTCAGCCTTCTTGGCAGCTTCTTCATCAGCTTTCTTCTCAGCTTCAGCTAGGTGGTCAAGATATCTCATGATCATAGTAGTGTATTCTTCGAGCTTCAATGTTTTATCCTTGTCCTTGTCGTTGAGGTACAAAGATTTTCTGACGGACTCCTTGTCAGGCTTTGGAAGATCAGCATGTTCATAAGCCTTGCAAGTGACAGCATAGAGCTCTTCGAAATTGAGGGAACCATTATGGTTTTTATCAGCGGCGTTGAATTCCTTAGCAATGGATTCCTTAATCCATGCCACTTCCTCTGGCTTTGCGAGTCTTACATACAGCTTTTTCTAGTTAATGTTAGTGATCAGCGAGCGGGGAAAAGACTTACGACAGGCCTGGCTTCACGAGTGGCGCAGCAATTGTGATTACCCATATTGATTCTGTTTGTTTTAGTTGTCGATAAAATATTTTAGATAAGATTCAATGAATCTGTGTTTTTCTGAGGATTTTTTGACGCGAATTGTCAGGAAATTTGGTGACGAATCTTTTACAATTGTCATAATCTCAGTAAAGAGAATATTAAATCGAAATTAATCCTTAGACGACGGGAAGGCACTCCACTGACTTAATTCATTTTTTCGGATTAATATCTGGAAAGCTTCTGATTTATTCAATGACTATCTCAAGCTACACTATTCTGGCTCTCTAGGCATTAATCTCATATCTCCTTCCTCAAGAATTTCGAAAGATAATTATTTGATTTTTTACCTTATTTATGGATGAGAGAACCGTCAAGCTCCAATTACGAGTCTTCAAAGTCAATTATAAGCGATTTCTAATTCTGCTATTTGTAAATATGCATGGTTTTGATTATTTCTTGTCTGCACAAAATTCATTGCAGAGCTTTCTTTTCCTTCCTCAATTCGATTATCAAATTTCATTACTCAATCCATATCAATCAAAGTGTTTTCTATTTGAATCTTAAATCTATTTAAAAAACAACTATATTGAAAACTGACACTTGCGTCTTCCTTCATTTGGAAATTCATATTACATACAATATGAACTTTTATTTCACTTCTTTGAACTGTTCTGGAAATTAATTTGAGAACAGTTGAAAAACGCCGTCCTTGATGTGAGAAGTATCCTTTTTTACCTTTTTTGAGCTGTAAGTATCATCGAGCTTCATTGCCAATGAAGTTCTCGTCTTAGGTTGAATAAGTATAAAGGGATCAATAGAATCATCAACTTCATCCATAACAAAAGGTTTAGCTTCTTTGAGCCAGAGTTCAACGCAGAGCGCAATACAAATAATCCTTTTGGATCTGTCTTGATATTTTGAGTAGTGCTTGATTCCACCAGCTTGAATATTCAGCCTCTAGGTCTGATGGTTGGTCTTAAGATTGAATTTTTATATTAGTATGACAAAATTTATTAATTTGTAATCGTTTTTAAAGGGTTAATGGGAGGGGAGGTTCAATAATTTGTTAACGAAGGCCGTACGTAGGTGTAATATATAAGGTTATACTTACTATCTATTTTTCTTAGTAATAATATTGAGCCTCTATAACTACGGAAAGAGCCTTATCTAGGCAGTTATGATCTTAACTAGTTAACGCCAGACTTCTTCTTAGGATCTTCAGCAGGCTTTTGGTTCTTGGCGGCATCATCATCAGCCTTCTTCTTGGCAGCAGCAGCTTCGTCATCAGCCTTCTTCTTGGCGGCAGCAGCTTCTTCATCAGCTTTCTTCTCAGCAGCAGCGACGACTTCGAGGTGTTTCATGATCATAGTAGTGTATTCATCGAGCTTCAATGATTTATCCTTGTTTTTGTCGGCAAGGTCCAAAGTTTTTCTGACGGCTTCCTTCTCAGGCTTTGGAAGACCAGAATTTTCGTGAGCCTTGCAGGTGATAGCATAGAGCTCTTCGAAATTGAGGGAACCATTGTGGTTTTTATCAGCGGCGTTGAATTGTTCAGCAATGTGTTCCTTAATCTTTTTGACTTCTTCTGGCTTTGTGAGTCTTACATAAAGCTTTTCCTTTTCCTAGGTAGAGTTAGTGAACAGCTAATAAGGAAAGGACTTACGGCAGGCTTGTTCTCAGTACGAGCACCACAGCATTCGTTACCCATGTTGATTCTGTTTGTTTATTTGTTTTTTTAGTTGTCTATAAAATATTTTATATAAGATTCAATGAATCTGTGCCTTAATAAGGGTTTTTGATCCAAGTTGTCCGTTAATTTCGGTAACGAATCTTGACAATTGTCAAAAATCAATAAAAAAAATAATAAATCGATATTAATTAAATAGGTTTTTAACTTGCGGGAGCATGATTTTAAGTATCTTTTCTGTATCATAGCCTACATACACTCTGTATTGCCTCTAGCCTCAACGTACCCTTAGGAAATCGCCTTTAGCAAACTTAAATAAGTCACTTTAACTAAGAATCTCGTGTGTTACTTAAATTCCAAAGAAAATTAATAAAAATCAACGAAACTGTTACGAAAACTAACGTTTGTAAGAAACTTTGAGAAGAGAGGCTTATAATTGAATACATACTGGAGAGGTTAGAGGCAGCAACCTGTCTTTGAGAGGTCTCAGAGGAAGACACACGCTTTTTATTTAATGAAGAGATTTTTAACTGTCTGAAGCTTTGTTTGCAGGTCTAACCTCTACAAAAAGGGAAAATATGCAAGTACGTTGAAAGGTTCGCAGGGGAAAGCAGCCAGTTGCTGATGATAAAGTTGCTCATTAATGTGAATTGATGTCGGTTTCTATGCTGTGAAGGTGGACAGAGGCGAGATATGTTGAAAGAGTAATAAAGAAAGAAGAGTAAGAGAGAGCGTTTTTGGCTTTCCTAACGAATCCAGGTTCTGAAAAGTGGTCAGCGCATCAGAATTAATTATTAGTTGATGCAGTCGTTTTAACTAACCCAATTCGTGGATCAGAGAGAACTAATTATGCGTTAATTATATCCAACTCAATTAGCTTGAGTTGCAAAAGAAAGAAAAGACTGATTAGGAGTCCGAGATTCGTAGTTGAACCTTGCTAGCTGGAATTCAATGAGTCCTCACAAGAAGTGACTCGAGAAAATGACTTTCATAAATATATTTTGAGGATCGAGAGTCAGATAGCTTAGCTGATGAACTGTCTCTCAGGCTGATTAGATTCTTTGCTTAAAAGCTAAGTGTGAGTGATAGCTTTGGGGATAAGCTCAAGCAAGCTGGTAGCGGATGCTTCTGAGGGTGATTCCCGATGAGGAATAGTTATAATGGCAATCTTAGATGAGAAATAGGATATGTAGTGGCCTATGTAGAGTTAATACTCTGTACATAGCTTCAAGAGAGGAAGAGTGAGGCAATTAGCCTCGAGAAACTCATACAATAGCTGGTCTGTTGGGGTAATATGTAATTTGCTATTTTATCAATGAAGTTGGCTCTGAAAATAATGAAATCTCGCACGTACGATCAAGACAGGGCACTGGGATGCTCTTAGGCTTATCAGGTCTCTGTTATTGCTTAAGTAGGCTAGTATGAATAAACTAATGCCGTAACATGCTGAGGCTAGTAAGACTAATGAAACTGCATTCGCTTAATCACAAAGTTTCCCAATAAAAGTTATCAGAGAAGTTTATAATGAGCTTTTTCCGCGAAAAAAAACTATCAGCAAGCAAGAGGTACTGCGGCAGACCTAAAACTGGTTTGGGAATCCATATTAAAATTTTACAGATCCAAACTGGATCATCAAGCCTTTTACTTAATGACTCTAATTGTAAGCCCATGCTGACAGGCCATAGGACTGGAGATACTAAGAAGCAGTTTTTATAAGGCACTTGAACAAATTTACAATTTAAAATACTTTTATCAACTAATTATATCTCGAAGTGATTATTATACTAGACTGCAGCATAGTATTTTATAATTTTTTGGATTAGACACTCGATTTTAATAACTAGTAGCAAAATCGATTTTATAATCAATTAATAAATTCAAAAAATTTAATTTTTGAGTATACAGAGAGAGCTTGATGGCTCTAAGGTTATAATCATTTGCTTCACTGCAAAATTGATTGGGTATTTAAGGATTCAAGTGTCGTTTGAAATTTGAAAGTAATGGTAGTAAAGGGTTGTGAACAGAAAGCAATAATTGTAATTTGGTACAGCAAGGTGTGTAAGAGGTAATGATGTCTTCGCATTTGTAATTGTAATTGTATTCTTCCTAGCATTATAGAGTTTGTTTGTGTAGCTGGTAATGACTTGTTCTACAAAGCATTTATTGGTAATAGGTATTATGTAACAGAGTAAGCCTTTGATAAGAGAAACTTGATTAAATAAACAAAGCCAATTAACTACAAGATAAATTAAACATAATACTATTAAAACTAACAGCATTAAAAAAGTAATAAGGACAGCCACAGTCTTAGTTAACCGATAGTCCTTACAGTGTTCCTGTAGCAAAAGGAAACGTATTGCTTTGATATTAGTCAAATTGTAGCTAATAATTGTATGAGAACTTTTAATCGAATAGCTAAGGCTAAGGGCTGGAACAGAATGGTTTAGCTTGCTAATGAGATAGGCATTTCTTTAGAACATGGTCCTCTTGTAAGGGATTATTTCGCTGCACTGTGAAAACCACTCGGAGTTTGCCTATTAATTTGTGTATCTAAATATTCAAAGTTTGCTACGAATAAAAATATCAAAATAATAATTCATGGATGCCTTGGACATAAGACCCTTAGTTCAGACTCTCCTCGATTCCAAGGAATGCTTAAGCGATAGTGAAGACACAAGCAGAGTATACATACCAGGCACCAAAACCGTGCAATCCAGAACAAAATTACTCGACAGTGAGCTACAATCATATCAATTCACAGCTAATTCTCGTTTAGATCCACCAGAAAGAAAAATAACTCCAACCGTTCAGCGACACAGACCATCTCAGCTCGCATTAGAAGAATATTTGCAACGTTTTCTTGAGAAAACGAGCAAATCTGACTCAATTTCAGTATTAAATCGCCATATCAGACATGCATCCTGTGAACCTCAATTAACTGCTGAGGAAATGTGTTGTCATAGAGTCTCGCAGCATACTCTACAGGCTGCTAAGCAATGGGTAGTTTTGTTAAGATTGTAAGAGGGCTAAACACGTTTTTTGCAGGCTGATAGCAACTTCACACAGCTTATAACTGAGATTAGAGCAATCTACAAACAGCAAGTTCAGGACAATATGGTACGCATTATTTTACTCGTGCCTCTGATATTAACTCCCATTTAGAAACTGCTTTTGCGAAATCTGGCTAGATTGTTAATGCTGCTCAAATTAGCCTCAGTGCAAGACCTTAAGTATCACAGTCAATACCGAAACATCATGTCAGAAATAGAAAAACTCGAAATTTATTACTACGAGCATGTATGTGTGGCTGCTAGCACAGACTCTTCCCCAAGTCCTACACATGAGCTGCTGGCTCATTTAGCAAATGAATATGAATATAATGAGGAACCAAGGAGAAGTTCGTTTTATAGGCAGAGAGAGAATCCAGATCATAAGAAGGAGAATAATAAGTTCCATAGGTGAGTGGTTATTCGTGCAGGTTGTTGTAATGAGCTATGGCTATAGGGAAACAGCAAGTATAATATCAAAGATGAAGTATACTGTGTGTCGGCTGGGCTCCAGCATTCATTATGCACAGCTGAGTAATATAATTGGTTAAAGAGCTTATCTGATTCATTATCAAGCTACGGGATTTAAGGGCAGTATAAGGAAGGACATACTCCAGTTTTTTAAAATTGAAGAGCCGTTAGAGCAGGTTTGTCATGAGAGATTATCGACGAAAAGACATACGTTAGAGTCTCCAAAGCGAAATGCAGAGAAGAGTCCTGTTAAAGAGGGTAATTTGTTGTTATTGAAGCTTTCTAATGATAAATTTTAAGATATGAATCAATTATTAACAGCTGGATTTGAACCAATAAACTCAGCTGATAGTTTTGCTGAGTTGATAGAGCGGGGAGTGAATAGTTATGAAGAAGGGGATTTGAATGTATTAGAGCATAAGAAGAGTATTTTAGGCGCGTATTTCAGTCAGAAGCTCAAGAAGTGGGTGGCGCACCAAAAAAAGTAAATTGTGCTTGATAAAAGACAAGTGTGTAATTATATTCTCCTAACTGATAACTAGGAAGATAATAGAGGAGAAGAGGAAGGAGCTCGAGGCTGATTTGAGTCAAAGATTAAAGAGCTTTAAGCTGCCTTGTAAGATTTGCACTGAGCAGATCGTAGCTGATAAGCTGCCTGAGCATTCGACTAATTGCCGAGAGAAAAACGAGCTAAGTCGGAAGATTTCAAACTTGAACGGCAAGATTAATGATGACATTTTTGAAGCGCTGCAAGCCTCAAGAGACTTAAACACGAAGAACGTTATTGCAATGTAACGATTGAATTGTTTTACAAGTTATTAATCTGAATATTTGTTCACACTAGCCGTAATTTCCAGAAATACAAGGCGAAGCTGACCTCACTCTTGAAATTCCCGAAACAGCCAGATCCAGCTGAGACAATGCAGCACATGCAAGCTGGACAAGCTAAGAAACAAACTGTGATTTTACAAAGAAACAAATCGGATGAAAAAGCTAATAATGAAGAGGAAAAACTGCCTTCTCCTACTATAAATAAATCCAAGTCCATCACTCCTTTTGATAATCTCGAAAGCAATGAGCAACAGCAGCAACAGTCTTCAGTGTCTGAGTCCGAAGAGCCTTCAAGCGACGAGCAGCAAGCTCCTCCAGCAAAAAAATCTAAGAGAGCAACACTGATAAAACCCAGAACAGTGAAATACGAATTCAAAGAGAAACTCGAAATTTCAGAAGATGAACCTGAAATCATGCCTAGATACAACCTCAATCATCTCAAAGTTCACGCCACTGAGTCACTGCAATCGCTAAATGAAATCGAAGATCCAGTCACTCGACCAGGCGTATCAAAAATCATCGTAATGAGCAAAGGAGAGGTCGAAGGCAAAAAGAAATTATCTCTGAAACTAAATCTAAACTTTGACTTGGACGAATTCCAAGAAGAAATCGATGATTACCATAAAGACACTTTAGCCCACTCAACAGTCTGGTCTGATCACGAACTGAGCGAATTAAGCCCGATTCGAAGCAACCGAAGTCGACTGATGAGTGCTACTGTCTCTGGACCTTCTCGTGACTCAAAAATCTCATTAACCGACAAGAAAAAAGGAATGAGACGAGGCCATGAAAACTGGGACGAACTGATCACTTTCCAGACTCCTACTGATCCAACTCATGAGCAAATCGACGACGATCAGCCTGTTAGAAGCCACTTCAGGTCTATCTCAGCCAAATCACCTTCTCGATTTACTTTTAACACGCCTACGCCGAGAACACCCAGGAAATCTGATAAATATTACACTTCTAAGCTAGATTTTAATAACGGGGAGGCTCCGAGTCCGAAACCACATCCTTTACATAGAGGCTTATCAACAGGCCAAGAGATATTGAAATCGATTATATATGAGGAGGGACATCACGATCATTCAGATGGAGAGGAATGCAAAACTGCAAAAGATGAAATAAAGAAGGGAGGTGAGGAGATGAAGGTGAGTCGAAGCCAGCATTGGCTGTTTGCAGCCAGTTCTCCTAAGGCTCAGAAGAAGGAGAAACGAATTGAGGACCAGATACAGGAGATTTATCAGGTTTTGAAGACTTTGAAGGCAGAGATAGATGACAAGAGGCAGATAATAAAAATGTGTGAGGTTATTAAAGATATCGGGAAGTTTGTGACTTCGCAGGAGTTTTACAGCAAAAGTAATTTGAATTATTTGGCTTTGGGTTTATGAGGTTTTGCAGAAATGTCGCTGATATTGACGGATTTTAAGAATAGTATGAATGAGTATGAGAAGACGATTACGAATAAGGATTCGCTGAAGATTGGCTATAAATTCCTAGCCAATATTGAGGTAAATCTGGCTTTTGATCAGTATTCTTATGAAATATCTTATAGTCAAGGATAGAATTGACGAGACAGCTCTCAGAGACTCAGAGGAAGCTAGATTTGATCCAATTAGGTGATAAAGCAAGCCCGAACATTCGGAATCCGAGTCCCTCAAGAGTTGGTGTTAACTCCTTAGGCCCTCTGCAAAAACCTTCTCATTTAGACGGATTTGTACTGGGATTATCCTCAGCTAACGTCAGTCCAGCTAAACAACATTTTAATGGTAGTCCAGCACCAAACCTAAACGCAAATATTCCTCAGAAGCTCTCGCGGTTTAGCAAAGGGCCAAATAATGCAGGGAATGCGATTGATTGGAGCCGAAAACAATTTAATTTTGGCCTTGAAAGTATTTTACTTATTGCTTCAAACAGTGTAATGTAATACTTATTGCTCCTAATAGAAGTAGAGACTATTGACCCTGAAGAGACTCAACAAGTCAACAGAATCAGTGGCTTTGACGAAAATCCTGAGCTAGCCAGAGCCGATGAAGATTCCCAACACCGTGCTTCAGTGCTGACTGCATCTCGCAAGAGCTCCTCTACTGAAGAGCAAGATCAGACTTCTCACGAGGTATCGCACCGTCATCGTCACAGCGAGTCTGGTACTCAGCCCGATGCAAGTAAAACTGAAGGAACTGACTCTTACCAGCCTGATACCACAGAAAACGATTCTCAAGAAGCACCTCGATTTAATCATTATCATTCATCCAGACCAAGCGAAAACCTTGAACATCCTCCTCAATTCAGATCTCCTTCTTTCCTTCGCTCTTCAACTATTATCAGAAAGAAGCCAATGTTTGATCCTGGTGATCTCGATATGCCTGAGCTCACAGACAGCGAATCAAATTCTAGCTCTGAGTCATCAAAAGCCTCAGAGGAAGAAACCAAAGATAAAATTAGCCCTACTGCCCTTGATAATAACAGATCTTTCTCTCAAAGCTCGAGTTCAGAGGCAGATGATACTGAAACACCTAAAAACGGTGAAATACAACGAAAACTAAACAGACTGTTCTCTGTAATAGAGCCTCAGCCTAAAGCATCAGAAGCTAATGCTAACCAGGCTCATTTTAAGAAGAGATTGTCGTTGATCGCAGATGCTTCAGAGATCAAGCTGTTGGAGGCTAAGACTGAGAAAAAGGCTGATTCGAGCAAGAGACGTAAGTCGAAGAGGAGAAATTCTACAGAGCTGAATGGAAGTAAGGGCAGGTCACCAGGAGGCTCAAAGCAGCAGAAGATACGTTTGGGTAATCTGGTCCCGAAGAATACGCCTGAGAAGAGAGGTTCGAAACGAGGGTCATTCAAAGCGAAAATTGGGCATGGGGATGAGCAACATGGCGTGCATCAGCAGAAAACTGATGCGGATGCTTCGTTTCATGACTTTGATCCGAGCACAGTAACGAGGACTTGTGCGAGTGATACTGATATTCAATATTCATCGAAGAAAGAGCCTGAGTAAGAGAAATTTTGCGTGCGAATTTTGGTTCTTACGATTATAATTTTTAGGCATTTTATTGGGTTCAGAGACTTCAAATTTATCAAGATGCTGGGAAAAGGAGCTTATGGTAAAGTGTTTCTGGTGAAGAGGATAGTTACTGGCGATGTGTATGCCATGAAGGTCATCAACATCGGAGAAAACGTAAAAAACATGAATATTTGCCATCTACTAATTTACTCCTTATTATTCTCTAGAATAACAGGAAATTTCAAAACGTTGAGAACTTGAAGAAAGAGAAAAAAGTCTTCGACATGCTTTCAGGCGATTTCGTCGTCAAGGCGATATTTACCTTTACTCACCAGCAGTACCTCTGCTTCGTAACAGAGTACATGATGGGAGGCGACTTCGCACATATTCTGCAAGACTACGGCTGTCTGGAAGACGAAGTAGCTAAGTTCTACATCGCAGAGATTGTCTTAGCACTTGAGTACCTCCACAGCCTAGGAATCATTCACAGGGACCTCAAGCCAGATAATCTGCTGCTTGATCACCAAGGACATATCAAGCTCACGGATTTCGGGCTCTCGGAGCCAGGAGTCCAGCAGAAACTGATCCAAGCGAATTCTGCTACAGAGGAAAGCAGCAATCTGATTGAGAACCTGATGGAGAAGCTGCCTGAGATCGAAATCGAGAGAAGCATTGTCTACAATGAGAAATACACCTCACTAACAGCTCTAGACAAAGGTCCTTCATTAACAAGACTAGACAGAGGTCCTTCCTTAACTAAACTGGACAAAGGTCCCTCATTAACTAGGCTAGACAAGGGCCCTTCATTAACCAGACTAGACAAAGGCCCCTCATTGACCAGACTGGACAATGGTCAGTCGCTAACGCGACTAGACAAACGGCCTTCATTACAGAAAATAGACAAAGGACCTTCACTAACAAAACTGGACAAATCAGCTTCGAATCAGGCTGACAGAAGCATGAGAAAAGAGTCGATTTTTTTCGATGAGGAGGAAAGCGAGAAGAGACAGGCAGAGAAGTCTGCGAAGAAAGGCCCGAATAGACTAGTTGGAACTCCTGATTACATGGCTCCTGAGATTATAAAAGGAATATCAATTTCGCATAAGTCTTTGGATTGGTGGTCGTTGGGAGTAATGATCTTTGAGTTTTTGACTGGATTCCCGCCGTTTAATGACGATTCTGTTGAAAAAATATACGATAATATACTCAATTTGAGAATCCCTTGGGACCAACTCCCTGAAGGTATTACTAGTCTCTATGATTTTAGCTGATATATAATCGCCTTTGATAATTTTAGACTGGGAGAGCATGATAAGTGCAGAGGCTATTGACATTATCAAGAAACTGCTGACAATTGACCACGAGAAGAGACTCGGAGCCCACAGTGTCAATGAAATAAAAAAACACCCTTGGTTCCATGGGATTGATTGGGCTAATATCCGAAAGAAGGAGGCTCCGATACTTCCTGAGCTGGAGATCGATTTGACGTATGCAAGTTCGAAAGGGAATCTGGATAAGGAGGAGATGGGGTCGATTCTAGAATTTAAAGAGAACAAGGATAATTTGGCTGAGGACGTGAAGGAGATCATCAAGCATCTGCATAAGGAAGAAACGTTCAAGTTTGAAACGAATAGGTTTGATATTCTTGATGCGGATAATCAACGAGCTGCTGAGGAGATGAAGTAAGGCGTTTTTGGAGGTAGAGTGTTAATTGTTGTGTGTTTGTTATAGGGAGCAGATGATAAAAGAAATGGAGGAGAAGATCTCAAAGTATAAGATGAATGTGGGCTATCAGGAGGAAGAGGAGTGGATTGAGTATGACTCGCTCTCGACTGATTTTAAACTGTCTCCGAGTGTGCAGAGGACGAAGGCAAGGACGGTCTATGCTGAGGAGTAATATTTACATTGTTTGATTTATTGAGGCTGATAAGTAATGTATAGGCATGTAGTTTAGATTCGAAAAGGGTTGAAGAGTTCGCAGAATCAATAAATTTTTATTGAAGAGAAGGAGATTGGAAGGTGTAAAGAGATACAAGTTGTTTTTAATAGATGTTCTGAAATTTCGTGACATCGCTTTTTATATCGAGAACAGATGAAAAGTGATGCCACAAAGCTTGTCTACGTAGTTTGCTATTTAATAGCTTGTTTAAAAAGTGTTCGTGTTTTTTTTTTGCAAGTGTAGAGTTTGTTATTTTCAATTTTAAATTTGAGAGTGTATTTTTTAAGCAGGAGAAATTGATATTACCAAAGATAAGTTATTCTCTTTAGGTCTGATAGTACTCGGACCAGTCAAAGCCAATTTAACAGGAACTGTAGTATATCACAACACCATCCATATTGAATTCCAATAGCAGTAAATCTTATTGGTCTACTTAAACTGGTTTCTGATCGCTTCAATCTGGATTCGAGGGTATGAATGTCTTCAAAATCTGAATACAAATGTGCTTAACGGATGCTCAATGATTTTTACAGTGATGATTGAGCTTCGTTATTCTCCGATTTCCTAATATACAAAATTAAATCAGATTAACCCGTTTAACCAAATCAAATCAAATAACAAACTTGAATAAAAATTTGTAAACCGATTCGCCTTCACATGCTCGAAATCGAGAAGATCATCGATAAAATCGTAAGTCTACGTGACGAAAGCAGCGTGCTGTACCTCAAGAAATACACGAAAAACTGGCTTTTGGCAAGTATTGAAGAAAGCGAGCAAATCAAACAAATTGAACAGAAATTCAAAGAATATGATAGTCGTGGCGTCGACATCGTTGATTTCGTTCGGATTTTCCTCGGGATCATCCACCACAATGATAAAGAAACCCTCTACATAGTCGTTGCTCTTATCGAGCTATTCAAAGACATTGTTGAAACTTACACTCTGGCGACACATGTCAGATGTATCGATGTAATCAACTATATTATTGACGTAATTTCTCTTCTGCTTGTTCAAGTCCCAGCTAATCCTCAATAATAGAATCACTCGCAGACAACATCGGCAGCAGATGCAGCAGTCCAAACGAAAAAACTGCCTCCTAAGAAGTATTTCGGTGGAGCTGATACTAGGATAAGAGACATAGAGATCGTAAGGCTAGCCCAGTTATAATTGGCTTATTGAGCATGATGTTATAGTCAGCGCCTCTAGTTTATGGAGATAGTTTCGGAGCGTTAAGCAGATTGTCGAATACGAAGATGATATCAGATAGAATCCATCATTTGAACAATGAGATAAAGAGGTATGAGCTTAACTAATTAGCTAATGGAGTCTGATATTTTATGGCTGTGTGTACTTTTAGAGCGTGTTATGCCAATGAGATAAAGAAAATTATTGCTTTGGACTCGCTTTCGACAAATATCTGTATTTATAGTCCTGATTGTATTGTTGAGAAGAAGATATTCCCAAGGACTTACCAGAACGCAAAGGATGCGATCATACTTGACTTTGCTTGGTCACACAGACAGCGCAGAGTAATCATCTATTCGAGAATTAGTCTAATATAGTCATTCTCTCTCTAATAGCTAGGAGCATGTTTGAAGGACTGTAGGCTGGTATTCTGGGACGCAAAAGACAATTTCGAGAGCGAGAAAGCCTTTCCTGTTGTCGAATACCTCAGCGACTACCAATCTCAGATCTGGTACATAGAATTCTTGAGTTATTGGATTACTACTGACCGGAGCAACCAACTCCACGTCTGGAGCATCGCAGAAGAATCTCTTCTCGACAGCATTGGCGCAAACATCATCAGCTCACCAATTCTTGACATCGCGCCAATCGAAATCCTGAAACTAGTCGCCATTGCCTGTCAAGACAAAACTATCAGCTTCTGGGACTTATCCAAGAAAGAAAAACGACTAAACCTGCCATTATCAAACGCAGGTGTCCATTCTTTGAGGTTCTTCGAGACGTTTCAAGTGCTGGTTACTTCTGGCTACGAGAACGCGATTTCGCTCTGGAACATCAATGCTGCTTACCTCGACTACGCGAAAATCGGCCGACTAGTCGGCCATTCATCAATGGTCACTGCTATCGAGCCTATTGAAAAAACACCAATGCTGATCTCAGCTGATGATATCGGAGATATCAAAATGTGGGATGTCAGGAATCTGAGCTGTATACAGACTCTAGAAACCGGCTCGAGGACAGCTATCACTCGGATCATCAGTATGTATAATATCGCAAGGGTTTGCTATGTAGGATCGAGAGTAAGCGTGCTGGAGTTTGAGGAGAGTTACGATATAAAGAATAAGAATAAGGGGTCTGATTCGCAGACTTTAGTGAGGGTCGAGTATAATTTTTCAACGGATGAGATCGTGCTTTGCACGAATAAGGAAGTAAGGCTGATTGATATCGTCGATGGGAGGATCAAGAAGGTTTATGCAGGTTTATTGAGCAATAGTGAGGACGATATCACTGTTTTTCGCATGCTGCATCAGAACAAGAAGTTTATTTTGGGGGATCAGAGAGGCAATATGAGTATCTATCAATACGCTACAGGCGAGCTGCTAAAGCAGCTGGTCAGTCACTCTGATGAGGTTACTTCTATCAAGGTGGATTATTTGAATCGACTGATCGTCTCGAGCAGCTGGGACGCCTCGATCAAAATCCAGAAGGAGGTAAAGGATAAATTTAAGGTTTTCAGGCAAGTGGACAATTGTTTCCACAGTAAGGAGATCTCGCTAATGGAGGTATCAGTGTATCATAATCTGCTAGTTGCTGGGGCTGCAGGGAATAACGTGCTGTATTTGTGGGATTACGAGTATGTGAGGTTGATAGCCTGTGTGGAAATCGAGGATGAGGCTGAGCCTACAGTGATTCAGATAATTAACGGGTATTCGATTCTGGTGGTCTGTACGAGTGTCGGAACAGTGCATTTTTTCCATTTTGCACGAAAGGACATGACGCAGATCACTATGAGGAACATCGCTGTAATAAACGTCAATCAGCTCTCCACAATCGAGCTTTCCTTAGACCCTTTCAATACCAAAACCTCTCAGGCTGAAGATACCAAAATAGTTACTAAACTGCTGCTTGATGTGTCATATCCTGCTGAGGATCAGCCTGAACCAGAAGACAGCTACCTCTACCTCGGCCTGAACAAAGGCACAGTGATCAAATACGATCTCAAACATCTTTTCAAGGACCAGAAGATCAATATCGTTCCTCATGCCAGCACGAAACCGAACTATAATGCAGAACGAATAACAACTGAAGATTTTGAGGACAGTATCAAGCATTATAGGCTCTACACCTTCTATCTCAAAGGAAAAGCAGGCCAGAGTCTTGGTACCTATGGTTTCGTGGCAAAGATGCTCGCTGTTGCGAAAGACGTGCGACACAAATTAAAAACACCTACTCTCAATCAAGAACGATCAACTAGCTTCACTGAGAAGCTAAAGCCGAGATTCGATGCCAAAAAAAGCACGTTGCTGACTCCTCATAGCAAAGAAAAGCACAATACTAGTGGAGAGAATACTTCAAGGGGTAAGCACGAGCAGGAAGTCATCATGGCTGAGATCGATCATAAGTTCTACGATCTCTCGGATCAAGATGTGAGGAGTTTTCAGGCTCATAAGGACGCACTGAATACACTAGCTTTTATAGCTAATCCAGATAAGAAACTGCTGACTGGATCACACGATTCGTATTTCAGGATCTGGGATTTAGAGGGCAGGATCCTCGCCTCATTTAATGTGAATCATCCGCTGCCTGTCATGTGGAATCTGGAGGTGCTGACTGAGAAACAGGCTCAGAAGAAAGTAATGTATGGAATGAAGGTGGTCGAAAAGATCCTTAGACGTTATGATAAAAGGCTGTCACTAGTAGAGGAAAAAATGGTCGATTTGAACCCTTTCTTGACCCAAATCGACACTTCGACTCACGATGAGGAGGCTCTGGTGCTGAAGTTTCCCAGCCTCGGCTCGAAGAAGCTCACGCTTATGAGAGACGAGTATGATCCAAGAGATATTCAGTATGAGAGAGTCAAAGGCATGTACCAGAATGAGATCTCAGGCCCGTCGCTCAGGCAAATGGAGATGGAAAAAAGACTGCAAATCGCTCATAAGACCTGGAAGGTCAAGAAGGATGCTAATCCTGAAGGTGAAGGGAGAAGAGGGAAAGGGCATCGATCCTATGAGACTGAAGAGAATTTCGAGACGAGGCTTATGCATTACCTGCTTGATAACCAAAATCCTGCTGGGCAAGGGCTTGCAGGAGACGGAGCTGGATTGACAAAAAAGCTGTCTAGGAAGCTAGATGTGACCATTGCCTTGCAGAAGAAGCGAATGATGAAAAAGAACGAGCAGTCTGCCTCGGCAGTCAAGCTGCCGATTACGAACAGTCCCTCAAATAGAAGGAAGGCACTTTTTCCCATTGAGTCAGGAAAATCGAGCTATATGCTTGAGGCTAACAAAGCCAGTGCCACAGAAAGCTTTTTGGAAGAGGGCAGTGGGATTATCCACAAACGATTCGAGACGATAAACTCCCCGTTAACAGAAGACTCGAAATCAAAGCACTTGATCACCGAGCCAGCAAATCAATCAAAAAGTATTCATTCTCATCGAATAGCTCCAACTTGGAAGAATAAAGATCTCTCTTGGAGCAGAGAAGACAGCAAATTTCCTCAGGAAAGCTCGAAGAAAAACAACATTATACCTGCCTTAAAAATCTTAAATGACTCTGAGTATTTTGATACACGAACAGACTCAAAGCTCTTACAGCAAGAGAGCATTCTCAGTCACCAATCCAAGAAATCAGCAACACCATCCCGGAATTTTCTCGAGTATGCAACTAAAAAGAATCTGATAACAACCGGGGCTCAGGTCCTGAGCACTCCGCTGTCTACAGGCGAGCAGACCCCTGAGCATATACGAAGAAAGGAACGTAGAAGCGAGTTTCGGCAGATACTTTCCTCGTTGGATAAACAGCTGAAAAAATCGCAGGTGCCTGATGCTAGTTCGAGTTATGGGAGAGGAGTGAATCTGACTGAGAGGTCTCTGCAAGGGGCATCAAAGGAGAGGGGCTTGCCTGCTATCAAATCATCTCGAGCAATGAAATCGATGGCGAATGTGTGCAATACGATTAAGGGGCAACCAGAGGGAGTTAATGAGACTCCTTATATAAATTTGAATCAGGATATGGAGAGCTTTAAGAAGAATATGGACCAAATGATTGAGGATATGAAGCAGGCGGCGATCGAGAGCATTCCTGAAAAGATTGCGAAGTTGATGGATGAGAGAGTGAGGATAGAAGACCAAATGGATATGGGAGCGTATTCTGATGAGTTTTATGGGGATGGGAAAAAGCAGGATTTCATGCCGCTGGATTTCGTGTTTAAGAAGATTGGTGCTTCAGAAAATGAGTTAAAGAAACCGAAATCGATGAAATCATTGCAGAACATAGGCGGGGAGTCAGAGAGTTTGATATCGCCGAGAGGACTGATGTTTAATAAGATTTCGAAGTCTTATAGGAATAATAGCGAAGCGACAGTTCCTGGGCTTCAGAGGAACCAGTCAAATGTAAATGTTTAATATTTAATTGAATTTTTGTTTAAGGAAAGATTTGTATAAATAGAACCTACAATTTTTTAGAGGAATACTGTAGACTTGATGTATTCATTCATGAATTTTACTTGTTAGCATGTGAAATAAGTATAAAATTATTTGCTTATGTTATTTTCTGAGATAAACTGGCTTGAAAAATCTTTACTACTGAGAAAAGAGATTAGTCTAATAGCTCCTGCCATACATCTTGAATGAGAGAAAGTCAATGTATGAGAGTGTACTAAGGTTATGAAGTTTTGCATAGGAATATTATTTCACTTGACTGATTAGAGCAAATCTCAAGAGTTACTCGAACTTCTTTGATTCAACAAAATTAAGTTGGAAATTAGAAACGCTATTTCTGATCGAATCACGGTTTTGAAAGATAACAGAAATTTAGAAGGCGTAACAAGTAGTGCTGCTCGAATCCCGATGTCTGATAGAATTCTTTCAAACAGTGAAGATCACAAGCTCAAAAAGTTCTCAATATGCATTTAGTGCTGTATCTTTTTCAAATTTATCAAATTTTGTTGAAAAGGATTTATTTGATTTCTGATCTCACCAGAATTTGTCTCAAGCTCCCAATTCGCCTCAAATTTAACAGCTTCGAGCTGAGAAATTGTATAATTCACAATTATAAGTTGAATAATCAGATTAATGGGACCACATCCTTCAAAGTGCCTCGCTATTAGAACATATAAAGAGTTCGTTCAATACGAAAATTCCAAAGAGTTACTCGACAATCTCAGCAATCAAACCAAGCAAGTTCTTGTGGATTACTTCGACCTAGCAAAAGAAGATCTCACTGCACTAGTGCATTCCGAGAGCCTAACAAATGTGGAAGTCATAACCCTTACCCGTTGTCTCAGAAAGACTGAAGGTGCAAAAATCATAGCCAGCAACATCACCTGGAACAAACTGAAGAGACTAGATCTTCAGAAGAGCTGGATTGGAGTAGAAGAGGTTGAAGCAATCGTACAAAACGTCACTTGGGTTAATCTCGAAGAGCTTGATTTAACTAGCTGTCAGATCAGTGATCGTGGTGCAATGTTGATAGAAAGTCATTCCACCTGGAATAACCTCAAGAAGCTGAGTCTTGGCTCAAACAACATTGGAGATGAAGGAGCTGAGGCTATTGGAAAAAACAGCTCATGGGTCAATCTCGAAGAGCTTTGGTTAAATAGCAACCAGATAGGAGATAGAGGTGCAATAGTGATAGGAAACAACACTACTTGGAAAAATCTCAAGAAGATTACCCTTGACTTAAACAAGCTTGGAGATGAAGGAGCTGAGGCTATTGGAAAAAACAGCTCATGGGTCAATCTCGAAGAGCTTTGGTTAAATAGCAACCAGATAGGAGACAGAGGCGCAATAGTGATAGGAAACAACACTACTTGGAAAAATCTTAAGACGCTCAGAATTGGCTATAACAGAATTGGATTTGCAGGAGCGGAAGCGATAGGAAAGAACATCAGCTGGATTAATCTAGAAGAACTTGATTTTTGCACTCCAGTAGGATATAAAGGCGTTGTGAGACTCTGCAGTAATTCCGTATGGAAAAATCTGGCTAGGATTAAATTTGACGTGAGAGGGTTCGGAAATGAACGGATTTGTGCTGTAAAAAGCAACTACAAGCATAAAACAATATCCCATTTTTTAAATTATTTTACTTTTGAATGTTAATGAGTTGCTTCGTTTCATTCACATTTATTCAAGAACTATTCTGGATCTTTCGTATTTTCATCATAGGAATAGAGCCAGTGCTTATGAGGGATATCGAAGGCATTTTCGGTTATATTTACTCATATTTAATTTAATAAGATCTCAGAGTATACAATTATTTGCTGTAAATGTGTCTTTCGTATGAATATCGGCTCTGTTTGACTACTTAGAACCAATCTCGAGTGTTTTCGAGCTAAACTATTACTATCAGAAACAATTATGAGAAGGATTTTATTTGAATTTGTTCTCTTCAAAATTTGCCCTAAGATCTCAATTCGCATCTATTTAAATCACATAAGACTGAGAGATTGGAAAATAAAATTATTCCTACAAAAATCAAGTTAATGGGAGGAGACCTTTCGAAGGAACTCACTATTAGAACAGATAAAGAGTTAGTGAAATATGAAAGTGTCAGAGAGTTACTCGACAACCTCAGTATTCTCAGCAAGCAAGTTACATTGGGAGGTTTTACACTAACAGAAGCAGAAGTAACAGAGATAGTGCATTCAGAGAGCCTGGCAAATGTGGAAGAAATAACCATTAAAAGTAGCAGTCTCGCCAACGTTGGAGGTGCAAGTATATTAGCCAGCAACACCACCTGGCAGAAGCTAAAAAAGCTAGATCTTTATAATAACTCTCTTGGAGTTCAAGAAATCGAAGCAATCACACAGAATACTACCTGGACCAATCTCGAAGAGCTGGGACTAAGTCGCAATCAGATAGATCCTCATAGTGTTAAATTTATAGAAAGTCATCCTTCCTGGAAGAATCTAAAGAAGCTACAACTTGACTGGAACCAGCTTGGAGAGGAAGGAGCCGAAGTGATTGGGAAAAATGTCACTTGGGATAATCTCGAAGAGCTCTGGCTGGGACAGAATCAAATAGAAGACAGTGGGGCAGTTGCTATAGGAAACAACACGACTTGGAAAAATCTAAAGAAAATTGATCTGAGCTTTAACGGAATTCGAGAGAAAGGAGCTGAAGCCATTGGACAGAATGTCACGTGGACCAACCTTGAAGAACTTCGGTTAGATCACAATCAAATTGATGATACTGGTGCAGTGTTGATTGAAAGCAACTCCTTCTGGAAGAATCTCAAGAAGCTTGACCTTGGCCACAACAAGATTGAAGAGAAAGGAGCGGAAGTGATAGGAAGAAACATTACATGGGTCAATCTCGAAGATCTCGGGCTAGGAGGCAATAAGATAGGTGAGCTTGGTGCAGTGGCAATCGGAAACAATACGACGTGGAAGAATCTCAAGAGACTTGACCTGAACGAGACTGGGATTGGATTTCAAGGAGTTGAAGCCATAGTTCAAAATACCACATGGGTTAATCTCGAAATTCTTGGGTTATATAACAATGAAATAGGAGACAAAGGCGCCATGGCGACAGGGAACAATACAACCTGGAAGAATCTCAAGACCCTCAATCTTAACTCAAATAACATCGGACCTGCAGGTGCTGAGGCTATTGGAAAGAACATCACGTGGATCAATCTTGAAGAACTTCATTTTGTCAATCCCATAGGATATAAAGGTGTTGTGATGCTCAGCAATAACTCCAATTGGAAAAATCTCGCGTTATTTTATTTTGAAGCAAAACAGTTGAGAAATGAACAGAAACGTGCAGTAAAAAGCAACGCCCAACTTAAAAAAGCAATACAATTTATTAATTGCTAGTCTAAAAGATTTCATAAATGATGAGGTAGTTTAATATTTGTTCACATTTATTTCAAGCATTATTCTTCATTTTGCATATCTCCATTGCAATTATGAGGCTTTCATCCCACAAATCAGATCCTCCCTTTAACTTCATAAAAGCAATGTTCCTATTAAATAGATTACTCCCTAACAAAAATAATATTTCATTTATAGTCCTCAAAGGAAAAAATTGTTATACAATAAACCAAGAATATCAAACTCAATTTTAATGAAGCAGTGCTGCCCGTAATTATTAAAACAAAGAGAGATCATGATCTAAATAAAATCGAAAGTAGTGATATTTTGTATTATAGCCAACAGCACCACATGAAAAAGCTAAAAAACTGGATCTTTCTCTATCTTAGAGTCCAAGAAATCGAAGCAATCGCACAGAATGTTACCTGGGCTAATCTCAAAGAGTTTGGACTAGGTGAAAATCAAATAGGTATTCTTGATGTAAAATTTATTGAGAGTAATCCTTCATGGAAGAATCTAAAGAAGCTAAATCTCAACTGGAATTGGATTAGAGAGGAAGGAGCCGAAGTTATTGGAAGAAACTTGACATTGGTCAATCTAAAAGAGCTTTATTTTTGCAATCCAATAGGATATAAAGATGTTGTGATGCTCTGCAATAACTCCAATTGGAAAAAACTCGCATTACTTTATTTTGACGCAAGCCAGTTGAGAAATGAACAGATTCATGCAGTAAAAAGCCACTGCCAACATAAAAAAATAGAGACAGTTTAATAATTACTAGTGTAAAACGTTTCATAAATGATGAGGTTGTTGAATTCTCGATCACATTGAATTGAATATTCATTTTGCTGATTTCCATCATAATTATGAAGCAGATTAGTGGATAAATTTTCATTAGAATTCAAGCATTACTGCTATTTCTCAGGAGCTTATACATTTTAAATAGCTTGATACATCAAAAACCCTCGAAATTGATTGTAGCAAAGCTTGTTTAGCTAATTGATACTGCTTATAAAGGTATTATATTATTATTTGATGATGTATGAGTTAAATAGCGATTATTATCTGCTAAAACAACACAATTGGTGCTCTTTTGAGGTCGGGTTTATTTAATTTCTGATCACATCAGAATTTGCCTCAAGATCTCAATTCAAGTCGATAAATCTCAAAGTGTTGAGAAACTTTATAATTAATTAAATAATTTATTGAAAAAATAATTTGATGGGAAATGATATGTCAAGTGAACCTACTGAGGAGATCACTGTTACAACAGTTAAAGAGTCAGTGAACTATGTAAGTGTCAGAGAGTTTCTCGACAATCTAAGTGATCAAATCAGGGGAGTTTCAATGGTATTAGAAACAATAACAGAAGCAGATTTAAAAGAATTAGTGCATTCTGAGAGCCTAGCAAATGTGGAGCGAATCAGTATTACAAATTGCAAACTCTATGAAATCGGAGATATAGTTACCATAGGAAATAACACGACGTGGAAAAATCTCAAGAAACTTGATCTTGATAACACCGACATTGGTGACAAAGGAGCGACTGCAATTGGACAAAATTTTACATGGGTCAATCTCGAAGAGTTCTTGTTAGAGATGAATCAAATAGGTGATAATGGCGCAATGGCTATCGGAAACAACACGACTTGGAAGAATCTGAAGAAGCTATCTATTAAAATAAATAAGATTGGAGACAAAGGAGCTGAAGCCATTGGACAAAATGTCACATGGACCAACCTTGAAGAGCTCATGTTAGGATACAATCAAATAGGATATAATGGTGCAGTGGCAATTGGAAACAACACGACCTGGAAAGATCTGAAAAAGTTATCTATTGGATCAAACCAGATTGGAAACTTAGGAGCGAAAGCTATTGGGCAGAATGTCACTTGGGTCAATCTCGAAGAGCTAGTAATGGACAAAAACCAAATAGGGGATGATGGTGCAGTGGCTATCGGAAGCAACACGACTTGGAAAAGTCTCAAGGATCTTGATCTCAATGACAACCAAATTAGAGATAAAGGTGCAGAAGCAATAGGACAAAATGCTTCATGGGTCATTCTCGAAGCGCTCTGGTTAGGAACAAATCAAATAGGAGATCTTGGCGCAGGAGCAATCGGAACCAACACGACCTGGAAAAATCTCAAGAAACTTAAACTTGGTAGCAACGAAATTAAAGATAAAGGAGCTACTGCAATTGCACAAAATGTTACATGGGTCAATCTCGAAGAGCTCTCGTTAGATTGCAATCAAATCGGTGATAATGGCACAATAGCTCTAGGAAGCAACATCACTTGGAAGAAGCTCAAGGATTTTGATCTGGACTCAAATAAGATTGGAGACATCGGAACTGAAGCTATTGGGCAGAATGTCACTTGGGCTAATCTCGAATACCTTCGGTTAAACAAAAACCAGATAGGAGACTATGGCGCAATTGCCTTAGGAAACAATACGACATGGAAGAATCTCAAGAGCCTCAATATTTCTGAAAACAAAAAAATTGGATATGCAGGTGTTGAAGCCATCGTGCAAAATATCACATGGGTCAATCTCAAAACACTTAATTTTCGCAATCAAGTAGTATATAAAAGCGCTATGAAGCTCAGCACGAATTCTGTTTGGGAAAATCTACAAGATCTAAGTTGGAATACAGAACTATTAAGTCAAGAACAGATTCGCGCGTTAAAAAGCAACTTAGCCATTAAGAAACGGAGAATATTGATGTTTCAAAATGGTACAAATATATTTCACTAAATGATGAGGCTGTTTCATCCTCTTTCACATTGGTTCAAGCATTATTCACCATTTTGCCTATTTCCATAACAATTATGAGACTTTCATCTCACAAACCATATTCCCCATTCAATTTTCTAAAATCAGTTAGACTATAATATAGATTGCTCTCTAACACAAATAATATTTTATTTACAGTCCTTAAAAAATAAATTGTTTGGAAAGTAATTAACTAATCTTATTCAGTCTTGTATATTAGTATAGCTCCTGCTTGACTAATTCGAACGAGTCTCAAGACTTGCTCGAAATTCTTTTCTTTGAATACTGAAAGCCGAAACAGCACAATTGGTGCTCTACCAGAGCATTTTGAATCAATTCTCATTTTATTTTCAATTAGAAATATTTGAATTCGTTTTTGTTTGATTTCTGATCACATCAGAAATTGACTCAAGATCTCAATTCAAGTCTATAAATTCTACATAGTTGAGAAACTTTATAATTAATTAAATAATTTATTGAAAAATTAATTTGATGGGAAATGAAATTACTAGTAAACTCCATATTAGAAAAGGTGAAGTATTCGTGCCTAAAGAAAGTGTCAGAGAGTTACTCGACAACCTAAGCGACCAAACCAGAGGAGTTTTGTTACAAGAACAAACACTAACAGAAGCAGATTTAACAGAAATAGTGCAATCTGAGAGCCTAGCAAATGTGGAGGAAATAACAATTGCAAGTTGCGGTCTCTACCGCCTCGGAGATACATTGGTTATAGGAAACAATACGACTTGGAAAAATCTCAAAAAACTTGATATTGAAAACAACTTGATTGGAGCTAAAGTAGTAGAAGCAATCGGGCAAAATGTTACATGGGTCAAGCTCGAAGAGCTCTTGTTAGGAGCCAATGCCATAGGAGTTACTGGAGCAGTAGCGATAGGAAGCAACATTACTTGGAGGAACCTGAAGAAGCTCGGTCTTCGAGGAAATAAGATTGGAGACTTAGGAGCTGAAGCCATTGGGAATAATGTCACTTGGGTCAATCTAGAGGAGATAGAATTGGAAAGAAATCAAATAGGAGATAATGGTGCAGTGGCAATCGGAAGCAACACAACCTGGAAAAATCTCAAGAAGCTTGAGCTTGGTAGGAATGAAATTAGAGATAAAGGAGCTGAAGCAATCGGACAAAATGTTTCATGGGTGAATCTAGAAACGCTTTCGCTAGAGATCAATCAAATAGGCGACAGCGGTGCTACGAGGATAGGAAGCAACACCACTTGGAAGGAGCTCAAGAAACTTAAACTTGAAGATAATAAGATTGGGAATGCAGGTGCAGAAGCTTTCGGAAAAAATCCCGCATGGATTAAGCTTGAAGAACTTTATATTTGCAATCCAACAGGTTATAAAGGTGCTATGATGCTCTGTAGTAACTCTGCTTGGAAAAATCTGAAAATACTCATTTTGAACACAGATCAAATTGGATATGAAAGGTTTCGAGCAATAAAAAGCAACTTTACTCTTGAAAGAGATTTATATATTAATAATTACTACATTGAACCGAACTAATTGATAGAATTGTTTCGTTCACATTTATTCAAGCATTATTCTCTAACTTGATAGTTTCATCAAAATTACAATTCTCATCAAACTTGCATCAACCACTATTACATTCCTTTAGCAGTGTTTGCATAAACGAAACATACTAATCACCAAAACACGAATTCTTTCTTTCAATTATCTCGTTAAATAGATTGATTCCTAAAACAAATCACATTATACATACTTATAGTCCCAGAAGGGAATAAACAATGCTATTGGTTGACTTGAACAACTTGAATTGTTTCTTCGATGAATAAAATTTGTTCATTTTCATCAGGAGCTAGCCAAACTGGAAAATGGGGTGCTTCTCAGCGATCTTAGAATCGCTCTAAAATGCGATAATTATCTGCTTGTTCAGAGCAGCTATTAATTCTATTTAGCCAAGATCTTGGATAACAGTTTCTCATATCTTCGAATGATGAAGCAACGAATATTATAGATTTCAAGTCTAGTGAAGTCATCGAGACTCAGTCTTCCAACAATGAAAGCAGGATATGAATTGTGTCTAACATTAATATCAGTTGCCTTCTCCAATTGAACTAAATCATCTAAGATATTGAAATTACGAAACAACATCATAATCTATAAATGCTATTTTCATTGCTGCTTAGTGCCATACCACTTCTTCAAGCCAGAAAAGCCAATATCTTTAAACTCAATAAGATGAAGCTATGGCGACTCTCATTTTTTTTGACCTTTAGAGTTAAGATGTGTGAAGTCTTCCAATATTTTCTTTAGGAATAGCGATAATTCATACTTATGGCTCTTAATGGACGCTATTTTATCACGAGAGTTGCTCGAAATCTTTTTTTTTGAATATTGAAAGCTCAAAGAGCACAATTGATGCTCTACAAGAGCATTTCGTGTCCATTTTCATTTTATTTCCAAATCAGAATTATTTGAGGTCGCGTTTATTTAATTTCTGATCACATCAGAAATTGCCTCAAGATCTCAATTCAAGTCTATAAATCTCACAGAGTTGAAAACCTTTATAATTAATTAAATAATTTTATTGAAAAAATAAGTTGATGGGAAGTTTAATTGCTATTCAAACAGATAAAGAGTTAGTGAAATATCACAGTGTCAGAGAGTTACTCGATAACCTAAGCGATCAAGCCAGGGGAGTTTTAATCAAAGAAAAAACACTAACAGAAGGAGAAGTAATAGAATTAGCGCAGTCTGAGAGCCTAGCAAATGTAGAGGAAATAAGCCTTCAAAGTTGGAGTCTCGACAAAGCTGAAGGTGCGAAAATAATAGCTAGCAACATTACTTGGAAAAAATTGAAGAAGTTGGATCTTTCTTCGAACCTGATTGGAGATGAAGGAGCCGAATCACTTGGAAAGAACGCCTCATGGATCGATCTCGAAGAGCTTCTGTTACATGCCAATCAAATAGGAGACATTGGAGCAGTCGCAATCGGAAGCAACATTACTTGGAAAAATCTCAAGAAGCTTTCTCTGGGCTTAAATCAGATTGGAGACAAAGGAGCTGAAGCCATTGGACAAAATGTTACTTGGGTCAATCTCGAAGAGCTCCATTTAGGATTCAGTCAAATAGGGAATAATGGTGCAATGGCTATCGGTAGCAACACGATATGGAAGGATCTGAAGAAGCTTTCTCTGGGCTTAAATCAGATTGGAGACAAAGGAGCTGAAGCCATTGGACAAAATGTTACTTGGGTCAATCTCGAAGAGCTCCATTTAGGATTCAGTCAAATAGGGAATAATGGTGCAATGGCTATCGGTAGCAACACGATATGGAAGGATCTGAAGAAGCTTTCTCTGGGCTTAAATCAGATTGGAGACAAAGGAGCTGAAGCCATTGGGCATAATGTCACTTGGGTCAATTTAGAAGAGCTCCAGTTAGATAACAATCAAATAGGAGATAGTGGTGCAGTGGCAATCGGAAGCAACACGACCTGGATGGGTCTGAAGAAGCTATCTATTAAATCAAATAAGATTGTAACCTTAGGAGCTGAAGCTGTTGGGCATAATGTCACTTGGGTCAATTTAGAAGAGCTCCAGTTAGATAACAATCAAATAGGAGATAGTGGTGCAGTGGCAATCGGAAGCAACACGACCTGGATGGGTCTGAAGAAGCTATCTATTAAATCAAATAAGATTGTAACCTTAGGAGCTGAAGCTGTTGGGCATAATGTCACTTGGGTCAATTTAGAAGAGCTCCAGTTAGATAACAATCAAATAGGAGATAGTGGTGCAGTGGCAATCGGAAGCAACACGACCTGGATGGGTCTGAAGAAGCTATCTATTAAATCAAATAAGATTGTAACCTTAGGAGCTGAAGCTGTTGGGCATAATGTCACTTGGGTCAATTTAGAAGAGCTCCAGTTAGATAACAATCAAATAGGAGATAGTGGTGCAGTGGCAATCGGAAGCAACGTCACTTGGAAAAATCTCAAGAAACTTAGTCTGAACAGTAACGAGATTGGATTTAAAGGAGCTGAGGCTATTGGAAAGAATCTGACATGGATCAATCTTGAAGAACTTTGGTTTCGCAATGCTATAGGATATAAAGGTATTATGATGCTCGGCAGCAACCCCACATGGAAAAAACTCGCAAAGCTAGGTTTGGATACAGAACGAATTGGAAATGAACGGATTCGAGCAATTAAAAGCAACTTGACTCTCAAGAAAGGTTTAGACATTTTTAATTATTTAGGTTTACATCTCTAAATAATTAGTTTGCTTCGTTCTCGTTCACATTTATCTAAATAGTATTCTCAAACTTGCCTATTTCCATATTGATAGAACTCCATTACATTATTTCTATCATATTCCAAAAATCTTTGATCACCGCCTTCTCTTTCAGTAATAAGTTAACTCTTAAGACTCATACAATTGCAGGCAGATACACAATACATGTATGCATATGACGCACAATCTACATTTTTTGAAACAAGTTTTCACTGATACTTGAGATCGTTTCTAATTAAAATAAATATATTTGCAGTGAATCTGTTCTCATCAGAAATTTACTCAAGAGCATAATTCATATCTATTTGAATCTCATTGACTTGAAAGATTATAATCTATTAATAAATTGATTAAAAAAATTTAATGCTGCCTGCAAACAACAAGGAAACTGACCTTCTCTCAGAAAAAGAGCTGGCTTATGAACAGCTAAGTCCGAAAGTCAGAGAGTTACTGAAAAACCCAAGCAAGCGAGTTATATTAGAGTACCAAACACTCACAGAAGCCGATGTAACAGCTATAGCACAATCTGAGAAGCTCACAGAAATTGAAGAATTAAGAATTAACGGCTGCGATCTCAGTGCGAAAGAAAGTTCAATCCTCAGCAATACCATTTGGAAAAATCTCAAAATACTTGATCTTCGTTTAAATCAGGTTGGAGATAAAGGAGCTGAAGCCATTGGACAGAACATCTCATGGATCAATCTCGAAGAACTTTGGTTGGATAGCAATCAAATAGGAGATAGTGGTGCAGCAGCGATAAGCAAAAACCCTACTTGGAAGAACCTCAAAACATTATCAATGGATTCCACCGGGTTAAAGCCTGAAGGAGCTGAAGCGATCGCTTGCAATGTCACGTGGAGCAAGCTAGAAGTGCTTAGATTAGGGAACAATCAACTCGGAGAGGCTGGAGCAGCGGCAATCGGAAGTAACACTACTTGGACAAATCTCAAGAAGTTATCTCTTTACACAAATAAGATTGGAGACAAAGGAGCTGATGGAATCAGACAAAACGTCTCATGGGTTAATCTTGAGGAAATTTTGTTAGGAGAGAATCAAATAGGAGATGAGGGTGCAGCGGCGATAGGAAACAACACTACTTGGAAAAATTTGAAGAAACTTATTCTTCATATGAACAAAATAGGAGATAAAGGAGCTGAGGCTATTGGGCTCAATGTTTCGTGGGCCAATCTCGAAGAGCTTAGTTTATGGGGCAATCAAATAGGAAATCTTGGTGCAGAGGCGATAGGGGGCAACACTACTTGGAAAAATCTCAAGAAGTTGTATCTTAACTCGAATAAGCTAGGAGATAAAGGAGTCGAGGCTCTTGGACATAATGTCACTTGGACCAAACTTGAAGAGCTTATGCTATATAGCAATCTAGTCGGAGATTGTGGCGCAGAAGCGATAGGAGGGAATACTGCATGGAAGAGTCTCAAGTCGATATCTTTAGGCTCAAATAAAATCGGAGACAAAGGAGCAGAAGCTATTGGAAATAATGTCTCTTGGGTCAATCTTGAACAGCTCTGGTTAGATAGCAATAAATTAGGAGACAGAGGCGCAGAGGCGATAGGAAATAACACGACTTGGAAGAACTTCAGGAAGCTTGGTCTTCACACAAATCGGATTGGAGATAGAGGAGCTGAGGCAATCGGACGAAATGTCACATGGGTCAATCTCGAAGACTTGTATTTAAACTGGAATCAGATAAGATATAGAGGTGTAGTGGTGATCGCAAAGAACTTAGCATGGGAAAATGTTAGAGATGTTTCTTTTTCTCAGAACAAGATTGGGAATGAACGAATGCGAGCCTTAAAAAGCAATATTATCCAAAAGAGGATCATTAAATTGAACTAATTCTCTTGTTTTATGCTTCGTGCTTAGTTGGTTGATAGTTTGGCCCTCTTTCATATAAATATTGACATTATTGGTTGTCAGCTGCATTTGCTCCATATCTTGCACATTTCCTTCATTATTAAGAGCCTCATACTGCTAATATCCTTCATAAGTTCAATTTATTATCTTCAAAACATTGAATAATCTTTGCTTCCTCTTCGATAATAATTATGCGTGTTGTAGTCAATCTTTATGATTATTGTAAGAAGTGATATGATCTCGTTTGATAAATGGAAAACAGATATCGTTGTCCTCTCATAAAGATTACGAGTTCAGCCTTTATCAGAATGTAATCAGACCCATCTGATTTGAAATTTTCATCCGTGCTGAGTAGATCTCAGTATAAAAAAGAGTTAGAATACATTGGATAAAAACTCCTACCATAGAACTCAATACAGTGTTAAATGAATTATTTTCTGTTTCTCAGGCCCATACAAGTTCCTAAGGCCATTGTATGTATGAAAGTCACTGCTGAGAATCTCTAAGCCTCTGTGCAAGGTGAAATTAAGCAAGTGGTCGTTCAATTTTTTAATTTACGTTTCTGTAAATTTTTCCTATGTAAATGGTCGAGTATTCTTAGCTTCATTAAGAAGTTTTTGAATAGTTGCAGGATTGGCTGCTCTGTATTAGTTAATTGGAACAAATCTCGATAGTTTGCTCGATCGAAATACTTTTTATTAAAGGAAATTAGCAATGCCTCTATAATGAGCTGATCAGGCAGATGTAGATAACTCTGATCACTTATGGAATTGTGAAGAACAACAACCAGAAAACACAATCTGCTTTCCAAAACGGCCTCCAGAGTCGAGACTGCCTGTGTTTATTAAAATTGCTTTTGATTGAGTCTTAGAGTTCGTATCCAATTAAATCGCAAGATGTTTTTTAGAATCTGATCTCATCAGAATTTATTCAATATCTGACAAATTTCAATGTAGATAAAAAACACTTGTAGACTTATTATAATCCAAAAATTAATTTCAAAAAATAATTGATGTTACCCTCAAACAACAAAGAAGTTGACCTTGTATCAGAAATAGAGTTGGCGAAAGATGAAAAATTGAATCCAAAGGTCAGAGAGGTATTAAATAATCAAATCAAGCAAATTCTGTTAGAAAATCAACAACTATCAGAAGCAGATGTAACAGCAATGGTCCAATCCGAGAATCTAGCCGATGTGGAAGAAATTAAGCTGCAACAATGCGGTTTACATGGTTATAAAAGTTCAATCATAGGCGAGAACACTAATTGGAAAAGTCTCAAGAAACTCGATCTCCAGCTAAATAATATTGGAGATAAAGGCGCCAAAGCAATCGGCTGCAATGTCACATGGGTCAATCTTGAAGAGCTCTGGTTGTTTTGGAATCAAATAGGAGAAGCCGGGGCAGTGGTTCTCGGAAATAACACTTCCTGGAAAAATCTCAAGAAAATTGATCTGAGCTGGAATGACATTGGAGATGAAGGCGCCAAAGCAATCGGTTGCAATGTGACATGGGCTAATCTCGAAGAACTTGGATTATCACGCAATCAAATAGGAGATGCTGGTGCAGTGTTTCTCGGGAATAATACTACCTGGAAAAATCTCAAGAAAATTGGTCTGGGCTGGAATGAGATTGGAGAAAAAGGCGCCGAAGCCATTGGATCCAATACGACATGGGGCAATCTCGAAGAACTTTGGCTATTAGGCAATAAAATAGGGAATGCTGGTGCAGTAGCTATAGGAAACAACACTTCCTGGAAAAATCTCAAGAAACTCTCTCTTCATGCAAATATGATCGGAGAAAAAGGCGCCAAAGCAATTGGATTAAATGAGGCATGGGTGAATCTGGAAGAGCTCTGGTTAAATAAAAATCAGATAGAAGATGAGGGTGCAACTGCGCTTGGAGGCAATACTTCCTGGAAAAATCTCAAAGCACTCAGTCTCAGCGAAAACAAGATCGGGAATCAAGGTGCTGAAGCCATTGGATCCAATGTGATATGGATCAATCTCGAAACACTTACATTAGTATGCAATCTAATAGGAGATGATGGGGCCATGGCGATAGGAAACAACCCTTCCTGGAAAAATTTGAAGAAACTTGGTCTGGGCTGGAATGAGATTGGAGACAAAGGCGCCGAAGGCATTGGATCCAATGTTACATGGACCAATCTCGAAGAACTTGACCTTTGTTCAAATTTGATTAGAAATGTAGGAGCAGAAGCAATTGCAGGAAATGTCGCTTGGGTTAATCTTAAAACACTTGATTTAAGAAACAATCCAATAGGATATAAAGGTGCTGTAAAGCTCCGCAATAACTCAAATTGGAAAGATGACGTTAGTTTAGAATTGAACACAGAGAGCTACGGAAAGGAACGAGATCGCTCAATACAAGCAATTTCAATCTTAAAAAGGTATAGGAAGTTATGATGATTTTTAAGAGCATGAATGATAAGATTGTTTCGTTTCCTTCCACATTGATTCTAATATTGTTCTCCATATTACATATATTGCCATCATGATTGCGGATTTATTATTGAAAGACATTATATCAACCAATTCTCTAAAATAGTTTGATTCAACAACAAAATTTTCATCAATTACTCGGACTCCTGCTATTCTCACGAAAAGTTATAGAGACAAGATGATTCTCTGATATGATCTCTTTAGTGATCCTCTGCACTTGTCTCGTTAGCCTATCATACTATGAATCTAATAATCTTATTGAACAGAGGAAATATGTGAATTAAGTCAATAGATTTGGTAATAGTAATACATATAGATGAAATAAAAGTTAGGTTCAGGGTGAAGGCAACAAAAATAAGCAAAATGTTCAAGCCAATGAATAAATCCATATAATCAAACCGGTTTCAAGTCCAATTTCGTTTGAGGATCATGATTTAACTGCTGTAGGAGAAACTAATAGTTCAGAAAACTCTAGAGGGGGAATACTATTGAATCAACGTCTTGATTTGACCAAAAGTGCTCAGTCAGACCGTGCTATTCGCTCAGAGTTCCCGAGCCTATAAGAGGAACTCTGAAGCAAAGACCAAACATCCTTATTTTCCTACTTGTAATTAAACTTATGGGTTCCAAAAAGGCCTCCAGAGTTGAGATAGCCTGTGTTAATTTAAAATAATTTTGGCCGAGTCTTTGAGTTAGTATCTAATTAAGACACATAAAATTATTTGCAGCAAGCTCTGCTCTGACCAGAATTTTATTCAATATCAAACAAATTTCAATCTATTTCATCACCTGCCTGCTAAATAATTATATTCAAAAACTTAATTCTGAAAAATAATTGATGTTATCATCAAATAGCAAAGAAACTGACCATATATCAGAAAAAGAGCTGCTGCCATATGAAAAATTGAATCCAGTGATCCGTGAGGCATTAATCAACTCAAGTAAGCAAGTTGCAATGGATCGTAGAGGGCTGACAGAAGCCGATGTCATCGCACTAGCACAATCCGAGAGATTAGCCGGAATAGAAGAACTAAAGATTCAGTATTGCAAACTAGGCGAGAATGAAGGATCAATAATCGCTAGCAACACAACATGGAAAGATCTCAAATTATTGGATCTTACCTTTAATCAAATCAAAACTAAAGGTGCCGAAGCCATTGGATCCAACTTCACATGGATCAATCTCGAAGAGCTCTGTCTATCTGGCAATCAAATAGATGATGCTGGTGGAGCGGCAATAGGAATTAACACTTCCTGGAAAAATCTCAAGAAACTTGACCTTAACGTTAACAAAATTGGAGTTAAAACAGCTGCAGCCATTGTATCCAATGTTACATGGGTCAATCTTGAAAACCTTGGATTAGCCCAAAACCAATTAGGAGATAATGTTGCAGTGATGATAGGAAACAGCACTCACTGGAAAAATCTTAAGATGCTTGATCTTAGCGGGAACAAGATTGGAGAGAAAGGAGCTAAAGCAATCAGTTGCAACGTCACATGGATCAATCTAGAAGGGCTCTTGCTATCTTACAACCAAATAGGTGATAATGGTGCAATAGCTCTAGGAAACAACACTTCCTGGAAAAATCTCAAGAATCTTGGTCTGGCTAGTAGCAATATTGGAGACAAAGGTGTCAAAGCCATTGGATCTAATGCTACATGGGTCAATCTCGAACGTCTTGGATTATCAGGCAATTGGATAGGAGATGATGGAGCAGTGGCGATAGGAAGCAATACAACTTGGATCAATCTGAAGAATGTAGATCTTAGCTGGAACCAGATCGGAAATAAAGGCGCCGAAGCCATTGGATCCAATGTGATATGGACCAATCTCGAAGGTATCTCGTTTAATCGCAACCAAATAGGATCTTATAAATGCGCTTTGATGCTCTGCAGCAATGTTGCATGGAAAAATATCGTATATCTAGGGTTGAACAGAGAACTATTAGAAAATGAAAGGGGCAATGCAATAAAAAGCTATTTCAATCTGAAAACAGGTAAACAACTTTATGACCTTGGTTGATACGTTTTATGAAAGTTGAGTTAGTTTCGTTATTCATATCCATCCAGAACATTATTAATCTCATTTCATGATTCTCATACATAACTCTGCTTGCTCAACTTTCTAATATCATTTATCTCAATTACTCGGACTCCTACAAAATTAAAGAGGCAAATGGCTTTCTTTCGAAGATAGATCTTTAGTTATGCTGTCCTTGAAAAAATAAGCTGCCTCTGATAGCTTTGAGAACTGATTGTTTATCTCTGAGGCGGTAGAATCAAAAAGAAAACGAAATATGTTAAAAGTTGTTTTGAAAACGAACTCATATGGCTTCTGATTCTGTACTGTTGTTAATTCTTTGGATTTTATTTTAAGTGTCTATCATATACCTGAGGATTACAATGTTATTTTCTTAGATATTCTATACTGGGCTGTAGGAACATTTATCTTGTGTGCTATCTCATCATTATGATTGACAATTGAATTCTCAAATAACCTAATAAAAAATTGATTTGATCAAGGACACCTTGTACTTTTTGCATATAAATAAATTTATTCGAGCAAATAATTTGAAAGCAGAAAGAATCAAACCTCAGAATGGGAATATTGTCCTCAATGTAGAATAAAAGCAGCCATGATACCTCAAAATCTCCTAACTTGATCGCTATATGCTCAGGAGCTGAGAATACCATAACCATTGCTGACATTAAGACAAAAGAACATTTTGCCATATTTCAAGGCGCAAAAATGCAGCGTTCTGCAAGTAACTAAGGACTCTCTTCTCGCGAAAGTTATTTGATCTTCTTAGACAGCTGGTCTCATGTAAAAGCAATTCCAAACACCCAACTTTTATGCTCTCTCCAGCTATGCCACAATTACGGCACTAAATTAAAAATTTTCGATATCTCCGTGGCAAAATACATGTAAAAGAAGTATTCTCTACAGAAGAAATAATAACAAGTACTAATTGGCCCAAAATAAATCAAGTGAAAGTAATCTATGACTAACTAGTCTTTGGGAACTCTGGGGGTGGTTTCATTGCATATAACTCTAAGCGGAATCTATTAGGAGTTATTCCTATTGGAAGACATGTCTCTTATCATCTCTTCACTCTGGATTCTTCAGCATCCTACAATAAAGACTTCATCAAGCTTTCTCGGAGAACTCAATGGCATTCTCATTTCACAGGACGTGATAATAGTAAATAGTCATACAACTTTACGTATTTTGCTCGAAGTCTTCTAATGTGTCAACTCCAATTCGTTTCAATGAATAAATTTGTATGTTATTGTAGGTCATGTCATTGCGGACCTTGATTTTGATGTGGAGGGGAAACGAGCCGCGATGATCGATGCTGATGGAACGTGCTTGATATCAGACGTGAATACCAATGCTTACCTTACTCATCATGCAAAAACCTCTGCCGGTAAGTTTCATCCAGATTAATTGTAGCTTCTATATTAAATATAGACCTCCACAATCAATGCAGATGGATCTCAGATGTCTCCGAGTCGCATTTATTTGTAAAATATGGTATCAATCTTCTCAATATCTATGACGTAGAAAGGAATTGCAATGTGCTTAATTCTCCTATTGAACCTGATCAAAGTATTACAATAATGTTTGAAAGTTTAGCTTATTCGTTAGATGTTACTTTTTCGATCGATGTTTGCCCTGCTAATAACAACTTAGTGGCTTCTGCTGGAGCAGATAAAGACATTAAGCTCTACGATCGACGTGAAGCAAGGATAGTTAGGAAAATCAAAACTAGCCATTCTGGTATTATTAAATTATAATTTATTCGTCATGTTGTAATTGCTTTTAAAGATGAGATTTACAATGTGCGATGGGATCCTGCAGGAGAGCAACTCATCACAGCCTCGAAGGATAAGAGTGTAAATGTGTTAGATTCCAAGGCTGGTCGAGGCATTTTCACTCTGAATACTCTTGGTGGAGATAGACAATATCTTTTTAATCTCATCTAACTTTTCTTTTTTATGCTAATTGTAGATGTAACCAGTTCAGCTTGCTTTATCTGAGACAATGAATGAGGCTAGCTAAAGGAAGTGAATGAACTTGATCATCAATTAGAGTTAAGTACATGAATTCTTATTCAGATAATTGCCTTCCCTATTTTTGTTCATTGCTTCATACAAATTAAGAAGATCAGTTAATAAGAGCATAAATAAAAACTCTAAAAACAGTGCCAATTTGAAAATAAGAAATGAACTAAAATTAGGCCGTTTGATGATGAGTTGTTCCTGATTTTGAGAGGTCCTAAATAAACTGAAAAAGTTTGAAGTTGCATTTAAAATAGGTCGTCAACAATTTTACGACCTATTTCAATAAATGCAACAAAGTATAATTTCATTTCATGTCTTTCAAAGAATATATCACTTCTATCATTGTGATTTACTATTGCTTATTTTTGCATACCAATAAATTTGTGTATGTGAAATGATGGATTGTAAGAGGAAGAGATGACTTGATCACAAATCTATTTAAACTTAATAAATAAAGGCAGAAAGTTAATTTTCTTTCTCTCTCTCTCTTGAGTTCTTCCCGTAGCAGATCTCAGAGAAAGCAAGCTGAAGATGCTGAATCTATATTTAAATTAAATGAGAATTACCGTAATACCTCTAATAGTTCCCGAAAAATACCCATTTCAAAATTTTGAGCTGATTTCTAAAACATTCCCGAAAAATCCGCACTTTAAAATTTTGAAGCTCGGGAACTTTTAGAAATAGGATCTAAAAAATAGTCATATAGGAAAATTTTTTTTCCTTATATAAAAGAATAGAATCACATCAATTAATGAAGTGCAAATACATTAATGAAATGTTTTTATTTTGTTTCATCAAACTCTAATTCAGATTGATTTGCAATATTTCTTTCGAAGTCATTGAAATAAGGAATGTCTTTCTCCATGTTCTCCAAATGATTCATAACAGCTGAGGCGTCTTCAGGAAGGCTAAGGCTGTCCCTTCCACTCTTCAGCCATAGCAGCTTAGCCTTACCAAAAGATTTTGTAATTGATAATTGAAATTGTATTTAACAATGAAGTTTTCAATTAGCTCTCAAAGTTGATTTTGTGCATCTATTGAGTTCATATTTCAGGTTTTTCTGATATATTATAACGAATAAAATTCAAAAAATTTTCGAGTTTATTTTCTATTAATTCCCGAATTTTCTGTCCTTGAAAAATTTGAGCGATTTTCTAATAGTTTCCCGAAAAAAAGCCTTTTAAAAAAATTTTTTGGTTCGGGAACTTTTAGAGGTATTACGGTAAGTTAGATCAAAAAGACCTCCTACCTTCATCGTTCGTTTCCATGGTGCAAATGGCTTTCCCCATCATGTAGTCTATAATTTTTACATAAGAATCAAAAGAACTTGTGATGAGATGGTCTCCGGTTGGACACCATCGCACACTCCGAATTCCCTCTTCCAATATTTAGATAAAGATATAATACATAAATTATTATTTGCGAATAGTACCTGAGTGACCAGTTTCAATTATCTTGACTATCTTTGCTTCACGTCGATCATAAATCTTGACTTGTTTGTCTGATCCAGTTGTTGCTAATAGATTGTTATTAGCAGGGCATACATCAATCCAATGTGTAGCAACTAAGTAAATTGTTAAATATAAATCATTAATTGAGAACATTTTCATATTTAATAGTATTACTTTTATCGAGGTTAATTGGTGTTTTTAACTCAAAGACATTTTTTTCAACGTCACAGACATTGAGCCAACGGCTCTCAAGGCCAGAAGTGACAAATAAGAGTGGCTCAGATACATTTGAGATCCATCTGCATTTGTTGTAGGAACCTATAACTAATGCAAAATTAAATGATTAAGAATTTTATATTCAAAGGTACTGAAATCATATGCATAATTTATTTGTTCTAAATGACTGATATAAGCATTCGTATCAACATCTGAAATCAATATCATCCCATCATCGTTAATCATAGCGACTCGTTTCCCTTCCTTATTGAAATCGAGGTCTGTTATGGAATGATCTAAAGTCATCATAAATTTTATTATTCTCATTAACAAAGTTTGGCAGAAAATTCGGATTTGACCGAGAGAGACAAAAAGAAAGTAAATTAAATTGAGTTATTTACATGTTGGAAGCTGAGTTGGCCATTTTGACTTCCGAGTGAGCTTGATAGAGTCTTTGCTGAATGACACAGCAAGTTCTAAATTTATAAGGTGGTAAGAAACAATTTCATGAACAGAAATCGCTCCAAGGAAGTTTCTTTGAGAATTGTATGCAATGAAACCATTGCCATCGCCTATTTATTATCAGTTGTAAACCAATTTAATCGCATTGATAATTGATTACTTCCTTTGATTACTTCAGTTGAGAACACTTCATTTATTTTACCAAATGAGATATCAAATATTTTTAATTTTGCATACAAAGTGAAGCCATTTGCTACCATCAAATCGAAGTCATGCTGAAGAGAACATAAGAGCTGAGCATTTGGTATCTCTTTCAATTGAGACCAAAGAGTACCTATTATAATCGATTTACTTTCAGACTACAAGAATTCATATTCACCATTTGAATTTCTCAAGAATGCGCCTTGGAAATTGGCGTAGCTTTCCATGGTCTCAATGTCAACAACACTGATATTATTCTCCTTTTGTGAGCAAAAAGCCACCAATTTTGGAGGCTTAGATACAACTTGATGCTTTAAAGAGCGCTTTTTCGATATCTCTGTGCAAGAAGCAACCAATTGAAGAGGCTCTGAACTGGCTTGATACTTTAAAGAGCTCTTTTTCTTCTGCTTTGAGCACTTTATTCCCATTCAAGAGTTGTCTCCCTGGAGTTTTGAAAGTTTTTGATCAAATAAATTTATTTGATTAGAGTCTTAGAGTGATATATTTTAATTAGCCGCCTTTTCAAACTATGAACCAAATTTATACTCGATAATTATTTTCTTGAGAGTGTTAATTAAATGGAATAAGTTTGAGTGAGTAAAAACACCTACATTGCTTTATGCAGCTAAGTCGTAATTAAGTGAAGCCTTGAATCAACTTACAGCTATGATTAATTGATCGAATTCCCTTCAAGTAGGAAAAATTGTCTGCAAATTATGATTCTATAACTATTGAGGATTATCTACTATTCAGATTTTTGTTATTTCATGGTTTTTTGTTGGTAATCTCATTTGTTTCATTAGTCGACGAATATTTGGAGTATTATACAGAATATTCCCAATTCTAATATATAAATGTAGAATAAATTTTCTTTGGCTCTCTCTCATGTTCTTCCGTAGTAGACCTTAGATGAAGCAAGCTGAAGTTGTTTCATCTATAATTACAGAAAATGAGCATTAAGTTAGACTAAAAAGACCTCCTACCTTCATCATTCGTTTTCATAGTACAAATGACTTTGCCCGTGCTGTAGTCTACGACTGATGCACAAGAATCCAGAGCAGCTGTGATGAGCTGTTCTCCAGTAGGATTCCATCGCACACTCATAACATAGCCTTCAAATATTAAGAAAATAATAAATAAATTTGACACTTAAATTATTATTTGCGAATGATACCTGAGTGGCAAGGATCAATTCTCTTTACTATCTCTGCCTCACGTCGATCATAAATCTTGACTTGTTTGTCTGATCCAGTTGTTGCTAATAGATTGTTATTAGCAGGGCATACGTCAATCCAATACGTAGAACCTAAGCAAATTGTTAGATATGAATGATTAATTGAGAATGTCATTATATCTAATAGTATTACTTTCACCGAGTTTCATTGGTGTTTCTAACTCAAAAGCATTTTTTTCAACGTCACAGACATTGAGACAAGTGCTACGATCTCCGTAGGTGACAAATAAGAGTGACTCAGATACATTTGAGATCCATCTGCATTTGTTGTAGGGACCTATAGTTAAAGTTAAAAATTAAGAATCGATGAAATTTCATAATATATAAGCCTCATGTCCCGTGAAAAGAACAGTAGTTCTCAATAAAACAGGAAAGCTAAAACATTTATGTTCAAATGTACCGGAAACATCATTGCTTGGTTTTAAATGATTGATCTCAGCGTTTGTATTAACATCTGAAATCAAGATCATTCCATGATCGTTGATCATAGCTACTCGTTTCCCTTCCTTATCGAAATCGAGGTCTGTGATTGGCCTAAAGACTTACATAAATTTATTATAGGCGTAAAAAGAAAGTAAATTAAATTGACTATTTACAAGGTGGAAGCTGAGAAGGCCATTTTGACTTCCGAGTGAGCTTCATCGACCCTTTGCTGAAAGCCACAGCAGGTTCTAAAGTTATGAGATGATAAGCAAATTTTCCTGCAGCAGGAATGGTTCCAAGGAGGTTCCTTTGAGAGTTATACGCAATAAAGCTATTGCTATAAGCTGTTTGTAATCAATTATGAATCAATGTCAATCGTATGATAGCTGATTACTTTCTCTGATAACTCCAGTCGAGAATACTTCATTTATTTTACCACTTGAGATATGAAATATTTTTAGTAATGCCCTGTTCTTGCCATCATGCTTGAGAGAACATAGAAGTCGAGTGCCTGGAATTTCTATCACTTGAGATCGAGAAATGCCTATTATAATCAGTTTACTTTCATAACAAAGAATTCATAATTACTGCTAGAGTTTCTCAAGAATGCGCCTTGGAAATTGGCGTAGGTTTCCATAGTCTCAATGTCAACAACACTGATATTATTATCCTCTCGTGAACAAAAAGCCACCAATTGTGAAGGCTTAGAACCGGCTTGATACTTTAAAGAACTCTTTATTTCCATTCAAGGATTGGTTTCTTTTCGTTTTGAAATATTTGATCGAATAAATTTATTTGATTAGAGCATTAGAGTGATATTTTAATTAGTTCGTTGCCTTTTCAAAGTATAAACTAATTTGCATTAGTTAATTTATATATTGGCGAGTTTTAATTAAATGGAATCAGTTTGAGTGAGTCAAAGCACCTACATTGCTTTATTCATCTAAGTTGTAAATTACGCGAAGCCTTGAATCAGTATATTGTCGTAATTAATCGATTGAACTCTCTTCAAGTAGGAAAAAGCTGTCTGCTAATTATGTAAAAGATAACTATTGCGAATTACTATGAATATATAAATGCAGAATTAAATTTCTTTGACTCTCTCTCTCGAGTTCTTCCGTAGTTGACCTTAGACAAAGCAAGCTGAAGATGCTGGATCTATATTTTAAATAAAATGAAAACAAGTTAGATCAAAAAGACCTCCTACTTCCATCTTTCGTTTTCATGGTGCAAATGACTTTGCCCGTGCTATAAGCTACAACTTTTACATCCAATGCGGCTGTGACGAGCTGTTCTCCAGTTGGATCCCATCGTACATTCATAATATTGCCTTCAAATCGTTCGAATAAAAAAGAAACTTGACACTTGAATTATCATTAGTCATTATACCTGATTGACGAGGATCAATCATCTTTACTATTTTTGCCTCACGCCGATCGTAAATCTTAATTTGTCTTTCTTCACCGACAGCAGCCAATAGATTGCTATTAGCCGGGCATACATCAATCCAAAACGTATATCCTAAGCAAATAGTTGAATATAAACTATTAAAATATAATTACTTTCATCGAGTGTAATTGGCTTTTTTAACTCAAAGGCGTTTTTTTCGATATCTGCGACATCGAGACAAGCGCTCCTACTTTTGTATGTGACAAATAAGTGGGACCCAGGTACATTTGAGATTCATCTGCATTTGTTGTAGGAACCTACATATACATGTATAGTTAAAGTAAAATTTAAAGGTTAAGAATCGATGAAATTTTCATAACATGGAGACCTCATAGCCCATAAAAAGGACATGAACAATGAAATAGGAAAGAAAAGAATTTTAGATTCAAATGTACTGCCATGAGGATTAATTTGCTTTAAAAAACTGATCTCAGCGTTTGTATTAACATCTGAAATCAAGATCCTTCCATAAAAGTTAATCATAGCGGCTCGTTTCCCTTCCTGATCGAAATCGAGGTCTGTTAAAGCCATTCATAAATTTATTATTCTCAGTAAATACGTTCAGCAGGAAATTCAGATTTGACTGGGAAGGAAAAAAAGAAAGTAAATTAGCTTTGAGCATTTACTAGTTGGAAGCTGAGTAGGCCATTTTGACTGACGAGAGAACTTGAAAGAGTCTTTACTATAAGGCCCAGTAAAATCTATGCTTATGAGGTGATAAGCAATTTCTCCGACAATGGGAATGGTTCCAAGCAGATTCCTCCTTGTGTTATATGCAATAAAGCCGTCGCCAATGTCTATTTGTGATCGATTATAACTTAGTATCTTTCACAAGATAGTTGATTACTTCCTTGGATTACTTCAGTCGAGAATACTTCATTGATTTTACGACATGAGATATCAAATATTTTTAATTTTGATCCTGTGTTGTCGTCGTGCTGAAGAGAACATACGAATTGTGTATTTGGTATCTCTCTCACATAAGTCCAAGGATAGTCTATCATAATCAATTTACTTTCAGACCAAAAGAATTCAGAATTACGAGCAGAATTTCCCAAGAATGTGCCTTGGAAATTGGCGTAGCTTTTCATAGTGTCAATGTTAACGACACTGATATTATTCTCCTTTTGTGAACAAAAAGTCACCAATTGCGAAGGCCTAGAACCGGCCTGATGCTTTGAAGTCTGCGTTGAATACGTATTTCCCATTCAAATGTTGTTTCCTTTTCGCTTTGAAAATTTTTGATCGAATTAATTTTAATTAAGTACATGTAGTTTAATTAGTTAAAGTATTTCATTGTTACATTAATTTGACTTGTAGTTGGAGTTGAAATTTGAAATTGTAGCTGGAAATAAACTAATGCTAAGCAATTATGTTTAAATACTTAGCCTTCCTCAGAGAGTTCGATCGTGTAGAAAAGGTCGTCCTTACGAAATGTAATTTAGAAGATGCTGATTGTTCGTTGATTGGAAGAAATTTCGCTTGGAATAACCTGAAGACTCTGAAATTATCACATAATATTATTGGAGATGCGGGAGCCGAGCTGATTGGCCGCAATACTTCATGGAGCAATCTTGAAGAACTTTGGCTCTGTGGCAATCTGATTGGAGATCGAGGTGCAGTGGCTGTAGGAAAGAACACAAGCTGGAAGAACCTCAAAAAACTCGGATTGGGTGAAAATCAAATCGGAGACGAAGGAGCAGAAGCAATTGGACGCAACACTACTTGGATAAACCTTGAAGAGCTTGGGCTGTATAAAAATCGAATAGAGAACAGAGGAGCAAAGGGAATTGGGAGTAATTCGACTTGGAAAAATCTAAAACAACTTGAGCTCTATCAGAACATGATTGGTGATGAAGGCGCAGAAGCAATTGGATGTAATGATACGTGGATAAATCTTGAAGACCTTTATCTAAGTTCCAACCAGATCGGAGACAGAGGCGCTATAGCTATCGGAAAAAACTCCTATAGGAAAAGTCTCAAGAAACTTTCCCTTCATACAAACGAGATTGACGATGATGGAGCCGAAGCAATTGGGCACAACTCCTTATGGGTAGATCTGGAAGAACTAGCCCTAAGCACCAATCAGATCGGAGACCGAGGTGCCATGGCTTTAGGAAAGAACACAAGCTGGAAAAATCTCAAGAAACTTTCTCTTCATACAAACGAGATTGGTGATGAAGGGGCCGAAGCAATTGGTCACAACGTTACATGGGTGAACCTAGAAAAGTTACAGTTAAGTAGCAATCAGATAGGAGCCAAAGGGGCTATTGCTATTGGAAGTAATCCTACTTGGGAAAATCTTAAGGAGCTCTCTCTTTTTACAAACGAGATTGGCGATGAAGGGGCTACAGCGATTGGAAGCAATTCCAAGTGGGTGCTTCTTGAAAAACTACAATTAAGCAGCAATTGAATTGGGGATAAAGCTGCTAAGGCTATAGGCAGTAACCCTATTTGGAAAAATCTTAAAGAGCTCTCTCTTCATACCAATAAGATTGGCGACGGAGGAGCAGAAGCTATAGGGCACAACGACTCATGGGCTAATCTGGAAGATCTAAGCTTAGCAGGCAACCAGATAGGGAATAAAGGAGCTATAGCTATCGGTAGTAACCCTAATTGGAAAAACCTTAAAGTCCTCTCTCTCCAGATAAACAAAATTGGTGATGAGGGGGCTGAAGCTATTGGGCACAATGTTACATGGGTGAGCTTAGAAAAGCTTCTATTACACAGGAATCGAATAGGAGACAGGGGTGCTAAGGCTCTCGGAAGAAATTCCAACTGGAAATGCCGAAAGATATTATCGCTTGGCTCAAATCAAATTGGTGATGATGGAGCAGAAGTGATTGGACAGAATAATACGAGACCGAATCTCGAAAAGCTTGTGCTTTCTGCTAATCGAATTGGATATAAAGGCGCCTTGAAGATATTAAAGAATGATACTTGTATCCAAAATCTCAAAGAGCTCGATTTTGCGGAGAATAAAATTAATGAGGAAAGAACTCGTGCTCTTAAGAGTTTCAACAAGATAGTAAAATTCTGAGGATGCCAAATCATCTATATTGATTGTTGCGAGTCTTTTAAAGATTGAAAACCAATGTTATGATCCACATTTATAAAGAAAAACATACTTTAAGCTGCTAATTATCAGCAAAGTTATACAAAAACCTGCGCTTGATTAGAAAACAGAAAACATTGAAGAAGTAAAGAGGAACTATTTGAATCTGGAAATTAAACGGGCAGTCAGGTCAAATATAGCCCAAATTATTTAAATGAGTGAGTCTGTGATATATGTTCAGCAGCTTAGATATCTTGAGGAAACGAAGCCAAAAGGCAAATTAATTGAGAGAAAACAAGGTTCATTTTTGCCAGAGCTTGAGATTCATGTTCAGTTATCGGCTACTACGAGTAAAATAGAGTTTGTGTATGAAGGTGGATTCAGAAGGCCTAAACCTTAACATATTTCTCAGTTTATTCATTGTTTTGAAATTTTTCAATGTTCTTCTTTATTTACTAGCACAGAATATCAATATATCGATGTTTAAATGAATACTATCAACCCCTTACGAAATCCAAGCATGAATGTAACAATAAAACAAGAAATCAAAATACCAGGCAACAAGAGCTTGTTTTCACTATCGTAACTTCTGTTTCTAGGTTTATATTCTGTTGACGGTCTTTTGCAGGTTGCTGATTGGTTATGTCCTTTTTAATGAAATTTTTAGGATCCATTTTGCCTGCATGAACCTTTCTTTGTTGTACCAATAATTTGTTTGCTTCAATTTGAAATTTAAGAACTTTTGTTGATAGCGTGCTGGCAAGCTCAATTAAAGTTTTTAAATTGTTCTGAATCTTAGCAAAAGGTTCATCTACAATCTTGATGGAATCAAGTTTGACGCCATGCTGTCCAAGCGCTTTCTGGTTCTGAGTTGATAGCAGAGCTTCCTTAATGATCATCTTGGATGTAGATAGAGAATGCTCAACACCTCCGAAGTCAAAGAGAATTACCCATTTCTCATTGGAGATAGTCCAAATCTTCACTGACTTATCATAGGAACCTGATGCAATGTACTTTCCATCGCCAGAAAAACACACACTGGAGACCGAGGAGGTATGGCCGGTGAGAGTTGCTAGACAGTTGCTTGTTATTACATCCCAAATCTTCACGGAATTATCCCAAGAACCTGATGCCACATATTTCCCATCATCAGAAAAACTCACACTGGTGACATGGCCAGTATGACCAGCGAGAGTTGCAAGACAGGTGCTCGTTGTTACATCCCAAATCTTCACGGTATCATCATAGGAACTTGATGCTACATACTTCCCATCACCAGAAAAACTCACACTACTGACAGTCTTAGTATGACCAGTGAGAGTTGCAAGACATTTGCTCGTTGTTACTTCCCAAATCTTCACAGATTCATCCAGAGAACACGACGCAACATACTTCTCATTACCACAAAAACTCACGCTTGAGATAGAGGAAGTATGACCTGTGAAAGTTGCAAGACAGTTGCTCGTTGTCACATCCCAAATTTTCACTGATCTATCAGCAGATCCTGAAGCAATGTATTTTCCATCACTAGAAAAACTTACACTGTTTACTTCATCAGTATGGCCGGGAAGAGTCGCAAGACAGTTGCTAGTTGTCACATCCCAAATCTTCACGGAACTATCTCTGGAGCCTGATGTAATGTACTTCCCATCACCAGAAAAACTCACACTATTCACCCAATCATGATGACCCTTGAGAGTTGTAAGGCAGTTGTTTGTTGTCACGTCCAAGATCTTCACGGAATTATCCCAAGAACCTGATGCCACATATTTCCCATCACGAGAGAAACTCACACTGGTGACATTGGCAGTATGACTAGTGAGAATTGTAAGACAGTTGCTAGTTGTCACATCCCATATTTTCACTGAATAATCATTCGAGCCTGATGCAACGTACTTTCCATCACTAGAAAAACTCACGCTCCACACTTGTTGAGTATGACCAGGGAGAGTTGCAAGACAGTTGCCTGTTGTCACATCCCAAATTTTCACTGAGTTATCAGAGGAACCTGATGCAATGTACTTCCCATCTCCAGAAAAACTCACACTGTAGACTGTATCAGTATGACCTTTGAGAGTTGTAAGACAGGTGCTCGTTGTCACATCCCAAATCTTCGCAGAATTATCTTGGGAACATGATGCTACGTACTTTCCATCACGAGAGAAACTCACACTTGTGACTTCTTGGATATGACCACTGAGAGTCGCAATACAGTTGGTCGAAATCACATCCCAAATCTTCACAGAATTATTCTCGCTATACTTATGACCAGAGCCCGATGAAACATATTTACCATCACCCGAAAAACTCACACTATTCACCCAACCAATATGACCTGTAAGAGTTGCAATACAGTTGTTCGTTGCCACATCCCAAATCTTCACGGTCTTATCAGAGGAACCTGATGCAACATATTTTCCATCAACAGAAAAACTCACACTGGTAACACCAGAAGTATGACCAGTGAGAGTTGCAAGGCAGTTACTTGTTGCCACATCCCAAATCATTACTGATTTATCATCCGAACCTGATACAACGTACTTTTCATCACCAGAAAAGCTTACACTCCTGACACTCTTAATATGGCCAGTGAGAGTTGCAAGACAATCACCAGTTGACACATTCCAGATCTTTACTGTCTTATCAGCAGAACCTGATGCAATGTACTTTCTATTAGCAGAAAAGTACACACAGTAAACAGCATTTTTATGACCTGAAGGGCCTGATAGTTCAGGTAAAATGCCTAAGTTCACACCTCGTAAGTCGGTTTTTATCGCTGTTGCGCTGCTCGCTTCAATATTCGTTAAATTCGAGTAGCTTAAGTCAGAATTTGTGAAGTCAACCTCCCGAAACCATCCATTTCTTAAATTAGCACCTTTTATATTCACATTGCTTAAATCTTGGCCATGGAAAGAATAGCCGGCGGCTACAAGTATTGTGATTGCATTAGCCGCACCGATAGAGGCAGATTCACTTTTATCTGTCTTGGTTACATTGATAACAAGCCTCAAGCTGTTTTTGAGTGACTCGTCATGTTTAACTGCATCAGCTATGAATCGAATCAATTCTGCATCTTCTACAACTCGCTTGGTTGACAATATCTTGCTAGTGTTGTTCGAGTTTCTTAGCTCATCTTTGATTGATTCAAGCAAAAAGCAATTTTTGATGGTATCGTGAAGAAATCCGAGCTTTACATCTTGTTTGAGATTCTTGGGAAATGTCGTTATTTTGGATTTTTCGTTGCCATCCCTTTCTTGCTTGTTAGTTTTAACTTCAATCTTCATTGGTAAGATCTTCAATATATATGCGAGACTTTGTTTCTTGAATGGAATGGAGTTTTCATAACCCATTGCTTGTAATAACAAACACTCTTGATCAAGTCTATAACTTCCAAGCAAATGGAGTTGTACGGCTATGTATTTGCCTAATTCCTGGAGTGCATCATTTGATTCTTTTGTATTAAGAGACTTTGTTTGAAGCCCTTTATCCATTATTTTTTGTTCTTGGCCTAACAGGAATTTGATATTTTCATAAACTTGCTGTTTTTGTTCTTCATTCAATTTGTCCAAGTGTCTTCTTTGATAGTGACTTATATACCTGAGATATATATCTTGTTTGCTTAACTTTCTTCCTCCGTTTTGATTTTCTTCTTTTTGTAGCTCAGGAAGGACTTCCATGATCATTTTAAACATGAACCCTGTCTCTATAAACTCTTTAAGCCGGAATGAGTTGATCAAATGGAGAGATTCTTTCCCTGTCAGTTCATACTTTTTGCTACCCTTTAGATAAGTCGCGACTAATAATACATGTACTAGATTTGCTTCCTTTTCGTAATTGAATGGAACAATGTATGTGGTTATTAGCTTCTTTGATTCCCCTTCAATGGGAGTGAACCAGCTGTAATTACTTTGGTCTCGAAGATAATCAGTACGACAAGTTACAATGATTTTAATATCCTTGCCGCCACCCACGAATTCTTTCAAATATCCTTTGATTAGAGTTTGTTGCTTATCTTCAATGCCAATACCTTCATCAAAACTATCGATATAAAGATGAGCTAATTTCAACTCGGATGTCTTCAAATTCGTCCCAAGTTCAGTGTTAATTGAGTTTAGAATGCTCTGGAGATCAATTCCATTTGCCAAATTAAAGTAGATCGGTAGTGGTTCGCCAGACTTCCACTTCTGCACAGCTTCTAGGAATTTATTCTGTAATGCAATAGACTTCCCTGACCCTGCCGAGCCAAATATTGCCATGACTTGCTGTTCATTCTTTGGTGTCAGAAACTTGTTGATTTGTTCGAATAAATCTGCTTTGTCGACAGGTAAATTCTTGTATTTACTCGGATCGTTGTTAGTCGTTCTGAGATTGATAAATTCATCTCTGGTTTGCTTAATGTCTTCATTCAAGCTGATAGATGATAAGTTATGTTCAATACGATCTTTGATTTTGGCAATGTACTGAGTAGATACGATCTCTTTCTTGTAATCGTCATCTCCAATTCCATTTAGAATCTGGATAGCTTCGTCGATGTTGATTCTTTGATCAGGTTTCAGGTCGGTCAGTTTAGCAATTAAACTCTGAATTTCATCTTTCTTGGGGTAGTCCGTTTTCTGAGTGACTCCTGCGATGACCTTACCACAAGTATAAGCAAGAGCTTTTCGCATGTCAATGATGTCAGTAGTAACATCAGCCAACTCAGGAGCTCTAAATGCTTCAGTTGTTTGATAAGAATGTGCACCTTTAGAGAACTGTTCAGCAGACTGCCCATCATTTATTTTTATGCATCCTCCAAGATCGATTATCATGGTTTTGAAGATATCAGCATCATATAACGAATTGTCGGGCTTCAGGTCAGTGAAGGCAATTTTCTGGCTCAGTAGGTCTTGGGTGCATTGTAATATCTCTTGCAAATAAGGCTTTTGATACTTCCATTCTTGATACTTGGTCTCACTGAAGATTCTTGTAGCAGTGTTCTGAGGGAACATCTGCATCATTAAGTAACCCTTACGATGATCATTTCTTCTCCCTTTTTTGTTGGTGCTGATCGCGGATTCCGTTGTTACTAGTGCCAAGTCGAAAACCTCAGGAGCAAACACTTTTTCAGCAATGTCACTGGAAAAATAATCACCGACTGTAGCTTCTGTTGCTTGCTGCAGTGCGCTGAAGAGCATTCCTCCACCTTTAGCAGCTAGATATTCGAAGTTCTTTGACTTTTTGATGCAAATCACATCTCCAGGACTTGCTTTTCCTTGGAATAAGCTCAAAGCGAATTTTACTGCACCAAATCCTCCTTGACCAATAACAATTTTGTCGTCCTCTACCTTTTCAGGCTCTTGATTCTTTGGCATGATAAGCTTATCCTTAAGGAATTCTTTAGTGACAATGTTTTCATTGATCATATCTTCTTGTTGATCTTGAGTCAGTCTGTTAAGCAAGAGAAAACATCCGCCATCCTCTCCACAAATTACACTGTTTTCGAGACCAAATTTCCCTTTGTCAAACCTCCCAGAGATTATTGCTTGGCTCAAAAGCTCGACCATCTCCTTCGACTCATCATTGACACATTCCTTTAAGACTTCGAGAGTAGACTTTGCTAATTTGATCAAACATCTCTCTTGACTTGACCAGATCAAAGTTTCGAGGGCTTTTTCAATTTCATTTTTGACTGCTCTCCTGATATCTTCTTTGGAAATTGAGGACAGAAAGGAAGAGTCTTTTGGGAAAATGAGTGGAACACTTAGCATCTTCTTCGCTATTCTCCAGTCAAAAGTGTTTATGCCTTGATTCTTGAGCAAGACATTCTGAATCAACTTCTCCATTTCTTGTTTGAATAGAGGACCTTGTGTACCTTCTTTGATACCAGGATATTCCTCTTTCTTCCTCGCAGAGATATCTAGATATCTTACCCAAGGTAAATACTGCTCTTCTCCTTCATACTGCCGATGCAAAGTATTCATGATCCTTTCAGATTCTTGGAAGTAGAAGCTCACTTTTTTTGAAGCATCTGCTTTGTCCAGATAGGTCATAGCTTTCTCAAGCTGGATATTATCGCCCAATGTGGCTTGATATAAGGCCTGATCACTTGTAGACATCGATATTTGTGACATCCTTGAGCTAGCGGTTGGGTTTGTGGTTGTTGTCATAGCTTTTTGTTTACTGTTGGTTTGAAACAAGGAAATTGTTTTGCGATTTTGTTTAGATTATTAAATAAAACTTCAGTTGGCCTGATATACCAAGGCTTCAGAACGTATAACGATGAATTATGTAAATGAACCATTGGATCATTAAATGTATAGAACTATAAAATTTATTTGAAGATTGATTACCAGTGTTTCAAAATTTATACTGGTAAATTTTTAATAGGGCTTTTTGTTTAGGAACGAAAACTTTAAAATATTTTTTTAAGCTTCCGACAACTAACAATTCCATTGAGTACGGAAACTGGTCTTGTCTAAGAAACCTCTGCTGAATGGAGTCATAATTGTGACTATTTTGCTTAAATTCCCTTAGATAAAATACTTAAGGAAACTATCATGCTGATAGCAAGTTCGAGGAACGACTCTTACAGAGAAACCGCTTTGTTTTAGATTTAATACTAATTGTTGTGATATTTGTTGAGCTAACTATTGGTACAACTAACTTATTGAACGATGACCGATCTACCCATAATCACTTTAAAAGATTGTTAAATACATTAACTAGTTGTCACCCAACCCACATCTCACCTCTAAATCTCCCCCTCTATATCCACGATTAAGCTAGCCTTTCTTTCCAAGACTAAATTTTGCCTTAAATTGGAGTCTTAGACTCAATATTGTATTCTATCTTAGATTGTATATGAATTATAAACAACTTCCTAAGAGCAAGCGAGATTGCTTCACATCCTTTTCCTTTTTTTTCCTCAATGCCTGTGGTCAAGATTCATGTATTTCTCATTGAACTGAGAAAGCACTTGCTTATACTCCCAAAAAATATCAAATCCATTTTTGGGCTTTTCCAGCGCTCTGACACCTTCTTTACTTCCATAGTACTTGAAGATCCCTTTTGATTTGTTTTTGCAAAGTTTAGTACCAGAAATGAGATTTTCTGTGTATCTCAAAAGAATTTGAGTGATTAAGATCATTATCTTCTTTCCATTGCTCGATTAGAACTTTTTGGCTGACTTCCAGTGGATATTTCTAGCGTGAGCTCTGTTAAACCCTCTCTCGGTTCGTCAAGTCAAATCCATTCATGGATTCTTAGTGCTCTGCAAAGCTTTAAAGTAAGCTCAACATAGAATAGCTGTGCTTTTACTTTATCCTAAAGAAGCCTAAAGCTTTTCAAACTCTTTTTTCTCAACGATTTGAGTAAGAATTAAGTCAATCTCATGCAACTACCTTGGCTTTGATTTTATTTATGAGTAGTTAATTAATGACTACAGGTAATACTACCAAGAGAAGGTTTTCGTGATGTCAATTATCGAGAGAAATTGTAAATTCGAGACTATCACCAACCTTTTCTGTTCTCTGCTGCAACTTCCAACTATCTAAATGGACGAGATAGCCTCTCGCGTATCCTCAAGAAGCTTGCTCATCTGATGTCGTCCAACTCATAAAACTATTTATCCTCAGGTTTACTGCTAAACCTCTTCTAATTATGCTTAGATTTGCCTCAAAAGCAAGCTTACATCCCAAAACATCGTCTAAGTTTATTAAATCCCACCTGAAGGATTCTCATTTGATTTATATACATTAATAAAGACTCTCAATAAAAATACTACAAAACGAGAATGAAGCTGATGGATCAACTTTTCAACGACGCAAATGCAAATACCATAAGCCTTCAATCACCACTGCAATCCTAACACATGAAACCCCTCGTCGGTTGTTTTGTCGAAGTCATATTAAAGATCAAGTTAGAAAGGATTTGATCTACTAGCACTGGTGCTCAACTATGAAGCAATCATATCTACTAAAGACATTCAAGAATCGCACAAGTAGCTCGCTAGCCAACTCTCGGCTTCTATTACTGGATTCAATGCGCTCAAAATTCAGAAACTTGAGGACAAGAGTAAATATGTAATCATGATTAAAGTAACAGTCACAAAATGAAAGAGGAAACGCTTTGAAAACTGTCAAATTTAGTCTCAAACCAAGTATCAAGCAGCACATCAGGTTAATGCTAATATAGTGAAGTTACGAGCACTGCGAAGCTTGAGTTTGTTAAATATTCAAACAAACAAGTGATTTAGTGGACTCTTTCAAGACGTTTTGGCAGCTGGTATCAATAGTTAGACAAGCTCAACGTCAGAGATCGATTGATCAGCTGGAAGCGTTTCAAATGAACGCAATTCAAAGACATTATGCAACATTTTAAATCTGCCAACGAGCAAATTCATAGTATTTATTAGAGAGTTACTATCAAAACAAGCAAGGCAAGAGCGACGTCAACTGACACTGGAAAGCGCTTCGAACAGCCAGTATATGAGTCAATTTTTTTCAGATATTGATAGATCCATCAAGGAAATTTAAACTGAATTGAGTCAGAACTTCGCGCCTGCTAAAATGGCTAGCTCGCAGCTGTTTTCAAGTTCAGTGTCTCTGGCTAGAGTAAAATCATCTGCTTGATTTTTTGCATAAGAGTAAAAAAGGCCAGTCAGATTTCAAATAAATCTCCAGAAATCTAAAGAAAACCGATGACAGTACTGAGTGGTCTTATATTCGTAGTGTTTGAAGAAAGAAGCATGATAAGAGTCGCGAATTTGAAACTTTTCTTCTCGACTACTGTCTCGAAGAAGATAATAAAGTTGAAAAGGCTCACAATATGTCAGGATATTACATTTATGAGGCTCTCCTGCCTGCTATTCTGCGTATGCTACAGCGCATGTAGAATTGCTACATCATCAGCAGTGACAAATATCTTTTTAATAAGATTTTGAAGCTGAAACCAGAACAATACAAGGATATTTTTTGTAAATTCGATTATGTAAAGAGGGGAAATCGAATTGGCTAGCAAGGAAGAAGCTCAGTATAGTTGATTGAAAGACACTCTTTACGATGTGAAGAAGGCTCTCGATTGATGTGATGTGGTGAAGACAATTTTGTAAGAAAGAGTCAGCATCTAGTAGCTACGAGCACAATATTGGACTGGTGATTCTCTGTATCTAAAAGTAAGATACGAGAAGAATTCGCCTGATGACTTGGAAAGTATGAATTACGAGCTAAATCGAGTTTCTTGAAGACGCGTGCGTGCTCTTTCAGAATGGAAAAGATAGAATAATCTCCAAGAATTGAAGAATATACCTCACAAAGAAAATCATGAGGTTTGAAGCAGACATGTTGAAAAGAATACCAGAAATAAAAGCAAGACAGTACAGCTCTATTGAGGAAAACTAAGTTAAGAAACCTAACATTAAAATAAGTATTTGCATTGGTATCTAGGCTCTATTCTGCATAGTTTTGTAGGCAAATACTTTATATATTTCTTTAGACACTGTTAAAGGGTGAATTAACACAATTAGGATGAGAACCAACATTTTGACTCTTATTTAGACGCAAAATGATCATTAAAAATAAAAAGTTTTTAAGATATTTCAATTTCTAGTTTATGGATTAATGCCTTTCTGTCAATGCACTCTCTAAATCCATTTAGCAGCATAAAATACATGTATTATGTTAGAGACACCTGTGTAGATCCTCAATTTGGAACTAAGATTTTCTTTTCTTTGAACTTATTAGTAGTGCTAGAACAAATTACCTTTTATTTAGAATACCACAAAGCTTAATCACTATTCCACTCCAACTTCAGAGGCTTTCTGTCTCATCGAAGGCTCACAGAAACATTCATCACGGTGACTCCAAGAAGTGTTTCTTATCTCTACGGCTCTTTCTGTCTGAAAACTCACGAGCGAAGCTGGAACTATATACAGATATTTTTTACCACTAGCTTGGATCAGCTTGAAACACAGTTTTAATTGACCTTATATTGGCTCTGTTACGCTAAATTCGTCAGCATGAAGCTTGAGGAAGTCGACTGAACACATAATTGGGGTTACTTATTCAAGAACTCCATCATTTTCTTTATTTCCCTTCTCTTCAATTTCAAACTACTATGATGCAACTCGAGCAAAAAGAGAGCTGTAAATGTTCTTGGGTAAATATTTTAATCGATATTGGGCCTAAGTTGATGTTATTTGAAATCAGATCAAGAAGATAAATAGAGTTGCGATCTCTGTTCTATTCATTCGAAAATTGACGCTGAAGTTAGGAATTTCTTTGGTGACAGCACACTCAATCGTGTCAGTATATAAAATAAAGGCGATCTTGGCAATTTTTGAAAGAAATTCTGGAAAGAATGATTTTTGGAACTTGGTAAGATACACATCACGAAAAATCCGGTAGTTGATTTGCTTACCACGAATGATAAAGTTAGTTTTGTTGATTATGTAGAAGAGCCTTGAGAGCTGTTTGTAGTTTTTATTTGACCTTGAATTTTGAAGAGTTTATCATTTGAGAATGAACTTTACCATTTCATTTGTAAACTGGAGATATATTGATAAAGACATAGTCAATTTTTTGTGAAGGAATCGTTATTACAGTATAACTAACACAAATACGCATCTAGTAGACTTACAGATATGATATTCTTTTATTCATATTGAGGTAAACCAAGTTGAGAGTAGCTTTCATTAAATTGAATTGAACTTATGATTTATATTTATTTATTGAGATTACGATCAATAAGATTGAGATGGTGGAACAAAAACAGGACTTGCTCTTAGACAATCAGCAAACGCATGAAATTTCTGAAGAAAATGTCGCTCAAGCAACTGCTCTCAAAGAATACGTTGATAAAGTATTGCTGATGGAATTTTCCATGTCGGATTTTTCAGAAATCAGCGATTCGATTAACTCACAGGACTTATTCAAACAACATTATGGAGTCATTGGCTTAAAGAAGTTATTTTCATCTGAATACAAATCAATCAAAGCAGCAATAGACGCAAATTTAATATACAGATTGATAGAATTTATGCAAAATGGTAGTCTACCACTTTTGCAGGTATATATATATATAGCTTTGCCTCAAACGAATCAGTTTAGAGCAACTTTACGATGATTAGGTTGAAAGCATATTGACGCTTACAAAATTTGCAGATAAAAACTACTTTTTTAAAGAATATACCAAGGAGATGCCGATCATCCCTCCACTTGTCAAACTGTTGGAGACTTCATCCCGAGATATTCAAATACCTGTAACGTTTTAGATTTAGATTGTTGTTTCTAAACTTATCTAGACGCTTCGTGCCATAATGGAATTTGGATCACAAAGAATATCTGAATCATATCACAATTTAATACTAAAATCAGGTTGTTTTGATTCCATAATTACATTCCTGGAAAGCGCAACTGACACAGAAATCAAAAAGCTCTCTGTTTCTGCTCTCTCAAAGCTCTGTTATAGAATTCACAAAATTAGCCCTCAACTTGAAACTGTAAGAGGTATAATCTTGGTCTTGGTACGGATGATGAGAGAGGAAAAAGACCCTAAAATACTTGCTGATACTACAAGAGGATTAGCTCACCTTTCCAGTAACACCATCATGATCACTTCTTCTTCTAATCGCTTTATTTTCATAGAGAATCGTTCGGCTGCAATTGAACTTGCTACCATCCCCGGCGCTGTTTCTACTCTGTTTGAGCATTTAGATAATCTTTCTAGAGGTGCTTATTTCATAGAGTGTGGTCCGGGTGAAACTGCAATTAATAAGTTGCTCAAGAACACTTTTCCCAAAGAAATTGTGACATCCTGTTTTAAGATATTGAGAAATCTGGTTCTATTTGCTCCAGAACAAAACGAAGTAAGATAAATCATTAAAATTCTCAATTTAACAATAGAACTTGTTAGTTTGTCCTGGATTACTTGCATATTGCTCAATTCTGCTCGAAACTTTTATACCGAGATGAAAGAAAAGAGAGCGAAAAAGCTTTTAAATTTTTAAGCCCCGATGACACATATGTCAAGAAAAAAGTTTTATGTGTTATCTCTGAACTGATAGCAACAAACCTCACAGACTCGCAGTTTGATGATTTAATTCGTTCACTTGGTTCCATACCTAAACTTTTCAGCACAATTACAAAAGCTGAGTTACAAGAGGTATTTTACTAATGTTGTTCAGGTCAATTTCATTCTCCAAAAATTTTATTAGCGAAATGCAAGCCAGTTAGTTTTATTGAAGCTTATTCAGAAAGCAACTTTTGAACAAATACTTGACTTCATTGATCTGGGGGTCTTTGATATATTGACTGACGCATTAACAAAGTCAGCCAAAAGGACGTTTTTCAATTGCAAATTTAACCTTAAAACGGGTCGAAAAGCAGCAAAGACAATAGTCACAGTACTGAAAAATTTCCATACTATACTTGAATCTGGAGCAAAGAGCTCTGAGAACCCAAATGAAAATCGGTTTTTCAATCTGTTTGAACATCTAAACTTTGTAAGTCTTCCTATTTAATGTCCTCAAAATGAATATAAATTCAAAGGCTGGATTGCTAGAGCCTGTTCTTGAAAGTTTAGACGTTGGGAAAGATATTGTTTTCGCGAATGAAATCAGAGAACAGTCGGCTTATATTGAAGCCTTAATGGCTGCAGATGTTAAGTTTTCAGCCAAACTTGAGGAATTGGAAAAACTTAAAAGTAATAAAAGACCGTTCTTTTTGTTCATTACAACAACGGACAATAGGAACTCAAAATCTCATAACTGCAGCTCCCAAGCATTTTGCATTTTGTACATCAAAAGAAAGCTATATCACGGTTGTTGGTCTCAAAAAGAAAAATAGGTTGATTGAATTCCGGGTGCCACAGATGGATTCTCGTAAGATAGATAGTATGTCACTCATCTAATTCACTTAGGTTACAACTTTATAAGAGAAATTCCAAACACGGATCTCTTATGTTCTATCTACCTGGAGGACGAGTCGTTAAGAGTTAAATTATTTGATTTATCTCAGCAAAATAAAGCAAGCGATATCTACTGCCTAGAAGAGATCAAAGGAGGTAAATAAAGGAACACACTCCAGATTTCTTGAAAACCCGAATTAAACCATAATTCTAGACAAGTGGTGTGACTTTGCTCCATATAATATCAAGAGAAATCTTCTTGGAGTGCTTCCTGTTGAAAAAAGTGTTTCATATCACCTCTTAGCTTTAGAATACCATGTATCTCTGAGCCAAGAGCCTGTCAAGCTATGCCGAAAGTGCAAATGGTTCCCTCAACTCTCAACATCGTATTCAATGTGTAACTCATACTTAAGAACCACCCCACCACATTTTATTTATTTATAAACTAGATGAAAGTACCTTGGCAGATTTAGATTTTAATGCTGAAGGAACGCGAGCAGCTGCAATGGACCGTCTCGGAACAGTTGTGATTTCCGATATTGATTCTGGTGCTTATCACAGTCACCTTAAAATTAGTGAAGAGAAATGTAAGTTATGTTCAAATTTTATTCTATTGATATTTCAGACCTCTTTCCCTCAGCTTTGAAATTGAATTTATTTTTCTCAATCATTGCTTGGTTATTCTAGATGGAAAGGATAAGAATAGATGTAGATGGATATGGAATGGGCTCCATCCACGATTGTTTGCGAAATACGATGATGTGTTTCTCAATATTCTCGATGTTGAGAGGAATGTACCAGAGCTGAAATGGTCAGTTCTCCTTGATAGAAAAGAACGTAAGCGGCGTTTTGTGGATTCTCGTAAACAACTTATTTTGGATTCTCTCTCACTCCGTTAATCAGACGATGACAGAGTAATAACACATTGGATCGATGTCTGCCCTCACAATAATAATTTGCTGGCAACTGCTGGATCAGATGGCAATGTCAAAATATTCGATCAACGGGCATCTAAAATCGTAAAACAAATCGAGCCGGACATCTCTAAAAGATTCGAAGCAGAACAAAGTAAGAAGATGAGTTATTTTTAATTGAGTATAATTTGTTTATAGCTGAGATTTATTGCGTGCGATGGGATCCGAATGGGGACAAACTTATTGCAGCCTCAATAGACGGAGTGAAACTATTGGATTTTAATTCTGGGAAGGAAATTTATGCTCTTGAACGCTTCTATTGTCGAGGTAGCTGATTAACTCTAACAAAGCTTTAATGTACCTCTTGAATAGGTTGTCCCAACTCTGTCTGCTTCCTTTAAGTTTGAACGCTAAGAGAATATATTTGCTGGACCGATGCGAAAAGATAATGACTACTCAGGAGAGCAAATCATCACGACAACCTGACTACTGCTTAGTTCAGCTATATAGTTTATGTTCCATGTGAGTTGCTAGCACAATTCCACACTTTAATAAAGCATATTCATTGAAAATATTACATTATTAGAAAACCAACCAATATGATAAATTTATCCTCTCATTACATCAAATTACTTCAAAGCAAATAGCTATCTTTAGAGAAACTTCAGCCGAGAGCCAAAACTACAAACTAATCTCCAAAAACCAGAATCTTAGGATATGGTTCATTTTTAAGTTTTGCAACCAATCTTAAATAAAATATTAAAATCGCAGTATGTCGGATCACAAACTAAGCAAGCCGAGGTCCCAGCTTGATCAGGAACGAGAAGCATATTTTTCTCAGCTGTACAAGAGTCTCCAATCAAAAAAGAAACAGCCTACCAAGTTCATCGAGCGCGAAAACATCAAATTTAGCCCAGGAGACCCCAGTCAGCCAACAACTAGACCAACTTCTAAGAGAGAAGCAGATCCATTCCAGCAATTACCAGAACTAACTGCCCAAAAAAGCACCTTGACTTATATTCAGCCTCGAACAGAAATTTTCAGCAAGACTTTTTCGAGATCCATGTCTACCCAATTACGATCTACAAGAACCAACTCTAATGGCAACATGGAGCCCATGACAGATGACAAAGGACCTCTTCGCAGTTCCAAACGCCTTGCAGAGTATCTGAGCCACTACCCTACTCCAGTCTCCTCTCGTGCAAACTCACCAGAAGGCAGCAGAATAAGTTATGATAATAACTATGAGGCAAAGCTTCAAAGAATGCAGCTTGTTTCCTCTCAAGAAGCCAGATCTAATCCAATTCGCTCTGCAATAGCTGCTAGATTAGGCCAGAGACGCAGTGATGCATTTATTTCTAATGTAGGAAGCAACGGGAAGCAAAAACGTCTCAGCTATGCTGATCTGCCAGAAGACCCGGAAGTGAGAAAGGTAAATTGTTGGCAAAAAGAGCAAAAATAACACTCAAAATTCATTAGCATTTACTATTTGTAAAGGATTTAAAGCAAGCAATAAAGAAACACCAGCTGGTGAAAGCGCCAATCAACGAGGATATTCTGAAACGGCTGCAGACGCCTTCAGAAGAACGGATATTCAGGAGCTTAAGAAAATCAGCTTCTCTGCAAAATAGTCCTACTCGAGTGCAGTCTAGGGCGACATCAAGGCAAAGTAGTCCAATGAAGAGTCTGCAAGCTAGTTCAGTCGCTTTAGCGAAACCTGAAGCAAGGGAATCAACACCAAAAAGAGATTCGGAGGATAGTAGTCTAGGTAGTGAACAGCAGGAGAGCAGTATCAAGCAGGAAGGCAGTATCAAGCAGGAGGGCAGTTTCAAGCCAGAGAGCAGTGCTAGTGACCCAGTAATTAAACTGAAATGAGCTGTTACTAAATCTAATAATCATTATGAAGCAAATTAATATACCGGATCCTTTAGATACTAAATACATGCCGGATTGGATGAGACAGAACGATAATTTTCGGTATGCTTACTCAACGAAACCAGTTGAAGTGAAATCAGTAGTTCCTCTAGCCTGTGAGAAAGAGTAAGTTCATTGTTGATTGATATTCTGCTTAATCTTCGCAATTTTCCTGTAAATTTCAGTCCTGAAAATCGCTCGATTGAAGAGAAAATCCGTATTGTGAACTGGATAAGCAGAATCTCTATGTTCAGAAGCCTGCCAAATCAAATTCAGCTTGAAGTGGCTGAGAAACTCACTGTGAACTACTACGAGCCCAATGCGATAAGTACAGAAAAATAACTCCGTGCTTTACTAATACAATATAATTAAGTTTGTAAGCAAGGCGATGAAGGAAGCTGCCTCTATATAATCTTCGATGGCTCTGTAAACACTCGCTCTTTTTCCTTCAAACTGACTAAATTCTGCAAAGATCGACGTTTATGTCAATGGAACATTCACAGCTAACCTCAAAAATGGCGAGTCGGTCGGCCATCAGTCACTCGGAAAGGGTGCTCCAAGGTATTTCTCTTCAATTGGTAATAAATAACTTTTCCTGTACATAGTCATGCAACGCTGGTTTCAAAAACCTCCTCAACAGTTCTAATCCTCGGCAGAGCCGAATATCAATCAATTATGGCAAGATTCCTTGCCTATGAGAGCCAGGACTACCAGCAGTTCATCCGAACCTGCAAATTTTTTAAAGATTTCACTGATACGAAAATCTCTGTGATTGCTCATAATCTCAAAGGCAAAGTCTTCTACAAAGGAGATGGTATCTATTACAACGAACTCCTGTGTCTAATTGACTTCTCTGCAACTAGTTATATACAACGAAGGCGACAAAGCTGAGTTGTTTTACTTAATCCGAGAGGGCAAAGTGAGTTTTGAGACACATGTAAATTTGGAAAAAGACAATAAATGGCCTTTGGTATGAGCTTAACGATATTTATATGAACCTTATGATAATCTAATCAAGGCACATAAAATTTGGAATGTGAAGAAGACAACACGAACGGTTCTGTATACTTTGGTGCTTTCAGCAGGAGATTGGTTTGGCGAAATTGAAATCATTCGTCAAATGCCGAGACTAAACAAAGCAACTGCTGTGACGGATTGCTATATCTTGTACATGAATCCGAAGAAATTCTTTGAAAGTAGCTGATATATCTAATGAATATCGACTAATTTGCATAAAATAGTTTTTGATCAGGTGGATCTAAGGCGATTAAGAATGCTGGCTGAAAATCGGCCTTTGATGAATGTTGATTTGATGGAAAGCGCGCTTGCTAAGGAAGAGGATGATCGTCGCAAGCAGGTAGGAATTGGGATTGGTTATATGGATTTGATAATAAACTGTGTTTTGAAAATTTAGGCGAATATAATGATAGATGCGGTATGTAATTCTATGAAGAACAGGAATTATTTGACGCTTGATAAGGTAATTGCTACCCTCAGGTGATAGATTGAGCTAACTGGATAATTAGTATCTTAAAGAACGAGTCAATCCGCAAGTCAAAACGATCAAAAAGCGATTCCAGACTTATATAAAGCAAAGCACGCTGGCAGTTGAGGAGGTATTTTGATTGGATTCTGCTATTATCTAACACATTATTTAGGATGAGGAAGTCGTCTACAATTTATTAGACTAAAATCTAATTCCATTTTTCTAAAATGGAGAACACCTTGTACCATCTTCAAGCCAAAATGTATATCAAAACCATACCTTGTCACTATACTCAGCAGTGGATTAGCCACTTTGTTTATTTCATATACGATTTCATTTATTTTCATGTGCACTTAGATAGAATTATTGATTCTGTATTTTCTACGATTTTCTCATACTTTCCCTGTTATATGCACCTATTGGCTTAAACCCTCATCTTAGTGCCTTTTTAATTGAATCTAACAAGCTCTCTTGTCCAATTTACTCTAATAGCTGCTTTAAATACGCTTTTTGTTAGGCCCTCCTTCAGGTAATTCACCTGAATTAACCTTCTTAAACATACAGTACAGAGACGAGTATATGTAGGCAAGAAAACATGGCCAAAAACATCGTTTTCAACAGCATCATAGGGTGATCCCGGCAAAATTAGATTAATTAACTTCGCGAGTCTAATCCCTCAGCACTGCAACCCAATTAAATATTTATAGTTACTTTCAGTTTGTGACATCAACTGGAATTTCTTTGTCATTTGTCAGGTTTTTTAGCAAGGAACAACCCCAGATTTTTTATACCAAATAACTCCAGACACACAGACTAATCTATCATGAACCATAAGGACGACAACGAAGTAACTCTTCCTCAGCTTTTCCCAACAACATCGAGCATCTAATTTCATTTCAACGTAGACAATATTTACAAAGTACACGTTCTACTGGATCGCAAAGAAAGAGAACGATAAAGTCTACGAAATACTCATCGAGCTGCCTAATCACTGCACTGTATTCGAAGCTATTGAGAAAATCATTCCGTATTTCAATCAAGAAATCGGCTCAAATGACGGCAAACTGCAGCTTGAACCAATAAACTACGAGCTTTATTTCTGCAAAAAAACAGGACAACCGAAATCAGATTACCCAGGTAATGAGTCTCAGTGTAAAGGTGTACTTAAGCCATTGTTTTAGCATTGGATGACTCACAAAATTTAAGTCAGATTGGAATTCGCAGTTTTTGCATTATTGAGAAGGCAAACAAGTCCCATACTAATTCATTGAGGGACTCGAAGAAATCGGAAGCCGCAATGCAAAGTTCGCAGAAGAAATCAATGACGGCGAGTCAGCAAATGCCAGGCAAGACGCAGGTGACAGAAACGGATGTTTACTCGAATGATACGTCTGTTAATTTGAAAACGAAATATTGCTGCTTTTGCATTCCAGTTGGAACGGAGGAGGTGAAGAAGGAAAAAGGAGTGAGCATGCAGTTAGATAGTGATGAAGCTAAGCAGCTGACGCAGGGTCTGCTTAAAAAGAAGTGAGGTAGAGAAGTATTTTTGTAGGAGGAATTTCATATTTGAAGTTGTTACGTGAATTGACTGGTTACTTTGACTAGATGGAAGATTATATTATATAAAAAGATAGCAGAAGCGTTATTTTTTTCAGTGAATTAGCATAGGTGAAGCTGATAGCTTAGAGGATAACTGGCATGTGAGCTTACAAAGTCAATGTAGTTAGTTATAAGAGTTCTATAAGATAGAATCTGTGTCCCTGAAATCAATCAAAACTTCATATATCTTTGAGTGAAAGCATAGATTATCTTAGGAATGTGGAAGATAAACACGAAACTATCGCATATGGTACTTGAGCAAAATTCAATTCGTAAGGGTTAGATTCTCATTTTGTTATAGATTGATAATATCTAATGTTAATTGCCGGATTTTTAACCTAGCTGATTGGCTACCTCTAAACTGATTTACTTGACATTCAAACAAAAAACCAACATTATTTTCTAAAGCTTACATGTTTAAACTTGTTTGGATATTATACCATAATTTATTTTTGTTTTTCGAGAAACTAACTACACACTTATAATTCCTTATAACTTAAAACTTTTTCGCATTGAATTATTATTTGAAGTTAATTTTTTTGATTTCTAACACTATGAATTTAAAATTCTGTTATCTCATATCTGCTTTTAGGCTAAAACTTTATTAAAACCGTCTATCCCTAAGCGACAAAACTATTAGCATTACTCTATAACAAATTATACGTTAATACCAAGACTACTCACCAATTACACTGCGAGGAAATATCTACAAACTCAAGAAAGATTAGTTACCATAATAACAGATAGATGTATATTGCTCTAGACCTGACCCAATTACAATTTTTTCAAATTAGACCTATACTCACACGATTTTCAGACTGTATCACCTCTATCAGGTTAGTTCAGGCTTCATTATCCTCAGAATATGGCGATTTGGCAAATGTTAGGACTACAAGGCGTGGTGATATTTGCATGATAATCTCATATTCTTGAGGAAATTATAAAGCGATTAGTTCTGCTTCAAAAAATAACAATTGGCACTGTGATGTAACTGAGACTAAGCGAATGGCTTCTCTGGACTATTGAGAAAGCTGCTCGTTGAGTTCAGTTGCATCAGCAAGGGATTAATACAATCTTTTTGATTTGAATTGTTTTTTCTAAAAACAAATTATTGAATTAAACTTCTGGTGCTTTATCAGTAGTTAGTAAATTAAGATTAACTGAAACTATTTAGTCATATGTGGTTGATTGTTAGAAAGATAAGCAAAGTATATTGCTTGCTATGTACTAACTTTATAGTAAATATGATAAATACTAAACTACTTGGAGCGTGTTAGTTACTATGTAGATACTATTTATTACTATAGTGTTTATAAGACTGAGTTTCCCGATGATAGTGATAATACTTTCCACTTGAAGTTGTATAGTTTTTGCGTCTCCTTTGAACAAGGTATTAATAGTAACACTAGCAAATACTAATTGGGTTCTTCATTAGGTTTGGGACGGACTCACATCAAGACATATATAGGCAAAACTACCTATGCATGACTCTGCTTGAAATAGATTTTGATAGAATGATTACAGGATCAAATTTAGTCCACAGGATATAGATATCGTGCATAATGCATAGAAGAAAGATAAAGAACACGGCTCAACCATAAACCACAAAAAAATACAATGATCATAAGAAATTTGAGTTCAAAGAAAAGCTAATTAGGTCGAAAAAATAGGCTTCCAGCAAGCTTATTCAGCATCTCCTTGCCTACTTTGCTTTACCAAAACCGTTGCTATAAGCAATTCTTTTATCATAATGATTAACAATCACTTCATCTTCATTATCTACCAAAACATCATTAACATTATATCACAAGAATCAACCCGCTTACATTTCTTTTCTTTGTTCAACACAACTGGATAATACCCACAGTTCTCTCCAGTTTTCATTACAGCTTCTGCCTCTTTATCCAACACATTCTCTCCCATTAGCTAAAATATTAACAATTGTTAAAACACATTCAGCTACTATTAGCTCTTACCATAAATTGCTGCACATTGGCTATCGATGGTCTAAACTCCAGAGATCGCCTTTCATTCCCCTTCCCAAATCTCTCTTCAAAGTACTCTGTATGCGTCTTATCAAGAATCTTCTTCTTCTTCTTCTTTGGAGAACTAGAGCTCGAATTATTCGGATTAGCCAAACTCCATTGACTTAAGCTAGAATTCATTTGATTTGGCTTCCTTACAATTTCTACTGAAGTCCTCGGCCTGTACACCACTGTTTTATTAAAAGCAATCGGTATGTCTTCCATCATGGAGTTATCAGTCGTTTTCTTCGTCAATGACGATCTCCGCAAGGTCAAATGCCAGAAATTCGATCCTAGCCTCTCCAAATCATTCTTCTGCAGCTCAAGCTCCTCAATCTTTTCCCTTTTCTCTCTAAAACCCTCACCTCTAAACATCACAGACTCTGACGGCGATCTTCCCAACTGACTGCCAGTCTGCTCAAACGCTTTCGTCCACGCCTCTTCAGTCTTTCTAAACTTCTCAATACATCTCTGTTCTCGAGTTACATGAAGTTTTTCCTGTACTCTCAACCCAGCTGTTTTGTCCAATAGTCTATAAAATTCAGTTTGCCTGTTCTTCATATTGTCAATTTCAGCTAAAACCTCCTCTTTAGGGACCTTCAGGTCCTTTTTGATCTCTTTAGGCTTAGGATACTCAGTACTTTTCCTCTTGTTAGCTACTAGCGAGTCCAATACCACAGTAGCTGTTTTGCCTGAGCTGCTTCTGAAGATATTCATTGAAGTGTCATTGCTTGCAGCCTCTGAAGAGTCTAAATCATGGTGCTTTACTGTCAAGCCATAGTAATGACCTCGTCTCGGAACCTTTTCGTAATAATCTGTTGGTCCGACCACCGAATGTTTCACAAGTCTGCCATTACGATACAAAGGACCTTTGGGATGAATTGATTGAGTGGATTGGTCAGAGCGAAATATGTTGTTTTTTAAGGGTGAGGAGGTGGATCTAGCAGCATCTAAATCAAGAGAGACGGCTCGTGATTTTGATGAGAGAAGTAGAGGGGCTGGCTCTTCAGGGATGAATCGGAGTTTCTGGGAGGCGTTTAGGGGTTTATCGTCTTTCTCTTCAGAGAGGTTTTCTGGATGAATGACTTTGGCGATATATTTTGGAGTTTTTGAGTAGAGTTTGGCTGATTTGGTTTTTACAGAGGCTGGGATGAATTCGCTGGTTGTGGTTTCGAAAGGTGAGGTGGATATTGAAAGTTGCCGACGTCGTTTGTTTAGTGAGGGATCAAGCATTGAGGGAATAAATTTGAGAGTTATATATAAAATAAGTTATATGGAGTGAATGAGTCTACATACTTGGGACACTAAATCTGTTTGGAAGGTGAAGCTTAGGAGGTTGTAGAGATTTAAATGGTTAGAACTGTAGAGAATTGATTAAAGCTCAAAGCAACATAGAATTGTAAAAATGTCAAGAAGTATTGTTTTTTTGTGCTGGTATATCGAAGGTATAATAACAGTAGATGCAGAAAAAGAGTAAGTAAAGGAAGATCTATGCCTTTCGACTTGAAATATGGAAGAAATGCTTCAAATATCGCAATTTTGTGATACGATCTGATAATAATTCAAGATATATATTTTTTTCCTATAAACGAGCTAAGTTTCTCAATTTGTTCAATTAAAACTGTGTCAGAGTCAACTACTTTACTAAAAATATTCTAAACACGTTGCCGAATTCACATAATTCCTTTCATTAATTGGTTAAACTCATGAAATATTTTCAGAAAATATCCTGCTTTTTGACTTCTAGCTCATAGGTACCCAGACTTTATTGAATCTTCAAAACTCGCATTGCTATTTTGTAAATTTCCACACTAGATGTCTTTCTTCTTATCACTCACGAAAATAAACAATGTGAATCAAATCAGCCAAAAATAAAATTTACTGAAGCTATGAAATTTGGCTTGGTTGATAAATGCTAAAATTTCGAGTTATTTCATTGATTTATGCACTCTTAGACTCGAGTAAACGCAGAATGATCTGCATAAAACGAACCATCATGAGCCTAGCTTTGTCAATGTTCGCCCTGTTTGATTGCACTCTAATTCTTTATTCTAGTCTCCTGCCCACTGATTCAATAGATTCATTCCTTTTTATCATCACTCTCGCATCCTTTTCCAAACTTTCCTTTAATTTACCTCAGTGCAATGAAATCCATCACTCAGCAGCCATCTAATCAATTAAAACACGGTATCATTCATATCGGAGAGTTTTTTTTTCATTCTTAAATTAGAATTACACAACACACTTCCAACTTAGAAGCATAGCGAACATTCACTACTTCATTTGTTACCTAATTTGCTCTATCTACCTCCAATCACCACATTTTGAATTATCACTCCTCACGAAAAGAAAGTTAATGCCAACTAATTACCATCAAATCATCCTAACTATAAAAAGAATTTCTAATAACGATATTCTTTATTCTACAAGTCATAAGTTCCAGTAGCTAGGCACTCTTTCCCTACTCTTCTAACATTGACAACACTCAACAAGCTGCAGCTAATAACACTTTCAATACTGGATTGTATATCATAAACTCTAAATGCCAGCTTCCCTACTCTCTAATTAAGTTCATTCTACCTAAGCACCCACTCAGTGCCTTTCAACTATAATGATCACCTATTAGTTCCAAATATTTATAACTAACTCCATCTCGTAGTCTTTTTTGGTGTCACACTGATTTTAATTTCCGAGCGTTTGTTTGAAATTAGTCGTTAATTCTGATGATATTTACACCTGAAACGCTAACAACCCATCAACCTAAAAATCTCAACACTCCACTACCCCTTTAATCCTTTTCCCCCTCTCTCCAAGCTTCATCTTCATCAACATACCATCCAAAACTATTTCAAAAACCCCTCCCTAATTCCAAAATTAGCACTCAGCCATATTAACTTACAAAGCCTTGAGTTTTAATTATAATCTTATTTTACTCCTAACTCTAACATGCAAGTCAATTCTCCGGAACTCGGTTTGATCAGTCTAAGCGTCAAGCCAGAAGAGCCTGCTGTCTACGACCCATTTCGTATTCCTCCTAACATCGAGATCTGCAAAAAACATCGACAAGCTAACCTCATTACGGCAAATCTGATGGAATCTCAGTTAGAAAAGTGGGATGATTACTGTCCTTGCTGTGGACTGCCTGTCAACACAGAGAAAATTGGCCTCTGTGCTAACAAAATGGAATTGTCCCACGTGGGAGTTTCATTCCCGCTGTACTTCCAGTTTATCAAATACAGTGTCTTTTGGATCCTGATCTTCTTTTGCATCACAGGAGCTTACGACATCGCCACCAATTCTATCGGAGCTTACTGCAAAGTGAGCAGCGATCCCCATCCTTCCGTCTGCCAGAAGAACTTCATCACAGACCTTACACTGGCAAATAAGCAAGGCCAAAAAACTTACCTGAGAATTCACCAATGGCTGAACTTAGCAGCAGTTGTTGTGCTGATAATCATGTTCCAGTTCTACCGCAAAGCAGCTAACAGAATGATCGAAGAATGCGACAAAAACCAAGAAACACCATCTGATTTCACGATTGAAGTCCAGGATCTTCCTGCTGATACCACTGCAGATGAAGTGGCGAAGTTCTTCATGGATTCAAGATGGTTCAATGGAGTTACCGTTGAAAAAGTAGTCCTATCCTACAGTATCGGTGACTTGGTTGCGGCTCAGCATAACTACAATAAACTGAAGAAAAAACAAATGGTTAACAAATCGAAGAATGTTGATGATGCTACCGTGAACTCGCAAGTCGATGCTGCTTTGAAAAAGATCGAGGACCTCGACAAACAGTATGATAATTTGAAAAATCGACCATTTACAGGAATTGCCTTTGTTACCTTTACTTCTCCAAGTCAATGCTACCGAGTGCTTTACACCCTAAAAGCCGGTTTCATCAAGCGTTGTTTCATGAGATTCATCGCCTGCTGTTGCAGCTGTTGCGGTTGCTTCAACTTGCCTCTGTTTAGAGACAGATGGGTCGTGGATGTCAAACGAGCTCCAGAGCCTTCTGATGTCAACTGGGAAAATCTTGACTCTACTGACACTGGCAAGCTCTGCAGACGATCTATTACCAATTTCTTCACTTTGGTCTTGCTTGCTGTCTCTTTTGGACTCTCGATACTGGTCACCTACTACAAGAGCGAGAACCCAGGCAAGCAATGGCTGGCTATCTTAGCCTCGATCATTATTGTCGTTATCAACAACCTCCTCGGTATCTTTATCCGAAAGTTTGCTGCCTATGAAAAGCATTCGACTGTCACAAGATATAATACTAGTGTTGCTGAGAAGCTAACAGCTGCTATGTTTATTAACACTGGTTTGGTGGTTTTGTTAACTAACTCTGTCGATATCGGTGACTTCCTCAATGGAACAGATAACAAGTTCGATTTCTGGGGAAGAGGTCTGATGTCAAGTGTCACTACACTTCTTCTGATGAATGCGTTCACAACGAATCTCTTAAACCTCTTCAGCCCATGGAATGCTATGGCAGCCTGCAAAAGAAGAAGCCTAGCTAACAGCACTAACTCCAAGTTGACTCAAGAAGAAGCAAATAAGGTATTTGAAGGCTCAAGAGTCGATATTGCTCAGAGATACGCAAATTCCATGAAGACCTTGATCGTCTCGTTCTTCTTCGCTCCTGCAGTGCCAATTGTTCTGGTTTTCTCCTTCTTTGGAGAATTCCTGACTTACTACATTGATTTCTACCTGATAACCAGAGTTCATTCCAGACCACCTCAACTGGGCAAGGAATTGGCTATCGCGATTGCTGATGATATTGAATGGGTCCCAGTAGCATTCGCCGCTGGTAATCTCATCTTTAATCGTTATGCTTATGATGGAGCCGGCCTTTATAACGACTGGTTGGTCGGACTTGATATCATCATATTGGCTGTAACAGGAGCTGTTCTGTTACTTCCTATGGACACTATTACCAGCAAGATTTTGAAATGCTGCTGTAAGGGAGGCGAGGAGACAAATGAATCCAATAATGAGACTTATGAAGAGAATCGCCAATTCTTCGCTGATGATTATGATCTCTCGAACCCAGTAACTCGAGATGATGCAAGAAAGAGCTTGATGGTGTATCTCAAGGTGAAAAATCCTTTGAAATATGAACAACTGAGATCTTCATATGGTGAAGAGAATAAGACCGGAATGGCTGGAATCCAGAGCTATCTTTCTCAGTCGAATGTGCTTGGAAAGAAGGGCAAGGGGGCTGGATCGCCACTTAAGAAGCCAAAGAGCGAGAAAAAAGACAAGTACCTGGTTGAACAGAATAACCAGCAAGCACAGCAGCAACCTGGAGTCCAGCAGCAGGATCCAAATCCAATTCCTAACAGACCTATTAACCAAGATCCTACAATCTACACTACTCAGAGACAGGAAGGACTTTATCCTCAATTAGGCGGAGGCATGACAAACCAGCAGCCACAAGGAATGATAAACTTGCAAATGCAAGAGCTGAATATGAACATGCAAATGCAGCAGGCTCAGCAAATGCAGGCACAATTCCAAGGTGGAATGCAACCACAGTTCCAAGGTGGAGTGCAGTTCCAAGGAGGAATGCAGCCACAGTTCCAAGGTGGAATGCAACCACAGTTCCAAGGGGGAATGAACTTCCAAGGAGGAATGCAACCACAGTTCCAAGGAGGTATGCAGCAGCAGCCTCAATTCCAAAACCAAAATCCTTATCAGCAGGGTTATGGTGGTTACTAAGGAATATCCCCAGTAAACTTACCTCAAGGGATTCTGAATTGAGGTTGAGTCGCTATGATTTAGTGAGATATAAAATAAAAAATCAAAAAACAAAAAAATTTTATATATTTTTTCCGTAAGAAAAAGCAAATCCACTTCGATACATGAAATGATAGCTGATAGTATGATATGATATTTTCTCAGTAAAAAGAATATAAAATTGTTTTCTCATTGCATGTTCCCTCAGCAAAAGAAAATATATAAACACTAAATATTCTAAAAAACAAAAAATTTTAAATTACTTTTAGAGAGAGAGAGAGATGTGAATCAGTTGACTAACCATTGAGCAAGCCTAAAATAATGGAGTGCTTAAAGTACAATCAATTTCGATAATTGGAAGAAGATGAATGAACGATGTCTGTAGCTATTTAAGCTTAAGGTTTTGCGCAAGAAATTGCTTATCGTTAATCAAAATCCTTGATTTGAATTTTTTTTCTTGAAGAAAACATGTAAACATCTCTCAACTCTAGTATTAAGATCTGAGGATTTATAACTCTCTTCAGCAGAGAAGATTGTATTTGAAATATTCCAAAAAAGAAAAAACTTTATTTCTTTTGCCTCAAAAACTCTCCTGCAAAAGGGATTTTTAAAATGGAAAGATAGTCCTCTGTAAGGCAATTTATATTGTTAGAGTTTGAGATCTCATTTAAAGCTATTAAGTTCTCAGATAAAAGTTATTTCAGAAGTTTACGTGCAAGCTATCAAACAAAAATTCGAAATTTTTTTCATAAAACGCTAAGGATTTTTTTATGATTTACAACAATTTCTCTCTCAATCTAGGCAAAATTTCTCAAAAAATAGTGCCATAACCTCATTGTCTGTCTAAGGTACCTCTCGATTAGTTGATTAAACTATCACTACATATTTTTCACAAATATCATTAAGAATAAATAAGTTTCTTGCTCTAATCCTATGAAATTCCAAATAACACAATATTTTTCTTTGGTTAATAATTTATCTGATTAGATTAACAAAGTCATGAATTAAGCTTAAATGAAACATATTTGAAATGTAAACAACACTAACACTACCAACTCACATGAACAAATCCAGTTTTACATTTCCATTCATTTCAAAGGCCTTTTGACATCATTTTCAGTTTCAAAATGTCGCGGTCTCAAATTCTCACCAGCCGAATCTGACTTTCCTCTCGGCTTTCCAAAATGCGATTTCTGATAAATCTCAGCCGCATTCGCATTTCTCCTCTTCACATTACCAATAATCGACTCATCCACATCATCAGTCATCGGAGAATTCTCACTTCCTGACTTCTCACTAATCTTATCTTCCTTATACGCTAAATTCCTCTTCTTAATCTCCTTAGGATCCTCACTAGTCGGATCCTCATCCTCCAACACCAATGATGCTACTTTACTCTTCTTGGCCAGTTTATTCGCATATGCACTATAATCATTAGTCTCTCTGTAATCATCATCATCCTCTGAAGACTCCTTAGCCATTATAGCTTTAGGCCGAAGAAGTTTAGCATCTTTGGCAGCCTGGCCAAACGTATGAGCCAATCTCAGTGAAACTTGCTGTGCAAGTTTAACTTCCAGAGTCTTAGTTCTTATCTTCGTCCTTGGAGCTTGTTCAGGAGTCTCCTTCGGTGTCTCATCCTCATCTCTTGAAGGCAATTGATTCCTAGACCTTCCATACGATTTTTTGTGTTTCAGTAGCTCCTGCTGAATGAAATTCGAGTAAAACACTGAAGAATGCCTTGAGACGTTCAAAGCAAAGACTCTCTCAGACTCGCCTCGAGTTTTCTTAACCAACCCCTTATATTTCTTGTCAAGTTCCAGCTCATTCTGATAATTCGGGTTCAGTTTCAAGAGGCTGTCTTCAATGATAATCTTTTCTTCCTTAATCAATTTGACCAGCTTCGCTGGATTTCCTTTCGCCTGTCTTACAGCTGTTAGCTTCGTGATTTCTTCTACAGTAGCATCGATTCCAAACTCTATCTCAGTAAGAGCTGAGATCAGCAAGCCGGACTCTTCCAGTGAGAGTCTCGGGATCTTCCAAGTCGATTTGATAAACTCACTCTCGATTTTGGCTTGGATGTCTGCCTGTGCGTCTCTCTTGTGGACAGGGTGCAATTTCGGGCTTTTGGCATTATTGGAGGTCGTGACAACAATGGTAGAGATTTGGCAGAGTTGGAGCACTGAGAAGATCAAATAGGGGAACTCGACCATGTTTTCGTAGAAGGAGTCGAAATCATCGAAGATCAGCAGCATTTTCTTGTTACGGAACAGATTCTTGATATTTTTCTCGAATTTCGAGCCGAAACTTTCAGAATTCAGCACTTTCTTCAGCATGTCAAGGAGATTAGTCTTCCAGTATTTTTTCAGCGGGAAGTAGAAGACTCCGTCAGGGAAATGGTTACGTACAAGCATGTAATAGGCTGCCTCTAGCACTAGTCGCGTTTTTCCAGAGCCTGCCTCGCCTGTGACCTTTAAGAAGTTAGTTTTTTCCTCCTGGCCAAGCAATCTGATTATCTCACAGATATCCTCTTTTCTGCCAATGAAAGGCAGAATAGACTTCTGCAGATTAGAAGGGGAGAGCACTGTGCTAATGTCCTCGATAACTCCCTTCGGGAGCTGGAATTCATCGCTTCCGAACAGTTTCCTCGTGTTTCCTTCCTTGTTGTCAGGAGAAATCAGCAACACTGCTCCGTCTCCAAGCAGCTCTTTCACCATAGTCTCTTTTCCCAGGAAGAACGAACAGGCTATGCAATCAAATGAGTTTCTCAGAGCTATATCAAACGATTTTTGAACTGTTTTGCCTTCGACGAGCTCTGCAAAGAAAAACATATTGAACTTATCAATGAACTCGCTCTCAAACAGCAGAATATGAGAGTTGACCTGATCAGTGCCTGGTTCACGAGGTTTGAATAAGAAGGTTATCACGAAAGGAATGTTTAGCTCCTGGCTGAAGAACTGAGCAAGCTTAATCTGGTTTTTGCAGGCAAAAACAATCAATTCGACGTTTTTCTCGCCAGAATACTTGCCTGAGTACCAGGACTTCCTGTTCTTCATTCGGGACTCTATAATCATTTCTTTCATCTGCTGGTAAGTCACCAGATGCGCAATTCCCTCAGAGTCTTCAGCAACTAAGCCGTCTTCATGAGCATAATCCAAACTTAGCTGCAGAATCCTGCAGCCTGAGTCAAAAGCCTCTGACAAGGATTTCAGAGTCAAGACCTCAAATTTTAAATGGAGGCTTTTCTGGAGCTCTCTTAGTGAGTGGATGAGGTCGGATTTAAAGTATGATTTGATGGTAATTTCCAATTCGTTTGGCCCCTGGCAGGTAGTGAGCTCTGGGGAGTGCTGATGAATAGCTTGGAGGTTTTTGTTGTGGTTATGCAGCAAAGGAGAGGAGCGCAGGAAGAAAATAATGTTGAAAAAACTCTCTCTGATCTCTTGGTTGATTTTGTTGATCAATGTCTTTATTTTTGTCTCGTAGCTCGAATCGTTGATCTGATTTATTAGATAAATGTTTAATATTACGAAAGATGGGACACTATTACCTCACGCACGATGCGAAGAGCATTCTCCTGAAGATTATGTTTCTTGATCTCGTCTAGTTTATTAGCGTTCTGAAGCACCACATGCACTTGGCCTAAGCGATCTCTTTCTTTATACAGCCTTGTAGGGGGGTAATAGTTAGAATTACACAAGATTAGTTCAAGCTTACAGGAGCTGCAGTTCAGCCATCAAAAACCTTGCTTTTAGCTCCAGTTTCTTGCAATTAATCGCAACGAAGGTCGCTGTAGCTTTCGTTAATTGAGTCTCGAACTGGTCGATCATTCGCAGCTTTTTCGTGCTCATTTTCGCTTTGAATATCAAAAACGCTGTCACGGCTCGCTCGAAATCAAAATCTGAGTCTAAGCCCTCAAGCACTTTCTCACAGTTATATTTGAGGATCTTCTGGATCTTATTAACTCTTTTTTGGTCCTCGCTCATATGAATTCGATCCGCATTAGCATATCTTCCTCTTCTGAGCTTATAGAAAAAGAAAGCTTTCGTCAAATCAACTGTCACCTTGACTCCTTTAATCCAGCTCTCGTCCTTGATATCCAGTTTGATTTTATCAATCAGCTCGTACTCAGCCACCATTGCATTGAATAACGTCTCAGCCTCTTGCTTCTGGTTCACTGAGATCGCCATTATCAGCAAATGCAGTTTGATCTTCAGCTTGCTGATTAATTCGTTCGCTAACCCCAATTCGCTTAGTCTTCCTATAATAGAAGAGGTCAATGCAATTGTGCCTTCAGTCCTGGAGGAATAGATCTTGAAACAAGTCGGAATGGCGATCCAAAGGATCTCGATGATATCAAGCACTTTCTCCTTATATTCTAAAACAATTAATTATTATTATTTCAAGCCGATAATCCTAAAAAATTTTTACCTTCAGAAGCAAGTAATGGCTTAAGGAAATCCATTTCCAAGCAAGAGAGGAAATTCGTTTCGTTCTCCTGGAAGATATTCCACAGCTCCTTCATGCCTTCAAAGCTCATCTTCTGCAGATATATCGACGTCATTTCTGACTCGAGATGCTTTTTGTAGAAGTAATTATTCTTTCTGTGAGTCCAGATACTATGTGCACAAACACCTGAATTTTCAATGAGTTTCTCATGGTAGAAGTAATGTGCTTTAGCTCTCTCTATCAAAGTTAATGCAAATAACGTCAGGTACTCGAGTTTAGCAAACTGCCACTCAGGGAATTCGTTTCGCAGGTTCTTGGTGATGAATTGGTAGATTGACTGAGCAGGTTTGAAGTATAGGGTCGAGTCTGGTCCTTTAGCGATAGTAATCCAGAAATAGTTTCCAGGCTTGATCCTGGTCCTTCTGCTTCTTGGCGTCTGTTCCTCCTTCGCCTCCTCCTCATCGCCAAGATCCAGTACCTCCTCTGGCTCTAGTTCCTGTTCCTCTGCAGACGATTTCGCTTCTTCGCCTTGGGAAAGCAGATTCAACAATGACTCTCGCCAGCCAAATTCCAAAAATTGGAGATTGTACAGCTCCTCAATGTCCTCGTATACAAGACCAGAAGGGAATATTGTTATCAAATGAAGGAGCGAGTAGCCTTCAGGATTGTCCTTCTTGATATTTCTAAGCAATAAGGAATAAGATTAGCTCATTTTGGATATATAATTACTCTAGTGTATAGGAAATGGCCTGGGAATTCTCTGTACCAAACGTGATTTGCTTCTCTAAAATTTCCTTCTCGACTTTTTCGAAGTCCCCACATTGGTTTAGTCTCTGCGAGATCCACCAAATCGCATGTGGAGAGAAACTCTGGTTTTCTTGGAATAGTTTAGACCGTTTGAGCGTATCAATGTTCCTGACTCTCCAAGAAAGTTTATCTGTGTTTGTTGACAGCAGCAGCAATTTCGCAGCATCAACAGCTGATAAATTTCCTAGCTCAACTGAACTTGCTCTGAGATTTAGCTGATACGCCTGGTTCGTTATCAGGATAAAGCTGACTTTCTTTGTGTTCTCTGCGATCTCGTTCAAAAACTCGACGAAGTCGTGTCTGTTTCTTTCGATAATCCCATCGCATTTCTCAAGAATGAATAGACATTCTTTATGCTTAACAGCTTGGCAAAACGATTTGAAATCATAAGCAAAATCGATTTCTTTCATCAATTCAGATTTGAAATAAGATACGCTGGTAATCTTCTCCATCATAATTATCGCGATTTTAAATCGGTAGTAATCACGGGCATAGAGATAATTAGCTAATTGTTTAACTAAAGCAGACTTGCCCACTCCCGTCGATCCGTGCAAAATTAAAAACTTCGTTTCAGCCTTTACCAGCTTAAAGAGCTCATGCATTGACTTATTCCTGCCAATTAGCCTTTTGATTGGGTATTTCTGCTCTAAGATATTATAATGTTTCCTGTTAACAACTTTCCCTTGCTCCATATCCTCAAAAAACACAACTTTGTCCAACTCACAGCAACTCTTCTGCAGTAATTTCAAAAACTTCATCGACTCATCATGCGGCAGATCCGGCGAACAGCAACAAGTCTTAATCTCCATGTTATCAGCATCGAATCTGATCGGATCGAGGATATCTTCGTGATCTTGCAACGACTCCTGCAGGAACTCATTCGCCCATTTGCAAGCATATCGATGCACGTGTTCCTTGGCTTTGGGGCAATTTGTACAGCAAGGATCATGATACAGATGAGCTTTGTAATACCCTTCAGTGGACGCCTTCTTATACCATTTGCAGTCACGTTTATGTGCATGAGCACAGCAGCAGGAGAGACTATCAGCTGATCTCGAAGCCAATCTCGCGTTTTCGAAAGCCTCGCCTAGAGAAAACGAATCGAAGAGGTAATTGTAGAACTCCAGAGCAAATTTCCTAGCAACGACATCAGCAATTTGCAGCTGAGACTGCACTGCAATTACACAAGGCACACCAGCATCTTCAAACACTCTAGCTACCTGCTCGCTATGACAAGCATTTACAAAGACTATCTGCACTCGGGTTTTCAGTGTTTCAAGTATCGACCGTAGGTCGCTGGCGTAGATCGGGTCCATTTGACCGTCTTCATTCTCAAAGCAGAGGTAAAACTGGTTTCGCTCATTATCGAATTCTCCATGACAGATAATATGCAGAATCGTTGGGCTTCGGCTCAGTACATTGATCAGGTTCTCTCTTGTAGCTATTTCGATAATAAGGTCAATCTGTAAGCCTTTCTGGTCCAGAGTCTCGTAGATTTTCGAGCATTCTTCCTCGTAGTCAACAGCATCAGGCAACGTTGAGACATTCTTGCCTTCTCGACGAACCAACGGCTCAGCATACATAATCGCTAAGTCAAGTTTCTGTTTCGCACTGCCTGCTAGCTCTAAAGGATCTACTTTTGAGCATTGATGATTCAGGTGGAGATTAGTCAGCGAGTGAACCAGAGACTCATCTCCCTTATCATTCGTATTTCCAGGCAGTATCGAACTTCGCCGGGAAACAGACCCAGGTAAGTAAATCTCAGGGTCAGAGAATCGGTTTTGAACTGTCCGTGGCAACTCAGCTACAGGAGACACTAGTTCGAATTTTGCTAGCATTTCTTTCTGCTGTTTTTCAAGCTTTTTTACTTTTTGGTTCAGACTCTTTATTCTGTTTTTGAATGGCTTGTCAATCCCTTGGATCCAGAGCAAAATCTCGTGAGGCAGTTGGGTGGTCTGGTCAATCTCGGCTTCTGGTTTGGTTTCTGGCTGAGAGAGTTCATATCGAAAATCGTTAAGCAGGCGAACGAAAGTTTGGGTTTGCGAGTTGAAAATTCTAATGGTATCGTGATAGAAATAGGCGCCGTCGTCTTTCAGGAGCTTGAATAAATCAGTACGAGTGACAAAGGTTCTGGCTAATGGGATATTTTGAGTGATTAAGACATCATCGACTTGGTGGATGTTGAAAGGGGAAGAAGAGGAAGCTGCACGATCGAGTTGAACGTTGGCATAGATATATTTTACAATTAATTTGGGTTTTAGGGGCAGAGATGTTGGAAGATTAGGTTCCTCCATATTATTGTAGAATTCGATTTTTTATTGTACAGTATAGTTTTCTCGAAGGCGTTCAAATATTTTTCTGGATTTGACTTGTTTTGCTGGTTAGGGTAAAGTCTAGTAAATGCTTTCAAATAATTTTAAGATATTAGTATTTTAGGCAGAGGACAGGATGTCCAAGCTTTGAATCCTGTGTATCTGTAGTTTCAATGCTGTTTTGTAGCATAATGAGTGAGTTTGAAATTGAAGTTGGCTAAGCACTATTATAATATCTGGAATTTTAATCTGAGGCTATTAATGCATCCGATTCATATTTAACAGCCTAGTTAGATAGACTAGGTTAATTTTTTGCTGATAAATATAAAGAACAAGGACTGCTAAGTATTGAAATCAGGTATTGAGCTCCTAAGCTAAACTTATCATTGTTATTACTTGAAACAGGTCTCTCAAAATAAATAGCAACTTTTTCACTTGCTACTAAACAATAATCACCTTCAGCTGCCAAGTTAAAGGCTGCCTTCATTATTGCTGGAGGCATTAAGAGCAAAAAAATTATTTAAGCAGTTTCTTGAACCAAAATAATTGAAAAGATAGTTCATTTTAGAGGCTCTGCAGGCTGCAAATGACTACTGTCAAGATCTAAAAAGTCATGAAGCTTCTTTTTGATCTAATAAAGAAGATTTGGTTCTAATCTTTCTAGTTAGAACTTTATATTGATATACCTAGTTTCGAAAGAACCAGAAATCGATAAAGAATTGGAAATCATTAAATTATTTTTATTACTCCGATACAAAACTATGATCGTATTCAACCACGGCGACCTTCCCTGCGAAAGAATAGATGAAAGTCCCTTTGAACCACCAGTAGTTGAAGAAGAAGAAGAAGGCATGCCATTCCAAACGACGCTCTACCCAATCTTCACCAAAAACGGAAAATCCATCAACCATTTCAAACAAACTGGATCTTTTTGGCGAAAACAAGGCTTCTTCTGCAATAATGACCTCTATCTCCTTCCTCCTGTTCAGGTACTCATCTTCCCTCCCATCCCTTCACTCAACTTCTCTCTAGAATTCCAAGAAACAGTATGGAGTATTAACTTATATAAATCTACAGCTCATTGAACTCACCAACTCTGAGCCTCGACTTGCCTTTACTACCTACTCGCCCCATTTCCATTCTGTACTTTTCTCTGTGAAATACATTGAATCAAGGAAGTTACTTGCTGCCTGGACTGTCTATGGGAACATACTGGAGCTATATAAAGTGGATTTGAACCATGAGAAGATCGTGTATAAGACCTCATTGGAAATTAAACACTCCCTAATGGATTTTCACGCGTTAGCTGGAGGACTAGTGATCTGGACTCTTTCCAGCACAGTGGGATCCGAAGCTTGGAATTCACGTGACTTGAAGTCGCGG
>JADMIO010548813.1_pt1 | contig 106469 bp, 88 predicted proteins | sample 8958161 | NCBI WGS metagenome assembly JADMIO01 (sample SAMN16585339, study PRJNA669376) | soil metagenome | isolation source: Crop rotation soil | place: USA: Cullars Rotation, Alabama | collected 2011
CGCGACAACTTGTCCACGTGGAATTCTAAGCTTAGGATCCCAATGTGCTGGAAAGTGTTCGGCGGCCGCAGTGGAGAGCACGAAGTGTCCCTGCTCTCCGCCGCCTCGGTACTCAACGCAATCGACAAGGACAAATACGAAGTCGTTCCTATCGGTATCACCAAGGAAGGGCGCTGGCTGACGGCCGAGCATGCGGAAAATCTGCTTACCGGCAAACTCGTCCTCGAGCCTCGAAACCTCCGAGCTGGCGATCCCCAGAACACTGAGGCCGCCGCCGTCCTTGCCCGCGGCGAAGCCGTCGTCGTTCCACCCGAGCCCGTCCACCGTCACAGCGGACTTATTCCTTTCCAGACCGATGCCGCGCACATGCGCCGCGCTTCCGACCGCGCCATTAACGTCGACGTCATCTTTCCCGTACTGCACGGAACTTTCGGCGAGGACGGTACGATCCAGGGCCTTCTCGAACTCGCCGACATTCCTTACGTCGGTGCCGGTGTTCTCGGCTCGGCCGCCGGTATGGACAAAGACATCATGAAGTCATTGTTCCTAGCCGCTGGCATCGCCATCGTGAAACACGTCACCATCCTCCGCAGTGCGTGGGAGAAAGAGCCAAAGAAAATTGAAAAGATGGTCGCCAGCAAGCTGAAGTTTCCCGTCTTCGTGAAGCCTGCGAACCTCGGCTCCTCCGTGGGAATCAGCAAGGCGCACGATCGCAAGGAACTCGGACCGGCCATTGAAGAGGCCGCAAGGTTCGACCGCAAGATCGTCATCGAACAGGGCGTCGGTGGCAACAAGGGCAAGGCCCGCGAGATCGAATGCTCGGTGCTGGGCAATGACGACGTCATCGCATCGATCCCGGGCGAGATCGTCCCCGTGAAAGAGTTCTACGACTACAACGCCAAGTATCTCGACGAGGGATCCGAGCTGATCATTCCTGCCAAGCTCTCGAAGGCCCAAACGAAGAAGGTGCAGGAGATGGCGATTCGCGCCTTCAAAGCCGTGGATTGTTCCGGCCTCTCCCGCGTCGACTTCCTGATGGACCCGAAAAGCGGCAAGCTCTTCCTGAACGAGATCAATACGATGCCCGGCTTCACCGCCATCAGCATGTATCCGAAACTCTGGGCCGCGTCCGGACTGTCCTATCCCGATCTCATCGACCGCCTAATTCAGCTAGGCATCGAACGCCACGAGGACAAAAAGAAGAATCAGTACAGCCGCTGAAGGTGCGTAGAAAAACGGGTGAAAAGTTTGTAGCAACAGCCGAGGCAGCCATCCGTAAAGCTGTCTTTTTCCTTAGTGCACCTTAGTGTCCCTAGTGGTTAAAGTTTTCGGTCGCGATCTCCTGAAGTGATGCCGAATTCCCGCAAATAGTTCTGAGGTCCCATAACCGCTTGGCGTACCTCACTGCAAGCGACTGAGACGAGGCTGGCCCCGCAGTCTTCGCGAACACGTCCCGGGCTCTCGCCGCCGAAATGTTCGCCTCCGAGCGTCGCCCCAGCCTCATTTCGCTGCGCAAGTGAAGTTCACCGCATCATTCGGATCCCCGCTCCCCTTGTACTTCGCAGCCTGCGGATACGGACACAACGGCCTCGTCATCACCGCATGCTGATGATCATTCTCCGGAAACTTAGATGCGATGATACTTCCTGGAGCTTTGCCGTTCTCGACCCACTGCTCGAGCGCAGCATCCACACTGTGCGTCGCATCTACGAAATCCAGGCTACCCACCTGTCCGAACGAATCTGGTCCCGGACCTCCCGCACAATGCTGCATCCCGGGCGCCATGTAGAGCCGCACAAACGAATTCGCGTCGCGCTCTCCCATCTTGCCGACAACGCTCTCGTAATACTGGATCGTGCTCAGCGCCGAAATCGCCGGATCGTTCCACCCGTGATAAAGAACCAGCTTGCCGCCCCTCGCCTTGAACGGTTTGAGGTCCGCATCCATTGCATCCAGCGCTTTTGCGGTCTTATCGGCGGCCGCCTTGAGCCCTGCATCGACGCTGAATGTTTTGAAATCCCAATCGGGCTTCTCATACACAAAATTCGAGAAGAATCCCATTCCGAAAGCCGCCATCAGGCTCTTCGCCGGAGCTGGTCCCAGGATCCACAATCCCCATCCACCCTCACCCTCCTCTGCTCCGGGCAAGTATCCGGGAAACACATTGCGGCCGTGACTATCCTTCGGTCCTTCATAAAGCTTTCTCAGAGTCGCGACCTGCGGAGCCGTGAGGCACTTGTCCGAATCTTCGCCGCCATTGCATTGCATTGTTGCCGGATCGAACTTGCACTGTCTCGGATCGTTCAGCACGCCATCGCGCACAGCATCAAGCTGGTCGCACGCGGCCCTTACCGCCTCTGCGATCGCCGGAACCTTGGTCGCTGGAAGGAAGCTGGCTGGATCGCTGCTGAGCGCCTGCGTGTCATATGCGGACATCGCCAGCAACGCCGTCCAGTTGTTGGCGGGCGCTCCCGCGAGAATTCCGTCGTAGTCCTCCGGATATCGTTGCGCTTCCATCAGAGCCTCGCGGCCTCCGTCGGAGCACCCTGCGAAATACGAACGCTTCGCGGGCTTCGCATAGTAAGCCTGCACCACGGCTTTCGCGACGCGTGTCATCTCGTGGATTCCGCGATGTCCGAAGTCCACGACTTTCTCCGGATGTCCCAGCGCCCACGCCGCATCCACCGGACTTCCCGCGTGCCCGGTGTCGGTGGCAGCCGCCGCATATCCCGCCTTGACCGACATCGCAATCTGCATGTCGTCGATCAGCCCCGCGAACCCTCCGTTGCCAATGCCTTGCAACTTGCCGTTCCATCCGGACGCCGGCAACCAGATTTCCATCTTGATATCGGAATCGGTGGTCGGTTTCGCCTCGGCAGTCACACGGCAAAACGCTGGCAGGCTCTTGTACAGCGCGGAAACATCCACGCCGCTAAAGGGTTCCGGCGGACCATTGAATGAACCCGCCGCCACCGTTTGCGCCAAAGTGATCGCAGCATTCGCTACCTTCAACCCGGCGAGCCGCTCGCAAGCATCCTCTGCTGCCGCAAAGTTTGTTATCAGGACGCCGAAAATAATGGTGAGCGTGATTTGTCTGATCTCCATGATTGATACCGTGCCTTGAGTGCGCGCGTGTTGAACGCAGCAGAGGTTGAGAAGCGCAAGAATTGTACTCCGAACAAGTACGTAGGCTGCCCACGGTGAAGTCGACCGCTCTCGCCCGCCGCAGCGGCCAGGGTTCCGCGCGAGCAAACACAACGTAATCGCTTAGCCGATGACGAGTGGCAGACGTGGGTCAATATAATGTTCAGGAACGAGCTCAGACCGACGCTCGGCAGACCAACATCATGAGTATTCCCGACAATCCTGCTCTCTCTTCGCGCCGTACCATTGTTGCGTACTGGATCACCACAGCTCTCGTCGCGTCTGAACTCGCCGTCGGAGGCGCTTGGGACGTCCTGCGTGTGCCCCAGGTCCGCGGGCTCATCGAACGCTTGGGATACCCGGCCTACTTTCTTGTCATCCTGGGAACCTGGAAACTGCTTGGTTCCGTGGCTTTGGTGATTCCGGGTTTTCCCCGGCTGAAGGAGTGGGCCTACGCAGGTGCAATCTTCAACTTGACGGGCGCGGTAGCGTCGCTTTTCGCCTCAAGGCTGATCGGTGTGGACACCACGGCCTACCCGCTCGCGATGATAGCGATTACAGCAGCCTCCTGGGCGCTCCGCCCACCCACACGCCGTCTGGTCTCAGGCTGAGCGAAATCACAGATTCCGCTTCTTATTTCACACCTGTCATCCTGAGCGCAGCGAACGTCCGCGAAGGCGACCGCTCTCAATCCGCCCTGTCATCCTGAGCGTAGCTGACGTCCGCGAAGCGGCCGTCAGCGGAGTCGAAGGACCCCCATCGCTCTGACTTCAGCAGAGACCCATCAAGGAATTTCCGCATCGGAAGCGAATCCTTCGAGACCGCAGCGGCGCGATAGCCTCGTTAGGGCGCGCAAAAAAACGCCCAGGGCCAAAGCCCTGGGCGTCCTAAACCACACACCCTTACGGTTGGAACTCCCACAGGTCATTGATGGAATCAAACTTCGTGGGTTGCGTCCCGAGGCCGAAGCCGCCGAAGAGCCACAAATTACCTGAAGCGTCCGTCCACGGAATACCCAGCTCGCGCGACCCCGGCATGTTAGCCGGATCGGGCGTGCCCTGAATGCCGTAGACACCCAGCAGATCCACCGACTGTGATCCATCCATCCAGGTCCACTCGCCTCCACTGTATTTCCAGAGGTCCGTGTACTGAGCACCGCCGAAACGCTCACCGTCAAGCAGCCAGACATCGCCCGAGGGCGTCAGCCATGTCGTCGGCCACATCCTCGCCGAAGGCACATTCGCGGGATCAGGAATTCCCTGCGTCCCGTAGGTAGCCGCACCGTTGATGGCATTGGCACCGCCAACCCAAGTCCACTGGCCGCCTGAGAAGGTCCACAGGTCGTTCAGGAATCCGGTTGTGGTGGTGTCGTTGCCGTCGCCACCGAACAGCCAGAACACGCCGCCGGAATCAACCCAGGTAGCGTGACCGAGGCGAGCACCAGGATGGTTGCCCGGAGCGCCCGTCCCGAGCGTTCCGTACACTCCCTTCTGATCCACGGTGGTCGAGCCGCTCAGGAATGTCCACTGCGTTCCGTTGAACTCCCACAGATCATTCAGGAAGTCGGTGGTACCGGTGGAATCGACGCCGTAGCCGCCGAACATGAACAGGTTCCCCGTTGCATCCTGGAATCCTGAGGACCAGTAGCGCGCGCCCGGGAACGCCGTGCCGGTATAAACACCGGACGCTCCCTGCGTTGTAGATCCGCCTTGCCAGAGCCACTGGCCGTTGAACTCCCAGAGGTCGTTCATCGCGCCGGCGTTCAGGCCGTTCACATCAACGCCGTATCCGCCGAACATCCAGAAGTTTCCGGCCGAATCCTTCCAGCTGACCGGATACGCGCGTGCTCCCGGAGTTCCGGCCTGGCCGACGGTCGCAGGATAGACTCCTGCCTGTCCGTTCTGGTTCGAGCCTGCAACCCAAATCCACTGGCCGCCAGTGAACTTCCATGTATCGTTCAGCACGCTTTCCGTGCCGTTCACCTGGCTGTCGTAGCCGAATCCGCCGAACATCCAAAGCGTTCCGGACGAGTCAATCCAGCTCGCGGCTCCGCGTCGCGCACCCGGCGTGCCCGGATTGCCCCGGGTCGCTGGATACGTTCCCACCTGAGCCACAGTGTTCGCGCCTTTGATCCAGGTCCATTCGCTGATGCAGACCACTTCCACATTGGTCACGTTTGCCGTTGCGGTGCCCGTGCCATTGAGGACCGTGCAATTCTGATCTGGAGTCGTCGGTTGCAACGACACAGTTACGTCGTACGCGCTTCCGCTGGCGATTGGCGTAACAAAGGTGAATGGACCGTTCACCTGAAGCGTCAGATCGTCGGCTGCGTTATTTTGCAGAATGACGCCCGAGTTCGAAGGATTGGCGGAAAGGTCATATAACGTCCCGCCGATGGTGAAGGTGTTGCCGGCCGCGGCGCAGGTCGCGGTCACCGTGGTGTTCGCGAGCATGATGCCGCTGCTGTTCGGTCCGAGACTGCAAATCTGGCCTGAAGGCTGTGTAACGACGCTAACTGAATAGGTCGCGCCTACGCTGTAGAGGTTCGAGAACGGCTGAGTTGAATCTGACGTGAACGACAGTTGCACAGCAGCATCGTCCTGCACCGTGAGCGTGGCGCCACCGGTAAGTCCCGTCACCTGTACGCTCAGCGTCAAGCTTGAGAGCGCCGCGCACGTGACTTGCACATCGGTCACATTCGCACTGACGGTTCCGCTGCCGTTCGTAACGGCGCAGCTCTGTCCCGCGGGTTGCGTGAGAATGGTCACATTGTAAGGACTTCCAGCCGCCAGGCCGGTAGCGAAAGTGAATGTTCCGTTCTGATTCGTGGAAAGATTGTCGCCGCCGTTATCCTGCAGCACCACAGTTCCACTCAGACCCGCGATCGTTCCCCCGATGGTGAATAACTCAGCCCCGCAGGTCACGGTCACATTTGTTACATCAGCATTGGCCGTGCCACTTCCGTTCGTCACGGTGCAAGTCTGACCCGTGGGCTGCGTCGTAACCGTTACGTCATAGGCGCTGCCCGCTGCGAGTTGCCGAGAGAATGTGAACTGACCATCCGTGTCTAGTGACAGCGTATCGAAGGCACCGTTGTTCGCTAATACAACGGTTCCTCCTGTAGTGAGACCGGAGAGTGTTCCGCTGATCGTCACCGGAGCTGCGCAGACGACTTGAACATTCGTTACATCCGCAGTCGCGGTGCCAGAGCCGTTCGTCACCGTGCAAGCCTGGTTCACAGGTTGCGTCAGAACGGTGACCGAGTATCCGGCGACCTTTGTCGCAAACGTGAACGTGCCATCAGCCGAAAGTGTCAGATTGTCAGTGCCGTTGTTTTGCAGTACCACGGTGTTGCCCGCGCCAAGACCGGAAAGAGTTCCTCCGATGTTGAACGTGTTGTTCGTTGCGGTCGTGCAGGTAACGGTGACATTGGTGACGTTGGCAGTCGCCGTCCCGCTTCCATTTGCTACGCTGCAAGTTTGCGTTGGGTTGGTGGGGTTGACTGATACGGACACGCTGTAGGCGCTGCCGCTCGCCACTGCCGTCGTGAACGTGAATGTGCCGTCTGCCGTGATAGGAAGATCATTGCCGCCGTTGTTCTGAAGTACTAAGCCGGTGCCGGTCAAACCCGTGACCGTTCCGCCAATGGTGAATGTCGTGGGAGGAGGGTTCGTGCCTCCGACGCTGCCGCCTCCGCAGGCGATTGAAAACAACAGGCCAACAGTCATCACCATCAGCAGGGGTACACGAGAATTCATCTCACCCTCCAACCCGACTTTCAAAATTTTGTTTCGAATTTATTTGTTTCGAACGTAGTTCGTCGCAATGCCCACTTCAGGTAGTCCGACTGGGAAAGGTGCAGAGGGGAACAAGGACAAACCTGGCTTTCTACTCGCACTCGACTGTCAAAAATCTGGATTATTCAAATCAGGACCCAAAAACCTGTGCCGCGAATTCTATCGAACAAACCGGCCTGTTCAATAGCCAAAAAGTGGGGTCGAAGAAACCACGAACAAAGTTTGTCATCGCGTAGGGGCGGACGCATTCGTCCGCTGGTAAGTGAAGGAGATCGAGAACGGCGCGTAACCCCCTCAGAATAAGATTTCGATCCCTAACTGCTTGTAGCTCAAGATTTTGCAAGCCAATTTTGCAAACCACGCGCCAGTCAAGCGTTTCAGGGGTGGGGAGGGAGGGAATACCCCGAGTGCCCGAAAATTCCTATCCCGGAACTCACTTCGAAGATGCTCCTGAGGACCCAAAATGGTCCTACTCCTTCACGCATTCCCGTTTCGAACCAGCGTTTCTCGTTCGTATCGGCGGCGATTTCGATTCGTACCCGCCATCGCTCGTTTGATTCGTATCAGGGCATCGCTTCAGCGATGCCCGTAACCGACCGCATAAGATCGCCTTTAGGCGGTGAACCGACCCCTTGACGTCCGGCCTGGCATTCTGTAGCATCACCAGAACAAGTTCGCTCTTCTTTCATTAGCGGAGCGGACCTGAATTTCATGCAGAGTGGCTGAGGGACGAGCCCTGAGACGCCACGGCAACCGAACCGTGATCATATATCGCGGCTGACTGGTGCCAACTCTCTCCTGGAAACAGGGAACATGGGATTCGGCTGCGAGCTACTATTTGCAACCGATAGCCTCTTTTCCTTTTCCTGGAAAAAGAGGCCATTCCTTTTTATGGCCGATTTTTCCGGCTCGTCCTCAGCTATTCGCTAGTTCTGGAAAGCGAGTAGCGACATGTCTCAATACGAACTGCGGTGCCGCGAGTGCGGAAAGACTTGGGGAAATCAGCCCCGCTCGATCTGCGACGATTGTTTCTCTCCATTGGAAGTCGCGTACGACTACGATTCGCTTCGCGGGTCGGTCAGCCGTGAGCGCATTTCTTCTCGGACACCGAACATGTGGCGCTACTCCGAACTGCTGCCTCTCCCGCAGTCCTATACGCCGCGACTGCCGGTCGGATTCACGCCGCTGTTTCAGGCGCCGCAACTTGCCGCGCGTTTGACCGGAACCGCTGCGGGAAACGTCTATATCAAGAACGATGCTGTCTGTCTGCCGACGCTGAGCTTCAAGGACCGCGTCGTTGCAGTCGCCCTCTCCCAGGCGAAAGCCTTCGGCTTCGACACCGTTTCTTGTTCGTCAACTGGAAACCTCGCGAACGCCGTTGCTGCGCATGCTGCGCGCGAAGGACTGAAGGCCTGGATCTTCATTCCTTCTGACCTCGAGCCCGCAAAGATTCTAGGCACGAATGTGTTCGGCGCGAAAGTGGTTCGCATCGCCGGCAACTACGACCAGGTCAACCGCCTGTGCTCGCAGATCGCCGACGAACATCAGTGGGGTTTCGTCAACGTTAACCTGCGTCCGTACTACTCGGAAGGCTCGAAGACCGTCGGATTTGAAATTGCCGAACAACTCGGATGGCGCTTGCCCGACAACGTCGTCTGCCCAATGGCTGGTGGATCGCTCATCATCAAGATCAAGAAGGCATTTGACGAACTGGTCAAGCTTGGTCTCGTCGAACCGAAGGACGTGAAATTCTTCGGCGCGCAGGCCACCGGATGCTCTCCGATTTCGACTGCGGTGAAAACCGGAAGCTCCGAGATCGAGCCGCAGAAGCCCAACACAATTGCGCGTTCTCTCGCGATCGGCAATCCTGCCGACGGACACTACGCCATTAAGACCATCAAGAACAGCGGTGGATGGAGCGAAGACGTCAGCGATCCGGAAGTGATCGATTCGATCAAGCTGCTTGCGGAAACGGAAGGCATCTTCACCGAAACTGCAGGTGGAGTCACCGTCGGATGCGCCGGCAAACTCTTCCGTCAGGACCGCATTCTTCCCGATGAGACCACCGTGTTGTGCATCACGGGTAATGGATTGAAGACGACCGATGTGCTCGCAGGCGCGTATCGCACCGAGCGGCCGATCGCTCCGAAGCTGACGGAGTTCGAAGCCTACCTGCAGCAGTCGTTGAACGTCACCGAAATCCCGGGAGTCCTTGCGTCGGCGGAAGCCGCGATAGGAGCGTAGAGTATGCCGATTACCGTGCAGATACCGACCGCGTTGCGACGTCACACGGAAGGCGTGAGCTCGATCAATTGTGCAGCCGCAAATCTGACGGAGTTGATTTCAGTGCTGGGCGAGAAATTTCCGGCGCTGACTTCTCATTTGCGCGACGAGCAAGGACAGATTCGCCGCTTCCTGAATATCTACGTCAATGAAGAAGATATTCGCTTCCTTGGCGGACCATCGTATGCCTTCCAGGAAGGCGATGAGGTTCTGCTCGTGCCGTCGATTGCTGGTGGCGCGAGTTAGCTGCCGTCTTCATCGTTCCACGAAACAGTGCGCAGGAGTGATTGTCTCGCGCACCGTGTCTGCCCCAAGTCGACATCACAGCTAAAACCATTGTGTTGCGCGATGTAATGTTGCGCGAAGCCCCGTCGTTTCTTTCGCGAGTCGAGTATCCATCCCACGTTCGCTACCCATTCCTCCATCCACTCGTCTTTCGACCACGAGTTGTCATCTAGCCTTCGCTGACTTTTGGGTAAGAAGCGGACGGTTTCCTGACAGCGACTCAGGAGCGTGGTATGACGAGTCGCGTTTGCATCCTCTTGCTGTTTTCAAGTTTCGCGCTGGCGCAGTTCGATGGCGTCAACCGCCCGGTGCGAGTCCAACTCGCGTTCAGCAACGGCGTCTGTGACTCATCTACTCGCGTGAGATTGACCGGGCTTGGCGCACCGCCCGTCGACGCCGCGCCCGACAAGCAATGCGAGGTCAGCTTCTCCGTTCCGGATGGAACATATGTGGTGCACGTTTCCGGCCAGACCATTGGCGACACTGAAAGCGTGATTGCGGCCTCGCCAGGATCATCCGATTTCGAGGTAAGGGTGAGGCCAAGCGCTGAGCCCGCCAATATGAGCGCGATGGTGATGAGCCCGTCGATTTCCGTGACCGACCTGCGCGTCCCCGAGAAGGCTCAAAAGGAACTACACAAAGCCAGCAAGGAAATTGATCGAAAAGATTTCGCGAAGGCACTGCGCACGGTTCAGCACGCGATCGACGTTTATCCCGAGTACGCAGATGCTTACAACAATCTGGGTGTGATTTACGCTCGCCTGGGAGATCGCGAGCGCGAGCGCCAAGCTCTGGAAAAGGCGATCAGTCTCAACGACCGTCTCGCACCCGCATACGCGAATCTTGGGCGACTTAACATCAACACGGGTGACTTCGCCGGGGCAGAAACGGTGCTTAAGAAAGCTTCTGCCTGCGAGCCTCTGAACGGAATCACGCTGCTGCTACTGGCTTACGCGCAATTCATGCAGAAAGATCTGGACGCCGCCATCGAAACCAGCCGCCATGCGCATGATCTGCAGAGCACACACGCGTTCGCGCACCAGATTGCGGCGCGCGCATTCGAGCAGAAGCGCGACGCTACAAGCGCCATCGCCGAATTGCAGCTATTTCTCAAGGAAGAACCTTCGGGTCCACGCGCCGATTCCGCACGCAAGGAACTGGCGATCGTAGAAGCGGTTCCTCACTAACAATGATTTACCACTACTGATTCGTGGGCTCGGCTGAAACTTGTCCCGTTGACTGGTGCAAGGCCTTCGCGCTGTCGATGACCCACTGCGGCATTGGCGGACTGCCTTGGGGAACTTTTCCCTGCGTAATCGCCCAGTGCTCGATCCAGCCCGACCCTTCTTCTCCGACGAAAGTGTCAGGCAAGCTGTAAGCCTGATCGCTCAAGGCTTCTTCCAGCGTGATAAAGCGATAGCCGCGCTTGCGAAGAAGGTCGAGCAGTTCTCCAATGTGGTCAGCCTCCAGATTGCTTGCGTGCAGCAGCAGGATCTGCTTCGGTTCGTAACCGATGACTTTCCTGGAAAGATCTTCGGAAAAGGCAATCGAGGCGTCGTGGTGGCTGAGATATTCGTTCACGATCTTCTGCTGCAGCGCCGAATCGTTGCGATGCTTTGCGTCTTCGTAAAGCCCGGCAAACATCCAATCCCAACCGTCGAGTGTGATTGGTGCGATGCGGTATCCGCGCTGCGTTAAGAATTCCTCGGCCTTGCGGCGCGTTTGCAGGTCCCGTCCGGTATCGAGATAGGGATGGCGGAAAAAGCGTAGCTTCATTTTTTTCTGCGCTAGCAGCATCCGCGTCACACTCTCGCCCTGAATGACCTCGTCTTCCCAATCCTTCAGTTCAGTCTGATTGAGCGAGGCATGGCTATAAGTGTGATTGCCCAGTTCGAATCCGTAGTCGATCCACATCTGAAGCACCTTGATGCGCGCATCGACCTCGCCCGGCTTGTAGAGCTTTTTCTCGTTCACGAATCCGACAACTGGAATTTTTTGATCGCGGAGCGTGGACAGCAACTTGGCGGTGAGAGCAGTGATATCCGCGGCGGGCAAACGATCGGACATTCCGGCCGGGAGATCGTCAATCGTGACCGCCACCTGCCGATCGGGTTTGGAGGATTGAGCAAAGAGAGAAACAGGGAATAGAGCGATTACGAAGAAAGTTGAAAGAAGCGCGCGCCGGAGTTTCATGAACAGTCCTCTGCATTGCGAAGATGGGAAGCGAAAAATGGAAGTGTAATTAGAACACGACCTCTCCGGCCGGAGCGCTCCATTCTTGTAGGTGGAATGATTTCGCATCCAGCTTGGAAGGCGTATAATCTAACTAACTGGTTAATTAATATGACCCGAAGCAGGCAGCGAGAACTGGGGGAACAGAGACGGCGAGCCGTGAGGGAGCGCCGGTTGCATGGGCGCGACCAAAAGCAAGAGATCCCGCGTATGGGGTCGCGGGGACAGCCGGAAGAGAGCCGCGCATCGATCTTGCAAGCGGCAGCGAGAGAGTTTGCTGAGTTCGGCGTAGCGGGCGCACGCACCGACACGATTGCGCGGGAGGCGGGCGTAAACAAGGCGCTGCTCTACTACTACTTCCAGGATAAAGAGACGCTGTATAGCGCGGTACTGGACAGTGCCTTCACGGGACTCAAGTCGTCGGTGTTTGCGGCGCTCGACAGCCCATTGCCGCCGCGCGAAAAGATTATGGCTTATGCAGGCGCATATTTCGATTTCATCGCCTCCAACCAGCTTTATCCCAGGCTGATGCAGCGGGAGATGATGCGAGCCCGCGAAGGCCAGTCACAACACATCGACAAGATCATAAAAACTTATATTCAACCGATCTTTGTGAGAGTCAGCGAAGTCATAAAGCAGGGGATCGCGGAAGGAGAGTTTCGGGCAGTGAACCCGATTCACTTCGTGCCCTCGATGGTGGCAATGATCGTCTTCTATTTCAGCAGCGCTCCGATGATGCAAAAGATCGTGGGTTTCAATCCCTTGACTCCCGAAAGAGTTGCGGAGCGCCGGGAGGCGGTACTCGATTTCATTTCTGCGGCGCTGTTCCGCCCCAAGATGAGCGCCAAGCAAGGAGCACGCTGATGAGTCCGCGCAACAGGTTCATGATTCTTCTAGGAATCATTTTTGTGATTGCTGCGACTTACTATTATTTTTCCGCCGATCACTCGCGGGACATGGTTCTGATCGGGACTGTCGATGCGAACCAGGTCATTGTGAGCGCACAGGTTGGTGGCCGTATTCAGAAGTTGATGGTGGATGAAGGAACGCCCGTTAAAGCGGGAGATCTGATCGCTGTTCTGGATCCATCAGAGTTGCAGGCGCAAGCCGCGGCTGCGAACGCGACGATTTCGAGCTTGCAGAATAAAGTGGCTGAAATGCAGCACACGGAGGCCTCGACCTCGGGCGCAACTTCGAGTGACGTGGCCAATGCAGAGGCGAAAGTGTCGTCGGCCAAAGCGCAGTTGATGCAGGCGAAGGCTACGCTGGATCGCACCGAAAGCGATAGCCGCCGAACGATTCAACTGGCAAAGGCGGGAATCGCGTCAGACCAGGAACGCGTGCAGGCCGAGACAAATCTGCAAGCGGCGCAAGCGACGTTTCAAGCACAACAGGATCTGGTGACGGCTGCCGAGGCGGAATTGAAGGCCGCGAAGGCGCGAACGTATCAGGCGAATGCGGCCAAGAGCACGGTCGCTGCCACCCAAGCCGACCTCAAGAACGCGATGGCGTTGAAGAATCAGGCCGCGGTCCGGCTGGGATACACCAACGTCTACGCTCCGGTCTCGGGAACAGTATCTGTGCGTGCCGCCCGCCAGGGGGAAGTGGTGAGTATTGGGGCACCGATTGTGACGATTGTGGATTTGACCGACACATGGGCCCGCGCTGCAATTCCAGAAACGTATGCCGATCACATCGGCTACGGAGACGTGCTGCGCGTGCGTTTGCCCGGGGGAACGATCACGAACGGCAAAGTTTTCTTCAAGGGCGTGGAAGGAGATTTTGCGACGCAACGCGATGTCAGCCGCCGCAAGCGCGATATCAAGACGATCGTGCTGAAGGTGCGACTCGACAATCCGAAAGGCGCATACGTGCCCGGCATGACTGCAGAAGTTCTGTTGTCCCCTGAGCAAATAAAAAACGGCACGACGCAGAACGCGAAAGCCGCGGGGCAGTCATGAAGCAGGATCTAAATTCCAAGGCAAGCACCCCGAACGGATCGGCGGGGCAGCACACTGTACTCGAAAAGCCGGTCTACGATCCGAACGCGCCATCTGCGATCGAAGTCGATCACATCGTCAAGAAATATGGAGATTTCACCGCGGTGGACGACGTTTCGTTTAGCGTGAAGGACGGCGAGATCTTTGGCCTGCTGGGCCCGAACGGCGCCGGGAAGTCGACGCTGATCCGGATGATGACCACGTTGATCCCGATTACGTCCGGGAAGGCTCGCATCGGCGGACACGATGTGGCGAAAGAGCCGAACGCCGCGCGCCGGATGATCGGCGTGATCCCGCAGGCGCTGACCAGCGATCTGGATCTGACCGTCGAAGAAAACATGAATATTTACGCCAAGCTCTACGACGTTCCGTCCAAAGAGCGGCAGAAGTCGATTGACGAGTTACTTGAATTGGTGGATCTGACGAAGTGGAAGGATGCAGCAACCAAGACTCTTTCCGGGGGAATGCGCCGCCGGCTCGAGATTGCGCGAGGACTGGTTCATCATCCCAAGATTTTCTTTCTCGATGAGCCTACGACTGGACTAGATCCAGTGTCGCGCGTTGCTGTCTGGGAGATGCTGGGCAACATCAAGGAGCATCGACAGCTCACCATTCTCATTACGACGCATTACATGGATGAAGCCGACCGCCTGTGCGACCGCATCGCGATTGTGGATCACGGAAAACTGGTGGCGCTGGATGCGCCGATGGCGCTGAAGGCAAGCGTACCGGGATCAAATGTGATCGAGGCGCAGTTCGACAACGCCCCGGCGGACTGGGAGCAAAAACTGCAGGGCCTGAACGAAGTGACATCAGTGCAGCACGAAGGCGCAGGAATGTTTCGCGTGTTGACCGGCAATGGTTCGCTGACAACGACGGAAATGGTGGAGATGGCGGTGAGAAACAAAGTGCAGGTGAAGTCTTTGTCTGTGCAGAACACAACGTTGGACGATGTATTCGTGCATTACACCGGGCGACAGTTACGGGATGAGCTTCAAAAGGCTTACGCGTTTGTGATGCCGCAGCGGCCGGGAATGCAGCCGTGAGTCAGCAACTCAACGACTTAGGCCGCGTGTTGAGCGGACTGATCAATTCTTCGCAGCGAACGGAATCTCCTCAAAGCTCAGGACTACGGACATAGGACTAACCATGAATCGGATGATGGCGATTGTCGAGCGCGAGATGCGCAAGTTCTTTCGATCGCCGGCGTTGATGCTTGCGTCGATGATCTTTCCGCTGGTGCAACTGATCATTCTGGGCAACGCCTTCGGTGGAAAGATCCGCGATGCCAGGATCGCGATCGTCGATGAAGATCACGGCCCACAAGCTTTGCGAATCCGGCAGGCATTCGACGCCGTGCGGGCTAACATTCGCACGTTTACGTCGATTGATTACGACGACGAGAAGCAAGCCGTGCTGGACGTGCGCAACGGGCGACTCGAAGGCGCGGTGATCATTCCTCCGCAATATTCGCAGCACGTTTATGAATCGAATCATCCGCGCATCGGACTGGTAGTCGACAACAGCGACAACTTCATGAGTTCCGCCATCGAGGCAGAGCTCACGGAACTGACCAATTCGCTGAACCAGCCGTCGGTATCTCCCCGCATTTTGCAGCAGACGGCGCTCGACGTCGTCGAGCTCTATCCATACATCGAGTACATGAAATATCTCTTACCAGGATCGCTCGTGCTGGCGATGTTTGTGTCGGTGATGATCGGGGGCGGGATGCTCTATATCGACGACAAGGCGCGCGGCGTCCACGAGGGCTATTTGGTTACGCCGATCACCAAGCTCGAACTGGTGCTGGGGCTGAACCTTGCGGGCGCGATCAAGGCGGTGATGACAGGGATCATTATTGTCGGGATCGGATCACTGCTTGCGGGAGTGTCCACCATCTTCAATCCTGTGACGATGCTTGGTCTGCTTGTGATGATTGTGCTCACGTCACTGGCGTTCAATACGATGATGTTCCTTCTCATGGTGCGAATCGAGGATCCGCTGGTACCACGCGCCATGTTTGGGATTCTGAATACGCTGTTGTTCTTTCCGAGCGGATCGGTGTATCCGGTGCAGGCATTTCCGCCCTGGCTGCGTGCGATTGCGAAATGCGATCCCTTTACTTATGCGGTAGACGGATTCAAATGCCTCCTCCTGAAGGAGACGACGCTGTCGGCAGTCTGGGGTGACATGCTGTTTCTGTCGATCTTCGCGGCGATCACATTGGGCGTCGCGATTCCTCTTTTTAAGCGAACCCTGTGATTCTGGTAATTGGGTAATTTGGCAATTTGAGACTCAGGCTCCCGTCTGGTGCTCGATTCACCAAAATTCCCCTTCGCTGATTTTGGTTTCTCCCCGGGAACTTTTGTGTTCTTCGCCGTGTCCGTTATGCTAGAGAGGTATGACGCTCCTGGACGCGCAACAGTACGACGAAGAAAAAGCCCGTAAACGCACCCGACGAATCATTTCGTCGATATCGATTCTTGTGATTGTGCTTGGCCTGGTGTGGTGGTTCCGCTATTGGCCTGAAGAACGCATCGTCGGTCATTTCTTCGATGCGCTGCAGAAGCAGGATTACAAGACGGCTTACGGCATCTGGATGCACAATCCCGACTGGGCGCAGCACCCGGAGCGGTATCCGAAGTATCCGTACAACGAGTTCTACACTGATTGGGGACCGGGCGGCGAGTGGGGCCTCATCAAGACGCAGAAGGTGTACGGAGCGAGTACGTGTCCGGGGCCGGCTAGCGGAGTGGTGGTGGACGTGCTCGTGAATGACCGCACAAAGCATGCGCAGGTGTGGGTGGAGAAATCAGATAAGACGCTGAGCTTCCCGCCGTGCGAGCTGATCTTCCACTAGGCGTGGGATTCGCTTTGACCGATACGTTGTCTTCCTGAGCGAAGTCGAAGGATCCCTATGGCTGCGGTCGGCCGGTGCGGCGCCGGCCTTTGTTCCGGGAAAAGAATTCCCTTAGGTCGAATGCGATCGGACGAGGAAGAGGGATCCTTCGACTACGCGAGCTCATGCGAGCTCGCTCCGCTCAGGATGACAGGGGTCTGGAGTCTTAGCAGAAACGGATGCTTGCCCCCCTCAGCCTCACGCGAGCTCGGTTCGCTATCCCGTTCTTAAGCGGCAGTCTGCGCTAGAAATTCCAGCGTTTTTCCCAGGCTCGCGTCGTCTCCGACATTCAGGCAGGTCTTGGAGCGGTCGATCTGCCGCATCAGTCCGCAGAGAACTTTTCCGGGACCAACTTCGATAAATGTCTGCACGCCTTGCGAGATCAGCAGGCGCATGCATGGATCCCACTTCACCGATCCTGTTACCTGAGCGACCAGGGTATGCAGTGCACGATTGCCGTCGGTGACGAGATCTGCTTCAACGTTGCACGCCACCGGTAAGACCGGCTTCTGCATCTTGAGTTCTTTGAGATCGTTTTCGAGGCGGTCCTCCGCGGGCTTCATGAGCGAGCAATGGAACGGCGCGCTGACGGGCAGCAACTTGGCGCGCTTGGCGCCCCGCTCGTCGGCTAGTTTGGCAGCACGTTCTACCGCGGCGGTGTTGCCTGATATCACGATCTGCTCAGGAGAATTAATGTTTGCTGGGGAACAGACTTCGTCTTTTGCGGCGTCCTCGCAGACTGCGGTAACTTTATCGAAATCCATGCCCAGGATCGCCGCCATGGCTCCGACGCCAACCGGCACTGCTTCCTGCATGTACTTGCCGCGATTGCGCACGGTCCGGACCGCGTCGGCAAAACTGAACGTGCCCGACGCAACGTGCGCGGAGTATTCACCAAGGCTGTGGCCGGCGACGTAACAGGCCTTGGGCATGCGTGTTTGCAGCACCCGAAGCGCGGCGATCGATGTTGTGAGAATCGCTGGCTGCGTGATCTCGGTGAGGCGAAGCTGGTCTTCTGGACCTTCGAAGCAGAGCTTCGAAAGACTGTAGCCAAGTGCTTCGTCGGCTTCCTGGAAAGTCTCGCGGGCCAAGGGATATTTTTCGGCAAGATCTTTGCCCATGCCGACGGCCTGCGATCCCTGGCCGGGGAAGAGAAATGCGATAGGAGATTGATTCATCAGTTTGAGTGTGTCACCGGTTCGATAAGGACGTGCAACGACGCCAGTCCCTGTTCAATCGATTGATTGATGCCATATTCCGAGAATTCGGCAGCCACGCGTACGGCATTTTTCATAGCGTTCGCGTTAGAAGAGCCGTGGGTGATGATGCAGACGCCTTTCAGGCCGAGCAATGGCGCACCGCCGTATTCGGTGTGATCGAGGCGCTTTTTGAAATCGGTGAACGCGCTGCGTGAGAGCAAGGCGCCGACCTGGCGCGTGATTGTGGCTTTCAGCGATTCCTTGAGCGCGGTGCGGACTAAATTGGCGACGCCTTCGGAGATTTTGAGGGCGACATTGCCGACAAAACCGTCGGCGACGATAACGTCGACTTCTCCGTTGTAAAGATCGCGCCCTTCGACGTTGCCAATAAAGTTCAGCGGCAATTGCTTGAGCAATTGAAAGGCTTCGCGGGTGAGATCGTTGCCCTTGGTCTCTTCTTCGCCGATCGAGAGCAATCCGACGCGTGGCGTTTTCTTCCCGAACATCGCGCGAAAGTAGATGTTGCCCATCACGGCAAACTGTTCGAGATTCTGCGGAGTGCAATCGACGTTGGCGCCGACGTCGAGAAGCATCGCCGGATTTCCGGGCGCGGTGGGGAAGACTGCAGCAAGCGCCGGGCGATCCACACCGGGAACGGCGCCAAGAACGATTTTTGCAGTTGCCATCGCCGCGCCTGTATTCCCGGCTGTGACGAAGCCGGCGGCTTGCCCCTCGCGGACCATGCGCAGGCCAACACGCATGGAGTTGTCGCGCTTGGCGCGAATGGCCTCCACCTTGTCGTCCATGGTGATGTATTCGCTGGCGTGCACGATTTCGACGGGCAGGCGGGCGGCGGCGGAGTGGCGGTCGAGTTCCGCCTTGACGACGTCCTCCGGGCCGACCAATAGAACGCGCACGCCGTACTGGCGTGCGGCCTGGATCGCGCCCTCTACTTCGGGCTTGGGCGCGCGGTCGGAACCCATTGCATCCAGCGCGATCACGCTAGGCATGGTGTGATGGAACTAGCTGGCTTCCTCAACGTCAAGGACTTCGCGGCCCTTATAGTACCCGCACTTGGGACAGGCGCGGTGAGGCATTTTTTTCTCGTGGCAGTTAGGGCACTCGGAAAGGCTGTGACCCTTTAGAGAATCGTGCGCGCGACGAGTGGACGAGCGCTTCTGGGAATGACGGCGTTTTGGATTAGGCATGGTTCGATTCCTTCTTGCGGGGCCGGAGGGCGAGCCGCTGTTATTCAAATCCCAGCCCCTCGCATCATCGCGAAACAGCTGGTGCGCCCGTTCGAGAGCGCAAAAGTCTTTTAGTCTAGTGCTCGAGCCGGCTGCGCACTTCTTTCAGCGCGGCCCACCGGGGATCTTCCATTTCGACATGACAGGAGCACCGCTCCTGGTTCAGGTTCTTACCGCACTGCGGACAGAGACCCTTGCAGTCCGCCCGGCAGGTGATCTTGAGCGGCAACGCCAGCAGAACTTGCTCGCGCAACACATCTTCCAGCAGAAGACCGCCGCCTTGATAATATCCGATCTCGGCTTCGGCGTCGGTCACCGACAATTCGTCTCGACCCGCATCTGCGCCCAACGGTCGATATAGCAACTCGAAATCCCGCTCAATGTCCTGTTTCACCGGTTCGAGGCATCGGGCACACTGCAGATCGAGCCCAGTTTCAAGATGGCCGCGCAAGCGGATGTCCTGGATGACCTCATGTTTTCCATGATGTTCTTCAACGAGCTCGGCTCTACCCGCTGCTTTAAGCGGAGTCCGCTGTCGCGCATCGGCTCCCAGATCGATGACACCAGGCTGGAATACCTCCTCATAATCAAGAGGACGAAGTTCCAAATCTTTGATGTCGAGGAACATGGCGAAACCTCCGCGGCGATCACGCCGACACAGCCCGCGGGTGCACGCCAAAGAGGCGTAAGTACCGCAAGGAGCAAGACTTAGGATATAAGTTGCGGCGAGAAAGTGTCAAATTCAGGAGCGGAAAGTACGGGTCGTCGGAATCACGTCTCGGAATAAATAGGCGAATAAAAGGCGAATATGGTAATCTTTCGCCGTTCGCTCTGATTTGCCCGAACAAACGTTGAGATTCGGAGTCTGATTTTGTGTAAGGAGATACTCGATGAAGACGCGTTCTGTGATCCTTAGTTGCGTGACGTTGTGTCTTGCGGTCGCATTCCCGGCTGCGCAAACTGACATCCAGAAGCCTGCGCCTGAGCTCAAGAAGCTCAACTACTTTGTTGGCACATGGGCTGCGGAAGGTGAGATTAAGCCGGGACCGATGGGATCGGGCGGCAGATTCACAGGAACAAACCGTGTCGAGTGGATGGACGGTGAATACTTCCTGGTAACGCATTCCGACTTCAGCGGCGTCATGGGCAAAGGTACGGAAACGGCCTACATGGGCTACGACAGCGAAGACAAGACGTACACTTACGATTCCTTCAACTCGATGGGGGAAGCCGACCATGCAAAGGGCACGCTCGACGGCGACACATGGACGTGGCTGAGCGAGACGAGGATGGGTGCCCAGTCGATGAAAGCACGGCTGACCATCAAGGTGATTTCGCCTACGGCCTACCACTTCAGATTTGAAATGTCGCCGGATGGCGTCAAGTGGAGCAACATATTAGAGGGCAACGATGCCAAGAAGTAGATAGCTGCTTGGGCGCATCAGGCACCGATTCGCGCACATCGTCTAATCCTGCAGTTGAAGCAACTGCACGGCCCGCCCGTCCGGTTCTTCAAAGATCAGGCCCTTTTCCACGTCGATGGCAGAGTTATCGATCTGCTGGGGGATGTACCAGAACAAAACCGCGATCGGAGCAAATACCAGCAAGCGGATCGGATTGATGAATGCCCAGGACTCCACCGCTGGCGTGAGCACAGCGAAGATGAAGAATCCGAGAACGCCACCCAGTAACGTCACAATCGAGTGCTGCTGAAATACCGGCATTGCGCAGGTGAACGGCACTTTTCGATATCGAACCAGCGCGGCTCTTGTCAGCAATATGGACCAGAGGCCGAGGAGACTCGTATGAAGAAATCCGACGAGGGCGCCTCCCAGGTAGACGAAGGCGGGCAGCACGATCAGAACAATCCAGGGAAGAACGAAGGTCAATAGGACTTTCTCGGCCGAACTCCGGCTCTCATGTTTCTGTGGGTCGAGCAAAAAGCGAAAAATCCAAGTCGAGCGTAAATCCGCGGGAACTTCGAAGATCGCTCGGAGGCCCATGATTACGATGAACGCGAGAACGAAGGCGACCCCCAGCGTGTTCGCATTCAGTTGGGCGCTGCGAGCCGAGCCGGCATGCACGGGGCTCGCAAGAGACTGAGCCGCGAGGACGATTCCGAGCCCGAATACTCCCGCGAGCGCCAAACGATGCGCCTCGCTACGAAATAAAGTTCGGAAGATGAAGTGAAAGCAGCCCTGCTGGAATGGTGTTCCAAGAACCCACCGGTCGAAGATGCCAGTGGCCCAGACCATCCGCGGGAAGCGATGAGTGGCGGGAGCTTCCGCGAGTTCGGGGATTCGTAAGAAATGCCTTCGGTATCCCACAGCATAGGTAAGCAACGCGACGATGACCGCCAGAGCAACGGACGGAATGGCGAAACGGGATAGCGCGGTAAGTTCCAGACCAGCGTGACCGCGCAGTGTCTGGCAGAGGCCGAGAAACCAGCACGAAGGAGTGAGCCTGATCCAAAAGGGAGATGGGGAGACGTGCTGCAGAATATCCGGCACTGCGAAGCCTGTGGTCAACAAGGTCACGAAGTACATCACGGTGGCGGCTCTGACGTAGGGCGAGATCTTTCTGAAAGCTTTCGGAGGAAGCGCTGCGAGAAGGCATCCCAGCAGTGACAAGACAGCGAAGAAGGCGAACCCACTCGCCAGTGCGACAACCAACACGTGAACGGCGGCAAATTTCAGGAAAAACAGAAACGATGTCTGCGTGGCAGACACGCCAAGCGGGAACAGCACTGAAGAGGCAGCGTTTACGTCAAAGGCGATCAATCCCGCAAGCACGACGATCGCCGCCAGATTCGAAACGAAGATCAGACCACTCGAGATCGGCAAAGGGACGAGATTCATGTAGTCGCGCCGACCGGGAAACAGCGCATCCCAACGCCAGACTGCGATAGTCCCGGTCACGCACATTGCGAGTGTGATGAAGAAGTATTCGTCGGGCATTGCCACCGCAAGCGGATCCGCATGCGGCATGCCGCGCATCCAGGAAAGAAGCGTGGAGTACTTCAAGAACATGAGGACCGAAACGAACGCACCCGGCAGAGCCAGCAGAGTCAGGATGAGGCCCACGCCTAGATCGAGACCCTCGGAATCTGAGTCTCCGCCGCCGCGAAAGATGCGCTCCACGAAGATTCGAAATAGCCGCAAAAGCGGGCGTTCGCGATAGTGCTCCCACCAATGGCACGCGACTTCGAGAGGACTGGTCATTTCATGCAGCCTTCATGACCGAGACGATGTCTCGTGCCACGCGGCCGGTGTCGACATCGTCGACCAGATGCAGGAAAGTGTTTTCCAGCGATTCGCCAAGAAGTTTCCTGATGTTTATCACCGAGTCTTGCGCGATGACCTTTCCCTTGCGCAGGATCAAGACATCCGTACAGACTTTTTCCACCACTTCCAACACATGCGAGCAATAGAAGACGAGTTTGCCGCCGCGGCCAAGTTCCTGGACAAGATTCTTGAAGATCAGCGCTGAGGTGACGTCTAGTCCCGAGAGCGGTTCGTCGAAGATGACGATCTGGGGATCGTCCATAATCGCGGCGATCAGCAAGATACGCTGGCGCATGCCCTTCGAGTAGGTGCCGATACTGGCAAAACGGTGGGGGTGCATCGAAAACAGTTCGAGCAAAGAGTCGATGGTAATTGCGAGCCGCGAACGCGCCATGCCGCGAAGCGTCGCCACCATCTCCAGATATTCCCATCCTGTCAGGTAGGGATAGAGGAGAGCTTCTTCCGGAACGTAGCCAAGAGACTTGCGATATCCAGTCAGATCGTCGCGAATGTCGCGGCCGTCGAAATTGACTTTTCCTCGTGTCGGCTCGAGTAAGCCGGTGAGCATCTTCACGGTTGTACTTTTGCCCGAGCCGTTTGGACCGAGGCACCCGAGGACCTGGCCCGGCTTTAGTGTGAATGAAAGATCTTCAACGGCAGGCAGGGATGCGTAGCGCTTGGTGAGGTGCACGGCCTCGAGCATAGTGGTCTCCCAGCGGACTCTGGCGTGCTGCCGAGCTCTTTCGAAAAGGGCGCGGCTTCCGCAGCGTGTTAGACACCGTTCGATTGTGGTGAGTTCCACAAGTGTAGCCCCGGACGCATTCGTCCGGGGTTGCGCTGAAGCGCAATTTGGTTGACGGTGGCGTCAGGTTAGCTTATGGAGCCGGAGTAAGGCACGCGTCGCTTCGCTCCGCGGGGCGGACGAATGCGTCCGCCCCTACACAAGATCTAGGGCCTCAGACCCAGCGCTTTTGCTGTGTCTTCATCCAAAACATTCTTGCCATCTTTCTTTGTGACTACGCCGAAGCTGCCGGAGTAATCCCACATGGCCCAGCCGATGTTGTGGCGTTCAAGCGTGGTGCGCACATCCTTGATCCAGGCAAGGCGATCTTGCGGTTCTGCTTTTCGATAGACGCCAAACTCGTTGCAGACGAGGGGAACGCCGTTGCGTTTCGCCCAGTCCGTAGCCTGACTGATTTCGGCTTCGACGCGAGAGGAATCCCAGTGGTCTTGGCCGTAGCGGATTACATCCATGCGATGAACAGCCTCGGGGACGGTCTCAGCAACTTTGGCCGCGTTCTCGGGATTGGACGGATAATGCAGTCCCTTCAGCCAGTGCCAGTAATATGCGCCCCACGTCGCGCCTTGATGAGTAAAGATGTGCGGATCGTAAAAATGAAAAACGTAGATGACGTTCGAATCACGCAAAGGCTCGAGGAAGAGCATGTCGTAATCGTCGTCCCATTTTGCGCCGGTGGCGATGATGGTGTTCGCGGGCGCACCCTGTCGGATGGCAGCGGCCAACTTCGCTTCCACTCCATACCAGCGGTACGGATCGCGCATCTCGGGTTCATTCAGGATCTCGAACACGATCCGGTCCGAGTCCCACGAAGCATAACGCTGCGCGACACCGCGCCAGAAGTCGGCGAATCGTTCGACGAAGTCGTCCTCCTTCCCAAGGCGGGCCTTGAAATCGGAGTCGGGATGCATGTCGAGTTGGACGGAGAGCCCGGCATCCAGAATCATCTTCATTGCTCCGTCGAGGTAGCCGAAATATTCCTCAGTGCCATGCTGGCGGTATGCCGCGTCCATCATGGGCTGAGGATTGACGCTCAGTCGTACGTGATCGAAGCCTGCCGACTTGATGAGTGCAATGTCGGCCGAAGTAGTCCAGGTTTCGAAATGTTCCTTCGTGTATCCGCGTGGATCATAGACCTGCGCGAACCATTCACTCAGATTGATGCCGTGGCGAAGGTGGGCGAGACGAGAGGCAGGAACAGAGGACACTGGAAGTTGCGCGAACAAAATGCCGGAAAGGATAAGAACCGCAGGGATGGTTTTACGGAACATAAGTCTCCTAAGAACATGCGGCAGTTTGCACCCATTGGCGCGGAGGGCGAGACGCCGGCGCTACGGTATTCAACTCTGAATCGGGAGCGCCCTGATTCTCTTTTTCGTGGCGGCGTACACGGCGTTGCAGAGTGCGGGCGCTAGCGGTGGGAGCGATGGTTCGCCAATGCCAGTCGGGGATTCGCCGCTCTGAACGGCATACACTTCGACGATGGGCGTCTCTTCCATGCGCAGAGGGGCGTAGTCGTCGAAATTGCCCTGGACGACGCGTCCTTTCTCGATCGTGATTTTTGCGCGCAATGCATTCGCCAATCCATAGACGATGCCGCCCTGAATTTGCTGTTCGAGAATGCTTGGATTGATCACTTGTCCGCAGTCGACCGCAGCAACGACGCGATGGACGCGCGGCTGATCGTTCTCCATTGTGATCTCAACGACCTCGGCCATGTACGAGGCGAAGCAGCCGAAGCAGGCGATGCCCCGGAAGTGACCGGCAGGTAGGGGCTTGTTCCACGCCGCTTTCTCCGCAGCAAGTTGAAGCACGCCGCGCATGCGCGCCGTGTGCCATGTGGTAGTGAAATATTGCAGGTCGAGATCTTTCTCGAGCAAGTGAAGACGATATTGCAGCGGGTCTTTTCCGGCAGCTGTTGCGAGTTCGTCGATGAAACTTTCCAGCGCAAATGCCGCCTGGAGCGCGTAGACCGAACGCATCCAGCCCAGAGGCACAGGGGTTTCCGTCACGACGTACTCGATCGAGTAGTTCGGAATCCCGTATACCGGTCCGGCTTCGTCGGGAAGATCAGGATCGACTCCATTGGCGATGGGCGTGCCTTTTTGTCCGCTGATCGAGGGAGAGATGAGCCGATGCGCCATTGCCACGGGATAGCCGGATCCATCCAGCTTCGCGCTCAGTTGATGCAAGCTGGCGGGACGATAAGGCGAGAAGCGCATGTCGTCGTCGCGCGTCCAAAGCACTTTTACAGGAGCGTTGATCGTTTTCGAAACCAGTGCAGCTTCTACGGCGTAATCGTGCTCAAGCCGTCGGCCGAAGCCTCCGCCCATGAGAGTGACGTTGACTTTGACTTGATCTGGATCAAGGCCGATCGCCGGAGCAACCGAGTCGCGGCAATCCTGCGGAACCTGCGTTGGCGCCCACAACTCGCATTTCGAACCCTGGTAGTGCGCCGTGCAGTTCCCGGGCTCCATGGGCGCGTGCGCCATGTATGGCAGAGTGTATTCGGCGGAAACGGTGTGGCCGGAAACTTTCGCAGGGTCTCCGGAGAGATAAAGGCTCGCCCCTTTTTTCGTTGCGCTCTGCTTGAGAGAGTTCATCAGCGCCGCGGTGTTCAAATCTTTGTTAGGGCCGTCGTCCCAAGTGACGTTCAGGACGCGGCGCCCCTCCATCGCAGCCCAGACGTTATCCGCAACGATGGCAACAGCAGAGTCGCTGATCTTGCCGACGTAAGTCACTCCGGAAATCTTCTTCGAGTCTTTGTCGTCGAAAGCAGATACTTTCCCGCCGATCGTAGGGCAGCGCGATAAAACTGCGTATTTCATCTCCGGCAAGCGGAAGTCGATTCCGAACGTCGCCTCGCCTTTCACTTTGTCCGGAGAGTCAACTCGCGGCAATCTCTGCCCGACAATTTTGTAGTCCTTGCTCTGCTTCAATGGTGCGTCGGTCGGGATTGGCAGCGTCGATGCTTTCTCGACAAGATCGCCGTAGCTCATGCTGCGATTGCTTCCGCTGTGCTTGATGATGCTCTTCTCCGCCGTGCACGTCGAACGCGGGACGCTCCAGGTCAGAGCGGCGGCGGAAATCATCATCTCGCGCGCAGCGGCTCCGGCCTTCCGCATCGGATCCCAAGTTGTGCGGATGCTCGCGCTGCCCCCGGTGGTCTGATCGCCGTAGAGCGTGCTCGCTCCGGCTTGTTCAATTTCGATCTGCTTCCAGTCGGCCTCGAGTTCCTCCGCCAGGATCATGGGAAGCGCAGTGCGCACTCCCTGTCCCATCTCGGAACGCGCAACGACGATTGTGATTTTGTTGTCGGGGGTGATCCGGAGGTAAGCGTTCGGCGAAAAGGAATCCTTCTTCGATTTTCCTGCGCGGGGAAGATAGAAACCGATGACAAGCCCGGCGCCTGCGGCGACTCCGGCAGTGACGAATTCGCGGCGCGAGAGAGGGCTCATCGTGCTCCCGCCTGTCCAGCGGCTCGATGGATCGCTTTGCGGATGCGCTCGTAGGTCCCGCAACGGCAGAGATTGCCGTTCATTGCCTGAGTGATTTGATCGTCGGAAGGACTTGGCGTCTTCGCCAGCAGAGCCGCTGCGGACATGATCTGACCGGTTTGGCAGTACCCGCACTGCGGAACTTCTTCGGCAATCCAAGCCTGCTGCAACGCATGCAAACCGTTCGCACCGAGACCCTCAATGGTAGTGATGTTCTTGCCTGCGACTTGCGACACCGGAGTGGCGCACGACCGGATCGCATTGCCCTCGGCGTGGACGGTGCATGCGCCGCAAAGTCCGGCACCGCAGCCAAATTTTGTTCCGGTGAGCTCCAGGGTGTCACGTAGAACCCAGAGCAAGGGCATTTCTGGAGGGACGCTGACTTTTCGTTCACTGCCGTTGATGCGGAGTGTGATCTCAGCCATGGTTATGTTGTGAGCCTCGGAAACTGCACAACATGGTACTCAAGCGGCGGGAAAACGCAAATGAAGTGGGATTGCTTACAGAAGTCGGATATTACTTAATCTGCGTGAGCTTCTGCGTAGCGAGCTGGGCGGCCTCGGAATTGGCGTTGTCTTTTTTTACCTGCTCGTAAATCTTCTTGGCGTCCAATGGCTGGTTCGAATTTTGATAGACCTCGGCCAACTGGAGCTGAGCGGTGACCTTGCTGACTGTATCGGTGGGCTTGTTGATGAGTTCCTGGTAAATCGCCACCGCCTCTTTGGTCCGATTGGTATTGGCATAAAGAGAGGCGAGGGCATCCTTGGCCAGGGATGCGACCTGTTTATTGCCATCGGAGGCGACCTGCTTGAAGTCGCGCTCGGCACCGGCGTTATCCTTTAAACTCACTGCGGTCACGCCCAGAAAGTAGTGGGCCATGTCAGCGGTCCGCGTGTGGGGATACTTGTCCACGATGGCCTGAAATTGTTTCTTCGCCGCTTCCGCGCGCTCGGCTGAGGAGGTGAAGGTGGGGAAGTCCGGTTGAGCCGGGGTCCCGGGAGCACGAAGTTGTGTGTCGAGAGTTCGGACCGCCTGCGTCAATTCCAAGCTGGCCTTCTCGTCTTGCCCGGTCAAGTAATACCATCCGCCAATCGCGGCTGCGATGATCACAATCGCTGCGATGGTGGAAACCATCAAAGTTGTACGATGTTCGACCGTCCAGTGGGCAGTCTTCTCGGCGGCGCCGATGGTGACTCGGCTGAAAGCGTCCTGTTTTAATTGATGGCGAGTCTCTGCGCGCACAAACTTCCCTTCCGCTAGTTATGTTGTGTGGACAATCTAGCAGTCTAACAGGGGCAAAAGTGTGCGTCAAAAGTCCAAACTATTTGAAATGGTTCAAGATGCAAAGTGCTCGAACTACGAGGGTATCGGTCTTTCGACGTACTTTCCGTGCTCCTCCGCATAGTTTGTGGGCCCGTTTCACCTTTCACAATACCAATCGCTTCTGCTACTCTGCTTTCCGCTTTGGAGGAATGACGCCTAATGCCATCGCAACGCCCGATCTTGTTGATGTTTGCCGCTGCGCTCTCGCTATCACTGGTCACATTCGCCGCCGACAAAAAGAAAGACGCCAAGACTGAGGAGAGTAAGCCGTCTTACGAACAGCCACAGCCTGTCACTGAGACCCTCGACTACTCGATGTATCAACGCATTCGGGAGGAAGGCTTGTCGCACTCCCATGTGATGGAATTCGGCTCCGGGTTGATGGATGGGATCGGGGCAAGGCTCACGGGATCGCCCAATCTGAAAAAGGCCAACGAGTGGACGCGCGATCAGTTGACCGCGATGGGATGTACCAACGCGCATCTCGAAGACTGGGGCGAGTTCGGATTGGGATGGAGGCAACTCAACAGCTGGGTGCGCATGTCGGCGCCAGATACGTCCGTCATGATCGGGCAGGCACTTCCTTGGTCACCTTCGAGCCACGGAGCGGTGAACGGTCGGGCGATCTGGGTCGACGCGAAGGATGACAAAGACCTGGAGAAGTTCAAGGGGAAGCTGGCTGGCAAGATCGTCTTCTTCGGCGCGATGCGCGACGTCAAACCGGTCGACAAGCCTCTGTTCGAACGGCGTGATGACGCCAACCTGAAAACCACCGTCGAATATCCGGTTCATGTGGGCCAGGATCAGGACGGCTTTGCTGATTTCATCAAGCGCCTGGAGTTCCGAGAGAAGGCCGGGAGGTTTTTCGCCGACGAGAAGGCTGCGGCGATCATCATTCCCAGCCGCGATGGAAGAAACAGTGGCGGCTCGGGCGGAACGATTTTCGATGACGGCGGATCGGGCATGGGATGGTTCACTTACAAGCGTGAACATGCCGAAGCCCTGCCCATCATGGTGATGGCGATCGAAAACTATGGCCGCGTGTACCGCCTCCTGAAAGCGAACGTTCCGGTTTCCATCGAAATGAATGTGGAGACTGAATTCACCGGAGATCACGAGCATGGCTTCGACACGATTGCGGAAATTCCGGGAACTGATCCGAAGCTGAAGGACGAAGTGGTGATGGTCGGCGGTCACCTTGATTCGTGGGCGTCGGCGACCGGCGCCACCGACAATGGGGCGGGCACAATTGTTGCCATGGAAGTCATGCGTATCCTGAATGCGCTGCATGTGCAGCCGCGGCGCACGATTCGCATCGGGCTCTGGACGGGAGAAGAACAGGGCGAGTTTGGATCGTACGGCTATGTCAAGCAGCACTTCGGATTCGTGCCGCTGTCGACTGCTCCCGACCAGATGTCGTTGCCTGAGTTTCTGCGTAAGCCGGCCGGGCCGGTGGAACTGAAGCCCGAGCAACAGAAGATCTCCGGCTACTTCAACGTCGATAACGGGAGCGGGAAAGTCCGCGGAGTCTACCTGCAACAGAATGCCGCGATCGCCGCCATCTTCCAGCAGTGGATTCAACCCCTCGCCGACCTTGGCGTAAGCACGATCACGATGCGCGACACCGGAGGAACCGATCACGAAGCATTCGATTCGGTGGGGATTCCGGGATTCCAGTTCATCCAGGACATGCTGGACTACGGTTCGAGAACCCATCACTCGAATATGGATACTTACGAGCGCTTGCAGCCAGAAGATCTGGCGCAAGCGGCCACCGTGGAAGCCATTTTCGTGTACAACACCGCGATGCGCGACCAGATGCTGCCACGAAAGCCGTTGCCGCACCCCGAACAGAACGAGCAGCGTAGCGCTCCATTGAAGAACGTAATGCCAGGAGCGGAAGCGCCGCCTGAAGACGCGAAGAAACCCGGAGTCTAGCTTTTTGCGATAGCCTCTCAAGCCCGCGGCGACCTCGTTTACGAATGTCTCTGCGGGCTTCTTGCCGTTTCACAATCTGTAAATGATCCGCACTAAAGCGTATGAACATACGCTTTCAGGATGTTATTTCCGCTCATTCAGGCCGATTTGATTCCCTAAACTTTTCTGATTTAGCCTCGTCTAACGTCCTAAATCTCCGACGCTGGAGTGTCCTTCCCATGAGTGCGATTCAGTTGATGATCAACAATCGTTCCCACAACATCGACGTTGCCCCGGATACTCCTTTGCTGTGGGTGCTGCGCGACAAGTTAAACATGACCGGCACGAAGTATGGCTGCGGAATGGGGCTATGCGGAGCCTGCACGGTCCACTTGGACGGCGAAGCGGTGCGAGCGTGTCAAACGCCGGTGTCGTCGGTGGGATCGAAGAAGATCACAACCATCGAAGGCTTGTCAGTCGATAACTCACACCCTGTGCAGAAAGCATGGATCGCCGAACAGGTTCCGCAGTGCGGTTACTGCCAGCCTGGACAGATTATGTCTGCCGCGGCCTTGCTATCGAAGACTCCCAAGCCTACCGATGAGCAGATCGATTCGGCGATGATCGGAAACATTTGCCGCTGCGGCATGTATCAGAGGATTCGGCTCGCCATCCATCGAGCCGCGAGCAACGCAGGAAAAGGAGCATAGCCATGGCGATTAGCCGTCGAAAGTTCATGAAGCGAACTGCTGTGGCGGGCGCCGGAGCATTCCTGATCGGCGTGCGCTTCTCCGGCGAATTGTTGCGGGCTCAGGAATCCGACAAGGCGGAGAAGAAGCCGCTGCCGAATCCGCTCGTCGCCTATATTCACATAAAACCAGATAACAAGGTTTCCCTGATCGTTGCGAAGTCGGAGATGGGACAGGGAATCAAGACGGGCTTGGCGATGATTCTCGCCGAAGAGGCGGAACTGGATTTTCAATCCGTCAGTGTCGAGCAAGCCGACACTCTTCCGGACCTCTATCCCCACCTTGGAACGGGCGGCAGCGGAAGCACCTCAGAAAGTTACACGCCGTTGCGACGTGCAGGCGCCACGGTAAAGGATCTGATGATCACCGCGGCGGCAAACAAATGGCAGGTCCCGAAGAAAGAATGCGAGGCGAGGAAAGGGACTGTTGTTCACAAGAAATCGTCGCACAAAGCGACGTACGGCGAACTTGCAGAAGCCGCGTCGAAGTTGCCACTTCCCGATCAAGAGAAGATGCAACTCAAAGAGGAAAAGCAATTCAGCTTGATCGGCCATGGTGCCCCCCGTGTGGACGTTCCTGCGAAGGTAAATGGGAGCGCGCAATTCGGGCTCGACGTCCGCGTGCCGGATATGGTTTACGCAGTAGTGGCGCGCTGCCCTTCGTTTGGCGGCAAGCCCGCGCACTTTGACGCTAGCAAGGCTAAGGGTGTTCCCGGAGTGCAAGATGTATTCGAGATTCCAGCACTTGGCCGCGACATGTTCACCGCTGGGGGCGTAGTCGTCGTTGCGGATTCCACGTGGGCAGCGATGAAAGGCAGGGACGCTCTGCAGATCACTTGGGACAACGGTCCCGCGACTTCGGAATCCACGGACACGTTGCACGCGGCGCTGCACACCGCCGCGGCGAGACCGGGGAAACGAATTCGTAACGAGGGCGACGTTGAGATGGCAATTCCTGCAGGGGCAAAGCAGGTCGAGGCCGTGTATGAGTTTCCTTATCTGGCCCACGCCACCATGGAGCCGATGAACATAACGGTTCACGCTCGAAGTGGAGAGGCCGAAGTGTGGGCGCCCACGCAGTCACCAGATTGGGTGCAGAAAACAATTGCGAAAATTCTTGAAGTGCCGGAGCCGAAAGTAGCTGTGCACACGACGTATATGGGCGGCGGTTTCGGACGCCGTTACACCGCGGATTATCCGGCGGAAGCAGCGCAGATCGCGAAGGTCGTGAAGAAGCCTGTGCAGCTGGTCTGGACCCGCGAAGACGATATGACGCATGATTTCTATCGGCCTTCGGCGTGTCACCGCATGAGCGGCGCGGTGGATAACACAGGAAAACCCGTGGCGTGGAACCACACCATTGCATCAACCTCGATCGGAGCTTTCTGGGATCCGCCGGACCAGCAGGCGCCTGAGAAGTCTGAAGTGGGCGGTGCCGAGCAGATGCCTTATGCCATTCCGCATATGCGGCTCGAATACAACGTGGTGTCGAGCTCGGTTCCACCGTTGTGGTGGCGTTCTGTCGAGCATTCTTTCAACGGGTTCGCGGTGGAGAGTTTCATTGACGAACTTGCGGCAGCTGCGGGAAAAGATCCGGTAGAGTTTCGCAGATCACTGCTGGTGAAACCCGCGAACTGGAAGCCTCGTGTTGAAAATGATCCAGATCCGGCGCGCCTGCGTAGAGTCCTGGAATTAGCTGCGCTTAAATCTGGATGGGAAAAACCTTTGCCAAAAGGCAAGGGACGGGGCATTGCATCCTATTTCTCATTCGGAAGCTACATTGCAGAAGTTGCCGAAGTAACGGTGCAGGGCAATAGCTTCAAGGTTGACCGCGTCGTGGCGGCAATCGATTGCGGACAGGTCGTCAATCCTGACGCCGTTCGCGCACAGGCTGAGAGCGCGATCATCTACGGACTTAGTGCCGCGTTGAAGAATGAAATTACAGTGAAGAACGGAGCGGTCGAGCAAAGCAACTTCGACAGCTATGATCCCATCAGGATCAACGAAGCTCCGGCGATTGAAGTGTACTTGACCCACAGCACAGAAGAACCAGGCGGGATGGGCGAACCTGCTCTGCCGCCGGCGGCGCCGGCAGTGGCCAATGCAATCTTCGCGGCCTCCGGTCAGCGTGTGCGAAAGTTGCCGTTTCAACTTAAGACCGCTTAGACCACAAAGGACACTAAGTTCCGCGAAGGTTCTGAATCCAAAAACAAACGCCGCCGAATTTTCGGCGGCGTTTTACTTCTTGCAAGCCTCTAGCGCGAGGTCTCTTCGAGCAACCCCTGTTCAAGTTTTTCCTGGCACTCAATGCAGTGACGCGTCCACGGCACCGCTTCCAGTCGTTTCGAATTGATCTCTTTGCCGCAGTGAATGCATTCCCCGAAGCTCCCTTCGCGAATGCGTAGCAGAGCGTTATCCACCATTTGGAGCAACTGGCGATCATTGTTGCTCTGGCTGAACAGAAATTCTTTGGTGTAAGAACTGGCAGCGCGGTCGGCGATGTCGGCCGCCGCAGTGTCTTCGTCAGCGGAACGGCCGTCCGCCTGATTGCGATTCACTGTGCGGCGCAATTCCTGCTGCCGCGTCTCCAGTCGTTTTTTGAATGTTTCCAGTTTCTTCTTATCCATATGTCACTTTAAGTTTTGAAAACGCCTCATCAAAGTCTTAGGACGCCTCACTTCGGAGGCGTCCATGGCCCTTAGGCAAACGGAAATGATAAGCGCCTGAATTAAGATGCGTCAACCGCCCTCAGGGCTGCTAAAACCTTCTCCACTCCTAAGGTGATCAGAATCACAGCCTTGTGTCCTGATCTGTGTTAACCCGGCTCGGTCGACAATGTTGCGTGTTGCGATTACTCAGCGCGGAAGCGGATCTTTCATGTTGGCAATTGCGTATCCCATCACCGCCATCGCAGCGGCGTTCTCACGCAATTCGCTAGGAACCACCTTGTCAAGCGTGTCAGCCGCTGTGTGGTGATAGTTGAAGTAAGTACGTCCATCTTGCAAGAGACCGAGCGCGGGAACACCGGCTTCCGACATACCGGCAATATCTGCTCCGGGAGGATAAGTACTAGGCTGCATCGCGGTCGCTCCGAAACTTTGCAAAATGGTCAATACAGGATGAAGAAGGTCAATCGCACTACTCAGCATCTTGACGTCAAAACCAAGCGGATGCGCCGCGCCGGAGTCGCTCTCGATCGCAGCCATGTGCCTGGGGAAGTCCATCAGGTGCTCTTTGGTATAGGCCTGGCTACCGGCTCCTCCGCTTTCTTCGTCCATCCATGCGATCACGCGGATCGTACGCTTCGGTCGAAGATGTAAACGCTGCAGAAGTTCCGCGGTCTCCATTGCCACAGCAACCCCGGCGGCGTCATCGATGGCACCGGTTCCGAGATCCCATGAGTCGAGGTGTCCCGAAACCACAACGAGTTGTTCGGGATGCTCACTGCCTTTCAAATCGGCGATCACGTTATAGCCGGTCGCATCCGGAAGTTTTTGCGGAGTCAATGTCAGGTGCATCCGCACCTTACCCTCGGCAGCGAGGTGAGAGATCAGATCTCCGTCTTCCGCCGACACCGCGCCTGCGGGGATGCCAGCCGGATAGCTGAAACCAGTGTGCGGCAAACGGTAGTCTGCACTGCCAACGGACCGGACCAGCGCGGCTGCCGCTCCCAATTCCGCGGCCGCTCTGGGACCAGTTCCGCGATAACGAACCGCCTCTCCGTAGGAGATGAAAGACAGTCCGGCCGCCGCCTTCTGCTTGTCGAAAATTTCGTTGAAGAAAACGATCTTGCCGGCGACTTTATCTCGACCAAGCTTCTTGAGTTCGTCGAAGTCATTCACAACGACGACGTCTGCCGTGAGCCCATCTGCGGAGGTCGCGGTGCTGCCCCCTAGCGCGGCCAGGACGATCTTCTGCGAGGTGCCTGCTGCCTGTCCGGAATATTCGACGAGCTCTGCGGTCTCTGCTCCGCGGACCCAGTGCGGAACCTTCACCTCTTCCAATTGGACGTCCAATCCAAGCCGACGGAGCTCGCCAGCCACGTAATCCACGGCAGCCTTAGCCTGTACAGACCCGCTGGGGCGGGGGCCGATGTTTTCCGTGAGATGAGCAACCTGCTTGTAGGCGTACTCGTCCGTCAGCGCGGCTGACTTGACCTGATCAAGCTCTTCGAGCAGTTGCGGCGGGAAATTGTCGCGTTGAGCCTGCGTCATCTGCGGAGGAACAGCGAATGGTGGCGGAGTGGGCCTGTTTTGGCTGAGGGCGGAAATTGATGAGATCAGGACTGTTGCTGCAAGCAGGACTGGACGGGAGCGGAAGGTTCGCATGGTCGCTCGCCAGTGTACAGAAACCAAGGATGGAATGAGAATCGCAGCCACGCATTGGCTCTGTGAAATAAAAATGGCCCCATTTCTGGGGCCACATTTCAAGAGGCTCTGAAGGTGGGCAAGGTCAGGAAAGGCGATGCTTGCCGATTCAACAGCGGAAACGGCAACTTGGGAATCTACGCAGGATATCGAAGAGAGTGAAGGTCATAGAGTTGGCCTCTTTGATTGCATGTGTAGAAGCACTTGCCGCGCCAAATTGTGGAAATCCTGTGATTCGACGCACTATAGATCGTAAGCTACGGGCGTACAAAGACTTATCGACGCGGGCAATAGTAAGTTAAACCCGATACGAGAGCGTGTCCCCAACTTTGAGTGCATAACAATGCATATTGATTGCATGTCGGTGCCAAATCAAAAAGCCCATGGACATTCCATGGGCTCTTGTGATGAATCTTGTAGAAGTTAGCTGTTTCCGGCGACTGTCCGAAGCTTCCCGGGCAGGAAGTGGTAGGGAGGCCAGGGGCCGCTGATCGCGACTTCGCAGTTCTTGAGCTGCTTGGCGGCGGTGGTGTAGCGGTTTTGGTACTTCTCCACGCTCTTGGAGTCGATCAGATGGGCAATATCGATCAACATGCCCTCGGGAGCTACTTTCTTGCAACTGACCTCTTCTTCGAGCGGATTGAACAACTTGTGGACCTGGACGGAAAGAGCGCGCGCTTTTGTTTGCCTTTCGCGCTCACGGGAAGCCTTTACTCGCAGTTTTGAGAGGTAATCGCCGCCGACGGTGTCGGGCAGCTCAACATCGATCATGGCCTCTCGCAACGAACCATCGCGAACGACCAGCTTGATGTGCATTTCGGACTTGCCGCGGAGCCTGGCGACACTCTGGCCAAAGGCCCGACGGTTGACCCGGACTGCCTGACGGAGAGCATCATCACTGTCGAAGATTGTGCCGAACTTGAAGGGAAGGACCGTGGAATTGCGGAAGCAATTGCTCACCACTCGAGCGTGTTCAATTGCTGCTTTCTGATCGAGCTCACCGGCTGCGTGGTCGTACTCGCTGACGATAACCGCGAATTCACCACTGGGATAGCTAAGAACTGCAGCGCCGTTAACACCTTGCACACCTTCTAGCAGGAAAGGGCGGCGAGTGCGGGTTCCATTTGGGAGGGTTTGATGCTCGGTAAGACAGTACGCGTACCACGCCATATTGAACTCTCCGAACCGGGATGGAGACGGACCAAGCCGTCTCTCACGTCGAGTTTTTTCGCCAAAGCTTGAACTGCGTTTGGAAGTAAGGAAAAACGGGCGGTACCGGGCTAACTTCGGAAGCGTTTACAGTCGCGCTCCCTGTAATGCATCTTACTTTGGGCACCTTGAAAAATGCAACTTTTTCTTGGTAGGCAGCATCAACTGGCCTGTTTTTGAGGAGCTGCGGCGTTGGAGCGTTCCTGTTGGGCGAGCAGTACCACGCGCAGCATTTCATCCCAGGGTGCCGGTTTGCCGGTCCAGATTTCGAATTGGCGCGCCGCCTGATGGACGAACATTTCAATTCCGGGAATGACTTGTGCGCCCCGCTCCCGAGCCAGTTTCAAAAACCGCGTTTCAGCCGGATCGTAAACCATATCAAAGACATAGCGCGCGTTGATCTCCTTATCCTGAAGGGGAGTTTCGCGTGAATTTCCCATCCCAACCGGTGTCGCGTTGATGATGACGTCGAAAGCGGCCTTCTTCAGGTCTGGACGCTTCATCAGCCGTGCACGTGCTTGATGAGCTAGCTTCTTCGCCTTTGCAGTGGTGCGATTCAGAACGTAGACCTCTGCCCCTCGTTCCTTAAGGCCGAAGACGGCTGCCCGGGCGGCGCCACCCGCTCCGATCACCAGGATCCGGGCGTCTTCCAGCGTACTTAAGCGTCTTTCGAGAGGGCGGACGACGCCGGCAGTATCGGTGTTGAAGCCGTAGAGCTTCCCGTCCTGGGCTCGCACGACCGTGTTGCAGGCACCAACTTTGTTCGTATGCGAGTCGGCATTGTCCAGATATGGCAAGATCGCCTGTTTGTACGGCATGGTGATGCTCATTCCGTGGATCGGAATCTCTTTGACGCAATTCAGCAGGTCCTTCAGAGCCTTGGCATGAAGGGCAAGGTACACGCCATTTACGTTCTCCCGCCGGAAGGCGGCGTTCATGATGGCTGGGGATAGGGAATGGTTGATCGGATCACCCACCACTCCGTAGATGCGCGTAGCCACGTCCACCTGATCGATCCGATATACGCTTCGCAGCTCCTGAGCCGTAACCTGACCGGGTGCAGTTTCCTGACCGCTGCCGACGGAAGCGAACGTGAATTGGCTCCCGGCTCGGACACCGAGAACACGGCTGATGATTCCCTGTTCTCCCATGCACATTCCCACAAGAGAGTGACGGTCTCCCGCCCGAGCGAGGAACTTGATCATCGTCACGTTGTCGGACAATGTCGTGGCAGTGCTGACCACTTTGTAGTAGTCGGCGGGATACGCCACCATCTTCTCGAGAGTTTCCTCGAGCTTCTTTGTGCCCCGAAAATCATGGAAGGAAAGAACAATACTGGCCTTGGCACGTAGCTTTTGTAACTGGCTGGGTTTTACCTTGTTTGCCGTCTGGAACTCGACGTCGACCAGCTGGCAGCCTGCGGCAACGGCTTTCGATAGTATGTCCAGCTGGGAGGCGATTGATCCGCGGAACTTGCCTCCATTTGCTGCCCGGCGGCAGGTTGCGATTACGATCGTTCCGGGGTGCATTTCGAGGAACCGCTTAATCCTGGGTAGGCCCAAGGCGGGCTTCGGAAGGTAATCTAATCTGAACTCCAGAAAAGAGTTATCTCTGACAACTCCTTCAGCCTTCTCGGCCATTTCATTGGCATCCGCTCCCGTAATGGCCACACAGATCCGCGGCAGCCGCAGGGGGAGAAAGCGGGGTGAGAACGAGGGAACGGAGCTAATCATTCTAGGTTCAGGTGACAGCGCTAATGAACGGCGAATTATTACAGGGGCTTAATTAGTTATGCAACAAGGGATTACGTTCTTTGGTCAAAAAACTTCTGCTCCGGGGTTCCCAACACCCTCGTAACCTTGACCCTCCCCCACCCCCTTGTTACCTTCCGGCTGAAGCCTTTCCTTTCTGGCATTTAACTATGGGAGAAGGACGCGAAGCGGCCTTTCCCGGAGGTAACATGAAGAAATCAGGACTGTTAGTGTTGATCCTCGCAACGGCAGCTGGGGCGCAGAACATGGCGGTCAGCAGCCCGGGCGAAGCCCCGCAGGGAACCGCTCCGACTACGGCCAGCTTTCCCACCGAGCGAGTTCAGAAGCCCACGTATTCCGACTTGTATTGCGCTGGATTCATCAGCAAACAGATCCTGCCCGATGCGAACTATGTAGCCGGCGGATTGCAGACCCCGTCCACGACGAAATTCACGCGCGGCGACCTCGTGTATCTCCAAGGATCGGGATACACGGCGGGGGCGGAGTATGAAGTCATTCGCGCCTTGCGGGATGCGAATGAGTACGAAATGTTTCCGGGTCAGCAGAAGCTGATGAAGGAAACCGGCCAGGCTTATGAAGAAGTTGGCCGCGTGAAGGTCGTCGATACGCGTAACAAGACCGCCATTGCGCAGGTCGAGTACGTCTGCGACGGCGTCAACCCCGGCGACACCACGATTCCGTTCGCCGAGAAGCCCGCCGTCGAATTCCATGAGTCGATCCGATTCGATCGCTTTCTGCCCGCGTCCAGCAAAGTCTCAGGGCGCATCGTCATGGGCAAGGATTTCGATTCACAGCTTGGAACCGGACAGAAGGTTTATATCAACATCGGATCCAACCAGGGAGTGAAGATCGGCGACTACTTCCGCGCGGTTCGTTCGTACGAAACCGACCTGCGTGATCCAGCCGACTCGCTCTCGTTCAAGGCCGCGATCGCCGAGGACACCCAGAAGAAAACTCCTTCCGTCGACCCCAAGATGTTTACCAAGGGAAACGGTCCAGTCATTCACGTGCGCGATCTGCCTCGTCGCTCGGTGGGTGAAATCGTGATCATCGGCGTGACCAACACCACGGCGACCGGAATGGTTGTCTTCTCTCTGGAAGACATGCATGCCGGAGACAATGTGGAGTTCGATCAGACGAACTAGTTATCTCCCATCACCGAAACGTCCCAGACCGGGAACGGGTAACCGTTCCCGGTTTTTTCTTGCCGGACATTTACACCGGGTCAGGATTGCCGAAGACTTCGGCAGTGAACGCCTCGATCGTTGCGCCATTGCGCCAAGCATCCGGCGGCAATCCCGCCTTTCTCGATGTCTGCTCGAGGAATGTGGCCCGGTCCCATCCACGCTCGGTCGCTACCTGAGGCAAGAGCAATCCGCGATATTGCCCCGTGCCGATAATGAGGCCGTGTCTGCCGATCTGAATCTGTTCGGGTGCAATCGATTTTGGCGGAGACAATATGCTCAGCTCAATCTGCAGGTCGCGCGCTTCCGCGAGCGTGACAGGAGGGAAACGGCTGTCCTCGAAAGCCGCTGCTCTCGCCGTTTCCGCCACTGCGCGGTACACCGGTCCGCTCGCGAGAACGTACCCCACGCACCCTCGCAGTTGACCACGGAGATAGAGCGAGGTAAACGCGCCACGGGGTTCCGACAGGTGAGCTGACGGAGGATCGAACGAGATCGTGCGTGATTCCAATGCGGACAGGATGGAGTCGTGAGCAACGCGCAGAAGGGCGGAGCGCTCTTCGAGCGAGAATTCCCCCTGAGACGTGCCACTAATATCGGGATTGAGCGAACTAGGTCGAGGCAGCGACATCGCGGTCGGCCGGCGGCGGCACAGGCTTTCTGCGCCGACTTAGGACGAAGGCACGGCGACGGCGCTTCTCCCCGCGCCGGTCAATCTTCGACCAGAAGGCGACAAAGTAGTCGACCGCCGAAACCAGAGAAACGAAGACCATGAACCAGATCGCCAGGTAGGCCACCCAATGGATTGGCAGGAAGTAGTTGCCATACACCGGCCACTCTTTCCAATGATGGTCGAGGATGACGGCCACGACAGCAACAATTTGCGCGACCATCTTAAGCTTTCCAAGTTCGCTGGCCTCGATGGTGAAACCTTCCGACGAGGCAATAGAGCGGAGGCCGCTCACGAGGAACTCGCGGCCGATCACGACGACGGCAATCCACGCCGGAACAAGGCTGGGATTCAATTGAACCAAGGTCACGAATGCGGCTGCGATCAGAAGCTTGTCAGCTAAGGGATCGAGCAGTATCCCGATCGTCGTGACTTGTCCGCGCCTGCGTGCCAGGTAGCCGTCGATTCCATCGGTCATTGACGCTGCAATGAAAAGCGCCGATGCCAGCAACTCGCGCTCGCCATTCAGGCTGCTGAACCGCGCGCTGGACAAGATCCACATCAGCAAAGGAATGCTGAGGATGCGAATCAGCGTGATGGAATTCGGTAGGTTCACACTACGGGAGGCTCCGGTGGCCCAGCCGGCGACAGTCTGATTATGCTCCACCAAAAGTGGGAACGCAATGGAGGGAAAACCCGAGAGTTCCATTCTTGAAATCACTCTCGGGTGTCATCGAAGAGCTGAAATCAATGATCGGTGCCGGTCTTTCCCAGCGATGAAAGGATGCTTTCTCCCATCTGCAGGAGATTGGAATGATCGGGAAGAGAGCCGTTCGGCGTCAGCTTGTCCACGACGGTGGGAAGCCATTGCGACAATGTCGAACCTGCCTGATCAGGAGAGATTCCAAGTTTTTGAGCCAGGTCTTGGACCGCATTTGGCCCGAGCGCCTGTTGAATCTGACCTGAGCTCACAGGCTGATTTTGTCCGGTACTGATCCATGAGTTGATGATCCCTCCGAGCCCGTTGCTCTGGAAGGCCTGTACCAACCCCGAGATGCCACCAGGATGGTTTTGAATCATCTGCAGAATAGCTGCTGCTTGCGGATTTCTACTGGCGATGGAGCTTGCTGCCATGTTTTCCAAATTGTCCAAGAGACCCATACGAGAACTCCTTTTCGGGTGAGCGAACTTGAATGCGTTAAGGGCGGGATCGTTGTTGAAATCCCGCCCCCAGCTTTTACTTCTGTTTTGCAATGATCTGGCTCTTGATCTTGTTGTAAGTAGCCTGAGGAAGAATTTTCTTGCGGACCAGATCCGTCTTGGCCTTGTAGGGACGACCGTCAATAATCTTCTGCGAATAGGCCTCGCCGATGCCGGGTAGCGCGTCTAGTTGATCTTTGGTAGCAGAGTTGATGTCGAGCAGGTCAGCCGATGCTGCCTGAGCCGTGGCGGATTTCGACGCCGCTGCGGAACCGGCTGCTTGTGCCACTCCCAACGAACTCAGCAGAGTGACCGCCGTCAACAGGATGAGGATGCGGGTGATGGCATTTTTCTTGTTCATAATTGTTTCTCCTTAGGGTTGGGATTAATCGCTTTCCGAGGCTTTATAGCCGGCTGCCTTGGCTTCGTCTTCAGTCATGAATTTCCCGCTTTTCGTCTTGCCGTACCAACGTCCGCTCTTGTGGTAGACCTTCGAATCCAAGTTCACCCAGACTTTGCCGGATGACTTCGCGGAAGCGATCTCGGAATCAGAAGCTGCCGGAGTGGGAGCAGGTTTAGACGACGCTTTCTTTGCGGGCGCCATGGTATTGGCTGGGGCTGACGCGGTCGTTGTCGTCGAAGAGGGTTTCGACGCCGGTGGCGCCATCGAACCCCCGGCGGGTGCCGGGGAAGAAGCGGGAGTTGAGTCCGAAGAGGCAGTCGCGGAACTCGACTTCCTGCTCTTTTTCTTCGGAGTTGTGCCAGCCGAGGCGTCGGCGGCGGGCGCGCTGGAGTTCGCGGCTGCCGGAGCCGCGGTTGCATCACTGGATGCACCGTCCGATTTCTTGCTCCGTTTGGACTTTTTGGGCGCGGATGCGTCGGCTGTCGCGGCGGAACTGTCGGCAGCTGCCGCGTCGGTATCCGCCTTTGTCTTGCGCTTCGACTTTTTCGGTGTTGAGGCGTCGGCTGTTGCGCCTGACGCATCTGCGGCGGCCGCCTCGTCAGCTTTCTTACTCTTCCTAGACTTCTTGGTGGTCGCGGCGTCTGTTGTGGCTGCTGAACTATCCGCCGACGCCGTGTCAGCCTTCTTACTCTTTTTTGATTTCTTTGCGGATGAGGTCTCGTCAGCGAGGGCGGTGCTGCTGTCGGCCCATGCGGCATCCGCCTTTTTGGACTTCTTCGACTTCTTGGTTTTTGAAGTTGTACTTTGATCGGCGCTGGAATCGGTTTGGGATTGAGACGTTGCCGCCATCACGCTGATGGCGACGAAGAAGCACAGGCAAAAACACAACTTGGAGAGGCAAGGTAATTTCATCGGTAATCTCCGAGGGCAGTTGAGACTGGGAATGTCTCATACTTTTGTTTGAGAGACGTTCGTGGCGCGAACGCGTTGAAACCCTAGCCCGAGTAGCGGAGACATCATGACAAGGGAACGGCCACGGGTCAAGCAAACGGAAAAGGCCTCCCGGAAGAGGGAGGCCTTTCTTAAGTCCTGAATATGCGTTTACGCGTAGATTCCGCGTTGTCGAATCGTGTATGCGACGCGATCAATGGCGAGCATGTAGGCGGCAATGCGATTGTTCACATGGTGTGTTTCGGCGTAGCGCACGACGTCTTCGAACGACGACTTCATGATCGCCTCTAATTGCTCGTTGACAACGGACTCCTTCCAGAAATATCCCTGCCGGTCCTGCACCCATTCGAAATACGACGTGGTGACACCACCCGCGTTCGCCAGAATATCCGGGATCACGAAAACTCCCTTATCGTTAAGCACGTCGTCGGCAGCCGAAGTCGTGGGTCCATTCGCGCCCTCCGCCAGAATGCGGCATTTCACCCGATCAGCATTGCGGCTGGTAATGACATTTTCGGTTGCTGCCGGAATCAGAATCTCGCACTCCGTTGTGAGCAACTCCGCTGTGTCGGCCTTATCGGCTCCCGGGAAACCGTGCACGGTCCCGTTCTTCTGCCGGAACTCCACAAGCGCTTTCAAATCGATTCCGTTTTTGTTGTAAAGACCCCCGCCTACTTCCGCGATCCCGATGATTTTGTAACCCGCCTCGTGCATCAATTGCGCAGCATTGGAACCCACGTTCCCGAAACCCTGCACGATGACGCGAGCGCCCTGGCGAGAAATATTCAGCTTGTTGCAAGCTTCATCGCACACCACCATCACGCCACGTCCGGTCGCTTCACGGCGCCCGCGCGATCCCCCGATATTGATGGGCTTTCCGGTCACCACGGCGGTGACGGTTTGCCGCATGTGCATGGAATAGGTGTCCATCATCCATGCCATGACCTGCTCATTCGTGTTTACGTCGGGGGCGGGAACGTCCTTCTCGGGGCCGATGAATTCGATGAGTTCTGAGGTGTAACGGCGAGTCATTCGCTCAACTTCGCCCATCGACATCTTGTGCGGATCGCAAATCACGCCGCCTTTGGCGCCGCCGAAAGGAATGTTCACCACCGCGCACTTCCATGTCATCCAGCTCGCCAGGGCCCGCACTTCGTCGAGCGTGACGTCGGGGGCATAGCGAATGCCGCCCTTCGCCGGACCGCGTGCGATCGAATGCTGCACGCGGAAGCCGGTGAAAACTTCAAGATGACCGTCATCCATTTGCACGGGGATGTATACCGTCAGCTCACGGTTCGGATATCGCAACACCCGCCACAGACCTTCATCCAGATTCAGTTTTTGTGCAGCCAGATCGAATCGTGCACGCTGTGATTCCCAGGGATTTGTCTCTTTGTCCACGTGCGGCGGGGTGGTGATCGTCGTCATAAGAAGGTTCTCCGGAATGATTGCAGGTCGTGATTGAAGGGCAGACGCCGGAGATAGCCGACAACTCCCGGCGAGAGACGGCCAAACGTTCAGAGTATATGAGGGCCGATGCTCGGGAGGCAAGCCACGAAGGGGTAACGCCGGAAGTACGAGCTGTGACATTCCTACTCTGTGATGTCACTGGTGTCAGGCTATCGCTCTTCGACTATTCGGAGCCGAAGACCTCCAGAACATTTACTCGTCATCAGGTTCAGCGGCCGGGTGCGTTGGGTCTGCGGGGCTTGATGCAGCTAGAATTGCCTGCCAGTTCAGGATCGCATTCCAAAGCATGCGTTGATCGCCGCGATTCAGATCTCGGTGCATGGGATTGAAATTGAAACTGACGACGTGTCCTTTCCCCACTGGCATGTCGAGAATCGCCGGACGCTTCACAAGATTTTCTTCTCCCCAAACTTGGCCGCTCACCACGAGCGGCTTTCCCTCTGAATCGCCCCACTCCATCACGATGCCGCTGCGATCTTCAGGGCCATCCAGGCAGGTTGTGCAGTAAGCCATTCGCAGCCAGCGGCGAGGAATGTTGTAAAGCGGGAAATTCTGGCGAAAGACATGCGTGTGCGCGGCGTACCCGTAGGCGATGGGGTGATCCGGGCGGTCGAACGTCACGCGAACGTGAGCCCCAGGAGTTCGCGTGGCGGACTGGGCGGAGGCCGCGGATGACGAACCTCCTCCTGCCGTACTGCGAGGAACGCCCCCAGATGATCGCCGCACAAAGCGCACCAGTCCGCCTTCGAGCGCGAGTGCGGAGCCACTGCCCAGTGTCACCATCAATCCGCCGTCGTTTACAAAGCGTTGGATCTGAGCCAGTCCCTCGTAGCCGATCCCCCCGGTGATGTCGTCAGACTCGGCTGGGGTTCCGAAGCTTGGTGTCTGCGCGGTCTTCTTGAACGGCATCGGTGACCAGGCCTTGGGCAAGCCTTCGATTTGTTCCGCAAGTTCCAGGTCAACGTGGCCATAAAGCAGCACATCGATCCGCGGTCGCAGATTTCCGGCGCGGATATCTTCGTCGCGCAAATATGTGTATGGAACTTTGCGCTGATCAAGTGAGTACCGAATCCACCCGATCGAATCGGTGTCGGCCCATGGAACCCATACTCCGACGCGCGGTGCTTTCGCTGCATGTTTCGGAACGTTCGGGCTGCTAGAAACCTGAACGAAGTCGAGTCCCAATTCCGAAGCTGTCGATTGCAACGCGTCGTGCAATCCCGGTTGGCCGGCGATAATCCATGAGCCCGCAGCAAATTCCACGCTGTCCTCTTTGAATGATCGCTCTGCGATTTGAATCTCGAACTGCGCCAGACGATAGCGCGCGGCTAATAGTGATTCCTGCCCTGTGTCCTTCAGAAGGTAGACGGCGCCTTCGCCCGAAACACGACCGCTCAATTGCGGCGTGTCGGTAAGGGAAGTGAGGCTAACATCGCGAATCGAAGGGTCGGCAGTTGGAATCGCCTCCAGGTGGTAATGTGCCGGCAATTCCCAAGAGACATCGTCGTAAGGAGCCTCGCCATTTTTTGGATAGTTCTGTGCGGTGAGCAAATCGACGGCATAGTTGCGGTACGGCTGGTCCAGGCGCACGACGAATGTTCCCGCGGGATAGTTCCCTTCGTGAAGTTGAATCGCTCTTTGCGCTCGACCGACTTCAATGTGTTGGCCGATGAGCCGTCCCACCATTTGCGCCACGCGTGCCGGATCACCCTGATCCTGCGGGATCAGAAACGCATACGGTGGCTGGGTCAGCCCCTTCTGCCAGCTGTTCCAGCTCTTCTTGTAGAAATTGCGCAGCATCTCCTTCGACTGGCGCGCGGTTTCTTCGAGCGCCACGAGTGCGCCGGTTTCCTGGTAGTTGAGATTGTCGCGTGCGGACCAGACGATCTCCCTGGGAGGCGGCATCAGGTGATACCACTGCATTTGCGTGGAACCGGCTGAGATCGATCGCTTTTCCGTTTCTGCGCTGCCGTTGCCGAATGTTTCGTAGCCACGCCCGATGCTGTTGTGATTCATCGCCACCGAATCGAGATAGAGGTGCGCGAAAGCTTCTCCGAAATTCCACGTTGAGACGCCCGGCATGCCGACCGCGGTCATCGATTCCACTTCACGAAAACTCAGCTCCAAAAATTCACTGTAGGTAATGGGGTCGATGTTGGGGTTGTATGGTCCGGTCCCGTTCCACGTCATCATCAGCGGCATTCCCTCATGCAAGTCATGCACGACTGTCGGGTGCCACTCGTGAAACATGCGGTGAACTGCCTTCGTGGTCTCCATTGTCTGCTGGTGCGTGTCGCGATTGATGTCGACGAATGTGTACTTCGACCAGTAAGGCGGCGATTGCCGCGGAAGCGTTGAACGGTCCGTCTTGCCTTTCAAGTACCGGTAGAACCAATCGACCATCTTGTCGCGGCCATCTGGATTCGAAATCGGATTGATCAGCACCACCAGTTGCTCGCGGATCCGGCGAATCATCGGTTGCTCGGACACAGCGAGCCGATATGCCAATTCCAGGACCGCTTCCGTCGATCCGGTTTCGTCGGAATGCAGTGCGGCATTGAAGTAGTAGACCGGACGCGCATCAGAAATCAATTTTTCGGCCGTGGCGGCGTTGGTGCGGCGCGGGTCCGCGAGAGCTGCGGTAGCAGCTTTGAGGCGATCAAGATCACGAATCCCCGCTTCATCGGAGATCGCAATCATCAGGATGTCTCGCCCCTCTTCGCTGCGGCCAATCGTGAAAACTTTGACGCGCGAACTAGCAGCGGCCAGTGCACGCACGTAGGCATAGGACTTCTCCGTGCCGACGAGTTCTCCGGGGGCGCCCATGATGCGGCCGAAAAATTTCTCGGGCGATGGGACCTTGTCGGATTGAGGCACATAAGAGACTGACGGAGAGATGAAGTGAGGATCGGTCGTCGCCGCCGCAATTGCTTCTATCGATCCGCGCTCAGGAATGTCAGGGGCTTGAGAAGAAGCTGGGAGCGAAAACACAAGCGACAGCAATGACAACCATGCCACTCGGAGCATTAGTACCCCTGGGAGTCGTTTTGACGCGGAAGTTTAACATGCGAGGGAGATCAAAACCGTGAACCACAAAGGACACGAAGTTTCACGAAGGCTCCCAATGCAAAGAACTCCTTCGTGAACCTTAGTGTCCTTTGTGGTGAATGCTTCTTGCTGAAGTGTTACAGCAGAATTTCCAGGCCCTCGGCGGCGGCCCGAACGTTGGGATAGTAGTTCCGTGCGTCGGTGACCACCTGATCCACGATCTCGTCGGTATGCTCAGGATCGTGGTGGTAGAGAACTAATTCTTTCGCTCCGCTTTCCATGACGACGTTTACAGCTTCGCGCCAGTGACTGTGTCCCCAGCCCCGCCGCCGCGCGTCGTATTCTTCGGGCAGATACTGCGCGTCGTAAATCAGGATGTCGGCGCCTTCCGCGAGTTTGCGAACTCCCTTGTCGAAGGCCGCATCTCCAGGTTCGTTGTCGGTCGCGTACACCAGCACGCCTTCCTTGCTTTCGATGCGGAATCCCAGGCAGCCCTGCGGATGATTCAGCCACGCAGTCTTGATGCGGATGCCATTCTCCATGTCGATGCATCCGTTCTCGATGTTGCAGAAATCGCGCTTCGCCCGCATCGTACCGAGATCGACGGGGAAGTATGGTGAAGCCATCTGCTCGGCCATCACCTGCTGAATGCCTCGCGTGCGTCCGGAAGAATGAAATGAAAAACGACTGAGGGGATTTTCGTAAAGCGGGCGGAAGAACGGCATGCCCTGGATATGATCCCAATGAAAGTGAGAAACGAACACATGAGCTGCGAACGGCTGGTCGCCGAATTCGCGTTTCAGTTCGCGTCCCAAGACCCGAAAGCCGGTTCCGCAGTCGAAGATGTAAATCTGGTCGCCGACGCGCACCTCGACGCAGGAGGTATTGCCTCCATAACGCATGTTCTCGGGTTGTGGAGTGGGCGTTGAGCCGCGCACTCCCCAAAATTTCACTCGCATATGCTCAAGTTCTGGCTCCCGAACCCGCAGTTGTTCTTGTGCGGGTGTTGAGGTAACCAGTCGCCAACCGATCCGCGAACACACACAAAATGCTCAAAATGCTCGGGATACCTAAGATTTTATCGATCCGCCCGTAGCTCACAAGTGACGAAAGTTTTCGACGCGACGACGGCCCCAAGGGCGTCCTCCACTCGCCACAGCGGGCGGGCCTCACAAAGCAAGGGCTGCAAGACCAGGGGGCAGATCGATTCGAAGACCTCCTCCTGACAACTCGAGCCCAACGCCTCCCCTATAATTGTTCCCTCCACAGTCATGCTTCAGCCTGATTTCAAAGAGTTTTCTCGGCTCGCTCGGGAAGCCACCCTGGTTCCCGTGGTGAAATCCGTCAGTGCTGACCTGCTGACACCAGTCTCAGCATTCCTCGCCATCGCCAGCGACGAGCCGCATGCCTTTCTGCTCGAATCGGTAGAACGCGGGGAGCAGATCGGCCGTTACACCTTTCTCGGCGCTCGCCCTTACATGCTCGTCAAAGCACGCAAGGGCACGGTCGAAATTCATCGCGGCCGAAAGTGTGAGGTGTTCAAGGAGAATGTTTTTCAGGTGGTAAAGCGGCTGCTGCGTGAGCACCGCCCGGCGAGTATTCCGGGACTTCCGCCGTTCCTGGCCGGGGCCGTCGGATACTTCGCCTACGATGTCATCCGCCAGCTCGAAAAGATTGGGGAACACGCCAAAGACGATCTGTGTCTGCCCGATGCCGAACTGATGTTCTTTGACAGGCTTCTTGCCTTCGATCACCTGCGCCACCAGATCCACATCGTCGCCGTCGCCGACGTTGCATCCGAGTCGCCGCGAAAAGGCTATGACCGTGCGCTGCGAGACATTGCGGCACTCGAACGCAAGTTGGCCCGCGGCCTGAGCAGCGCTACCTGGCGCAAATCCGCAAAGTCCAAAAACGGCAAACTCAAAATCCACTCGGGAACTCAACCTGAGGCCTTTCGCAAGGGCGTCGAGCGATGCAAGGAGTACATCGCGGCTGGCGATATCTTCCAAGTGGTGTTTTCGCAGCGCCTTGATTTCGTTCCTGAAGTCGAGCCGTTCGACCTATACCGGGCCTTGCGTCAGGTGAATCCATCGCCCTACCTCTATTTCCTGCGCTCCGGCGATACGCACATCCTGGGATCCTCACCTGAAATGCTGGTCCGGGTGACAGGCCGCAAACTCGAATACCGTCCCATTGCCGGCACGCATCCGCGGGGACGCGACGATGCTGAGGACTCTCGGCTCGAGCAGAAGATGCTTCAGGATGAGAAGGAACGTGCGGAACACGTCATGCTGGTTGACCTTGGCCGAAATGATCTCGGACGCGTCAGCGAATACGGATCGGTGAAGGTCAAGGACCTGATGTATGTCGAACGCTATTCACACGTCATGCATCTTGTTTCGGCTCTCGAAGGCACGCTGCGGAAGGATCTCGACGCGCTGGATGCCTTCGCCGCCTGCTTCCCGGCCGGGACACTCAGTGGTGCGCCAAAGGTGCGCGCCATGCAGATCATCGAAGAACTCGAACCGACTCGGCGGGGAATCTACGGTGGATCCGTCCTCTATGCGGATTTCGCTGGAAACCTGGACTCCTGCATCGGGATCCGCACCATGCTGATGCAAGGCAAGAAAGCCTACTTGCAGGCCGGAGCGGGAATCGTTGCTGATTCCGATCCGGCGGCAGAGTTTCAGGAATCGATGAACAAGGCCCAAGCCCTGCTCAGGGCGGTTGAGATGGCCAGGACCGCTCAATAGCTTGTGCTTCGTGGAAAGACTTAACCTTCTACTTTGTGAAAGTCGAGCTTTCCGTCCCAATAAACATAGAAGCTGCATCGAGTGTGCGAGACGCAAGCCATCTTCTGTGGCTGGGTCGCCGGCAAGTAGGCGAAGCCGCCGGGTTCGAGGTACTCCACTGCCTTCTCATTCTGGATCGATAGACGTCCTTCGATAAGAAGGATTCGCTCGTTTGCGCTATGCCAGTGCGGCGGGAACACATGTCCCGCGGGATAGCGGGCCAGCAGTTCAACGCTCTGCGTTGTAGGGTCTTCCCGAAGGACGATAGTTTGCGATCCGGCGGGGTCGCCGGCATCATGCTGCCACTTGGATTCTGCGGCATTCATGATCACCATTTTGCCGGGTGGGACGTTCTGCATCATGTCCGTGGGGCCACAGAAAAATGTTGCCCCGACCGAAAGAATACCGGCGATCAAAATCTTCATAGCTTTCCTCCACGCGGGCGAAGTCTATCGATCTCGAGGCGGGCTGGTCTTGGAAAAATGCGACATCTTCTTGGAATTCTTTGACGAACTTTGCAGAAAATGGAAAGCAAGATCGGTTTCCGGAGACAGCAATGACATTGGCGCGTGGCCCGCGAAACTTCGGAACTCGCTGATCAGATGGGCCTGGTCGAAATAGCCGCATCGCACCGCCACGTCGACCCAATCGGCCGAAGAGTCCAGCGCCCAAAAGACTCGCTGAAAGCGTTGAATTCGGCTTAGCAGCTTCGGCCCGATCCCGACCTCGTCGTTGAATCGACGCTCCAACTGCCGCACACTGATGCCCAGGCCATAGGCCAAACCAGCCGTCTCAACCAATCCGCCAGAGGAGATGATTTTCGAAACGGCAGCCTGGACGATACAGTCTCTCTTTGCATCTCGCGTGAAGCGTCGGTGTAGCAGCCGATCGACCTCTGTAATCTGCATCGTTGTGGTAGGCAACTCTCTCATCGCAATCAGGTCGCGGTCCAGCGACGGAGAAAGGTCGTGAAGAGGAACGCTCTTGCCGCTCAACTCGTCAAGCGGAATGCGAAATAGCCGACTTGCCCCGTGAGGGTGAAAGCGAATCCCGAGGGTATTGGTTGGACCAGTAGGGCGCAGTAGCATCGGGCCACAGATCTGGCCGACGAAGAAAGATTCCGGTTGCAGTTCCCAGATGGCGCCACGTTGTTGCGCGAACGGATCGCCCAAATGGAGGATCAGTTCAGGGCGGCCGTCAGGAACGATTCGCTGAATGTCCTCGGGGCTCGACGTACCCGCCAGCAGCCAGTAACACTCGACGAACTCGGCATTGGCGGCGCTTGGCTGGAAGGCGTGGTAGCTGATCATCAGCGATCACAGATTTAGGAAATTCTCGACCAGTTTTTTCCCGTCCTGGGTAAGTACGCTCTCTGGATGAAATTGCACTCCCTCGACCGGGTACTTGCGGTGGCGGAGGCCCATGATCGTCCGTTTCCCATCTTTCTCTGTTGTCCAGGCGCTAACTTCAAGGTCGGAGGGTAGATCTCTCTCCTCTACGATCAGTGAGTGATAGCGCGTGGCAGTCATCGGCATCGAGAGCCCGCGAAAAACGGTTCGATTGTCGTGTACGACCGGGCTGGTCTTACCGTGCATCAGAAAGGGTGCCCTCACCACACGGCCGCCAAAGGCATCGCCTATGGCTTGGTGTCCGAGGCAAACGCCCAGAACAGGCACCTTCCCGGCAAAGTGCCGGATTAACTCCACACTAATTCCGGCTTCATGCGGAGTGCATGGGCCCGGGGACACCACGATGCGGTCCGGCCGCATCTTTTCGATCTCGGTGACCGTCACTTCATCATTGCGGCGTACTTCTACTTGACTGCCCAGTTCGCCGATGTACTGGACCAGGTTGTAGGTGAACGAATCGTAGTTGTCGAGAACGAAAATCAAGATGACAAAACCCCTTGGATGAGCTTACACCACGAATACGGCCCGTTTGTCGCGGCTGTGCGCCGTTCCGCCCCTCTTGTACCAGTTGCCGCGGAGTCCGATTTTCGGCCGTTAGTGATAACGGAGGCTCTCGCCTGAATGGGCTACCCGGTGACCCGAGCGTGGTATTGACCGAGACGCTCGTGGCAGCGCATGCTTCCTGCAGCATCTTTGAGCGCCACTTTGGGAGGATGCATGGCCGAGCCCCAGCAGGAAAAAAGGGCTGCACGACGTTTTGCGCTCCGAGTACCGGTAACTGTTGTCCGCGACCAATCGTCTGAAACTGAAAATGCCCAGATCCGCGACGTCAGCGCTCGCGGCATCTGCTTCTATCTCGACTCCGCTGTTGCCAACGGTTCCAGCATAGGCTTCACCCTGACCTTACCGCCAGAAATCACGCTCACCGAGAGCATCCGGGTGCAGTGCAAAGGGCGCGTGGTTCGAGTCGAAAACGGAAGAGAGGACGGCAAGGTGGGTGTGGCGGCAGTAATCGAAGAATACGAGTTCCTTCCGGAACCTTAGTCTCTCAGCCCGATAAAACACCGGGCAATTCCTACTCCCGTTTCGAGAAAATCTCGTGCACCTAAGTCGTTGCCCCGTAGCTTGGCCACGCCGCTCTTCTTACTTCTCTGTATCCCATAGAAAATGGTATGGTTTGAACAATCACCCATTTCAAGGATTTGTTGTGCCGCGATCCCTGACAAGATTTGCGTATGCCATCACGCTTGGGCTGCTGGCATCCGTTACGGCTGCCCAATCGTTCGGACCTCCTCGCACCATCCGAAGTGTCCGCATCGTTCATGAAAAGGGTGTGCCCGCCGTAGAAATCCTGTCGAATGGGCCCGTATTTCCTGAGATTCAGACCCTCGACAATCCAGCGCGAATGGTCATCGACCTGCCCAATTCGCGAATGGCAGTGCCTCGCAGCCGGATTGAAGTTGAAAAGGAAAACATTCTAGCGGTCCGCATTCGACAGTTTCAGAATCAGCCTCCGGTCACCCGCATCGTGCTTGATCTGCTGGCGCCATACGGCCACTCGTGGGATGGGGCCGGTAATCGGCTCATGGTGCGGCTCAAGCCCCCGGAGGATATCAATGCGGGCCGCAAGTCCTCCAAGCCGATTGAGACTGCGCCCGGGTTTTCGCTAACCAGCGAAGCGTCGGTCGTTCCGGTGTCAGGCGCGGCAGGTCCAACCGGAGTGGACGCGAGCCGCATTGCCGCTGGATCTTCCGTCACCGCGGGGTCCGACACAACGATCTTGCATCTGCCGCGGGGCGGGGAAGTGCGCGTATGCCCAGGAACAACCTTGTCGGTGACTCCATCAGAGTCCAAGCGCGACCTGATGTTCGGCATGGGAACGGGCGCGATTGAAGCCCACTACTCGCTGTCCTCTTCGGCCGACGCGATCCTGACGCCCGACTTCCGAATCATGTTCGCGGGACCTGGAGAGTTTCATGTGGCGATCAGTGCGGATTCCCACGGCAACACCTGCGTCCGGGGACTGATGGGCAACACCTCATCTGCTGTCGTCTCGGAATTGATGGGTACCCGCATCTATCAGGTGAGGCCAGCCGAACAGGCTGTGTTTCACTCTGGGCAGATCGACAAAGTTGACACGGATGTCCCACTCGAGTGCGGCTGCCCGCCTCCACCGCCCGTATTGCGAACGAGCAATCCACCGGCAACTCCAACCCCCGACGCTCAACTGCCGGCCAAGGTGCAGGTGGGTGCGGGTTCGACTCCAGCTTCCATCACGACGGATACAAGTTCGCCGTCCACGCAAGCTCAATTGTCGAAGGGGTCCGAGAATGGCGTTGTGCCGGACTCCAAGCCCGACGACGCGACGGCCGAACTCAATGCGCCTCTGGTCTTCAGCGCGAAAGATCGCTTGCGCGCCAGCGCGCCGCCAGCTCCGGTCCAGGCACTGAAAGAGTTGCCGGTCGAGGTCTCATCCGAAGTTCCGGTTCACATCGACCCCGTCGTTCAAGCTCCACCGACTTCCGACAAAGAGAAAAAAGATGACCCCAAGCCCCAACGTCGCGGGTTCATGGGTCACGTAAAAGGATTTTTCTCAAATCTCTTTAAGTAGCGCCGACGGTGCCGCCAGCTGTAGAGAGCGCAGGTTGCGTTTTCAACGGACAATCGTCAAAGCTGTTGCCCGAGTTTCCAATAAATCGCTCCAATCGATCGACCGGGAAATCCTTTTTCAATTCCCAGGCGTCTCACGCCATGTCGGCATAAGCGCCGAGACCCGCACTGGAGCGTGCCATGACAGCAGCTTCGTTGGATCAGGGCCCAAGTCTATTTTCAGTACTGCGAGATGAAAAAAGGGGTCTGTCCCACACCCGCGAGACATTTCTGATCTCACTTCTTGGGCAGGCGATCGTTCTCGGACTCGTCATCTATCTAACGAGCTTCGTAGTTCGGAATAGTCCCGAGATCACCCAGCGAATGCCGCGCATCAGCGATCTGCCACTGATTTTTTCTGGACACAACGGCGGAGGTGGCGGCAGCCACGATCCTCTGCCCGCCTCACGGGGAAATATTCCCCGCGCATTGTTGGATCCGCAAATTGTTGCGCCTACTGTCGTTGTCCCGAAGGAAATGCCGAGGCTTCCCGCAGAACAAACCGTCGTGATCGCGCCGGACATCAAGTTTCAGACAGGAACCCAAATTGGGGATGCAGCCTCCGCGTTTTCTCGCTGGTTATCGAATGGGCCGGGTGGCCCCGGGGGCATAGGAGATGGATGCTGTGATGGTGTGGGATCGTCTGCCGGCCCGCATGTGGGTGAGGGTTCACCAGGCATTTATCCGGCGGGACGAAACGGAGTCACCGTGCCTGAAGCCATCTATAGTCCCGAGCCTGGATTTTCCGACGAAGCGCGCAAGACAAAGCACCAGGGCATCGTCATGCTCGTGCTGGTCGTTGGAAAGGACGGGCATCCTTACGACATTCGAGTCAGCCAGAGCTTAGGGATGGGTCTGGACGAGAAAGCTATAGAAGCGGTCAATCGATGGCGCTTCCGTCCCGCCACGATGAATGGACAGTCCGTCGCCACGCGGATCGCTGTGCAGGTGGATTTTCGCCTGTATTGAAAGGTCTCCAGTGGTCGGGCGTCATTCGCTAAGAATGTCCCGACCACTGATGATTCGATTCGGTTGGTAGTGCGATTGACTAGCTTCGCTTGATCACACGGCGTAATGGTTCGGCGCGTTCGCGAAGGTCGTCTGCGAAGTCTGCGCCCTTGCTGGCAACGTCCCGGACGCGGTCGCCTACTTCACGCACGCGGTCTTTTGCTTCATCCGCCCAATCCTCGAAGCTGTCTTTCGCGTCTTCGTATCCTCGCTGCAGATCGCGGCGAAGCTGCTTGCCAGTCTTGGGTGCGAGCAGAAGCCCGGCCAGCGCACCCGCGCCCAATCCGATCAGAAGAAATGTGATCGCAGTGCCAATATTTGTTCCCGCTGAAGACTCATAACGTCCGCTACTCATGATGAAGACCTCTTTCTGTCGCCCTTCCGGAACCTTCTCATTCCGGAGAGTTCAACGTCCAGCAGTGGATTCTAGTCCCTAATAAGGCGGCGTGATAGCCCGATTCTCCGCGTTTCCGCCGCTCCTCTTCGATGACCTTGACCGGGGCAAAGGTTTCTTTTCCTGTGCAGCTCAGTGTAAAATCAACATTTAGCCCTCGTGGCGGCGGAAACTGAGGCGTGCCCGCCTTCCGCCGGCTTCAAACCGCAAATCAACAAGGAGCGTTTTCCAAGCGATGTCAATCCCTGCCACCCAACTCCGTCCCGGAATGATCATCAAGCACAACAATGATCTACATTCTGTGTTCAGCGTCGAGCATCGTACGCCCGGCAACCTTCGCGCCTTTATCCAGGCCAAGCTGCGCAACCTGCGCACCGGCGCTATGTTCGAGCATCGCTTCCGCTCTCCCGATCCGATCGAGAAAATCAATGTCGATGAAGTCGATATGCAATTCCTGTATGCCGATGGCGACAGCTACTACTTCATGGACACAACGAACTACGAACAGACCCACCTCACCAAAGACATCTTGGGCGACGCAGTCGAATATCTGATTCCGAATCTCGAAATCAAAGTTGAGTTCTTCGACGGCAAGGCCGTCGGTATCGAATTGCCTCAGACCGTCATTCTTACCGTGGTGGAGACTGAGCCTGGATTGAAGAGCGCCACCGCGTCCAGCGTGACTAAGGCCGCGAGGACTGAGACTGGCTTGGTGGTTCAGGTCCCACCCTTCATCAACGAAGGCGAGAAGATTAAGGTCGACACCTCGGAAGGCGCGTACCTTTCGCGCGCGTGAGATCTGTCTGTCGTCCTGACCGCGCGAGAACTTAAAAGCGAAGCTCTCGCGAAGTCGCAGGATCCCGCTCCGCAAATTGTGCGAGCGACACGGCCCGGCGTTCTGAAAGCCATCGATTCGAAGACAATGAGCACGCCCGACAAGCCGGTCCAAGCGCGTCGCTTTATCGTGCGGGGGCGCGTGCAGGGTGTCGGCTTCCGCTGGTTTGTGGAACGCGAAGCCCATATGCTCGGAATTGCCGGATGGGTGCGCAATAATCACGACGGTAGTGTTGAAGTGCTGGCGCAGGGCACTCGAGATCAACTTGCCGGATTGCATTCCCGTTTGCGCGAAGGTCCTCGAGCGGCCCGCGTCGATAACGTAGAAGTTTCCGAGGCCAGCGCCGCAGACGGCCTCAGTTCATTTCGCATTGAAGGAGCCTGGTAGATGTCTACTTCCGCATCCGCGGTGACCGCCGATTACCTCAAGGGCCTGATCCGCGAAGTCCCCGATTTCCCCAAAAAGGGTATTCTCTTTTACGACATCACCACGCTTCTGAAAGACAAAACCGGATTGGCCACCCTGATCGACAAGCTTTCGGAACACTACATCTCCGAGGACGTCGATCTAGTCCTCGGCATGGAAGCGCGGGGTTTCATCTTCGCTCCCGCCTTGGCCTATCGCCTTAACGCAGGGTTCGTCCCCGTTCGAAAGCCGGGGAAGCTTCCAGCGGAGTGTGTGAAGTATGACTACGCGCTCGAGTACGGAACCAACACCCTCGAGATTCACAAGGACGCGATCCAAAAAGGGCAGCGTGTGCTCATCGTCGATGACCTGCTGGCCACAGGAGGCACCGCCGAGGCGACGGCCAAGCTGGCGGAATCCTTGGGAGGAAAAGTCGCCGGACTCGGCTTTGTCGTAGAACTCGATTTCCTCAAAGGACGGGATAAGCTCAAGAAGTACAACGTGATGTCTTTGTTGCGCTACGACAAGTAGCTCGCAAAATAAGAAACGGGTCGACGCTCACTGGCGTGGACCCGTTTGAATTCTGGGACTGAAACCTGTTACTTCCAAACTTTTTCGACGGTTACCCCAACCAACATCCAAAATCCAGCACTTACAGCCAGGGAGAGAGCAAGGCCTGAAATAGCGCCCCAGTTAATCCGCTTTCCTACGATGGTCTGTTCGTCTTCGACAAAGAGTTTCAAGAACCCTATCTCGGACGAATAGGCTGCAGAACCACTCCATTGTTCTGGAATCGCCTGCATACGAATGACGCGGGTGCTTTCTCGGGGGGAGAACTGTAATACCTTGAAGCTCACGAAGCACCTCCTCAGTTTTTTACAGCAACTCTTAGTCCATCCTGCAATCCGACACAAGTGATTGAAAACACTGGGTTCGACCCGACTCAAAGGTTCCTGTACCGCCGCAGTGCGTCAAAAAGTCCCCACAGCCTGTGACATTTCGCGCGAGAGGTTCGCTCTCGTTTGGATAAGATTTATAAACCGAGAAAATGTGACAACGCAACAAAACTTCGCGACGGTAGTTTCATATTTCTGTTAAGACTCGGCCAGTACTAACCGTGACTCCTTGGGCAGATAGCTCTTACGCCTAAACCAATCCTCCATCGCGTCCTTGAGTTGGTCCAAGGGCACAGCGCTTCCTATCTCCATCTGTCCGTCGGAAAGCGGAAGAGTATCATCAAACGCGCTCGCGTTCGTGAAATTTCTCATGGAAAAAGAATCGAGCCACTTCAGAGGGCAAGGATGTCTCTGACCCTGGGTCTCATATTCAATTCGAACTTTTCGGGCAAACATAATGAGTAGGCGAGACTAGTGCATTCGATGAAGTCTGACAGCACCGGGAACGCACGTCGCTGTCACAACTTTTGATTTAAACACGGAACCCGTTTTCTGAATTCGATACCTAGTCTTCTCGGAATCTACGTCGGCGGGACGGTCGGCACCATTCTCGTAGCAATTGTGGGTCGGTCCTTCTGAGCTGGCTGAGTCCCATATTCAAAAGGGACTGACGAAGAACTCCAGACGCGCGGTCCGTTCCAGATTATCTCTGCGCTTTCGGGCCGGCTGCTTTCACCTCGGATGGAGCGTCGAAATTTTCAAAGTTCTTGGCAAATCGGTTCCGGAGATCTTCCGCCGCCTTGTCGTAGGCCGCTTTGTCCGGCCACGCATTGCGCGGATTCAAAACCTGCGGCGGAACTCCATGGCAGAACCTTGGAATGCTGAATCCGAAGGTGGGCTCAACTTCAAACTCTTGTCGAATCAGTTCTCCTTCGACCGCCGCGTCGACCATCGCCCGTGTATGAGGAATGCTCATGCGCTTGCCTATACCGTACGGTCCGCCCTGCCATCCGGTATTCACCAGCCAGCATTGCGCATTGTGCTCGCGCAGGCGTCGGCCGAGCATTTCCGCATACGTCTTAGGTGGTAACGGGAGGAAAGGCGATCCGAAGCAGGTCGAAAACGTCGCGGACGGTTCCTTCACACCGGCCTCAGTCCCTGCCACCTTCGCGGTGTAACCCGAAAGGAAGTGGTACATCGCCTGCTCTGGCGTCAGCTTCGATATCGGAGGCAGGACGCCGAAGGCATCCGCGGTCAGGAAGACGACGTTCTTCGGGTGCCCCGCAATTCCCGGAATCACCGCGTTCTCGATGAACTCCACAGGATAGGCCGCACGCGTGTTTTCCGTTTTGCTGTCGTCGTCGTAGTCGGGAACTCGGGTTTGAGCGTCGAGCGTTACATTCTCCAGCACGCACCCGAATCTCAGCGCATTCCAGATTTGCGGCTCGTTCCGCTTCGATAGTTTGATGCACTTCGCGTAACATCCGCCCTCAAAGTTGAAAACGCCGTCGGCACTCCATCCATGCTCATCGTCGCCAACCAGGTCGCGCGACGGGTCCGCCGACAATGTCGTCTTGCCTGTGCCGGACAGTCCGAAGAACAGAGCGCTCACTCCGTTGTGTCCGACGTTGGCCGAGCAGTGCATCGGGAATACATTTCGGGGAGGCAGCAGGTAATTCATCACGCTGAAGATGCACTTCTTCATTTCTCCAGCGTAGGACGTGCCGCCGATCAGCACCGTCCGCCTCATGAAGTTCAACAAGATGAATACTTCCGAATTCACTCCGTCGCGTTTCGGATCGGCCTTGAACTCGGGCGCCGATATAACCGTGAACTCCGGATGATGATTTCTAAGTTCCTGTGCTGTCGGGCGCAAAAATAGCTGCCGCACAAAAAGGTTGTGCCACGCATACTCATTCACTACGCGCACCGGAAGTCGGTAAGCCGGGTCAGCTCCGCAAAATAAGTCCTGCACATAGAGGTCTCTTCCGCGCAAATGCTCCATCACACGGGTATAAAGTGCGTCGAACTTTTCCGCTTCGAAAGGAACGTTCACGGCACCCCACGCCACGGTGTGCGCCGTCATCTCGTCCTTTACGATGAACTTGTCTTTCGGAGAGCGGCCTGTCCGGTTGGTGTAGCCGACGAGTGCGCCATTGGACGCCAACTTCGCTTCATCGCGTCGGATCGCGTGCTCCACCAGCACCGCCGGCGAAAGATTGAAGTGCGAGCGGCCTTCACTCAGCAACTCGGCGACGTCGCTGACGTGCATCGTGGTAGCCATTAAGAACTCTCCTGTAAAAAGGCCGCAAAAAAGCCCGTCAGCCCACAAACATTCTATTCTCGCTCAAAAGAGATGGGCTTGCCAATGAAGGAACCGGGGGCGCTCAGAAGTAACGATTTTGTTCGCAGGTGCTCAACGAAAAAAAACAGAGAGCTTGGCGTTTTCCAGAGAGGGTATGCGACGTCGGCCGCTGGTGACTCGCACGAAGCCTGGCCAGAGGAAGTTCGGAAGTCAATTAGACGTCTTGTAGTCGCACGCCGTACGGCAAGGCTCGCAGTACATCAACCCGTCGTCGCAAATGCGGATGTCAATCCCTGATTGGCAGAGACAACAAAACTTCTCGCATTCGCAGGAGCTCTCCGACTGCTCGCATTGGGCGCATCGATACTTTGCAGGTCCAGTTCCGGTGCTCATAGCGATAATGTAGCTTGCCCGCTTTGACCGGGGAAAATGACCTTCGTAATGGAGGTCCTCCTTGAACATCGGCGAGCGGCAATGCCTGTTTCCTCTCCTGTCCTATAATTCCGAGCAATGACCTTCCAACAGTTGCTGGATGGCGCGGAATTTCTTGCGCAAAGCGGGAACCCGGACGTCACGAGTGTCGAGTACGACTCCCGTCGCGTGAAGCCGGGAAGCGCTTTCGTCGCCATGCACGGAGAAACCTCTGATGGAAACCGCTTCATCGATCAGGCAATTCAGGCTGGTGCGGTTGCGATCATTACTGATTCGCCCCAGGAAAGACAACGAGAGGGAGTCGCCTGGGCTCTCGTCCCGCACGGTCGACGCGCTCTCGCCCGCGTCAGCGAGAACTTCTACAAACATCCCGCAGAGCGGCTTGCAGTCATTGGAATTACAGGCACGAATGGAAAGAGCACTACCGCCTTTCTGATTGAGTCGATCCTTACAGCGGCGGGACGAAAGAGCGCACTGATTGGAACGATCGAATACCACGTCGCCGGAAAAATCTATCCCGCTCCTCACACCACTCCGGAAGCTCTCGAACTGGCGCGCCTCTTCAACGAGGCGGTTGGCCTGGGGGTCTCCGACGCGGTCATGGAAGTTTCTTCCCACGCTCTCGCGCAAGAACGAGTGTATGGAGTGCCGTTCGACGTAGCCGTATTCACGAACCTCACACGCGACCACCTCGACTACCACGGCACGATGGAAGAGTATTTCGAAGCCAAGAAGATTCTGTTTCAAGGATGCGGCACCGATGCACCTCGGGCCGCCGTTACTAATATTGACGACGAATACGGAGCCAAGCTGGCGGACTTCAGCCGTAAGCGCACTTCCGTGGTGCTGACATACGGATGGCAACGCGGCGATTTTCACGCCGAAAAAGTCGACATCGCTCCGCGCGGCACTCGCTTCGATTTGGTCACTCCGCAGGAGAAGATCCCAATCTTCTCTCCGCTGATTGGTCGCGTGAACGTGTACAACATTCTCGCTGCATCCGCCGCGTGCTTCGCGCGGGGGTGTAGCGGCCAGGCGATCGCCTCCGGCATAGCGGCGTTGACCCATGTCCCCGGAAGATTCCAGCGCGTCGACTGCGGCCAGCCGTTCACCGTCGTCGTGGACTATGCCCACACCGACGATGCTCTGCGAAACCTGACCTCGCTGGCTCGTGAATTCGTTTCTCGCGACGGCGGTTCTTCCCGTGTCATCACCGTTTTCGGTTGTGGCGGCGATCGCGATCGCGCGAAGCGTCCGATGATGGGCGAAGCAGCGGGACGTGGTAGCGATCTCGTCGTGCTGACTTCCGACAATCCTCGCAGCGAAGATCCGCGAGCCATTATCAATGACGCTCTGGTCGGCCTTCAGAAAACCGGCGCGAAGTATTCGGTCGAGGTTGACCGGCAGAAGGCAATCGCCTTTGCAATCGGGGAGGCGCGTCCCGGAGACATCATCTTGCTTGCCGGAAAAGGTCACGAGAAGGTGCAGGTCACACGCGAAGGCGCAAATCCATTCGACGACGTCGAGGTGGCACGCGAGGTTCTGAAGGCAAACGGATTCGAGTGCGAAACCGCCGCGGAGCGGCAAGCATGAAATTGAAACTATCCAAGATCGCCGATTTCATTTCGTCGACCGTAGCCAGCGGGCCCTCGGATGACGTCGCGCAAGCGTATTCCATCGACTCACGCACCGTCGGACCCGGCGAACTGTTTTTCGCTGTCAAAGGCGAGCGGCTGGATGGGCATGATTTTGTGGCTGCCGCCTTCGACCGTGGTGCTGTCGCCGCCGTCGTGCGAAAAGATCAGTTGGAACGCTTCGCCGACAAGTCTCGATTGCTCGCCGTGGACGACACACTGGTTGCTTTGCAAGCTCTTGCGACAGCCGTGCGCAAGGTTTGGGGCAAGCCGCTCATTGGGATTACTGGATCGGCAGGAAAGACCACAACGAAGGAAGCGATCGCCCACGTTCTCAGCACGAAGTTCCGCGTTCTCAAGTCGGAGGGAAACTTCAATAATCATTTCGGTTTGCCGCTCATGCTCCTGAAGCTTGAACCCGAGCATGATGTGGCGGTGATCGAAATGGGGATGTCGCACGCTGGAGAAATCCTCGCCTTGGCAAAAATTGCTCAACCGGAGATTGGTGTCGTAACCAATGTTGCCCCGGTGCACCTGGAATTCTTCGATTCTCTGGCTGGCATTGCTCGCGCGAAATATGAACTGGTGGAATCTCTTCCGGCAAGCGGAACCGCTGTCCTCAATGCGGATGACGAATATGTCTCGCAATTCGGTCGAGACTTCAAGGGAAAGGTGATCCGCTACGGCACGCATGCGGCTGCTGACATCCGCGCTGAAAACGTTGAATCATGCGGTACCGAAGGTTCACGTTTCGACGTCATCGCCGCCGGCGAGCGACAAGCGGTAACGCTGCCCCTGGTCGGCGCTCACAACATTCTGAATGCATTGGCGGCGGTTTCCGTTGGCATGGCTCGCGGGATGACATTGGAGCAAGTGGTTGGGGCGCTTGCGCATTTGAAAGCCGCTGACAAGCGCGGGCAGGTTCTCCAGTTGGGTAACATCACGGTCATCAACGATTGCTACAATTCCAATCCGAAAGCTCTGAACGCGATGATTGATGCGCTCGCCGCGATGAATGCGAAACGGCACATCGTGGTTGCGGGAGAAATGTTGGAGCTTGGTCCGCTGGGCGAAGAGATGCACCGAGCGGCTGGTGAACACGCAGCGGCGAAGAACATCGAGATCGTCGTGGGAGTGCGCGGCCTCGCAGAAGCGATGGTGAACGGCGCAAAGCAAGCGGGCGTGAGGGCCGAGTTCGTAAAAACTCCTGAGGAGGCTGGCGATTGGCTGGCGCGCGAAACCCGGGACGGCGACGTCGTCTTATTAAAGGCATCGCGCGGCGTAAAGCTCGAAAGGGCCTTGGAGACGTGGCAAGCAAAGGGCAACGTCCACAAGCAATAGTGGAGTGCGGAAGCGCAATGTTGAGTTGTCCGAAAGGCCGATAGCGAAGAGTTGATGGTAGAGCGGATAGCTAGCAGAGCGAATAGCCAAAAGCTAGGAGCTAAAAGCTAATAGCCAACGGCCAAAAGGCAGAAGGCGGAAGTCTGAAACCGAAGACTAGAGCCCTCAACATAACTTTAAGCATCTACGGAGGCTAATTGCTCTATTGGCTGTTATTCATCAAGCTGCAGCACTACGTCGCACCCTTCCGTATTTTTCGATACGTCACGTTCCGCACTGCCTTTGCCAGCCTCACCGCCTTATTCACCGCGCTAATCGTGGGCCCGCTCGTCATTGGTCGCCTCCGCGATTTCCAGATCGGCCAGTACATCCGCGAAGAAGGACCGAAGGCGCATCAGAAAAAAGCCGGCACGCCAACGATGGGCGGATTGCTGATTGTCATCGCCATCGTCGTTCCGACGCTGCTCTGGGCCGACCTGAGCAACCGCTTTGTCTGGATCGCTGTCTTTTCCACCTGCGCCTTTGCCGCCATCGGATTCACCGACGACTACACGAAGGTCACGCATCGCCGCAATCTAGGGCTGACCGGACGCGCCAAACTTGGATTGCAGATCACCACCAGCATCGTGATCGCTTCCACATTGATCGCCATGCAGACCTACGGCATGTACTCCACCAAGCTGATCGTGCCGTTCTTCAAGCAATTTCATCCGGACCTAGTTGTCGGAACGCTCGAGCGCAATCCTCACCTGTGGCCGATCGCATTCTTGCCGTTCATGGCCTTCGTCGCCCTCGTGATTGTGGGGTCGAGCAACGCCGTTAACCTTACTGACGGCCTCGATGGGTTGGCGATCGGATGCACCGTCATCGCTGCAGGTGCCCTAACCGTCCTCACCTACGTCAGTGGACACGCGACGTTCGCTACCTACCTGGAGTTGCAGCGAATGCCGCAGGTCGGGGAGTTGACCATCTTCTGCGGGGCCATGGTCGGAGCCTCGATCGGCTTTCTCTGGTACAACGCCCATCCTGCAGAAGTCTTTATGGGCGACGTTGGATCGCTCGCGTTGGGCGGAGCCATCGGTACCGTAGCGGTAATTATCAAGCAGGAACTGCTTCTGCCCTTCATCGGCGGAGTTTTCGTGTTGGAAGCGCTCTCCGTCATCCTCCAGGTGGGGTCTTACAAGCTCCGCAAGAAGCGAATCTTTAAGATGGCTCCGATCCACCACCACTTTGAGTTGCTGGGATGGTCGGAGTCGAAGGTCATCGTCCGGTTCTGGATTGCATCCCTCATCTTCGCCCTGTTCGCCCTCACCACCCTGAAATTGAGGTAAAGCCTTGGCCGGAAATTCAAGGAAGAATTCTCTGCGGTCTGGTTCGTTCATTTGCGCCTCTCTGTGTTGAAATAGACACCGATGGAATTGAACGGCAAACGCGTCCTGGTTGTCGGTCTCGGGAAATCCGGAGTGGCCTCGGCACTGTTCCTGAAAAAGCAAGGCGCCAAGGTCTCGGTGTCCGATACCAAAAGCGGCGACGAACTGCGCAACGAGATTCCGGTTCTGCTGGACAACGGCATCGCGGTAGAAACCGGCGGCCACGGAGAGCGCACGTTCCGAGGTCAGGACCTGATCGTGGTTTCTCCGGGCGTTCCAGTCGACGCGCCGCCGCTGCAGCAAGCACGAGCGATGGGCGAAGCTGTCATCGGAGAAATCGAATTGGCGGCGCAATTCCTGCCCGGACCAATCGTTGGCATAACCGGATCGAATGGCAAGACCACGACGACCACGCTCACAGGCGAAATCATGACCGCCGGAGGATTTGCGACTTTGGTGGGCGGCAACATCGGTACCCCTGCCATCTCGCTGACAGAACGCGCAACGCCGGAGACGGTGATCGTCCTTGAAGTGTCGAGCTTCCAACTGGAGACCATCCAGACTTTTCGCCCCAAGGTGGCTGTCGTTCTGAACGTCACCCCCGACCATCTTGATCGTCATCGCACCTTCGAGATTTATGTGAATGCGAAAGCCCGTATTTTTGAGAACCAGCAACCAGCGGACTTCGCTGTTCTTAACGCGGACGATAAGACGTGCGTTGCGATGGCCAGCAGAACGAGCGCGCAGGTCTTCTGGTTCAGCCGCCAAAAGGAAGTGGAGCGAGGTGCCTGGGTCCACGATGGGAAGATTCTGTTCCGTGATGCAAAAGGCCAACGCGAAATTCTGCAGGTCGCTGATATTCCGCTCAAGGGCGCGCACAATCTCGAGAACGTGCTCGCTGCGGTGTGCTCGGGCGTGCTGATGGGATGCGCGCCGGAAAAAATCCGCGATGCAGTGAAGAGATTCAAAGCGGTTGAACACCGGCTGGAGTTCGTGGCGACCATTCGCGGCGTTGGATACTACAACGACTCGAAGGCCACCAACGTGGACGCGACGATCAAGGCGTTGGAGTCCTTTCCGGGCAATATCCACCTCATCCTGGGCGGCAAAGACAAAGGCAGTGACTACACTCTGCTCAACCAATTGCTGCGCGAACGGGTGAAGCGCGTATACACGATCGGTGCGGCGGCGGCCAAGATCGAGTCGCAGATCGTCTCGTCCAAGGACGGCGGTCCCGAGGTGGTCCACGCCGAGACGCTGGAGAACGCTCTCCGAAAGGCCAGTGCAGCCGCGCAGAGCGGGGATGTGGTTCTGCTTGCTCCCGCCTGTGCCAGCTTCGACCAATTCAGGAGCTACGAACACCGCGGCAAGGTTTTCAAAGAGGTCGTCCAGTCATTAACAGCCGTCCCGGCCGCGCAGTAGCCGTCCGATCCTCGCGTACCAAAACAAGCAACATCAATTTTCAGCAAGCTGAAATTCTCGCTCGGCGTCTCTGCGACTCCGTGGTGAAATGAAAATTCCCATGGCGAAGAGAGTGAGTGTTGACCGCTGGCTGTTTACCGTCACAATGTTGCTGGTTTTCCTGGGGCTCGTCATGGTTTTTTCTGCTTCTGCCGTGATGGCCCGCGAGCGTTTTGGATCCGCGTATGCCTTCCTCTCAAAGCAACTGATTTGTGCTGTGGCAGGGCTGGTAGCAATGGTGGTGACCATGCGGGTCGACTACCGGCGGTACAAACACCCTGCCATCGTCTTTTCGCTGATGGGTGTGACCACGCTGCTGCTCATCGCGGTTTTCTTTCTCGACCGCTCGCACAACACGCACCGCTGGATTCATCTCGGAAGCTTCTTCTCGTTCCAGCCCTCGGAGTTGGCGAAGCCGGTCCTGATTCTTTTCCTGGCTTACTTCCTCGAGAGCCGGTCGCGAACGATGGACGACGTGCGCAACACGCTGCTGCCTGCCGCCGCTCCCGTGGTCATGTTCCTCGGGCTGATCGTGCTGCAGCCCGATCTCGGGACGGCGATTGCCTGCGCAGGAATCGCAGCCTGCATTCTGTACGTCGCCGGCATGCGCTTGCGGTACTTTGGATACGCGTTCGGTGCGTCGCTGCTTCCGCTTTACCTGCTGATCTTCCACGTGGCATGGCGGCGTGACCGCATCCTGGCGTTCCTGAATCCTTATGCAGATCGGCAAAAGACGGGCTTCCACATCATCCAATCCCTCATTGCCGTAGGCACGGGCGGCATCACTGGAACCGGCCTGATGGAAGGGAAGCAGAAGCTTTTCTATCTTCCCGAGCCTCACACCGACTTCATCTTTGCCGTGACCGCCGAGGAATTGGGACTCGTCGGAGCCATGTTCGTCGTTACGCTTTTCGCCGTGTTCCTGTGGCGCGGCATGCGCGCATCGTGGCGCACGCAGGATGTCTTCGGGCGCTACCTTGCGGTGGGCATCACCATCATGGTGGTGCTGCAAGCCTTCATCAACATCAGCGTCGTACTCGGAATGATGCCTACGAAAGGCATCCCCTTGCCGCTTGTGTCGTACGGCGGATCGTCGCTGTTCGTCACGTTGGCTTGCGTCGGAGTGCTACTGAACATCAGCAAGCAGGCCGAGTAGTTGACCCTACCCCATTTCATTTTTTCAGATCGAACTGCGTAAAATCTTGCGTTTGCAGGACTTAGCTTCGCCTTGCTGCACGCATCGCCTGCAAAATCTTCTTTCCAAAGAACTTACGGGTAAAATATTGCGGAATAAGGAGTTGCAACTTCATTCTTTGATTCTGCGAGATCTACTATTCGTTGCGCTGCAGCTCCGGCAATATTCACCTGCGTCTGGACGCAGAATCCAGTTTGGCTTTTCGATGATTGCGAGTAAAGGTTGTTCGTCACAACCTTGAAGAAAAATCTGTGCAAAAATCTCGCGCCTTTCCAGAGGAGCAAAAATGAATTTGTGCCAGAAAGCATTCTTCCCCTTGCTCCTGCCCTTGTTGGCGCTCCTGGCGCTGGGCCAAGACGCCGAGAAAAGCAAGCAAGCGGATATGCCTTCGAACTTACCGATCTTGTCCGCTGCGGAACTGGCGGCGAAGGTTCCGACTCCCAAGCCCGGGGACGTGAAGTCGATCGATGCCATTATGAAGGCCGCTTATGAATCCATCTCGGGGCCGGCGGGACCGCGCGACTGGGACCGCTTTCGTTCGCTCTTCCTGCCGCAGGCCAGATTCACGCAGGTAGGCAAGAAGCCAGATGGGTCCGCGTTTGTTATTTCCTGGAGCGAGGAAGAGTTTATCCGCGACGCCGGGGAGGTCTTCTCGAAGAGTCCTTTTTTCGAGAATGCGATCGTCAACAAGCCCGAGAGTTTTGGTGGGATGACGCAGGTTCTCAGCAGCTACGAATCGCACCGGAAGGCGGGCGACAAACCATTCGAACGCGGCGTGAATTCTTTTCAGCTCTTGAATGATGGCAAGCGCTGGTGGATCGTTTCGATCTTCTGGGATTCTGAACGGCCCGACAATCCTTTGCCTGCGAAGATGGCCCGGCGCTAGGCGTGTCGACGAGCAGAGCAGGGGCTAAAGCCCACGAGTTTGCTCACTTGTACGCGGCCCTGAAGGGCCGCTCTTCCACCCTTCGTTGACACCCGAGAGTTTTGGTGGGATGACGCAGGTTCTCAGCAGCTGCGAATCGCACCGGAGCGTGGGCGACAAACCATTCGAACGCGGAGGGAATTCTTTTCAGCTCTTGAACGACGGCAAGCGCTGGTGGATCGTTTCGATCTTCTGGGATTCTGAGCGGCCCGACAATCCTTTGCCTGCGAAAATGGCCCGGCGCTAGGTGTGTCGACCAGCAGAGCAGGGGCTAAAGCCCACGAGTTTGCTCACTTGTACGCGGCCCTGAAGGGCCGCTCTTCCACCTTGCCCACGTCGACGGCGCCCTAACGCTCGCTCTTCCATCTTGCCCACGTCGATGGCGCCTTAACGCCCGCCCTTCCACTTCCCAGGTCGACGGCGCCCTAACCACCGGCCTCCCAACACTTCGTTAACACCCCGAGAGTTTTGGTGGGATGACGCGGGTGCTTAGCAGGTATGAATCGCACGATATTGCCGGCGACAAACCGTTCGAACGCGCCGCCCGCCAATTTTTTCGCTGTTTTGGTCAGGCGATCTTGCGAGATGGGCGGGGTTCTTCGCACACATGATTCCTGAATTGATTCTCCAGGTTGTCTCGCGCACCTTGTACATCTGCGATCCCGCTGTCGTTTACTGAGAAACAGCGTTCACAACGCGTGCATTGTGCTCGAAAAGGCATGCTGTTGCTCCACTGCACGATACGGAGATTGCGAATTCTGAACGATCCCATTTAGCGTCTGTGGGTAGCAGCCAGTGTACATTTTAGTCGCATCAGTTGAGGCCATCCGTACGGAGGCGGACCGACACCGCCCTCAATCCAGTTCAGAATGTAGCGTTGTTTACCCTGCAACCGGCCCGGGAAATCTAACCATTGGAAAACTCCGACCCTCTTTGCGCCATTTTCGTGATCAAACGAGAAATCGATGCACTTCGCCAAAAGCAGTACGAAGCGTTTGAATCCGCCGCATACTTCCGAATGACACCCGATATAGCCAAGCAATGCGATGAACGCAGCGCGTGCATAACGGGTCTGATGGAGAAGTTGCTGCACCTTTACAGAAGGATGCATCAACCAACCGATACAGAAGGATGCATCAACCAACCGATACAGAAGGATGCATCAACCAACCGATGAACTTCATAGAAGACTACCGTCATCATCGCGCCGGCGGCCTGCCGGTTGAGTGACGGAGACACTGGCGGCATCCTGACTTTTCGATGCGATGGTGCAACGGGCGGTCGCCGTCAGGGAGTGACTGCGGAGAATGGCAGGATGAGGCTTTGTCGCGACCGGCGACGGCACCGCAATTCGTCATTGGACCTTACGGTGGATCACGCCGGGCTGGAGCAGCCATCGAAAATCAGGATGCGGCGCTCGCTGGAGTTATGTTGGCGCTGGAAGCGCTGTCAAACTTGCCAAGCAACTTGGTCATAACGACTTCGATTGGTCCTCCCGGAGCTCGCGTTGCCTTGACGCTGTAGAGGATGTAAGCCTCCGGATTCAGCAGCAGGAAGCTGACGCTTTGTTTCCCGTCGCCAAATGCGGGAGGTGTGAATGGCTTGCCCGCTTTTGCCAGCCTGCGGACGATATCGGGGCGCACGGATTCGTCGCTCAACACGATCCCTCCACCCACATCATGATGGAAGCGCGTGATGATTTCCGCCCACCAATCCGCCGGAGCATCGGCGGAGCAAGCGTCGAGAATCTTGCCGGGCGCATCGTGATCGCCAGCCCCAATCACTTCGCTTCCACGCACGACAGCGTAGTTTGGCTGATAGGAGAGCGGGCGGACTTTGCTCGAGGCGGTGAAGAATTCGCACGAGGAGCGGCGCAGGCGCTCTACTTCGTTGAGTTCGACTTCTTCCACCTTCCACCCATATTCGGTTTTGACGGCCTCTGCGATTTTCTGATGAAGCTTGTCATCCATGGCGATTCCTTCCGCGTGCATCCGGCTTAAGCCCAGCAGCGCAGCGAGTAACATTTTGGGGAGCCAGTTAGTGGTTATCAAGGTTCCCCGATGGAACTGGCGCGGTCGCCTGTCCCTTGTCAGGCCAGGTAGACGGGTCAGACTTGACTGCGGTTTTCCAGTTCTTTGCGTCCACTTTCATTCCGGTCATTTCCGAAAGGAAATGGAAAAACTTCTCGGCTTCCTTCGGATGCTTCATGGCTGCTGCGGCATGCTGTCCATACGAACTGTCAGGGTTTAGTTGCCAGGCCACGCGCTGATCCATCGCTTCCTGGTTGGTGGGCGGGCGGCCATGCTCGGCCTTGAATGCCACGAACCAGGCACGGTATTCGTCCTCGAAGTACGCGAAAGTGTCAGCCACTTTGTCGTTGTTTACAGAATGATTGACTTCGTGGCTGCTGGTTCCGATGGCAAGGTCGGTGGTGTCTTCGTCTTCGTGAAGTCTGTTGTTGTCGGCCGGGATCTTGTTCTTGTTCAGGGACAGCACATTGTCGCCCATCTCGCCGTAAGTGGTGCCATGCTTCTTCGAGACCGGGTAGTCCTTCCACTCCAGCTTGATCGGAGAGTGATCGCCCAGCAATTTTTCGAGCGTATTGCCGATGACCTGCTTGTCGCCGTTCACATAGGTCGAAAGTCTTCCAATCAGTTTGAGGGAACGCTGCTTGTCGCCCAGGCCCTCGGAGCGGAACCAATCTTTGTGAATTAGGCGGTCGATGTTGGCCACTGCATCTGGAAAGGCATAGTTCTTCGTCTGGCTGAGGACCGCGGTCTTTTCCGCCGGCTTGAGATTTTTGAACTTGGGATCCTGAATCAGTTTCTGGAGGTTGGCCGCGTAGGCTGGATCTCCGCCCGCCGCCTTCAGGCCGTCCATAAAGAGCTTGTGGTCCGCCGGCGAAAGGTCCTTCGCGGAGTGAATGACATCCATCAGATTCGTAATCTTGTCCGCGGACGGTGGCGGGTTCGAGGTCAGTCCCTGTATGACGATGTTCTTCTCATCCGGAGGCAGGTTTTGCACTTCCGGACTGTTGACTAGAGCCTTGAACTTATCCAGCCATTCCTTCTTGGTCTGCGTGCTCGCGTTGGTGAACTTGGGATCCGCGACAAGTTTCGACAGAGCCTCGACCTGGGTGGGATCTCCGTGGGAGGCCTTGAAGGCATCGTCAACGAGTTTGCGATCCGCGGGAGACAGGTCCTTCGCCATGAAGAAGAGGTGAAGTGCGCGATTCATCTTCTCCGAGGTGAGCGGAGGGTTCGCGGTCATCGTATGCAGCATCGACACGATGTCTTCGTGATGGATGCCGAAATGTTCCGCCGTACTGTAAGCCTTGCGCAATCCTTCTTTGAGTTCCTGCTGATCACCTTGCGCGGCGCGTTCGCCGACAGGATCCGCCACCGGAGGCATCTGGGCGATCCCTCCGCCCCCAGCGGGCGAAGTGTTCGCCGGCATGAAGCTCAAATTGCTGCCGCTGGAAAGGGAAGACCGCATCAGGCTGGACTCGAAGTTGCGTTCCATATATTTCGCGGAGCCGGACGTTCCTCCGTCGAGGTTCGCGATGTCCGGTGCCGCTTGCGAATTTTCGGGAGATTGGGTGGCAGTGGGAATCCGGATTTCTGAACCGGCCGTGAGCGCGTTTGGATCGGCGATCTGCGGATTGGCCTTCTGCAAATCCTCAGCGCTGACCCCGAGCCGCGACGCGATCTGCGATAAGTTCTCGCCGGAGCGCACCTGGGTGACATCAGAGTCTGGAGTTCCTCCCCAGTCCGCCGCCAATGCATTGCTGCCAATCTTCATGAACCCGTCACTTCCCCGGCAAGAGTGGAAAACTCGTGCCGGCCAGCCGTACCTGTGGAGTTACAGAAGTATTTTCGGAAAGCGGTTGGCGAAAGTTGCTACAGGCGGAAGAAGAATCGTCGAAAATTTCAATTTCCCGTTTGCAGACGGACGAGTTCCGCGCGCTGTCGGCGTGGCCGTGATCTCTGGCAAGAGGAATTGCCCGGATGTAAACTATGCGGCACCATGTGGATGGCCGTCGCAATCACAGCGACAATCTTCGCGGTCGGAAACATCCTATTTGGCCACTTCAACGAAGGTATGCCGAAGTGGAAGCGAGTGACAAAGGTTCTGCTAGTACTCGCACTTGTCGGAGGGATCTCCGCTAAAGCAGGGCCAGCATGGGGACTTGCTCCAGTCGGACTGATGCTCGTTGCGGCAGCGATCGTCCATCTGTGGTGGCTTCCACGGCATGGCATCAATGGCCTGACGGGAGAACCGCGGGACAAGTACTTCGAACTCAAGGGTTGGACTCGTAAGCCGTAGGGTCCTGTGCCGGCGAACCGCGTTCGAATCCTTCAGCAAATTTGACTGCAGTGTAACGAGCGCGCTGAAGGTGTGCTCCAGAGCGTTACATCTCCGCTTCTTCAACCGTTGCGGTTGTAGGAATGACTGAATCTACTTTCGTCATTTTGAACAATTCCACAACGCGCGGGCTAGCGCCGGCGGCGACCATCTTGACGCCCTTACCCCGGCAGTGAACAAAGTGACCGACGACCTTGCCCAGGCCGGTGGAGTCCATGTAGGGAACATTCGTTAGATCGAGGATGTGAAGCGCGGGCGTCTCGTCGCCGGGTGTCGCCTGGAAACCTAACAGGTCGTGCAGAGCAACCGGCGTCATCGTGCCGAACATGTCGCGGGCGGTAAAGGGTCCGTGCAGACGGAATATCACGGTGCCGGCAGCTTTGCCGAGTTGGCGTTCGATGGTGAACGGAGTTGCTTTCCAAACCTGAGCCGGACTCACATCCATAGTTGACTCCGATCGCGCATTCACGATTACGGTCCGAGTGTATTCGACGCTGACTGAACGGAGGAATTTTAATTCAGTCTCAATCTACTTGGACTGGACTTCGATTGGCTCCGTCAAATTCAAGAGCGGGCCCACCTGACTTCCGACTTCAATTGCCTTGCCGCGCCGGGCGTAGGCGGCAATGACGCCGGGTTGAGACCAATCCAGATCCCACCCGTTCTCGATTGCCAGAATGGTGTACGAACCCGGCACTACGCCATGAAAGACGAAGGTGCCGTCGAGATCGCTTTGATCCCGGCGGAAGAGATCGTGATTCTGTTCAGGATTCTTGGGAACCAGAACGATCATGGCTCCTGCGAAAGCTTTTCCCGCGAGCTTGGCGGTTCCCTGTATCTCCGAATCGCCAGCCGAAAGCGTAAGCGCCAAATCGAGGGAGGCGCCCGACACTATCTTTACCGAATGGCCGGAAACGGCGGCTCCATCTGCGGAAACATGTTGGATGAAGTAACGTTTCCCGAATCCCGCCACCATGATCTCGTATGTTCCCGGCGAAAGATGCTGATATTCCGCTTCGCCTTTTGCATCGATCCTTTGCCATACACTTCGGGTACGCGTTCCGGGGCTGAGCCCAATCGCGAGAACCTGTGGCAACGCCTCGCCGCCCAGCACACGCGCTGAGAGCTTGACAGTACTCGACGCGTCAGCGTGAGACACGTCGATTTGCTCTCCGTCTTCGCTGAGGTCAATTCCAGTCAACTGCAGGTCTTGGCCGGGTGACGGAAAGCGAATGTTGTAACGACCTGCCGGAATACCGGAAATCTCGAGCTCCTCCGGCGAAATCATGCGTAGGTCGAGATTCTGCAGAAAAGTAGAACTGTCGAAGGTCGATTGCTCCAGCTGGGGATAACGGAAACCATGTGTAGGGTTCACTGGAACGTGCAAGATGAGACGCAAGCCCTGAACAGGATTTAGGTGGATATCCACCTGGACGTGTTCACCGCCTTTAATGGGAATCGGGGCTGCGCTGTCCGTCTCGGTCACGTCCGGGTAGTAGGTGGCCGGGTAGGTGACATCGAGAGATCGATCAACTGAGGTGCTCGAGCCCGCTTGACTACCTTCATCATCACGGCGCTGCGCCGAATGGGGATGGATGGCATACCACGGAGTGGCCTTCGCCGAAACAAAATAATTGCCGGGCATTAGTGGTGCGAATTCGTAAACGCCTAGGTCGTCCGTCTCAGTGGAGCGAAACGACTGGATCTGATCGACGCCTTCCTGATGGTTATCGCGATATAAGGTTACCGTCGATTGACGGACCGGGTCTCCAAATTCATCCAGAATTTTTCCGGCGATGATTGCGGTGGGAGCTAGTTTCAACACGAGGCTCTCGGTGTCCACGCTGGCGCCGGTGACGATCGCGGTTGAGAATTGCTCGTGTTGATCGTATGCGGCCGAGATGAATCCGCGTTTCGCCCCATCCAGTGAATATTTTCCCGACGGTAGAGCATTGAATTCGAACTTGCCGTCCGGTGCGGTAATCAAGGACTCAGTATTCTTGCGGTTCTTGACTTCCCTGATCGTGACTCTTGCTCGCGCGAGCGGATGACCATCGGCTTTGCTCACGATGGTTCCGGCGATCCTGTAGCTGCCGGAAACTCCTTGTTGAGGAACGGTCGCGGTCTGGCAATTCGCGATACTTCGCGCCAGAGAAAGACAGACCGTCGCTATCAGCAGCACGCGCCTCGATGTTGGACAGGTCTTCATCTTGATCTCTGCTGTTACTCGGTGCCCGAAATGATATGCACTTGAATCGTTGCCTTTTCGCCACCAGATAAATGAAGGACCTGTCCCTTGGACTCGTACGGTTTCATGCCCGCGGCGTCACGATACGGAAGATTCGGTTGGCGGTGATCGAAGGCCAGGACGCGATAGCTTCCCGGTGCGATCGCCTGACTGAAAGTTCCGTCTTCCGATACGCTCAGTTCCGTGAACTGGCCGGGGCCGTCGGGCAGTGGAACGCAATAGACTGAGGCGCGGAAGGAAGAAGATCCTAGGGCGGGAGTCGCTCCGGGTGGGGAATTTCGCGCGGCCATCTCCGCTACCGTGCCTTCAATCGAGGCATTATCGTCTCGCATCTTGATTTCGATCGGCATACTCGACCCGGATCCAACGACCAGCGGCTCATGTAGCAAGTCGACACCGCCTAACAATGCTGACGCGACATAACCGCGTGACGAAGTCAGCCTGAGCCAGTATCTTCCCGGCGGCACGTTCTCGATGACGAGCGAATCATCATTCATGCCCGTCGGTGGACGAATCTGAGCGTTCACCTGCTGCTCGAAATCATCCGCGGCTTCGAGCCTTGCCTGTAAATACAGGCGTGGTCCGTGTAAGGCAAATGTGCGTGTGCGGTTCCCGGTAGCGATGCTCATCGATGCGGAGTTATTAAACGTTCTATCGCTGAATTCTTCTTGCACAGACAAAGGAATGGAGTTGCTTCGAATCAGCGTCATGGCTTGGCCTTCGGCGGAAGCGCCACCTACGGTGAGGTTTGAAGTTCCGCTTGCGGCAGTGAGGCCATAGGTTGTCACTTCGACGAGATAGCTACCGTTCGGCAACAGCCCTTCAATTTGCCTTTTGTCGGGATTGTACCCGAGCGAAAAGCCGGGGCCTCGATGTCCCTGCGCCGATACGTTGATGTTCATCCCATCCAGTGCCTCGCCACTCGCGATCGGAATTTTCACTGGGTAGTAGGGCTGGTGAGTGACCGAGAGATCGGCCTGGAATGTCTGTCCAGCGGTGAGTTCAATTGTAGAGGCAGCCGAAAAGTCGGTTACGCCGGGATAGTAGACGGGAGCATATCCGTAAGGTTGACCTCCCGGGACGGCGCCGAGCGGATCGTTGTCCATCCACTCGTGCGTGAGCAATTTGTAAGACCCGGGCTTCAAATCGGCGAAGCGAAACTCTCCCATGGAGTTCGCTTGTACGGAATCGTGTGGCACCCATCGCGGCAGCCCATCCTGAACTTGCCAGCCGAATAGCTGGATCGTGATGCCAGCGGCGGCATCAACTTCTGAAAAAGTAACTCGTCCTTTGATGATTGCCTCAGGGGTGAGGGGGATCGCGGTGTCACTGTCTGACGACGCTCGAAATATCGGAAGGTCATTCGCATCATTCGAAAATCCCGGTTTGCGGGCCTGCAACAATAGCGAATCTCCCCCGGCGGACAATGCCCACGAAACTGGGCCGTCGGCGATGACACTGGAGAACTCGATCCTGTCGCTGGGCAAAGTGAACTCGAAATGTCCTTCGCTGTCGGTCAGGACTGCATAGCGATTATCAAGCGAATAAACCAGAGCGCGACTAATGGGCGCGCCGGTCACCGCGTTGATCACGGTGCCGTGAATGCTGTGATGCTCTTCTTCCGCTTGCGGATCTGCGAGAGAAACTTGTCCCCAAGAAACGCTTTCCAGGACAAGGAAGAGAGCGAGAAAGTACACTTTTGATCGAATTGAGAATGAAGGCACGATCAACTGGAGTGGCCTTGGAAGCGATCTTCGCGCACACATTCGATAGATCACCCCGGCCGTTCTCCTAAGTGGAAGTTAGTGGGGGCCCTCGATTTTCACCGACTTATTTGACTTCTTTTCCGACGAGCCGTCAATCTGGCAAGTTCCATGACGTTAGACACCGTTGGCCCCAGTGTGAGGAGAGATCGTGGGTTCAATAGCTTGGAAATTCGTTAAGGGATGTCTCGAGAAGTTCAAGGTTTGGGGATAAGCTCGGTGCGGGCTGGCTCGCTTCGCATTATTATCTATCGTCATGATTACGACACGTCGAGACTTCGCCAAGCTAGGTGCTCTTGCGCTGGCATCCGGGTTTGTTCCGAAACTGGTTGGGCAGGAAACTTCTCCACGAAAGATTGGCTACTGTGTCATCGGGCTCGGTCGCATTGCGGGGCATTTCATGCCCGCGGTGCGCAACACAACGACTTCGCAAATTACTGGACTGGTCAGCGGCCATCGCGATAAGGCTGAGCGGATTGCCGCTGAGTACGGCGTCCCGACATCGTCCATCTACAGCTACGAGAATTTCGATGAGATTGCGCGCAATCCTGCAATCCACGCGGTCTATGTCGCATTGCCGAACTCGATGCACTCCGAGTACACGATCCGCGCAGCCAAAGCGGGGAAGCATGTCCTTTGCGAGAAGCCGATGTCGACTAACGTGGCCGATGCCGAGGCCATGATCGCAGCCTGCAAGGCAGCCAAAGTCAAACTGATGATTGCTTATCGCTGCCACTACGAACCGACGAACCTGAAGGCGATTCAGTTGATCCGCCAGGGTGCGCTCGGACAGGTGCAGGCGATCGAGAGCACCTTCGGTTTCAACATCGGTAAGGGAGAATGGCGGCTCAACAAGAAGCTGGCCGGAGGCGGACCGCTTTTCGATGTTGGCATCTATTCACTGAATGCATGCCGCTACCTGACCGGCGAAGAACCCGAGCACATCTCGGCCAATGCGTCGGTGATCGATCACGACGGCCGGTTCGATGAAGTGGAAGAGAATGTTTCCTGGACGATGAAGTTTCCGTCAGGCATCGTGGCCAGTTGCGCAACTACTTACGGTGGCGATATGGAAGGCTATTATCGCGTTCATGGATCGAAAGGCTGGCTTGAAGTCGATTCAGCGTTCGTCTATGAAGGGTTGCGCCTTCGCGCCGATTATTCCGGAACAAAAATCGACGAAGTGAATCCGGCACGCGATCCGTCACACTTTCAGGCTGAAGCTGAACATTTTACTCATTGCATTCAGAACGGTCTCGAGCCGAAGTCGCCGGGCGAAGAGGGGTTGCGAGACATGCGCTACATCACTGAGATTTATCGCTCGGCGGGAATCGCCATCTAGCGCACAAATACACTCACCTCGGAGTTGGGGCATCTGCATCAGATAACATGCTTCAGCAGGTGACCCTGTTCTCATGACTACTGCGCAGCAACTGTTGCCCGAGCTCAACTGGTTTGACGTGCGCGATCCTGATTCGCCCGAGCTCGACGATCTCGCGAGCCGTTTTCACCTTCACGAACTGCAAATCGAGGACTGCCGCCATCGACCGCAGAGAGCGAAGGTGGACGAGTATGGAAACTACATGTTCGCGGTCCTCAAACATCTGGTGCGCGAAGGCGAAGAGCCTACGTTGGATGACTTCGACGTGTTTCTCGGCCCCGATTTTCTGATTACCGTTCACCAGCGCGACTGCGCGTTCCTCGAGAAGCTCACTCGCTGGGTTCGGGAAAACCATGTGACCCGGCTCGATCGCATCCTTTATGAAATCACCGACATGATCGTGGATGAATATTTGGCTTTCCTGGATGATTCGTCGGATGACATCTCGAAGATAGAGTCAATGGTGCTGGAGAGACCGGAGCCGCTTGTGCTGCGCGAGATTTTTCAGCTCAAGCGCCGTCTGATCGATTTTCGCCGCAACGCCTCAGGGATGCGAGACGTGATGAATGCCATTATTCGCAGGGAGGGCGGCCTGACAGGAGACGATCTCGATCCTTATTTTCGCGACGTGTACGACCACCTGGTACGCGCCGTCGATCTCGTAGAGGCACAGCGGGACCTGCTTACGGGATCGCTCGATATTTATCTCTCTGCTGTCGCGAACCGCACGAATGAAGTGATGAAAGTTCTGACGATCTACGGCACCGTAGCGATACCGTTGGTGGTGATCACGGGCTTTTTTGGCATGAACCTGCATCTGCCCTGGACCAACGATCCGCACGGTGTGTGGTACGCGACCACCCTGATGGTGATTTCGACTGCGGCGGTACTTTGGTATTTCAAGAGCAAGCGGTGGTTCTGAAATAAGCGTGCGGAGGTAGACGAGCGGGCCATCTATCGACTGCACGAACTGACTTTCCGTAGTAGACTGCGCGGATGATCCGTCAGATCGCGCCTCTGTTTTTCACGCTGGACATTCCCGCCACCCTTGCTTACTACGAAGCAAAGCTTGGTTTCAAGTGTTTAGGAACATGGCAGGACCCGCCAGAATACGCCATCGTTGCGCGCGACCAACAGGTGATTCATTTCCGATGTGCCGCACCTCCGACGCCCAACCCTGACAAGTACGACGACGAACTCCTGGATGCTTACCTCTTCGTTGAAGACGCGGACTTGTTACACAAGGAGTACGCAGCCAAAGGAGTGGAGTTTACCCGCGGGCTTGCCAACATGCCGTGGAACTCACGCGAATTTGTGGTCAAGGACTGCGAAGGTCGTTTGCTCGCCTTCGGAGCGAACTTGTAGGTTTATCTAGTCTCGCGGTATGGACTTCTTCCGCTTTGTCTTGGCGTTCATGTCCACCCGCAGCTTCCATGCGGTCCGGAGCGCGCCCGTCAGCACGTCGTTATTCGAAGCGGCCAGGCGAATATGGGTGTGGCCCATTCTCCCCCAGCCTCCGGGGATTGGCAGGAAGATATCCGGCGCATCTTGCACAAAGGCTGCTTGCTGTTCCGGCGTGAGCATGAGGTTTCCGTATCCCTGTGACTGCGAGGCCAAGGACGCGAATTTCCTGCCTCCTACGCGAAAGGCCGGCAGGCCTGCGTGCGAGTACTCTTCCACGCCCTCCATGCTGAGAGCAATCTTGCGAAAATCCGATGCGGTCATCGGAGGATCCTCGAGTGTCGGAGAATATCTGACCACCACAAGATGATTCCGTCTACTGTCCCAATGTGAACACCGGTGTTGATGCGTGCGCGTAGTTTATAGTCACCCCATGCGCGCGATTCTTGCAGGCGGAGGTACCGGTGGACACGTCATTCCCGCTCTCGCGATTGCCAATCAACTCAAACAGAGCTACAACGCAGAAATTCTTTTTATCGGGACCGCGCGCGGGATCGAAAACCGGCTGGTGCCGGCCGCCGGGTACGAGCTGCAACTGGTTCGCGTCGGCGCGCTGAAGAACGTAAGCCTGATGACACGGCTGAAAACCTCGTTCGACCTTCCGCGGGCTTTGTTTCAGGCGGGCCGGATGCTCAGCGAGTTCGCACCGGATGTGGTCATCGGCGTTGGAGGATACGCTTCAGGACCGGCGATGTTGTCGGCGGTGATGAAGCACATCCCGACGCTCGCGTTCGAGCCGAATGTTGTGCCGGGCTTTGCCAACCGGGTCGTGGCGAAGTTTGTATCCGGGGCCGCGGTGCATTTCGAAGAAACCGCAAAATATTTTCGCCGTGCGGAAGTGACCGGAGTTCCGGTGAGGCAGGCATTTTTTGAAATTCCACCCAAACAACGGGGAACGCCTACGGTGCTGGTGTTCGGCGGGAGTCAAGGCGCGCACGCGATTAATGAAGCGGTGTTCCGGTGCCTACCGGTGTTGCGACGTGAGGCTCCGGGTATTCATATGATTCATCAGACGGGCGAGCGTGACTATAATGACGCGCTGGCTGCCTACAGCGCGCAAGGAGAGAACGCGGAGGTGTCTAAGTTCATCGAAGACATGCCTGCGGCATTTGCACGTGCCGACCTGGTGGTGTGCCGATCGGGCGCAAGCACAGTGGCCGAGATCGCCGCGGCAGGGAAGCCGGCCGTCTTCGTTCCGTTTCCGCGAGCGGCGGACGATCACCAGCGTGTGAATGCGGAAGCGCTGGCGCGTCACGGGGCAGCGGTAGTAGTGGAAGAGTCAAAACTGGAGGGCGTCTGGCTCGCTGAGACGATCGCGGCGCTGTTACAGGATTCGAACCGGCTGCAGCAGATGAGCAACGCAGCGCGGGCCTTGGCGCATCCGAACGCGGCTAGAGATATAGCGGCGATGGCGGCACGGGTGGCGGGAACCGAAAAATATTGAGTAATTTTGTAATTTGGTAATTTAGTAATTTGATTTAACCGCTTGCGTTCGATGCAGATCTGACAATTGCTCAATTACTAAATTTCTCAATTTCCAAATCTTTTTCGCTTTTCTATGTTCGCAAAAATTCAGCGCATTCATTTCGTGGGCATCGGCGGCATCGGCATGAGTGGGATTGCCGAGGTGCTGCTCAACCTTGGCTACAAAGTTTCCGGTTCGGACCTGAAAAGTTCCGCGGTTACGCAGCGACTGCAGGGTTTGGGCGCGACGACTTTTGAGGGACATCGCGCTGAGAACATCACGGGCGCCGAAGTGATCGTGACCAGTTCGGCGATCTCGGAGGAAAATCCGGAAGTCGCAAAAGCGCACAACCTGCGGATTCCCGTAATTCAACGCGCAGAAATGCTGGCCGAGTTGATGCGCCTGAAGTACGGCATCGCCATCGCAGGCATGCACGGCAAGACGACGACGACTTCGATGGTGGCGGCTGTTCTCGCGGCAGGCGGCCTCGATCCCACAGTCGTGGTCGGAGGACGCGTTGATGCGATGGGATCAAATGCGCGGCTGGGCAAGTCGCAGTATCTGGTGGCCGAGGCAGATGAGAGCGACCGATCTTTTCTCAAACTGTCTCCGATTCTTTCGGTCGTGACCAACATCGATCGAGAACACATGGACTGCTACCGCAACATGCGGGACGTCAAGAAGACGTTCCTCGATTTCATGGACCGGGTTCCGTTCTACGGGATGATCGTGGCCTGCAATGACGATCCGATGCTGCGCAAACTAATTCCGGAAGTGCAGCGACGGATCGTGACGTACGGAACGCGGCGTGGGTCGGATTTCCTGATCACGATTGCCCATCCTCTCGCACAGGACGCGGCAAGAATGGGGCAACCGATCAACACCTTTTCAGTGACCTACAACGGACAGAGTCTGGGTGAGTTCACGCTGCATGTACCGGGAGTTCACAACGTTCTGAACGCGACCGCCGCGATTGCGGTTGGAGTGGGACTTGATATCGGCGCTGATGCGATTCGAAGCGCGCTGGACCAGTTCCGAGGCGTTGATCGCCGGTTCCAGCTTCGCGGTCGGGCAGGCGGGGTGAGCGTCATCGATGATTACGGGCACCATCCCACGGAGATTCGGGCAACGCTCGCTGCGGCGAAGCAATGCGGTTTCGGCAAGATTCATGTGATCTTCCAGCCGCATCGTTACACGCGTACTCGCGACCTGATGGAAGAATTCGCGGGAGCCTTCAATGATGCGGACTCATTGTTTGTTCTTGATATCTATGCTGCCAGCGAGGCGCCGATCGAAGGAATCAGTGGGGAAGCGTTGGCGCAAAAAATTCGCGAGAAGAACGTGAAGATCGGGCGCTATGCAAGCACTCCCGCCGAAGCGATCGATGCCGCTGTAGGAGTAGCCCAAGACGGCGATATGATCCTGACCCTGGGGGCGGGAAGCGTTTCGCAATTCGGCCCGTCCATCGTGGAAAAGCTGAAAGAGCGCGAGGCCGTAGCGGCCGAAGGCTGAAGATCCTCAATTCCTCCGGAGACATTTTTATGGTTCTACGTTGGCCGTTTGCCATGCGGTGGATGACGGTGTTGTTCTCCCTGACGATCGCTGGCTTGGGGCAACAGGCCGTTTCGAAGCCGGCGCCTTCGGAAGGCGACTACATCGCGCACAACTTTCATTTCAAATCAGGAGAGACACTGCCCGAGGTCCGCCTGCACTACACAACGTTCGGCAAGCCTGAGCACGATGCCGCGGGAAAGACGACCAACGCTGTGTTAATCCTGCACGGAACCGGTGGGACGGGACATCAATTCCTGTCTCCAGTTTTTGCTGACGAGCTCTTTGGCCCCGGACAGCCGCTGGATGCTTCGCGGTATTTCATTGTGCTTCCCGACAACATCGGGCACGGAAAGTCGAGCAAACCAAGCGACGGCATGCGCGCGAGGTTTCCGAACTACGACTATGACGACATGGTGGCGGCACAGCATGAACTGCTGGAGAAAGGCCTGAACGTAAATCACCTTCGGCTGGTGATGGGTACGTCGATGGGATGTATGCATTCGTGGGTCTGGGGCGAAACTTATCCGGGGTTCATGGACGCGATGATGCCGCTGGCGTGCTTGCCGGTGCAGATTGCCGGACGAAACCGCGTCTGGCGCAACATGGTGATCGAGGGAATCCGGCGTGATCCGGAATGGAAAAACGGGGAGTACACGGCCGAACCGCGCGCAGCGCTCGAAGTCGCTGCGGACTTCCTGATTATCGCGGGGAGCGCACCTCTGCTCATGCAGAAGAATCTGCCCACACGCGATGCAGCTGACAAATACGTTGAGGAAACGAAGAAGCGAATTCTCGGCGATCTCGATGCGAACGATCTGCTCTATGCGGTGAACGCTTCGCGGAACTACGATCCGTCTGGGAGACTAGAGACGATTAAGGTGCCGGTGACTTTTGTGAACTCGGCGGATGACTTCATCAATCCGCCGGAGTTGGGCATTGCGGAACGTGAGATCAAGCGAGTGCCGAAGGGCAAGTTCATTCTGATTCCGGCGTCGGAGCAGACTCACGGGCACGGTACGCACACGATGGCAGTGTTTTGGCAGCAATATTTGAAGGAACTGCTCGAGGCGACAAAATAGGTATGTGTCTTTCCCTACTCCGTAGAGCCTAATCCGTGAGAACCGGGTCGGACGCTAAGGTGTTGCACTTAGCTTCGAACGAGCGATCCTTCGGAACTTTCAGGAAGTTTCTGCCGTATCCCCTGCTAACCGAACGAAATTGCCCTCGTCTATCAGGCATAAGGGGTTAAGGTCATGAAAACACAGGCATGGGGATGGCTCACGGCGGCGGTGCTGGCAGCCGGATTGAACGCAAGTTATCACGACGGCGGCATGCAGTGGGCGCACCGTATCGCGGACCGGGTGCAGCATAATTCGAACGCCGTCCTGGCGCTGGCGACAGGCAATGCTGATGCATTTCTGACCGAAGCTCGCGTGTTGAATCCGCAGTCGCAGCGAGGGAATTGTCCGTTATTGGCTTTGGCGCAAGCGCGGAATTCGTTCTCGTGGTCCAGCGACGACTTCGATCAATGGCAGGCGTTTGCCGATCGCGAAGAAGCCCAAGTGGATCGTCTTCAGGCAAACCGCGCACGTATTGAAGCGCGTGTGGCGCGTATGCGGCTGCCGGCAGTGGCTGTTCGCCCCGTCGTAGTGAGCGTACCTCAGGTGACAGTTTGTCCTCGAGTGCGAGTCAGAGTTCCGCGGATACCGCAAGTGAAGGTGCCGGCCATCCCGAGCGTGCGGGTGGAAACTCTCGGAAGCGGCCCCGTATAGACATTTTCGAAATTCTGCTTATGTAGTACTCCCTTGTGCCTCTGGGAATGCGAGCGCGGATCAAATCCGCGCTCGTTTTTTTTGAGGACAGCCCTGTGATTGGCATCGATTCTCGATTTTGCGAAGCGCTGGAACGCATTCTGAAAAAATGGAAGGTTCCTCGTACACAAAGCGGTTCCTCCCTGTGCAAAACCGCAAATTTTTGGTCTATCTCAATTCGAGAAATGTCGCTATAGTGAAAAAGCTCAGCGATTCCTCACGACAACTGACCTGATTTGATGGCGCGAAAAAGCGGTTCCACCATCATGCAGGAGGAGTTGTACCCACCCAGCGCACCTTCGCGCGAGGAACTCGACGACGCGCGCCTGGTAGACCTGGATGTGAACGAGGAATCCCCGTTTTTGCGCGCCCAGAAGCGCGTTTCCGCCCGCCGGAGTTCGATCCCCAAGAAAACAGCAAATCGCCTGTTGTGGAGTTTGGTCGCCCTGGCTCTGATCTGCACTCTGGCAATCGCGGGCGCCGGGCTTTACCGCTACAGCGAGCACTCGTGGCGGTTTCGAATCGAATCCAGCGACGACATCGAAGTCTTCGGCACGCAGAACGTCACCAAGGCCCAGATCATGGAAGTCATGGGCTCGGATATCGGACGCAACATCTTCTTTATCCCGCTCAGCCAACAAAAGGCGCTCCTCGAACAGATTCCGTGGGTGGAATCGGCGAGCGTCATGCGGTTCGTACCGAACCGTCTAAGACTCGAGATCCAAGAGCGCACCCCCGTTGCCTTCGCGCGTGTCGGTCCGAAGATATCTCTGATCGATGCGGGCGGAGTGCTGATGGAGCTCCCGCAGAAGCGTAAGTATTCATTTCCCGTAATCCTCGGAATGAATCCGGGTGAGCCGCTATCGACGCGGTTGCCGCGAATGAAGGCCTACAACGAACTGGTTCAAGATCTGGATTCCGGCGGCGCCCGCTATTCGCAGGATCTGAGCGAAGTTGATCTTCAGGATCTCGACAACCTCAAGGTGCGGGTGAACGATCCGGCAGGGGACGTTCTGGTCGAGTTGGGATCGTCGGAGTACCTGAAGCGCTACAAGATATTCGTGAGCCACGCCCGCGAATGGCGTCAGCAATTTCAGAAGCTGGAGTCGGTGAACCTGCGGTATGACAACCAGGTAATTGTGAATCCCGACATCGAAGGGAAGCCGAGGCAAGCGTCATTGTCGCCATCCGCTGCGAAGGCTGCCGTCGCGGCAGGAGTCAAGCCGGCGGCACTGGTGAACCGCATCGGTCCGCACGACCGCGCGGTGCCGAAGCCGGTATTTCAGTTGAATGACAAGAGCGCGGATACGAAAGAGGCGACCAGAAGAACGGGGAACGTCGCCAGGGCGAAGGCTGGAAAACCGCTGAAGGTTGCAACGAACAAGGATTGGAGAAAGCATGCGTTGGTGGCCAAGGGTAAGACGGCCGCTACGCACGCATCTCCTGCGAAAACAGGGGTGAAAAAGGCTTCTGTGCCGGTGTCCGCGAATGCGGTTCCGAAGCCAAGTCCAGCAGTCGCAAAGTAGAAGCGAGTCCAATTGATGAGCTTGGGGAACGATTAAGGGAATGGGAAATCAGCCGGGAAACTTTCTTACCGCGATCGACGTGGGCAGCGCGAAGACGTGCGCGTTGATGGCGGAGATTACAGACTCGGGGCTCCGGTATCGCGGTCATGGTGTCGCCGACTCGAGGGGTTCGCGCAAGGGTGTCATCGTCGAACTCGACAAAGCTGTATCTGCGATTCAGAAGGCTGTCGAGGCGGCAGAGGATATCGCGGGTGCGCCGGTTGAGCACGCCATTGTCGGCGTTGGCGGTGCGCATATCCGAGGCATGAATAGCCATGGCGGAATCAGCCTTGGAACTCGACCCAGGGAGATTGGGCGCGACGAGATCAAGCAAGCGGTCGAGCGCGCTCGCGCGATTCCGTTGCCCTCCGATCGCGAGATTCTTCATTTATTGCCGCAAGAATTCATCCTCGATGATCAGCCGGGCGTACACGATCCGCTAGGCATGATGGCGGCGCGGCTTGAAGTCCGCGTGCACATGGTGACGGCCGCGACCAGTGCTACGCAAAACGTGATCACTGCCGTTAACAAGGCGGGAGTTCATGTGGATGACACCGTCTTTGAGCCGTTGGCTGGTGCGGATTCGGTGCTGCGGGCCGATGAGCGCGAGCTTGGTGTGTGCCTCGCGGATATCGGTGCGGGATCAACAGAACTGATCGTCTTCCAACAGGGGGCCGTGGCTTACACGGGTGTGATCCCGGTTGGAGGCGACCACTTCACGAGTGACCTGTCTGTCGGGTTGTGTACACCGCTCTCCGAGGCCGAGAACATCAAGAAGATTTATGGCAATGCCATTGTCACGCTGATTCCCGAAGGCAACGAGGTCGAGGTGCCATCGGTTGGAGACCGACCTTCGCGCCTGCTTCCCCAAAGAATGGTTGCGGAAATTCTTGAGCCGCGCGCGCGCGAACTGTTCGAGATGATGCGTGATGCACTGCGGCAGAGCGGAATGTTCGAGATTTGCCTTGCAGGCATCGTGCTGACCGGCGGAGCTTCGCGCCTGCCGGGGATCTTCGATGTGGCGGAGTCGGCGATGCGGAGGTCGGTCCGGCTTTCGTGGCCTGCGCCTTTGCCAAAGATGCCTTCGACGCTGTCAGAGCCCGAATTTGCAACTGTGCTGGGCATGGTGAATTACGGGCAGAGGGCACGCATCGCTCGCGGCTTCCAGAGCGATCGGTGGGGAACGCGCTTGAAAGCTTTACTGGTGGGAAAGGGAGCATGAAGAAACAGGAGCATGAACCACGAAGGACACAAAGTTGCACGAAGGAAAACGAGAGATGCTTCCTTCGTGAATCTTCGCGCCCTTCGCGGCTGAACGGTTTTGCATTTCAACTTTAGGTGGACAACATGACAAATGATCCGAAGATTCGCATCAGCTTCAACGAAGAGCCCCGCAACGACGCCAACATTAAAGTTATCGGTGTAGGAGGAGGTGGCGGCAACGCTGTTAACCGCATGATCGATGCCGGAGTGGAAGGCATCGAGTTCATAGTTGCCAATACCGATTTGCAGGCGCTGCGCATGTCGCATGCTCCGGTGAAGTTGCAACTGGGTGTGAAGCTGACCAACGGGCTCGGGGCGGGCGCGAATCCGGAAGTGGGGCGCAAGGCGGCGCTCGAAGATTCGGACAAGATCATCGAGGCGCTCGAAGGTGCCGACATGGTCTTCGTGACCACCGGCCTTGGTGGAGGGACGGGAACGGGCGCGGCTCCAATCATTGCGTCACTCGCCAGCGAGATGGGCGCGCTGACGGTTGCGGTCGTGACGAAGCCCTTTACGTTCGAGGGCAAGCGCCGGATGCAGCAGGCGGAGCGCGGTATCTCAGAACTCATGGAATCGGTCGACACCACGATCGTGATCCCCAACGAAAAGCTGCTTGCGGTTGCCGAAAATGCAGGCTTCTTCGAATCGTTCCGCATTGCTGACGACATCCTGCGCCAAGGCGTGCAGGGCATTTCGGACATCATTACGATTCCCGGCATCATCAACCGGGATTTTGCCGATGTGAAGACGATCATGGCCCGCATGGGATATGCAGTGATGGGCACGGCGTCGGCGAGCGGTGCGAGACGCGCGATCGATGCGGCGCAGAAATCGATTTCGTCTCCGCTGTTGGAGGCTGGAGCGATTGATGGTGCACGCGGCATCCTGATCAACATCACGGGTTCGACGTCGTTGAAGCTGGCGGAAGTGCAGCAGGCCTGCTCGATCATCCAGGAAGCGGCGCACGAAGAGGCCAACATCATTTTTGGCGCAGTGCTCGACGAGAAGATGAAGGACTCGGTGAAGATCACGGTCATTGCAACCGGATTCCGCGAGATTCCGCAAGCTCGCAGCCGCCACCAGGAAACGCGGATTTCGTTCGCTGCGGCCCACGAGGACGCTCTGGAATTTGCGGATGACTTCGCGCAGCGCGATCCATTGCCCGATCCTGTTCCGCCGCAGATCATGGCAGACGCTACCGGCGACACACGCGCTTACGTGAATGACGGGCCTGCTGTCCCCGCGGCGCAACCACTGGATCGCGTAGCAGCTGACGTCGTTTCGCTTGAAACCATGCGCAGTGCGATGGTGAACAACTTCGAGCAGAACGATCTCGACGTGCCAGCGTTTCTGCGGAAACGAAACGATGTGATGTAAGAAGAAATCAACTTCGTGCTCTTTTCGGTCGAGGGCTGTCTTGCAATTTGTGAAAGCTTCAACCACGAAGGGCACGAAGTTTCACGAGGGAAACTCTCGATAGGTTTGCCGGTCGAAGTCGTCTGATTTTTCTCGCAATATCCTGACACCACGAATAGGTAAAGTTTTGCACTTTGGGGGAGTAGCTTTCCAGTAACGAGGTAACTGATTACCGAAGGCTTCTGACCTCAGGTAATCCGATGTAAGTGATTGTTTCAAAATGGGTTCTGTTGGAATTAATGTTTGCTTAGGTGAAAACTTTATCGTTGCCAGAAATAAGGTAAGTCCCTTACGATCAACATAGTTCGGCGAGAGCGTGGAGTTACCCAACGCTGGCACTGAGCGTGCATCGAAGTATCTAGATTCCGGGAGTGAAAACAGAGAGATGTTCAGGGTAAAAAGCTTACTTCGTCTGGTCCTGACCATAGTCTCGTGCCTGGTGTTGGCGGGCATGAGCTGGGCAGCGCACATCAACACGCGCACGCCTCCAAAATCAAAAGCTCAAAAGGTGAATGAAAGCCAGCGCACCCGGCGGCGTATTCGAGGACTGGCGCGAAGTCGCAGCGCGCATATTCGCCGTGTCTCGTTGACGCGTCGGCGCCATCGCTATCACGAGCGCTTCACGATGAGTTCCTTCGTCGCCCAGGACACGACCAGTAATGATGTCATTGCGGGCGAAGATCCAGTGGTACGGCAGGCCGCCATCGATGCATTGGGCAATATGAACGGGACCGTCGTCGCGATCGAGCCCACCAGCGGACGCATCCTGGCGATGGTGAATCAGAAGCTTGCTCTTTCCAGCGGGGCGCAGCCTTGCTCCACCATCAAGCTCAGCGTCGCGCTGGCGGCTCTGAGCGAAGGCATCGTTTCGAAAGAGACGCCGGTATCGCTTGGCGGCAGCTACCGCATGAATCTCACGACTGCGCTGGCCCGTTCGAACAACGCTTACTTCGAAACATTAGGCCGCAAGCTTGGATTTGAGAAAGTCGCGTATTACGCCCATCAGTACGGGCTGGGAGAACTGGCCGGTTACAACATCCAGGGCGAACAAACAGGCGATTATCCCGATGCGGTGATTCCCGAGAGCCTTGGCGGGGTAGGGAAGATGTGCTCGTTCGGTGAGGGCGTTACCATGACCCCGCTGCAACTCGGGGCAATGGTATCGGCGATCGCCAACGGGGGAACTCTCTACTATCTGCAACACCCAATCAGTCCAGAAGAAGTGGCAGGGTTCCAGCCGCGTGTGAAGCGACAGCTGGATATCGCTCCCGTAATTCCGGAACTTTCTGACGGTATGTCGGGCGCGGTTCGTTATGGCACGGCACGCAGCCTGAGACTGAACTTCAACGAGGAGGAGATTCTCGGCAAAACAGGAACCTGCTCTCACGCCGGGACCCGCTTCGGGTGGTTCGCGTCATACGCCAACACGAGCATTGGACGCGTTGTAGTTGTGATCTTCCTGCAGGGTGGACGTCCGACATTCGGACCCAAGGCTGCTGAGATTGCCGGGCGCATGTACCGCAATATGTACGATCACAACTTCTTCGTTGCGGGGCGCGGTTTGCCCTCCGACACGGCGTCAACGAAAACGGAAACCACAACCCCGTAACATCTACCAGCGAAATTTTCAACGAGACGCAGCTTCGGCTGCGTCTCTTTTTGTCTGCTTGTCTGCGATGAATTCGTCCCACCCTTCTTAGGGATTTTTAATCGTTCCAAGGTCCTCCGGGTGCCGATAGTTGCTAGTGAGATGTACGGGCCGATCGTTGGTCCGCTATCACCCGCAAGTCGGAGACGTTACGGAACCCTCACCAATTCTCCACGGAACCTATCACTACGGCCTGGTCGTGCTCTCCATCGTGCTTGCGATCTCGGCTTCGTACGCTTCGGTCGATCTCTCAGGAAGGATTGCAGCAGCGCGGCGCATGCAGAAACTCTTCTGGATTGCTGTGGGGGCCGTTGCAATGGGATCGGGCATTTGGGCGATGCACTACATCGGCATGCTGGCTTTCATCCTGCCGGTGCCGGTCCTTTATCACTACCCGACCGTGATCGTGTCGTTATTGATTTCCTGCGTTGCATGCGGGACTTCGTTAGCGATTGTTACCAGGAAAATGAGTGTCACCTCGGCGGCGATGGCAAGCGTGGTTATGGGCGGAGGAATCGCCGTCGTCCATTATGTGGGAATGGAAGCGATGCGGCTTCCCGCGATGATGGAGTACCTGGCACCACGTGTAGTCGTTTCGATCGTCGTGGCGGTAGGTTTGCCACTTGTAGCGCTCCTACAGGCTTGCCGGTTCAAACTCGAAGTTGGGTTTCAGCCAAAACTCCCCAGCGCCATCGTGATGGGGCTTGCGATTCCGATGGTGCACTACACGGGCATGTGGGCGGTGAGGTTCCGGTCCTGCAATTTGCCGTTCAGCACCAGCCACACGATCCGCATCTCTGCGCTGGGAATCGTCATTATCAGCGTGAGCACGATGGTTGTTCTGCTGCTGGCGATGCTGATCGCTTTTTATGACCGCATGCTGGCCATGCGGCAGGCAATGGCAGACGCTGCGCGGAACGGAGAAATCCAATTCAAGACTTTGGCGGAAGCAATTCCGCAGATTGTGTGGAGGGCCGATGCCGACGGTGAAACGGATTACATCAATCAACGCTGGTACGAGATGACGGGAACGCCGAAGGGAACGGGAAAGGGGAGTGATTGGATGGCGGTGGTTCATCCCGACGATCGCGATACTTGCCGGAAGAAGTGGAGAGAGGCAGTTTTGTCGGGGATGACGTTCGAGATCGAGTACCGGCTCCGCGACGCTAAAAAGGAGTTTCGCTGGTACCTGGATCGGGCCGTCCCACTGCGTGACACTGACGGCGTCATCAAACAGTGGTTCGGAACCTGCACCGACATCGACGCTCAAAAACAGAACGAGCAGATGTTGCAGGAACAGATTCAGCAGCACACAGCCGCGCTGGTCGAAGCGAATGCCCAACTGGCGACGGAGATGCAGGAGCGCACGCTGGCTCAGCAGGAATTGAATGAGCAGAATGAACGGATGGTGCGGGAGCTGACCAAGCGATCGAATCGGGCCACGATGTTGATCAAAACGGCGGAGCTGCTGCAAAGCTGTTCCGACCAGAACGACGTATTTTCGGTTGTTTCGGGGATGGCTCCAAAAATTTTCCCTGACCTGCGTGGAGCTGTGCTGCTGTTCGCGGCCTCTGGCGACCATCTAGAGATCGTGACATCGTGGGGAGATTACAGGCCGGGGGCGGATGTCTTTGTTCCACAGGACTGCTGGGCGCTCCGCACGGGTCACATGCACTTTGTTGCCGCCGGCGACAGCATGGCGAGATGTAAACACGTTTCGTCCCAGGACACCGCATATTTTTGCCTTCCCCTGATTTCTCAAGGTAAGTCGATTGGCATTGTGCATTTCGAAGTGATCGGGCCGGGCGAAGTTCCCGAATCCGCCGTGCAGCATACAAACATGTTTGCTGAGCAGGTGGCGCTATCGGTGGCGAACCTGCGGCTTCGCGAAGCGCTGCTCGAGCAGTCGATTCGGGATCCGCTGACGAAACTATTCAACCGCCGGTACCTGGAAGAGACTTTGGAGCGAGAAGTGGGAAAGGCGGCCCGTTCTCGTGAACCCCTGGGTGTATTGATGGTCGACCTCGATCGGTTCAAGCGATTCAACGACACATATGGACACGAAGCGGGAGACACGATTCTCCGCGCCACGGCATCGTTTCTGGTCAAAAGCGTGCGGGCAGAAGACGTCGTATGTCGCTTTGGAGGAGAAGAGTTTGTGATTATTCTTCCGACTGCTGACGGGAAAGTCGCCCACGCACGCGCGGAAAAGATTCGCCTCGAGCTGCGAGAGTTGGCGGTTTTGCACCAAGGAACGCTTCTGGGAACAATTACAGCGTCGGTTGGGGTCGCAGCTTTTCCGCTGAATGGAACGAGTCCGCAACTTCTGCTGGACGCTGCCGACAGTGCACTTTATCGCGCCAAGACTGAGGGTAGAGATCGCGTGATCGACGCTGCACCGCTTGAGCTGATGCCCTCCGACTGATCGCCGAGTTGACTCAAAAAGAAAGCCCAGCCGCGAAGGCTGGGCCGAAGATCATTTGCGAAGGCGATGGTCTAGTGATTCTTGCTGCGCTCGTCGCTGGCGATCACGCCGTCTTTAATGTGAATGACGCGATGCGCGTATTCCGCGATATCGCCTTCATGCGTGACGAGAATGATGGTGTTGCCTTCAGCCTGGAGCCGGTCAAACAGCGCCATGATCTCGATGCCAGTCTGCGAATCCAGGTTTCCAGTCGGCTCGTCAGCGAGGATGATCGATGGCTTGTTGACGAGGGCACGCGCAATCGCCACACGCTGCCTTTGACCACCGGAGAGTTCGTTTGGCTTGTGCATCATGCGGGATTCCATGCCGACCGCGCTCAGCGCGGACTTGGCGCGTTGCATGCGCTCTTCCGTGGGTATTCCGGCATAGATGAGCGGAAGCTCCACGTTGTGCAGAGCGGTGGCGCGAGCCAGCAGGTTGAAGGTCTGAAAGACAAACCCGATTTCCTTGTTGCGGATTCGAGCGAGCTCGTCGTCATCCAGTTCGCTGACAAGCTGACTATTCAACCAGTACTTGCCTTTCGAAGGAGTATCCAGGCAGCCGATAAGGTTCATCAGCGTGGACTTGCCCGAGCCCGAGGGTCCCATGATCGCGACGTACTCGTTGCGCTGAATGCGCAAGTTGACACCGCGCAATGCGTGCACTTGCTGCTCGGATCCCATGTCGTAGGTCTTCCACAGATCCTCGGCAGCGATCATGCACGACTCTGGGGGTGCAAGATTCGCGGTGTTAGGCATACTGATGACTTCTGCGGTTGCCATATTTTTCTCCTGGTCCGGTGCCACTGACCTCTCCGATCTTGGGTGGTTTACGCTCTGTTCTGGCTCCGATTTCTGAGACCTGTACCGGCTTTCCTTTTGGACGCGTCAGCGTACCTAAGGTTATGACGCCTCTTCTTCTTTCTTCGGCGCCGTGTTATCAATCTTTACGCTGCTCCCCGGCTTCAGGTTCCGCAAAACCTTGTAGCTCCCCGTAATGACCTCGTCCCCTTCTTTCAAGCCATCCAGCACCTCGATGTCGGTCGTTCCGGTAATGCCGGTGTTGACTGGAACGAACAGTGCCTTCTTGCTTCGCACCACGAAAACTCCCTGAAGTTCTTCCTCTTTCTTTGTCTTGGATGCCGCATCCTTGGCTGCAGGTGACGCCGCGTGGACTGAGCCCGGCGCATTATTCTGTTGCTCCATTTGATCCTTGGTGCGCATGGTGAGCGACTGAATCGGGACGGCGAGCGCATTGCTTCGAGTCGCCGTCGTGATCTTAGCGGTCGTCGAGAGCCCGGGACGCAAATCTTGCGGCGCATCGGTCAGTGTCACCACCACCTTGAAATCCTTCGCTTCCTCGCTTGCGGTGGTTTGCTGCGAGGTTGACAGTCCGCTGGAACGGACGATCGCGTTGTCTCCTATTTCAGACACCGTACCGTGGAAGATTTTCTTCGGAATCGCGTCGATGGTGACCTCAGCGGATTGGCCGCGGCGGACATTCACGATGTCGGTTTCGTCTACCTTCACTTCGGCCGTGATCACCGCCATATCCGCGATGGTCATCAGCGTACTGCCCTGTGCGTTCTGAATGCCGATGACAACGGTTTCACCCTCCCGTACGGGAAGATTCGTAACGACGCCATCGAAGGGCGCAGGGTAGGTGGTTTTCTGCAGCAAATCGGTGTAGTGCGTCAGGGTCGCTTTGGCTTGCGCAACGTGGCGCTCCGCGGAATCCTCTTGTGCTTTGGCTTGCGAGACGCGCGCCTGCGCCTGCGTGAGGCCGGCATCGGCCGTCGCCCAGGCGTTCTTGCGGCTGTCGAAATCCGATTTCGAGATCAAACCGTCTTTAAACAGGCTCTGTGCACGTTCCCAGTCAAGCTTGTTACGGTCGTAGTCCGCTTGAGCGCGGAGCATGTCGGCCTGCGCGGTCTTCGAACCAGCTTCAGCGGCGATCGCATCCGTCTGGGCCGCCTGCAAGGATGCCTCATTGGCATTTACGTCCGCTGACGACTGCACATTCTCCAGTTGCGCCAGAAGTTGACCCTTCTTGACGTGATCCCCCTCCTTTACGTAGAGGTGAGTGATCTTTCCGAATGCGTTGGCGCCTACATTCACGTAAGTCTTCGGTTTGATCTCGCCGGACGCGCTTACCACGGTGGACAGATCCTGTCTTAATACTTTGCCGGTTTGTACAGTCGCAACATTCTTGCTGCTTTGTCGAACGGTGAAGCCGACAATTATTGCAAGCACAATTAGAATGCCGACGCCGATCGCTATTTTTTTCCAGGCTTTCATAGTCTCCGTCACACCCGAAGGCCGGGTATACCGCGTGGACCTAAGGGCTGCCGATACTGCTATTTGGCAGCGAAAATGTCCTCATTGCACTCAGGGTAACGGACACACATCCTCTGTTACGTTCTCGTGGACGAGAAAGTTCCGATCAGGACTAGAAGAGCAGGCCGAGACCCGTTACGGTGGGGAACTGCTGTCACCCTCCGGGACCAGACATTATAAACGTCCAAGTTCCTGGCGCATATGACGATTTGACATAACATCAGGCAACTCAGGGCCGGAATGGGCGCTTCTTAGCTAGACGGTGGTGGTTGTCAATACGTTCTCCGGGCACGACTTAACCTTGCTTTCACACAACTAAGGGCCTAGAATACGTAGACGTCGGTTGTCTTGGCAGGAGTCCCTCTCATGTTCCGGGTTGGTTCATTTCAATCAGTTCTCCGATTTTTGCTGCTTTCTTCTTTGGGTTTAGTGGCCTCGGTGGCCATCGCTCAAGGTCAGGATCAACCTCAGGCCCAATCCCAACCGGACTCAAAGGCAGCCGACAAGGCGCCACAGGATGCCGCACCGGCAGCTACCCAGACGCAGCCCCAAGACGCCGTCGATCCCCTGAAGCGGCCTACCGACGAAAAGCAAAAGAAGAAGAACGCGCGCGCCCTGAAGCAGGAATTGAGCAAGCCTTATAAGAAGTGGCTTGACGAGGATGTGTCGTACATCATCACGGACGAAGAGCGGGCTGCGTTTCGCCAACTATCGAACGACGAAGAGCGCGATAACTTCATCGAAGCATTCTGGCAGCGCCGCGATCCCACGCCTGATACGGAAGAGAACGAGTTCAAGGAAGAGCACTACCAGCGCATTGCGTACGCCAATGAACATTTTGCGGCTGGCGTTCCGGGATGGAAGACAGATCGCGGCCGAATCTACATCGTGTTCGGCAAGCCTGACGAAATCGATTCGCATCCCTCTGGCGGAACCTATGAGCGCCCAATGGATGAAGGTGGTGGTGAGACCTCCACATTCCCGTTTGAGGATTGGCGCTACCGCTACATCGAGGGCATCGGACAAGAAGTCATCGTCGAATTTGTCGATACCTGCATGTGCGGCGAATATCACATGACGATGGACCGATCCGAGAAAGACGCGCTGCTCATGACGCCCAATGCCGGCCTCACCATGTGGGAACAGATGGGGATGGCGAACAAGTCGCAACGATTCGCCGGCGGCGGCATGGAGCGGTTGGGTCTGGGCCCGCAGAGCAGCATGCTGCAGACCAAGGAATTTGACCGGCTCGAGCAGTTCGCGAAGTTGCAGCAAGCACCGAAAGTGAAGTTCACCGACCTAGAAGAGGCGGTGAATTCGAAGGTCATTCTTAACCCGATGCCTTTTGACGTTCGTGCCGACTTTGTGAAGGTCACGAGCGACACGGTGCTGGTCCCGGTGACGATCCAGATGAAGAACCGCGACATCACGTTCGTCAACAAGGACGGAGTGCAGCGGGGAACCGTCAACATCTTTGCGCGTCTCTCGACGTTGACTGGAAAGATCGTGCAAACGTTCGAGGACACAGTGCAGGTAGACGTTCCGGCGGAGTTGCTCCCGCGTACGGCGGAGAACGCGTCGGTTTACTGGAAGGCGCTTCCCCTGCGTCCCGGCCGCTACAAGCTCAACGTCGCGGTGAAAGACGTGAACGGAGATCGCAAGGGCCTCTGGAGCCGAAGTGTTGTAGTTCCTGAGTACACAGAGGACAAGCTTGCGACCTCGACCCTGATTGTTGCGGACCAGATGGAAGCGGTGCCGACGAAGGCGATTGGCAGCGGAAGTTTTGTGATCGGTACGATGAAGGTTCGTCCTCGCGTCGCTCCAGCCGACGGCAAGCCCGCTCTGTTCAAGCGCGACAAGGATCAGAAGCTGAATTTCTGGATGCAGGTCTACAATCTCGGCGTGGACGAGAAAACGCACAAGCCGTCCGCCACGTTCGAATACAACATCACGAACATCGCAACCAACAAACCGGTAGTTCAGAAGACCGAGACCACAGACACGATGGGCAATTTAGGCGACCAGGTGACCCTACAGAAGTCGATCGTTCCTGCGAACCTGCAGCCCGGCGTTTACAAAATTCAGATCAAGGTAAACGACAACGTATCCAAGCAAACCGTTGATCCGTCAGCGGTATTTGCAGTAGAGTAACTCCCTGCATTCCCCCAGGGGGTGGGGCGAAGTTGAGACTGTGTAAGCTCGCAACTTGGGCGATCGCATTCGGACTCGCGCTTCCCGCACTTGCCGCAGAGCAACCGGGAGCGATCTCCGGCTACGTTCGCAATGCGAACGGCGCGCCGCAAATGGGCGCCGTGGTGGAGATCCTTGGATCGGCCCATCGCAACTTCACTGTCTTCACTGACGCCGCGGGATATTACACCGCCACGGGCCTCCTGCCTGGTCTTTACACGCTGAAAGTCACTGCTCCATCTTTCCTTCCTGCGCTTCGCGAGAAACTGGGCCTCCGGCCTGGCGGCAACCTGAACATCAACGTCACCCTCAGCACGCTGTTGGGCGTGATGCAACTCGGGCCCGTCCGCACCGTTCCGGACGATGATGACTGGAAGTGGACTCTGCGATCGGTAGCGAACCGTCCGATCATGCGGGTGTTTGACGATCCCAAGGCAAAGGCAATTTCGGAAGCTGAGAAGCAGGATCACGATATGAAAGGGACGGTCTCGTTCCTTGCCGGATCAGCGGCCGGAGGGTATGGCACTGGTTCGGACATGAGCACGAGCTTTACGCTCGAGAAATCCATCTTCTCAGAGGGCCGGCTCGCCTTCAGCGGGAACGTAGGATACGGTTCTGTTTTGCCCGCTGCAGTAGTCCGCACAAGTTATTCGCATCGCATGGCGAACGGCTCGACTCCGATGGTAGGGCTGACGATGCATCGATTCTCGCCCTCTGACCCGAGCCTGCATAACGCGGCGTTGCAGGCGCTGACGCTCTCGGCAGCCGACGACGTGACGGTTGGTGATCTTCTGGAAGTCAAAGTCGGCAGCGAGCTGCAGACGGTTCAGTTCCTCGGGCATCTGAATGCATTCCGTCCATATGGAGTGGCCGATCTTCACCTGTCGCCGAATACGGTGGTCGAATACAGCTACACCACTTCACGTCCTGATTTGCGGTCGGAAAAAGGCTTTGATTCCGAGCCGGCCGATCTCAGCGAGTCGAATCCGCGAGTGAGCATGCTGGGCTTCGAAAGCCGCATTGAAAGCGCCCACCATCAGGAAGTGAGCGTCTCGCATCGAATCGGCAAGAATAATATCCAGCTTGCAGCGTTTTCCGATCGTGTTTCCGATCCGGCTTTGACCGGTACGGGAGAAGTTACCGCTGCCGGCGGCTTCCTCCTGCCTGACGTTTCTTCCGGAACATTCAGCTACGCTGGTCCGGATCTGAACACGAAGGGATTGCGGATTGTGCTGCAGAGGAAGTTCTCGGCCGACCTCACAGCCACGGTCGACTATGCGCTCGGCGGCGTGCTCGATCTATCTCGGACGGATGTTCCGCTGGACACAGCGCATCAGTGGATTTCCACCCAGCGTCGACACGCGGTGGCCGCTAAGTTAAGCGGCAAGGTTCCCCGGACCCACACCAGTTGGATCGCGTCCTACCGGTGGATCAACGGTTCGGCGATCACTCCAGTCGATATGTTCAACTCGTCGGCCGGACAAAGCGATCCGTTCCTTAATGTGTTCATCCGGCAGCCGATTCCAAGCCTGGGTGGGCATATGGAGGCCCTGATCGATATCCGCAATCTGTTAGCCCAGGGATATATTCCTGTTCTCGGGCAGGACGGGCAGACGGTTTATCTCGTGGATTCAGCCCGGTCGATCCGGGGCGGCTTCGCCATCAACTTCTAAGACCCCGGCGTGGAAACAATCCCGCTTTAGTGCCTCCCGAAGCCTATCTTGAGAGTTGCCGCCCGCCTCAAAACGTGGTCCGAAAGCGCTTGGAACCCGTACTCCCCCGTACCTTATTCGTAAAAACTATGGTAACCATTGATAACTCTTTGGTTGACTCTTGCAATCGGCTTTGAGTAATGTCGATGACAGCACTTTGTGGGCGGGGCATCTTGTTAGTACACAAGGAATTGCGAGCACTCTGAGAGAGAGCGAAGGCAGCCCTGGCGACCCGCAAAAAAACCGTTCCTCCCCTAAAAAACTGATCAGTTTCAAGGAGATCAAATGAGAGCGCGCATCTTATTGGTGTTTCTACTTCTGGCTGCGGTGAGCCTGTCGGCCCAGACCTTCCGCGGAACAATTCTGGGGACGGTCACCGATCCCTCGGGCGCGGTTGTATCCGGAGCCAAAGTCAGCGTGAAGAACACCGCCACCGGTCTGGAGCGCGCCACGGAAACCAGCGGGGACGGCAGCTATTCGATCCCAGAACTTCCGATCGGCCCTTACGACGTCACGATCACGCAGAGCGGCTTCCAGACATTTGTCGCCAAAGGCGTGACGGTAGACGTGGCCACGGAACGCCGCGTCGACGGCTCGCTGAAAACCGGCGAGGTGTCGACAAGGGTTGAGGTCTCCGCCGACCAGCTACCGCTGGTTGAGACGACCACCAATACGTTGGGCGGCGTGTTGACGGCCCAGACGGTCGAAGACATCCCGGTCAATGGCCGCGATTACACCAAGCTCATTTACATGAACCCCGGCGTCTCGGGGTCTCCTGACCAGATTTCTGACTCTCCCGGCTCGTTCGGCGAGTTCTCGATGAACGGCGCCCGTGGCCGCTCCAACAACTACCTGCTCGACGGTACCGATATGAACGACGGGTACCGTAACGATCCCGCCATCAACCAGGCGGGTGTGTTCGGAACTCCGTCCACGATTCTTCCAATCGACGCGGTCGCGGAAGTGAACGTCCTATCGAACTTCGAGCCGGAATATGGCCGCAACGCCGGCGCAGTGGTGAACATCGTTACCAAAAGCGGCACCAACAAGATTCACGGCAGCGCCGCGGAATACTTCCGCAACAGCGCGCTGGATGCCCGGAACTATTTCAACACCTCGGACCAGCCGAAGGCACCGTTTCACAACAACCAGTACGGCGGATCGATTGGCGGCCCAATCATCAAGGACAAGACGTTTTTCTATTTCGATTATGAAGGGCAGCAGGAGCCCGTCGGTGTCGTCACACTAGCCTGCGTACCTGATCCGGCGCAGATCGCGGCGGACGGCGGCGCAAGCAATCCGGTGATCGCCGCGTTACTGGCCAACAATCCTTGGCCGTCTCCGAATATTCCAGGCACCTTCGGTGGTGGCCTGGTTGGATCGGAAAATGATGGTTGCCCGGTCGGGCCGAATAGCTCGGTCGTGTCTCCGTCATTCAACCGGCTGACGAGCTTGATCGCGAAGATTGACCACAACTTCAATACCTCGAACATCCTGACCGGCCGATATTTCTTTGGGGACAGTCAACAATCGTTCCCGCTGGCTTTGACGGCAAGCGGCGGACAGCTGCCGGGGTTCAACACCTTTACCCCGACGCGCGTACAGCTGGTGTCGGTCTCGTACACGCATACCTTTGGTTCGAACAAGATCAACGAATTGCGTTACGGTTGGAATCGTTTCGCGGAAGGTTTCTTCCCGGCGGATCGCAATTTCCATCCTAGCTCGATTGGGCTGTGCGCAAGCTTCGACGCTACCCTGTGTAATGGGACTGCGCCGTTCGATTCCGGTATGCCCATCACCCTAGTTGGCGGATTCGCGCAACTTGGAGCCACCAGCAGCGTGCCGCGTCACCGTTTTGATAGCAACAACCAGGTGCTCGACAACTTCTCTTGGAAGTTCAACAAGCACGATGTGAAAGTCGGTTTCGACTTCCACCGCACCACGGTGCAGCAGTATTTCGACAAGTACTTCCGTGGACGCTTGAAGTTCACCGGCGACACTCTCGGCTCGGCGCTGGAAGATTTCCTTGCCGGACAGGTCGACAGCGGATTCCAATACTTTGGCAACTCCACTCGTCACACCTTCGACAACAATTTCGGATTTTATGTGCAGGACAGTTTCCGCGCGACTTCACGCCTCACAATCAACTATGGACTTCGTTGGGATTACTTCGGCGTCGTCGGCGAGAAGAACAACCTGTTGAGCAACTACACCAGCTTTTCACCCGCGCCGGGAACCGGCACCTTCACTCTGACGCAGGTCGGCCAACCTGGACTTGATCGCCTCTACAACCCTGACAAGAAGGATTTCGCGCCTCGCGTGAGTGCGTCGTGGGATGTCTCGGGAAAAGGGAGGACGGTTATACGCGCCGGCTTCGGAATGTTCTTTGACGCGTTCTCGCAGGACATGGTTCTGGGCCACCTGCCCTATGCACCATTTTTTGATCCGGGCCCGGCGTACAACAACATCGGACCTGACGCCATTTCTTCGACGGGTGCGATCGGAGGCACGATTGTCCCCGGCGTGCCTGTCTACGCGACGACCACCGGTTGCGGCTTCGAGTGCGATTCGTTCGGTTTCGATCGCAACATCAAGATGCCGTATATGGAGAATTACAACCTGAACATCCAGCAGCAGATTTCGAGCAAGGCCATGCTGCAGATTGCCTATGTGGGTTCCCAAGGGCATCGCCTGTGGCGCTTTTTTGATCTTGCTCAGCCCAGCACGGCGCAGATTAACGCTGCGGATATCGCTTGCGGCTGCATTGAAGACTTCGGAGTGGACGCCAGGCCGTTGGCGGCGAATCCTTATGGCGCCTACTACGCACTGCAGGAAAATTCTACGGGCTCGTCGAACTATCATGCGCTTCAGACCAGTTTCCGCGTTATGGGCTGGCATGGCGTCACGTCGATGGTCAATTACGTGTGGTCGAAGTCGCTCGACAATTCCAGCGATGGAGAAGACTTCGAACCCAACGCAGCGCAACCCAACGACAGCACTCAGCCGCATCTCGAATACGGTCCGTCAAACTTCAACATCCCCCACCGCTTCACCTGGAACTTCTCTTACGACTTCCCGAACATGGGCGGCAGCATGCAGAAGCTCAAGAACGGATGGGGCTTGAACAGCGTCGTCACGCTGCAGAGCGGACAGCCATTCCACGTGAACTACAACTTCTGGGATGACTACAGCGGCAGCGGAAACGCATTCGACCGTCCGGATCTGATCGGCCCAGTTGTTTACAACAAGCGCGATCCCCGCAACTTCCTGGATCTCACCTCCTTCGCCATTCCTTGCACGGTCAGCGATGCGACCGATGGCGGTGTGGCGAATGGGTTGGCTTCCGATTGCGTCATTGGGACTCGTCACTATGGAAATCTCGGACGCAATTCTCTGAGCGGTCCAACGTTCAAAGAGTGGAACTTCTCGTTCTATAAGAAGACGAACCTGACCGAAAACATCAGCATGAAGCTGGCGGTTGACTTCTTCAATATGCTCAACCACCCGAACTTCGCCAATCCGCTCCTGCCGGCCTTCATCGCGGATGCCGGTTACGGCGGCAACTTTGGACTGACGTCCGATCACGCACACGAAATCACCAATGGCCCGCTTCCCATCACCGCGACAGGCGATGTGGGAATCGGCAATCCGTTCATTGGTGGAGGCGGTCCTCGCGGAATCCAGTTGTCGGCCGTTTTCAAGTTCTAACCGGCAACGAGTCTCACCCGAGCCCCTGCTTCGGCAGGGGCTTTCTGCTGCGGGAAAAACGAAACATAGCCCCTTGGATCTACCTCTGAACGAATGTGAGGCGCGGCGCGATCGATGGCACAAGTGCAAATTAGCCTTTGCTTGCAAGAGTTGGCGGACTCGATTGCGCGAGACGACCGAAGGGCTGAGGATGGGTGTTATAATTTTCGTTTCATCCCACCGCGAGTTTCCCACCGTGGGCGCGTAGCTCAATTGGCAGAGCAACTGACTCTTAATCAGTAGGTTGAAGGTTCGATTCCTTCCGCGCTCACCACTTCTAAAGGACTTAGCTTACAGCGCGCTCCCTTTGCGCTCTGTTCAATGCTACACCCACAATTTTGCCGTGAGCCTCTGCCATATCGGCCGTCACCGAGTCTCCACAAATATTCATCGTGGTTCGGATGTCGGCGTGACGCATTAGCTTTTGCTGCACGTCCACTGGTGTGCGCACTGAGTCCAACCAAGTCCGGAATGTGTGTCGGAGTGTGTGCGTACCAAGGCCGCCAATTCCTGCCGCCTTCGCTGCCTTCTGATACACGCGCCACACTTGGTCATAGGACCATGGCAGCCGACCGAGCTGGAACGGGGAAGCAAAGACCCAGTCTCCCAGGGCGGAGAATTGAGCTACCTGTTTCCCAGTTTGCAGAGTGGCAAGCAATTCACCATCAATCACCAGTTGCTTGCGCGATTCCGATGTCTTGACATCATCCACTTGCTGACAGACAACGCCGCGCTAAACAAGCAGTTCGCCACTGAGCCAGTCCACGTCTGACCACTTCAGTCCAAGACATTCGCTGATGCGCAGTCTCAAACAACAGCACAATAGGGACATCGTGCGAAACGGCTCTGCGAGGTTCACTGCAAATTTTTAAAACTCGTCTACAGTGAGACTTCGGGGTTTTCTAATTCGCTTAGTTCCCCCTTTCACCGTGACTAGCTCCATGGGATTTCGTTGCGTGGGCACATCTCCCCGCCACATTGCGTAATCCCAAGTATGCTCAGCACTCCACGTATGTGAGCGTTGCTCTTAGGTGCCAGGGAGAGGGTTCGAAGCCACATTTCCACCGGACGCGCTTGGACGTCATTAAGACAGCAATCACTCCACTGGGGCAGGATGTAATTGCTTATCCAGACTTCGTATGAGCGCCCTGTGTCAACCCGCTTTGGCATCTTTTCTTCCCGATACCGGACTACGAGCGTTCGGACCGTCTCGACGCGAACCGACTTCGGTCGGTTAGTCATAGTGTCCGCTTTCGATTCGACCGCTTTCCAGGCGGCGGCTTTGGTTGGATATTATTGCTTGGTGCCGATCAGCTTTGACCGTCGTGTTGCGCCTTCGTAACAAAGGTAATTCCGGATCTTGCGCCTTTTGTCGTATCGCACAGATCTAATTGCGTGTCGCTGTACTGTCATGCTGCCTCCTTTTCAGCAGAGTCAGCGGATGACACGCCGAGGATAGCACTGTCCAACTCGTGTCTCAAGAAACGCCAGATGCAGCGACGAATGCCCGAGAGGCGGTGCGCTGGAATCTTCTTCTGACGGGCCCATAGTGCGAGGGTGCGGGGTTGGATTTTTAGGTAGGTAGGCTGAGCTTCTGTGTTCATCCGAAGTGCGGTTGGATCCTTTCCGGAAAGTTTGTTGAGTTCGCCGCCAATACCATATTAAAGATGGGCGCAGGTGCGACGACGATCGCACGGCGTTAAGTGATCAACGACGGCTGCCTCCGTCCGAAGGCCCTCTCAACAGGTTCTCAAGTTTCCCCTCGGATTCGAAGTTCGATCGCGTCGAGCCGGAGCCCTCGAATGATAAACTGACCCCTGAAAAATGCCACAGATATTGATCGTTACCGGAGATGCCGGCGAATCCTACGAAGCGCTTTACGCGGTTCATCGGTTTCGGGAAGAAGACTGGCGCATCACCGTTGCTGCACCTTCGATTCGTCGACTCCATCTCGTAATGCACGACTTTGAGCCAGGGTGGGATACTTACGTCGAACGTCCCGGGTATGGTCTAGAGGCCGACGCCTCGTTCGACCAAATAAATGTGGATAACTACGATGCCATCCTCATTCTGGGCGGCCGTGCTCCTGAGTACCTCCGCAATGATCGGCGATTACTCGATATTGTCCGCGAATTCGACGCGAAGCAAAAATGGATCTTTGCCATTTGCCACGGCATCCAGGTACTCGCCGCCGCCGACCTCACGAAAGGCAGGCGCATTACCTGCTATGAGCACGTCCGCTTCGAAGCCGAGCAAGCTGGAGGTACGTTTGTAGACCGGCCGGCCGTTCGTGATGGCCGCATAGTCACCGGCCAGACCTGGCAATCGCACCCCGAGTTCTATCGGGAGGTCTTTGCCTGCTTGGCGTCAGACCGGCGGTCTTGAGGTCGCAGCGCTCATCGTATCGGAGGTCTGTCGCCTTCGCGCTTGCACCGAAGTCCCATGTTCAAAGAACTATCCCTTTGTTTACTGACTCTCCCGAGGAAATTGACTTCCGTTGACGTTGCACGCCGAGTCGTTCCTCGAGCCTGCATTCCACGCTAAAACGCTGGCGATACGTCCACGATTTCATCCACAATGTCGTAAGGGAAGTCACCTTGTGGTACCCTCTAGCCGCATTTTGTGTGCTGCCAGGAGGGTGCCCATGAATCGCGCACTCGTTGCCATCTTCTTCCTGTTCTTGCCGATCGCTTGCCTGGCCGACGACCTATTCGACATTAAGCCCGTCGCAGACGGTGTCTACGCCGCGATTGCCAAACCCGCCTTCAAAGTCAATTGCAATGCCGCTATCATCCTGCTCGACGACGCCGTCCTCGTTGTCGACACCCACTCAAAGCCTTCCGCTGCCCACGCCCTCATCGAGCAGATTAAGAAGCTCACTCCCATGCCCGTCAGATTTGTTGTTAACACACACTTCCATTGGGACCACTACCAGGGCAATGAAGCCTATCCCAGCTCTTGGCCCGCTGGGGTTGAGATCATCTCTTCCGAGGCCACTCGCACAAGTATCGAACAGCGTGGCATTCCCCGTGTAAAGCACGAAATCTCGACCATGCCCGCCGCAATCGAACAGCTGAAAGCGGACCTGCAAAAAGCCTCCACTCCCGAACAGAGAGCCTCCATCCAGAAAGATATTTCCGAAGCGGACGCCTATCTCGCCGAGCTCAAGAGTATGCAAATCACGCTGCCGAGCATGACCTTCGACCGCAGTCTCATCCTTCGCCGCAAGTCCCGCACGGTTGAAATACTCTGGCTCGGCCGTGCCCACACCGATGGCGACGTCTTCGTGTTTCTCCCAGCGGAAAAAGTCTTGGTCACCGGCGACGCGCTCCACGGTTGGACTCCCTACATGAGCGACAGCTACCCCTATGATTGGATCAAGACTCTGGATGTCGCAGAGAAGTTCGACTTCGAGTACGCCATTGGCGGTCATGGCGAGGTCATGCGGGGCAAACAGACGTTCGAGCTGTGGAAGCAATACTTCAGCGATCTGCTTGACCAGACCGCTGCCGCTTACGCCGATGGTGCCACTCTGGACCAAGCCAAAAAGCGCGTGTCCGACTATCTAGTCTCAAAGTATGCCGCCAAGTTTGATCCGAAATTTCCGCAGAGTGTCGGCTCCAATGTAATCAAAGCATACCAAGTTATCGCTGCCGCTCCGTGATACCGGCGCGATCCCACGCAAGGTCAGATTCACGCCGACTAGAGTACAGGTCTCGGGATTGTGGTTGGATCACGCGCAAACCGGAAGTCGTTATGGGCCGTGTTGTGTGCCGCTCGTGTGCCAAAGTTTCGGGCCGCGACGCCCATTAGCTCGGCTGACGATCGGCAGCCGTTAGCCGCCGCCGGTCGTTACGTGGCGGAAGCCGAGTTACCGAGGCTTATCCAGAAATTCATAATTCCGATAGATCAACGCCGCTCTAAGCCACTGCTAATGACAGCGTTGAGTTTGGACTTTCGGTTGCACGGCGTCTCATCATCAGTGGAGATCCTTGCGTATCCCCATCGTATGAACCTTGGGATCGGCAGCATGGACAAGCTAAGCGTCTTTCCAGCACAGTGGGATCCGAAGCTTGGAATTCACGTGACTTGAAGTCGCGG
>JADMIO011678436.1_pt1 | contig 106464 bp, 92 predicted proteins | sample 8958161 | NCBI WGS metagenome assembly JADMIO01 (sample SAMN16585339, study PRJNA669376) | soil metagenome | isolation source: Crop rotation soil | place: USA: Cullars Rotation, Alabama | collected 2011
CACCCGAAGGTGAGCCAGTGTGATTACATTTGCGGCCTAACTGTGGCCAGTCCAGTTACGCTGGAGTCACTAGTATTTAGGTGACACTATAGAAGCGGCCGCGACAACTTGTCCACGTGGAATTCTAAGCTTAGGATCCCAATGTGCTGGAAAGTGGACAGCGTGAGATGCTCCTGAACCAGGAAAATGAGCGTACGCACATCCGCTTCGCTCAGGCCCAGGCGCTCGCCGATCAGCGGCATCATCAGCGCGCCGCGCTCGCTGTGTCCCGGCGCTCCGCGCGATTTGCCCAGATCGTGGAACAGACACGCCAGGCGAAGCAATTGCGGCCGCGGCAGGCTTTCCAGAATGCGGCGGCGGAATTGATCGAAACTTTCAATAGACTGATACAGCCGGTCGCCGGCTTCCACCACGCAAAGCGTGTGTTCGTCAACGGTGAAATCGTGGAACACATCGCTGATCACGAGTCCTTCGATCTCGCCGAACTCGGGCATGTACGCGCCGAGCAACCCGATGTCACGCATAGCACGCAAGGCCATGGCCACGTTCTCGCGCGAACAAATCAGCGTATCAAAATGTGCAGCGGCCTGTGGACTGCGGCGCTGCGCGTCCGTCATCGACGGCAGGCGCGAACGAATCGCTTCTGAAACATCCTGGCTGACCTTGATGCTCAGCCGCGCGGCGTGCAGAAACGCGCGGAACGCCGGCTCAATCCAATCCTCGCCGGAAAAAAGATCGCTGCGCGATGCATACAGGTAATCGCCGATGCGCGTGAAATCTTCGTCCACACGCCGCCTGCGCAGGCGCTCGATGTCGCGCGAGGCTACTGCGCGCTCTTCGAGATAGCGTCGCGTAACCGTTTGCGCGAGGCGATGCACAGCCGTCGCCGCGCGGTAATAATCGCGCAAGAGCTGCTCCGGACCGCGAAGATCCTCCAGGTTTACATAGCCCAGATCATCCGACACGGCCTGCTGCATTGCGAAATCGAGCACGTCCTGCTTGCGGCGGCAGAGCGCATGAAGCGAGCAGCGGAATGTCAGCAGCCGCTCGTAACCAGCCTGAGCCTCGTCGATCGCCGTCTTCGACACCAGCGGCAGATTATTGAGGCGCGGCAGATGCCCCGAGAGCTGGCTGGCACGGTCGATCCACACGGCGAGCTGGTAATCGCGCAATGCGCCGGGGCTCTCCTTCAAGTTAGGCTGCGTGCGGTAAACGGACCAACCTGCCCAGCGCTTGATGGTCTCTTCAAATTTCGAGTCAACAAACGCGCGGCCGCGATGCTTGAAGAACTCCGGCAAATCTTGTTTGTAGAACGAATCTGCAAATTCACGGTCACCCGCGACAAAGCGAGCTTCCAGAACTGACGTCGCCGTTTCGACCGCATTATCACCGGCGGCGGCGTCTTCCATCGCGCGAATGCACTCGGCTTTGGAGCGCACCGCATGCCCGACCTGCCAACCGCAATCCCAAAGCGGGCGCAGGAGGTTTCCGACGAACGCTTCCAGCTTTTCGCTATCGAGCGATTCGGAATGCAGCAGCAGAAGATCGATATCCGAAAACGGGGCCAGCTCACACCGCCCATAGCTTCCCATCGCCAGCAGAGCCACGCCAGGGACACCCGACGCGTCAATCCCTGCGCGCTGAGCCGAGAAATTCAGCAGCAATGTCAGCAATCGGTCCGCGTTCGCCGCGAGCAGTTCGCCCGCTGCGCGTCCACCCTGCGTTCGGTTGACCTGCGCCGCCGCGCTGCGCGTGCTGCTCCACGCGTTTTTCATCGCGGCGATAAAACTGATTCCCGGCGCGCTGCTCGGCCCGAGCTGCGCCAACGCGGCCTCGACCGGTGCGATGGGATCTACCGGAGGAATCACGGCCATCGTGGAGGAAGATTGCGGCAACGGCGCGTTCATGTACTTACTGTAACGAATCCCTGCCGGGCTGTCCAATTTCAGTAAGCTGAAGATTGCGACCGAGTGGCTACTTCACAGTCCCCTCTATATATAAGAAACAATTGAGATTTTTTTTGTGGACTCAGATTTATAAATAATTTTTCGCCGTTCCAAGACTATTCCGTGAAACGACTTGTACGAGGGAAAATGGCGACAGTTTTTGTCAATCGCTCGGTTAAAAGACTGCCCAACCGATTTTTAAGGACTTAGGAGAACAAACGATTTCAGGCGATGGTTTCTGTCTTCAACGCTTCTACCTTGCTTGCCTGCGCGCGGTAAAACCACGCGGCAAGTCCCAGTGGAAGCAATGCGAACAGTTCCAGTCCAGAAGAAGCCAGGAACGCCAGCGGCGCCTGCTGTCCGGCGTAATCGTAGAGCGTCCCGGCAATCATGCTGCCCAGAATTCCGCCCAGTCCGAGAACAAACGATGAAAAAAGCGCGCGCCCGGTCGCACGGAGGCGCTCGGGAACGGCGCGCTCGAGCTGCGCAATGGAACAGACATAGAATGCGCCAAAGCTGAGCCCGTGAAATGTCTGCGTCGCTGAAAGAGCCCAGCCATTCTGCAGTTTCGAAACCAGAAACCAGCGCAGCGCGCTGCAGACCAGCGACACGGCCAGAATCGAAAACAACGGCAGGCGTTTGATCAGCGACCGAAACTTCCACATCACGAACACTTCGGCGCACACACCCATGGCAATGCCTTTGCCGACATAGCTGTCGAACGCGAGCGACTTCATGTGTATCGAATACAGCAGATAAAAGGATTGCAGTGCGATCCAGTGAATCATTGCCGACATCAGAAACCAGAAAAACGCCGGCTGAGCGAGAAGGCGGCCGGCATCGGCGAGCGACGGCGGCGTGAACCCCGCCGGAGGAGCGGGTTCGAGAAAGAAAGCGGCGGCAGTGTACGCGACGATGACCACAACCGCGCAAATCAGAATGTATTCAAGCTGCTGTGCGGGCGGAACTTCGCCAAAAGAGTAAACGGCAACGATGAATCCGATCGAACCCCACAGGCGCAGGCGGCCGTACTCCGTTCCCATGCGCCGGGCTTCGGTCATGGCGACCGTGTCTGCCAGGGGCGAGAGGCTAGTTATAAACAGTGCGTAGATGCCGAAGACAATCGCCACGGCGAGGAAACTCTGCGCCCAGAACATGGGAACAAATGTGATCAGCGCGAGAATTGAAAGCAGCCGTAGATAACGCACGGGATTTCCGGCGCGGTCAGCCTGAAATCCCCAGAACGGCGGGCTGAAGATTGTCGCCAGCTGGCTCAGCGCGGCGACGATGGCAAGCTGCTTGCCGTTAAAGCCGAGCGACTTGTAGTACGGCGGCATGTACGGCTGCAGAATTCCCTGCGCGAAAAACAGGATAAAAAAGTAAATGGAAATGCGCATTCGGCGGGGACTATTCGTTCAGCGTAAAGATGAGAATAGTGGGCGAATCTTTTGAGCCGACTTGAGCCACCATGCGCGGATGGCCTTTGGACAAGGCGAGGCAAATTGGATCGCCGATGGGCTTGCCGCCATCTTTAATGGTGACTTCCAGCTTGCATTTTTCACCGCCGCCCTTCAGGACCACTTCGACGCCGTAACTTCCGATCGTCGCATTGCCCTTGCCGCCGGCCTGAACTTTGATGTTCTGCTTGCCGGCGTCTTTAAAGGTGCCGAACATGCTGTCTTTGAGAATGCTTTTGTAAGCGTTGAGAGCCGCGGGAATGGATTGCTCTTTTTTTCCGGCGTCTGAGGCCGACACGCCCTGAACGTCAATGCTGGCGGCTTCGGCGCGCGCGGAGCCTGCGAGCAGCCAGGCGCTCAATATCAGCGCTGCTGCCACAGAAAATCGATTCAAATCCGCGCGTCGCACTCTACTACCGTCCTCTTCGCCAGTTTGCCCCGGTCATTCCTTAATCGGGCAGCCACTGCCAATCCTTGACCTTACTCTCAATTTTCTCTTCGTCATTGCTTTTCAAGAAAAAACAGACCACGGGCTCTTTCTGCCCTTCCAGGTACTGAACTTGAACGCCATAGCGCTCATCCAGCGATTCGGGAATCTGGAATGCCGTGGGGCTTTCAGAATTGCCGGTGTGCAGGAAAACGTAAACGCCGAGCAGAATCGCCGCTGCGGCGCTCGCCGCGGCCGCAATCCAACCCCAACGCCGCGGGCGCGCTGCGGGCTTTGAGAATTCCACGGGGACGACGTTGCTTTCGGCTTTGCTCTCGACCTTGACCGGCATCTCATGCATTTCAACTGCGGGCATGCACAGGTTACTGGTCCGAGGCGGGATCTTGGTGGCAAACGCCGGCTTCTGCACGCCAATTTTCGTGCGTGCGGCAATGGCCTTCCACATGGTGTTCCAGCGTTCGTCGCTAATCGACGGAGCACTCTCGGCCAGCTCTTCGCGCAATTCCGCCGGTGTCTGCGCAAGTTGCTCGGCAATCCGGCCCCAGCACGCGGCGAAGCGTGCGTCACTGATTTCCGGAACTTTGATTGCTGCCGCGGCGCTTTCGAGCTTGGCCTGATTCCTGCGCTGAGCGGGATTCAACGCGCCGGTCTGCTCAGCCACGCCGTGCCAGATTTCGCGGGCGGCAAGGTCGCTCATCTGAGGAATAGCCAGCGCGGCTGCGGTATCATCCAGTTTGCGCCAGGCGGCGATTTCTTTCGCGTTTTCGGACGACTGAAGCGCAGCTTCGCTCGATTCACCGTCGAAGCGGGCCGAGCGCATCATAGACTGCCTGTCGGCTTCGCTGGGCGAAACGGTCTGCGCGGAGATCTTTTTCCACAGCGCGTCGAAGCGCTGCGGCGAAACGGCCGGCGCCTCCGAAGCGGCGCTCTTCAGTTTTGCATTCAAAGGTTTCGAGTCTGACACCAGCTTTGCCGGCGAGCTCAAGCGTTCGCCAATCTGCGGAACGGGAATCGCTGCGGCTTCGCGATCCATGCGGCCAAAAAGTTCAAGCTCTCGGCGCAGGGCCGGTTCGGCGTTCAGGCGGGCTTCGAGTTCGCGTGCGCGAGCCGGGCTGAGTTCACCGTCAGCATATGCAGAAAGTTCGATGGCCAGTTCGTCGTTCACCATACATCACCTGATTTGAAGGGCTCGTTCCAGGTTAAGACTGCCCTTCTCCTTCCAAATGCGGCGACAGCAATTCCTGCAACTTCTTCCGCGCGTAGAACAGGCGCGACATCACCGTTCCAATATTGCAGTCCATCGTTTCGGCAATCTCTTTGTAGCTCATTCCTTCGGCGGCATGCAGCATGAAGACCGTGCGATGGCTCTCCGAAAGTTTGAGCAGCGCTGCCGAAAGCGCCGAACTGAATTCCGAAATCTCCGCCTTCTGTGCCGGGCTTTCCGATCCGCTGCGCGCAAAAACCACTGCCGCCGGTTCGTCGCTCGCTTCGTCTCCCTCGCCCACCCTGTGTTCGTCGAGCCCCACTTCAACGCGGCGCCGGATATGCCGCAGCCGGTCGATCGCCAGGTTCACCGCGATGCGCCGCAGCCAGGGATAAAACCGCGCTTCACCGCGCAAACTTTCGAGCTGCTGATAGGCGCGCACGAAAGCGTCCTGAACCACATCCAGCGCGCTGTCTTCATCCCGCAACAGCCGCCAGGCGACCGCGAATACACGCTGCTTGTATTTCAGAAAAAGTTTCTCGAAGGCCTCCCCATCGCCGGCCACCGCACGCTCGACCAGAGCGGTGTCTTCCGCGTCAAACGGAACATTGGCACCCGCCGGTGCACTTGTTCCCGTTGATGATGACGCTGCACGTTCTGGCTTATTCATGGTTTATGACCAAATTTGACTGAAATTTCGGCACCGCCTGTACAGTCTTGAATCAAAAGTTTTTCGTCTGGAAGCTGCACGTATATACACCTGATTTCCTGCGAAGTCTAACGGTTCGGCAAGGGTTTTGTTTCGTCCAGGCTCGCCGGCATGGGCTCGATCAGCAGATACAAACCACTGAAAATCGTGATCACCGTGCTGCCTTCGTGGCCAATGACGGCAATCCACAGTTTCATCACATCCAGCATCGTACAGAGCACCAGAATGGCGATGACGCTGAACGCAAAAACGAGGCCCCGGCTGATCGCTGCACGCGTGCGGTGGCTCAACCAGATCGCGGTCGCAATGCCGCGCAGATCGTTTTTCATCAGCACCACGTCGGCAGTGTCCAGCGCCACGTCTGTGCCTGCTCCGCCCATTGCTATGCCCAAATCCGCCGCGGCCAGAGCTGGAGCGTCGTTGACGCCGTCGCCGATCATCGCGACCGGCCCAAAATTTTTCGCCAGCCGCGCGAGCTCGGTCACTTTCTGTTCCGGCAAAAGCCCCGCGCGTACCTGGTCGGCGCCCACTTTCTGAGCGACCGTTTCGGCCACATTGCTGTGGTCGCCAGTCAGAAGCACCACATGCTTGATGCCCAGCCCGCGCGCCTGGCGCAGCACCGAGGCGGCCTCGGGGCGCACCGCGTCGGAGACCGCAATCACGCCCCACTCGCGGCCGCTGGTCAGAACCGGAAGAACCGTCTGCCCGCCGGAGCGCATTTCGGCGCATTTCTCGCGAAACCCCGCCGGCAGCGGATGGCCGTGGCTCTCGAACATTTCCAGTTTGCCTACGCCAATCCAGAGCTCGCCGATCTCCGCGTGCACGCCCGCGCCAGTGTGGCTCTCGAAATCAGATACATCGAGCAGCTCTAGCTTCTGCGCGCGGGCTTCGGCGACGACAGCCTGGGCCAGCGGATGTTCGCTGCGCTGCTCGACCGACGCGGCAAGTTGCAGAATACGCAACTGCTGCGGCGAGTACTTTGTCCCCTCCTGCGGCTGCGGCAGCGGATCGCCATTGGTGTATCCGCTAATTACTGAGGTGACGCCGGGTTTGCCCTCGGTGATCGTGCCGGTTTTGTCCATGGCCAGGACGCTGATATCCGCCAACTTCTCGAGGAACGCGCCGCCTTTAAAGAGCACCCCGCTGCGCGCGGCGCGCGTGATTCCCGCCAGCGTCGCTGCCGGCGTGGCGATCACGACCGCGCAGGGCGAGGCCGCGACAAGCAGGACCATCGCGTGATAAAGCGCCGAAGTGAGCACATGATCCGGAGCGACGTTGCGTCCAGGATAGAAATAATGGATCAATGCGATCGAGCTGGAAACGAGCAGCACGCCGATCACGTAGGGCTTCTGCCAGCGCTGCACAAATCGTTCGGTTTCGGCCTTGGCGTCCTGCGCCTCCCGGACTGTCTGCACGATTTTCGCCAGTGTCGTCTCACCGGCGCCATGCAACACGCGCACGACGATGGTGCCGCGCTGATTGAGCGTACCCGCAAAAACCGGATCGCCAGGCTGCTTGCTGACTGGCATTGATTCTCCGGTGATCGTGGATTGATCGACGCTGGTCGTGCCGTCGATCACCGTGCCATCGATGCCGAGACGTTCCCCCGGTAATACACGCACACTTTCGCCGATCTGAATGCTCTCGATTTGCACGCGCTGTTCGGCGCCGTTGCGCAGAACCAGCGCGGTGTCTGGCCGCAGTTCAACCAGCGCTTCGATGGAGCGCGCGGTGCGTTCCAGCGTATATTTTTCGAGAGCTCCGGAGAGCGAGAACAGAAAGAGCAGCGTGGCACCTTCGCCCCATTCGCCGATCGACCCGGCGCCGATGGCCGCTAGCACCATCAGCAGATTGACGTCCAGCCGGCGCTCGCGAACGGCTGAGATCACTTCGCCCACCGGCGCCCAGCCGCCCATCAGGTAAGAGAGCACATAAAGCCCGACCGAAAGGCCGGCCTCGCCCTGCCGGCCGGCGGCATACGCGCTGATTCCGGCCAGCGCGCAGCCGGCCGTCAGCAATGCCAGCGTGAGCGGCTCGGCGTTGCCGTGTGAGTGTCCTGCTTCGCTTTTATGAGAGTGCGCGTGTTCGCTGTGCTCGGCAGTGCCGGGTAGATTCTCCGCGGATACTGGAGATGCGGAAGATCCGTTCAAATCTCTTCTCCGGTCATTCCTCGTCCGTCACGCCATATTTCACGAGCAGCTTGACCATGTCGGTGCGGTCGCGCTTTTTGGCGATTTCAATGACCGTCCCGCCGCTTTTCGTCGTGAGCTTGGGGTCGGCTTTATTCTCGAGCAGCATCTGGACGATGTCGACTTTGCAGCGGAACACAGCAATATGCAGCGGGGTCTCGCCGCTCGAATCGTCGTCCGGAATCTCGGCCTTGGCATTCACATTGGCCTTGGCGTCGATCAGAAGTTGCATGATTTCCTTGAAGGAGAACCGCACGGCCAGGTGAAGCGGTGTCATGCCGGAAACGTTCGTGGCATTGACGTCGGCGCCTTTTTCGACAAGGTATTTGACGATCTCTTTGTGGCCGCAGCTGCAGGCCCAGTGCAGCGGCGTATCCTTGACGGCCGATCGGGCCTTCACCGTCTCGGGATCAGCCTCGACGAATTTCTTCACCGCAGTGAGATCTCCGCCTTTGGCGGCGGCAATGATGTCCGCGGGCGGCGGCGGCGCGTCGTCGTCTTCCTCTTTCTTGGGATCCTCTTTTTTAGCTGTTTCTTTCGCGGGATCTTTGGCTTCGTCTTTCGGTTTATCTCCGGCTTTTGGATCGGCAGCGGGAACCTTGGGCGCCTCAGCGGCTGGCTTTTTGACAGGCTCATCTTCGGCGCGCAGCGGGAATACGGCCGCCCACAGCGCAAAGATCCCTGTTGTGAGGCTTAAGCGAAGCGTCAGATTTCTCATGGACGATATTCCCTCTTAGAGACGCCATTATAACGCATACCGCATGCCGTTCTTGCAGTAAATTTGACGACTTTGGCGCTCAGCGCATTCGAAGAATTCCTTCCGCTCAGCGGTTCGGCTTGCTTTGGCCATCGGAATTGACTGACGCAGCCAGACGGACTGCAAAATAGAATGCGAACAGGCAGAGAAACACACAGAACAGCCTGGTCAGCGAGACGACCTGCTTCATCCAATTCTGGCTCGCGGGCACGTCCGCCGGAAGCATGGCGGAGAGAAAGAACGACAGAAATCCACACGCCAGCGCCATAAAAAGCGCCGCGGCAAACGCGGTCTTTAGCTTCCGAGTCTGCGGGTCGGCAGCGGCGGAGTCCTCTTCCAGGTTCTTCGCGCAACGCCAGCACTCGCTGAATTCCGGGCCGTTATCTTCCCCGCATTTTCTGCAGGTCCATGTACCGGGAGGTGCTTGCCGATCGCTCTGCGGCCTGGCCAGCGCTGAAAGAATTTCGCACGCGCGCGCGAAGTCCTCGTCGTTTGAAACCCAGACCGTCGGATACGTGCCGGAAGCCTTGGGCGAAACCGAGAGCACGCCGTCGCCCTGCACCATCGAAGGGATGCCGTTATCCTGCAGCACCTGCCGAATGAAATTTGCGCTGGGCACGTCGAGGGCGGTGTGGACCAATTTCATGTACGCCAGTTTACAAAATGCGGCGGCTAAGGTCAGTAGCCTTTTTTCGCCTCAGGCGTCTTCTGCGCGGGCGCGTCTTTCGGCTGGCCGACCTGCACGATCACGTCGAACCATTCGCCGTAGCGCTCTTTGTCCAGCGTGGTGTCGAAGCTGACCATGAAGACGCCGTCTTTCATGTCCTTGGCCGCTGAAATTTTCAGCGGGAATTTTTGCGTGCTTTCGGCGGGAACTTTGCCTTCGAGCACCGCCGGTTCGGCGGTCAATCCTTCCGGCGTGCGCACCATGATTTTGTGATTCTGCGGACGCTCGCGGAAATTCCGGACGTGCACGAAACACTCGCCGCTTGCCCCGGGCATGACGGTCACGCGGTACGGATTCGCGCGCACCCAGTACGGATCGAATGAATAGCGGTAATCGGGATCAGTGCTGAGGTCCTGAAACGCCTCGCGCAGTTCGAGAATGCATTTCTTGTTGCGTTCGATCAGTTCCTTTGGCTTATCCAGCACCCACGAATGCCCGCCAAGAATCAGATCAGGCTGCAGGCCATGCATGTAATTGGCGCCGTAGAGGTAGCCCTCCTCCAGAATGCAACTGTTGCGAGCGACAACCGCTTCGTGGCCAGTCTGCGTCGGATCTGTAGGGCTCGCAAAAATATTGTCGCCCGTGAACGCCACACGGCGCCCGTCGATCGTGCCGTGCATGCAGAGCGCGAACTCAGTCTGGCCGGGCATCCAGTCCACCGTAAACTGGAAGCCTTCCCAGGTAAACGTTTCGCCGTCTTTGAACAGCCTGTCGTACGCGAACGCGGCGGCTCCATTGCCGTACGAAGGTAGCTGCGCGGCATAATCGAAGCGTTCGGGGAACTGCACCAAATCTGAGACGCGTTCGAGCGTCCACAATTTCGCGTCGTACTTTTCGCGCAGATGGACGGCTTCGAGGCAATGATCGCCGTGCATGTGCGTGACCACTAGCGCATCGATCTGCTTTAAGCCGAGACGTTCCTGCATCAATCCGATCGCTTTGTCGAGAAACGGCCGCTCGAAAAGTCCGCAATCGACAATCAGCCCTTTGCCGCTGTCAGCAAGAATCAAAAAGAAATTCGGCCAGAAGTTCGGGCCTTTGAATTTGTAAATGTGCGGGGTCACCTGCCAGACGTGCGGCACGGGCGACGGCTTCGAGACGAAATCCTGGTCGGCGCCGGCGAAGCGGTTGATGTCGTAGCCGCGCACGTAAAGCGGCGCGAGCCGTTTCAGCTTCGACTGGAATTTCTGGAACTGCGGGCCGGGTTCTTTGATGATCGGCCCGTGCGAGGGCAGCAGATACTCGGGCTCAAAGCGTTCGAGCATCGCCGCCGAATTGTGCAGCGCGTAAATTCCGGCCGCGAAACCGTAATCCCATTCGCTGTCGAACCAATTGTGCAGCTTCGCGCCGTCGAGCATTGCATCGCCGCTAATGGCGATCCAGCGCTGGCCGCGCTTGAGCAGATACGACATGCCGCCGGGACTGTGGCCGCGCGTGTCGACGCACCAGAATTCGTGCCCGTTCCAGGTGAAATCGTCCATCGACTTGAAGGTGCGGTCGAGATGAATCGGCTGCAGCGGCGGGCGGACGTAGCTGGCGCCGTACACCGAATGCGCGTCACCCAGCGTCGGCTTCATCTTGCGGAAACTTGTGGGCTGCTCGAAAAACGCCTTTTCCGCGTCCGGCGCGGCAATCTTCGCGTTCCAATCTTTCAGCAGCGGCGCGCCCTGGCACTGTTCGCGGTGGTGGTGCGTGAAAAGAACCCACTCGACTTTCGAAACGCCGATATCTTTCAGCGCGCCGAGCACGCTTCCATCGCCCAGATCGAACAGAATCGCCGTGTCGCCTTTGCGAAATACATAAACGTTGCAGACATCCGACCACAAAAACAGATCCGGCTGAATTTCGCGGAAAGCCATAGTCGGTTTCCTCGTTAGAAGAGTGTGCCAGAGCATACTCCGTAAGGTTGGACGGAGGCAAGCGATTCCCACCCGCGAAAGTTTGTTCGCGCCTCAGACTTGAGATTGCGAAAACGAAGAGTATGAATGGACTTCACCAGCGGGGGAATCGGCGTGCGCATCTGGGTCTCCGGATTTTTTGTTCTGCTTCCCGCCGTTTTCGCCGTGGCGGAAGATAAATTCCCCGAGGGCCCGGCTACGGACGCGCCGGACGCGATCATCGACTGGTATTTGATGCGCGACGCCGAATTCTACGATCTGAAAAAAGCCGGCTCGTCGTTGCAGAAAAAATTCAAAGCAGAAGTTCAGCGCGATCTGGGCAAGCTGAAAGACGCGCTCGAAATTCAGAGCTACCTCAAGCGGCAGACGGTGATATTAAACTGGATCACGCAGTATCTTCTGTACCAGCGCTACACTCAGCGCGGAAAATATTCTCCCGAAGAAGAAGCGCAGGTTCGCAAGATGCAGACGGCGCTGGGAGAAATTCCCAACAAGACGCAGATGCTGCAGGCCGGCTACGAAGTCAGTGACGACACCGAATCGTGGGTCGCGATGAAAATTAAAGTGGTGAGCTGGCATCTGCATAAAAAATACGCCGCCGAAGCCAAAGCTCCAACTAAGCAGGACGAAGCCGACGTGAAGCAGGAATTCTTGAAAGAGAAAGACACGGCGAAGAAATAGCGCCGGGCTTGAATGGCCACGCCAAGGCGCCAAGAACACTGAAATTCTCCCGGACTGCCGATTATGGCGCTACTCCTCACACGCATGGACTGCGGGCGCTTCGGGGGGCTGGTCTGGATTAGCAGCTTGGCGGTCTGGTGTGTGGCGGCGTGCGTTGCGGCGCACGCTTATCATCCGGGATTAGAACTGGATATTGCTCGTCAGTTTTACATTGCAGCCGGCGTGGCGCTCGTTTACGGGCCGCTTGCGGGACTTGTTCGCTACCAGTTGAAAAAGGGAACGGAGGCAGAGCGCGCAGGCGGCGGCGGATGTGTGCAGATTCTGTTTGTGATGCCCATGATGTTTTTTTATCTCCTCACGTCCGTTGTGCCCGGATTGCTGATGATTCTGATTTCCTCCGTCTTCAAAAAGGATATTTGGAAAGATGGCTCAAGCGGATGGATCGCTCCGACAGTCGCAGCAAGCTGGGGGCTAATGATGTTTTCCGCGGCGCGATCCGACGTCATTGATCTGGAATGGCGCATTGCCCTTGTCGGAGCCATCTGCAGCGCTGATTTTTTTGTCACCTGGCAGATTTTCACCTGGGACAAGCAAGGCCGTCTCGCCGAGCCCGAGCGCGCAGAGCTGCCGCATCACTTTTTCCTGAGCCAGCTGCTCGGGGCAACGCTGATCCTGGGGGCATACATGACCGGCCTGGTGCTCCTCTTTCGCGATTAATTAGAGTCCCAAACTAAGCCTCGGGCGATGAATATTCTTTCCATTTTCAGCGAATTGAAGCAGGCTCTGCGGCGTCTAAACTTTAGGAGGAAGTTCGTGCTCGCCACATCGTGCAGTTGACGAATCGAGTTTACTTGCTCCGCGTCGGGAATTTGTTATGGTGGGCGGCTGAGTTTTCGAATCCAGAGACCATCATAACGGAGGAAGATCTTGAGCGCATTGCATGAACGGACCTTGGTCATCATTAAGCCAGACGGTGTGGCCCGTGGCCTGGTCGGAGACATTCTAACTCGCTTTGAAAAGAAGGGCTTGAGCGTTGCCGGTCTGAAATTGATGAACGTGGACAAAGCCACCGCTGAAAAACATTACACGGAACACTCCGCCAAGCCGTTCTTCCCCAGCCTGCTGAGCTTCATTTCAAGCGGCCCGGTCGTCGTCATGTGCCTGGAAGGAAACGGAGCCATCGGCGTGGTGCGCGGACTGGTCGGACCGACCTCGGGCCTGAAGGCACCGGGCGGAACGATCCGCGGAGATCTGGCGCTCTCGGGCCAGAACAACCTGATCCACGCGTCGGACTCGCCGGAATCGGCCGCGCGCGAACTGGAACTGTGGTTCAAAGGTTCCGAACTGGTTGCGCAGGGCAAGGGTTCGGGCAGCGCCGCTCGCGAATGGGTCTACAGTTCGGAAGAACGCAGTAAGTAAGCGACGCAAGATTGAGTCTTAGTTTGAAGTTCATTTGAAGGAGGTGCCCTATGCTCTCACGGCGAATTCTGCAGATTGCTCTGGCCGCCAGTTCGTTGGGCGCCGTTTGCCGCGCAGATACCGTCTTCCTGACCGACGGCTCGGAGATCAATGGCACCATTGTTGAAGAGAACAATAACACGGTTGCGGTAAAGAGGGCGAACGGATCGATCCAGTCCTTCCGACGCGGCGACGTGGATACGATCGTCTACGACAAGAAAAAGAAGGACGAAGAAAAAGAAGCACCCGTCGCAGCGAAGCCTTCCGCCGAGACATCCAAAGCCGAAGTGAAACCTGCACTCAAGCCGGTCCCGGCCGACACCGCCAAGCCCGAAGTAAAGCCCGAAATCAAGAACGAACCCGCTACGGCTGAAGCGTCCAAGACCGAGCCGGCCAAGACTGACGAAAAGAAAACGGCAGACGCGCCTGGGGATACCAAGAAAGAAGAAGGCAAGAAGGGCGAGACGGCCGAGAAAACAGAAAAGCCGGACAAAGACAAGAAGGAAGAGTGGACGGCTCCGCCCGGTTTGCAGGGCTTCCCCAAAGACGCTAAGCGCATGCCGAAGGACAAAGAAGAGAAGTTCATGGCGGCGCTGGAACGCCTGGCGACAGTCGATCCCAACGCGCGCGCCGCGGCCAAGAATGAAATCGCCGGCCTGGGACCGGAAGCGCTGCCCTATGTCGTGGCCGGCACTCAGCACACAAACGTTGAAGCCCGTTCGGCCTGTATGACATTGGTCGGACAGTTCAACGGACGCACCGCCGTCAAGCAGGTGATCGAAGTGTTCTACTCGGCCATGCCCGACAACGATGCCGCCCCGACCTGGCAGGTGCCGTTCATCCGTGCCATCAAGGAAACGCTGCCGGCGATCTCCGGTCAGACATTCATCATGGTTCAGCCAGACAAGGCACTAGTGGCGGACGGCTTAAAGAAATACATTACCTGGTACGAGGACAATTTTGACCGCCTGCCTCCGCAGCTCGGCGAGCCCAAGCTCGATCCAACCGATCCGGACTACACAAAGAAGCTGAAGGAAGCGCGCAAGCTGAAGCTCGAGAAGAAAGACTGGCCGCGCCCTCCGATGCCCGCGGATCTGGTCTCGGGAAAATCACCGCCGGCGAGCCAGTCGGAACGCCCTGCGGACAAGGCGTTCAAAGACACTGTGAAAACCGTGAAGCGCGAAGACGTCGGCAAGCGCTGATCAGAGCAGCCCGGCCACCAGCGCGGCCGCGACAAGCAACGCTTCGAGCACGCCCAATCCCATGCTCATGCCATGCAGCGAGCGGAATTGCTGCCGCAGCGGGCTGTCCTTTGTCTTCTCGCTGAACGAGCCGATCTTTGCGCGCAGAGCTTCCAGGCTGGGTTCAAGCCAGAACACGGCGATGAGAAGCGTCGCAAAGGCCAGCATAAGCAATGCGTTGGGAACAAATTTTCGCCAGCCTTTTGGCGCTTCGGGCGAGTGGCTGAAAAAGACGGCAGCCTCAGCCAAAAACGCCAGCAGCGCAATGCCGATCTTGATCGGGGCGGCTTTTCGGAGAACCAAGCTGACGACTTCACCGGCAGTGGTCCGGTCGGTCTGGACATCGTTCACAAAATACGTGAACACCGCGGAGGCCGTGATGAAGAACATCACGATGCCGCCGAGCCACACGCCAAGACTCAGGGCGCGAACAGCACGAGCAGTACGAAGAAACATGCGTATTACTGTAGCGTGATTTGACAATTGCGCCACCCTGCACGCGTATCGTCAATTGCCGATGCAGGAAAGATCGGTTTAAATGCGGTTCTCTGGAGAGTCTGCATGATCGTGGTCACCGGCGCAGCCGGATTCATCGGGTCGAATATTGTCGCGGCGCTGAACGCTCGCGGTGAGGACGATATTCTGGCCGTGGACAACGCCGAGGTCCACGCGCGCACCGGAAATCTGCACGACCTTCGCGTGGCCATGTTCCTGCCGAAAGACGATCTCGGCCATTTTCTGCGCTCCAACGTGCGCGATGTTTCCGCGGTCATTCATATGGGTGCCTGCAGCGACACAACCGCGACCGACCGCGATTTCATGATGCGGAACAATTACGAATACACGCGCGAGATCTGGGAATACTGCGCGCTGCACGGCAAGCGTTTCGTTTACGCTTCGAGCGCCGCGACGTACGGCGACGGTTCGCTGGGTTATGACGACGCGGCCGATCCGCGCGTGCTGAAGCCGCTCAATCTGTATGGCGAATCGAAGCAGCGCTTCGATCTGTTCGCGCTGGAACAGAAGCAGTGTCCCGCGGGCTGGGCCGGTCTGAAGTTTTTCAACGTGTTTGGCCCGCGCGAGAAGCACAAGGGACGCATGGCGTCGGTGGCTCTGCACGCCTTCGAACAGATTCAAAGCAGCGGCAAGGTGCGGCTCTTCGAGTCCGACCGGCCCGGCATTGCGCATGGCGGACAAAAGCGCGATTTCATTTACGTCAAAGACTGTGTCGCCGCCGTGCTGCATTTTCTCGACGCACCCGCAGCGAAGATAAACGGACTGTTCAATGTCGGCACAGGCGAGGCGCGCACATTCGCGGACCTGGCCACCGCGGTTTTCCGCGCAATGGACCACGAACCACAGATCGAGTACATTCCCATGCCGGACGATCTGAAAGGAAAGTACCAGTACTTCACGCAGGCCACTACGGTGAAACTGCGCGCGAGCGGATTTACGCAGCCGTTTCACACACTGGAAAAAGGCGTGGCCGATTACGTGCAGAAATTTCTGATGGAACGTAAGGCATGAGTTCATTCACGGAGCCGTCAAAAGAAGCGGTGCGCGAACTGTTGCGCGCGATGGCCGGGCGCAGCGTGGTCGTTGCCGGCGACGGCATGCTCGACAGTTATCTCTACGGAAACTCGGCGCGCATTTCGCCGGAAGCTCCGGTTCCCGTGGTTCAGATCGAGCGCGAAGAATTTCTTCTCGGCGGCGCCGCAAACGTAGCCAAGTGCCTCGTGGCGCTGGGGGCAAAAGTCAGCCTGTGCTGCGTGGTCGGAAACGATGCGGCGGGCGAACAATTCATCGCCGAAGCAAAAAGTCTGAACATTGACACGCGGCTGATTTTTCGCGATGGCAGTCGCCCAACGCCAGTCAAAACGCGCGTGGTCGCGGGGCGGCAGCATCTGGTGCGCGTCGATCGCGAAGGAAAGTCGCCGTATTCGCCGGCGCTGCTGAAAAAGATTGCCTCCGCGCTCAAGCAGGCCGCGAGCGACTCCGATGCGGTGCTCCTGAGCGATTACGACAAGGGCGTGCTGTGCGACGAAGTCTGCAGCGCCGCAATTTCTGCAGCCGATGGCCGCCCGGTGCTCGTCGATCCCAAAGGGCCGCGCTGGCACCGTTATTCCGGCGCAACGGTTTTGAAACCGAACTGGCGCGAAGCCACCGGATTTCTGGCCACGAAAGATTCGATGGTGCTCTCGCTCACGCCGCATTCCAACGACGCGCACGCCGAACAGATCGCGCAGCAATTGCGCAGCGGCCTCGGCACTAAGCATGTGCTGCTGACGCGCGCCGAACACGGCATGACGATCGCCAGCCCCGATGGGGCCGGTGTCAGTTTCCGAACTCGCGCCACGAAAGTTGAAGATGAAGCCGGCGCGGGGGATGTCGTCGCTGCGGCGACCTGCCTGGCACTCGCTGCCGGCGCGGACATGGCGACGGCCGCATGGCTGGGCAACGTCGCTGCTGGTGCGAAGGTCGCGAAGTTCGGCACGCACACCGTCAGCGACCACGAAATTCTCGAGGCGCTCGGCGAAAACTTTTCGTCGTCCGAGCGCAAGCTTTTCACTGCCGCGCAGGCCGCAGACCTTGCCGCCAACCTTCGCAAGAGCGGCAAAAAAGTGGTCTTCACCAACGGCTGCTTCGACATTCTCCACCTGGGCCACGTCACGTACCTGGAAAACGCGCGCCGTCTCGGCGATGCGCTGGTCGTTGGCATCAACACGGATGCGTCGGTGCGCCGTTTGAAAGGCCCCGAGCGCCCCGTGCAAAGCGAAGGCGACCGCGCGCGCATCATCGCTTCGCAGGCTTGCGTCGATGGCGTGGTTCTCTTCGGCGAGGACACGCCTTACGAGTTGATCAAAGCCATCAAACCGGATGTGCTCTGCAAGGGCGCCGATTACAAAACGAAAAAGGATGTCGTCGGCTGGGACATCGTTGAAGCGCACGGCGGCCGCGTGGTGCTGATTGAACTGGTCGAAGGACGCAGCACGAGCAAGGTTATTGAAAAGAATAGAAGTTCGGCTCCAGATGCAAAATCGTCTGCAAGTTCGAATGGAACCGGCACTCGAAAGAAAAAGCCTGAGAAAAGAATGAAGCGCACGAACTCGAAGCCTAGGAAGAAAAGTTAGTAGCTATTCGTCGTCATTGTGATTGTCCGTGCTAAAGATATTGTCGGCGTAGTCAGCCTTCACTTCCGGATTGGCCGGCTTGGGACCTGGAACAAAGCCTTTGACCGGATCAATAGTTCCGCCCAGTTTGTGATCTGGTCCCGGATCCACGAGCAGAAATCCACGCGGCTTTCCGTTCGCATCCAGAAGGATTTTGTATTCGTAAACGCCACCCAGCGGCGAAGTGAGCTCGGGCAGGCCGTTGCCATTCACATCGTTGGAGTACACGGCCGTCATGATTGCCGGATGTAAGCCGCCTCTTCCATCGGGGCGCCACGTCGTACACAGATGCTTGTATAGGAATTCGGACGAGCTCATCTTGCCGGAGGGATCGGTGTCGGGAGGATAAGAACCCACTTCACTGTGGTAGCGCTCGATATGGTATCGGAACGACGACATCCACTGTCGCGCACTGATAACTTCGTACGACGGGCGTGGTTTTCCGCGCGGAATCGCCAGGAGCAATCCGCAATCAAGAATTCCGATCATGCCAACCACGATCAGAAGTTCTTTCAGTGTGAATCCACGGGCGGATCGAAACATGGGCTACTTGGTTTCCTGCGGGCGCAGTTGAACTCCAAACTCGGTTGCGATTCTGGTCACAAACTCGCGGTGCTTCTCGGGACAGTTGCGCCGCCAGGCCTCAAGGTAATCCTGAAACGTGTGCAGCTTCGTAAACTTCTCGCCGTTCAGCCAGGTGACCGCTTCCCATTTTTCGGGAGATGCTTCGAACAGCGGCAGCAGCGTCGCCGCCACGGTCGTGTTTCGATCGCGATCTACTGCGTTTGAAGCCAGCACCGGCGCATTGTCTTCATACCATTTCGCCAGCGTTGTGCCCGCCGGCAGCGCCGCTTTCCTGATGCGTTCCTGTGCATACTCCTTCAAGTGCGGAGCGTAAGCCTTCCAGTTCGGGTACGGCGGCTTTACGGCCCAGACTTCGGTCATCTGCCGCAGCGCAAAAAGCGAGGCCAGCTCGCATATGGATTCTTCAAACCATTTATTGCGATGCTCATCCGAATTGTAGCTACAGAGAATATGGCCCATCTCATGCGCGAACTGAAAGCTGTACTGCGCCCAGAGCGTCCCGCCGGTGGCGAGCTTCACGCGAATTTCGCCTTTAGGGCCGCGCTGGAAGAGAGTGATCGGCCCGCCTTGCGGCTCGACTTCGATGGGTTCCACTTTCCGCCCCGGAAAATATCTCCAGAGAACGGACGCGGCGGAATTCAGGACAACCTCGACATCAGCGCGGCTGGCCTTCCATTCCCTTTCTCTCTGAACGCGAATTGTCAGCGGCAAAAGTTCCGCGGCGTCAGGCGTTTTTTCGCCCCCGCACGCTGCCGCGACCAGGACCAACAAACCGATGGCGGTGAATGGCCTCATAGGCAACCTCATCCATAAACCTGCCGGTATATTAGCATCAAAGCTGCCCAAAGGCAGCTTCGAAGCCGAATTCATCAGTAACAAGCTTGCGGATTTTACTGGAATTTAAAGCCGGTCTTGGCGTTGGCTTTGACCCAAGTGCCGTAGACTTCTTCCAGCTTCTGTGACGAAAAACCAAATGTCTGCTGCATGGCGTCCTCTTCCGTCTTGCCAGCCTTGATCAAGCGGATGAACTGCGGCAGCTTCTGATTGTCGAAGTTGCGATAGAGGAACTCGAGTTTCGTCCAAGCCCAGGCGTAGCCTTCAATGTCCGTGCCGCCCATCGGGCGCATCTTCATTTTCTCCCAGGTCGGCACGCCGCCGCGGGCAATCGATTGATTGACAAAGGCGATGCGGTCTTTGCGCTCCGGATTGTTCTCGCGACCTTCCTCGTTGTTCTCGCGGTCGTACCAGAATTCGATGAACTGCGCCATGCCCTCATGCAGCCAGCGCGTCAGCGAAACGTCCTCGCCTGTCAGCTGAAGGAAAGCGTGTGTGCATTCGTGATGCAGCGTGTTGCGCGCCATGCGGTCAGCGCGTTTTTCGCTGTTGAAGCGTTCGGTCATGAAGGGAATGCAAATGTGAACGTCGCGGCCCTGCGCGGCAAAGTATCCGCCGGAATACGCGGCGCCAGGAGACTGGTCGATCTCCGCGGCGAAGTGCTGGAACTGGCCGAACTTCTCGAAGTAATAAATCGGCATCTTGTTGTTCCAAAGCTTATCGCCTTCCTTGTGCTTCAGAACGACGCAAAGCCGGTCGTAAAGTTGCTCATTCCACTGCGCAATGATTTTGTGCTTGGGCTCGGGAACATTGGAGAAGCAGTAGTAATGCTTCGTTTCGATCATGCGCCAGGTTCCGCCGATTTTCTTAATTTCCTCAAGGCGCTTATCCAGGAACTCCTTCATTTCGGCGGCCGTGCGGGCCGGGACGTCCCGTTTTCCGAATTTTTTGGCGAAATCTTCTTCGTCACCGCCTTCGCTGGGCGATTCAACCATCGTCCCATCAGGGCCAACTTTGATGATCCTGATCTTGCCTTCACCTTCTTTCTTGGCCTCTTTCTTCTTTTCCTCTTTCTTGGCGGTCTCAACTTCTTTCATGGCCGCGAGCGCCGTCATCATCGTGTCGGCCTTCGCCTTCATGTTTGGATCGAGACGAACAGCGCCGAACAATTCTGTTTCAGCTTCTTCGAACTGAGCCTTCTTGAAGAACCATTCGCCCAGCGCGAAGCGGCCGGCGGCGTCGGCAGGCGGCGTAACCTGGTGATAGGCTAGCGCGACTTCTTTGGGATCCAGTTTGTCCAGCGCAACAGTCTGTTCGAGACCCGACTGCGGCTTAAGCGTCAATCCGTCTTTTGTGATCTTAATGACATCGAACGGGCCACTCGCTCCGCTCGGAAGTTTGACACTCACTTTTTCCGCAGTGAATGCGCTGACAGTCATCAGCATCGCGGCAAGAACAGCAATTCTTACAGTCTCTGCTTTTCGCATAGATAAAATAGCTCCCCTCAGTTGAATCAGACTCACCTGTATCATGTTAGACGCACAAGCCCCCATTTTGTTACGGATAATTTCAGTTTTTACAATTTTGTTACAAGTTCTGCGCACAAGTGCATCAGCGTGATATCTGATGCTCAATCCATACTTGAACTTATACGAAAAAGATCAAAGCAGAGTCATCAGCAAAGGTGTAGCTTTGAACATGTGCAAAAAACCTCTTTTTTCAGCCATCTTACTATCATTTTTGACGTGCTCGGCGTCTGAAGACCTCTTTGTTTCGCCCGACGGCAACGATGCCTGGAGCGGCAAACTCAACGCTCCCAACGCCGCCAAATCTGATGGTCCGTTCGCCACAGTCTCGCGCGCGCAAAAGGCTGTACGTGAACTAAAAGTTGCACAGCCCGAGCGCAAGACGCCGATCAGCGTCCAGCTTCGCGGCGGCATGTACGCGCTGAAGGATCCGATCGTGTTCACGTCCGAGGACTCCGGCTCGGCCGCCGGGCCCATAATTTATTCCGCAGCGCCCGGTGAAATGCCGGTCCTGAGTGGCGGCGTGAAGCTCAGCGGATTCAAAGCCGACGAGAAAGGGCGCTGGGTTCTGCAGATTCCTGAAGTGCAGAAAGGCGAGTGGACCTTCAATCAGCTCTGGGTGAACGGCGAACGCCGTTACCGGCCGCGGCTGCCGAAGAATTCGTATTACACGATTGAAGGCGAAGTGCCGGCCACGCCAGCCGCCGGAGGTAAAGGCTATGACCGCTTCAAATTCAGAAAGGGCGAGATCAAGTCCGACTGGAAAAATCGTGACGATGTCGAAGTCCTTACCTTTCACCAATGGGAAATGTCGCGCTTTCTGATCGCCAATGTTGACGATGAAAAGCAGATCGTTCAATTCACCGGGCGCACGATCAGCGCCGAGCATTGGTCGGCACTGAAAACCGGCTGGCGCTACATCGTTGAGAATGTCGCCGAGGCGCTCGACCAGCCCGGCGAGTGGTACCTCGACCGTAAAAGCGGCATGCTCACCTATATTCCCAAACCCGGCGAAGACATTGCGACCGCCGAAATCATCGCGCCGCGTATCGAGCAGCTTCTACTCATCAAAGGAGACGCACCCAAGGGGAAGTTCGTCGATCACATTCGTTTCGAGAATCTCACCTTTGCGCACAGCGCCTGGAAACTCCCACCGCAGGGCTACAGTTTCTATCAGGCGGAGATGATCATTCCCGGCTCCATCGTTTCCAACGGCATGCGCGATTGCTCATTCATTGGCTGCGCCATCGCTCACACCGGCGGCTACGGGCTCGACATCATCAGCGGGTGCAAGCGCAACCGAATTGAAAGCTGCGCGCTGTACGACCTGAACGCGGGCGGCATCAAAATCGGCGAAGGCGGCATTCGCGACAAAGAAGACGAGCTCACCAGCCACAACACAATCAGCAATTGCATCGTCGCATACTGCGGCCGCATGCATCCAGCGGGAATCGGTGTGTGGATCGGGCAGTCTCCGTTCAACACCGTCGAACACTGCGAGATTTACGATCTGTATTACTCGAGTTTTTCGGTGGGCTGGACGTGGGGTTACGGCAAAAGCGCCGCGCACCACAATACAATCGCATTCAATCACATGCATAAGATCGGACAGAACGTACTCAGCGATATGGGCGGCGTTTACACGCTGGGGATTCAGCCCGGCACAGTCATTCACCACAACCGCATTCACGATGTCAGCTCGTTCACCTACGGCGGCTGGGGCTTGTACACCGACGAAGGCAGCAGCGGCGTTCTGATGGAGAACAACATCGTCTACCGCACCAAATCGAGCGGCTTTCATCAGCACTACGGCCGCGATAACCGCGTGCAGAACAATATTTTTGCCTATGGCGAGGAAGCGCAGTGGATGCGCACGCGCGACGAGCAGCATCTGTCGTTCACGATCGAACGCAACATTGTCCTCTACAACGACACACCGCTGCTGGGCAGCAACTGGAACGGCGACTCGAAAAAGTTTGCGATCAATAAGAACCTGTACTGGAATGAAGGCGGCCCCGTCAATTTCGCGGGAAAGCCAATGGATGAGTGGCGCAAAAAAGGCGTCGACGCCGATTCGCTGATCGCCGATCCGCTCTTCACCGATCCAGGAAAAGGCGACTTCACGCTGAAGCCCGGCTCGCCCGCCGAAAAAATCGGCTTCCAGCCCATCGACGCGAGCACCATCGGGATCCAGAAAGACAAAGTTGTCGGCGCATTGAAGGGCTACTTACCGATTTATGAAGAAGGATTGGCCAAGAATGCGATCGCGCCCGCATTTCCCGTTCCCGGTCCCCCGCCCCCGCCGATGGCCGTAAATGAAGACTTCGAGAGCACCGCCGTCGGCGAGAAAGCTCAGCGTGCGGCGACTGATGAAGACAAGAATGTGAAAGTTGCCGTCATCCGCGTCACCGACGAAGCCGCCGCCTCAGGAAAGCACAGCCTGAAATTCACGGACGCCGCCGGGCAGAAGTATTCGTTCATGCCGTATTACTTCTACGAACCGCATTTCACGCAAGGCGTGCTGATGGGCAGTTTCAATCTGCGCATGGAACCGGGCGCGGTCTTTTTTCACGAATGGCGCACGCCCGGCGAACCCTACCACGCTGGACCGTCGCTGCGCGTTGAAGCAGATGGCTCGTTAAACGCCGGCGGAAAGACCCTGTTGAAACTTCCGCACGGGAAATGGGTGAAATTCGAGATCACCGCGAGCGTCGGAAAATCCGCGAAGGCGGAGTGGGATCTCGCAGTCACGCTGCCCGACGTCAAAGAACCCCAGCGCTTCGGCCCGCTTAAAGGCAGCAAGCTCAAGTCGCTGGGCTGGTACGGATTCGTCAGCGACACCAATGGACCGAGCGTTTTTTATCTGGACGATGTCCGGCTTCAGCCGAAAGATATGGAGTAATCTCAGTGGAGTATTTTATCGATGGACATGCTGCACGGCGTGGGAACGGCCGTATTATTCGGATTGGGCTGGTTGATTGGAATATCCATCGGGGCAAACTTTTTGCAGCGAATTCTTCAGCCGCTTGAACCACCCCTGTCGCCTACAAAAAAACTGCGCGGAGAATGGATTCTCGGCGGCTTTTTTCTCATTGTCCATTTGCACTGGGCCGGAGTGCTCATTCTCGCGCTGGCGTATATCTATTCTTCACAGCGCAGAGAAATGCCTGCGCCAGAACCCAGGAAGCCCTTTATTCCAAAATTCGCGCTCTCTGATTTGCTGGCGATGGTTTTCTCAATCGGCTTCGCGCCGGTTGTGTTTGCGATGCTTTACTTCGTGAATCTGCGCAACTCGTCGTATCAGGTTGTCGTCGTCGCCGCGATTCTTTTTCCCATCGCATTTCTGTATGTGGCGCAATGCCTGAATGCGCATAATGTCCCAGCGGGAGCCGTCCGCGCCGCCTTTGTTTTCATTTTTCCCTACCTGGTTTACTCCTGCCTATTTTTCTTCGCGCGCGGAACTATTCTGTTGGTCTTTGTTGCGCTGGGCGCAAAGAGCGATCTCGACAATATCGGCCCGAATTACGCCGCCGAGTTGATGATTCGAATGGCCATTGCCGCCGCGTTCACTCTTCTCGGCTTTGTAATAACGCGAGCCGCAGCGGCGCAGAGTCTCGGGCCGAGCGCGCAACCGCCTGTGGAATCAGTTCAGAATCCGTTATAATCCTGTTACAGTGATTCTTGATCTCCTTTATCTGATGGCAGCCGTGCTGCTGCTGCCTTATTTCGCGTATCGCCGCTTCATCAAGCGCAAACAGAGCGCGCCGCTGCGCGACAAGCTGGGGCACGTCACCGAGCGCGATGGCGGGAAAAAGCGCATCTGGATTCACGCCGTTTCCGTCGGCGAAGCGGCGGCCGTGGAGACACTGCTGAAAGCGCTGCAGCAGAAAATGCCGGGTGTTGATGTCGTCGTTTCAACCACAACCGTGACCGGACAGAGCGTTGCCGCGAAGCGTTACGGTGGCGAAAAAGTGTTTTATTACCCTCTTGATCTGAGCAGCGCGGTCAGGCGCGCTCTCGATCGCGTGAAGCCGGCCGTGCTCGTATTGATGGAACTTGAAGTCTGGCCGAACATGACGGCCGAGTGCGCGCGGCGCGGCATTCCTGTCGTGGTCGTGAACGGCCGCGTGACCGAGCGCGCGGGCGGGCGCTACAAACGCTTCTGGTTTCTCGTCGGACCTTCATTTCAGCGCGTAAAACGGTGGCTGGTGCAAACGGAGGAATATTCCACGAGACTAAAAAATTTCGGCGTGAAACCTGAATCGATCGAAATTTCCGGCAATATGAAATACGACGCCGTCGATACCGCCTATACCGCCTCCGATCCCGCCTCGCGCGAACGCATCCGCCGCGAACTGGGCATCGCGCAGGACGCGCCGGTGCTCGTCGGCGGCAGCACGCATCCGAGCGAAGAAGCAACGCTGCTCGGCGCGTTCAAACAACTTCGCGAGAAGATTCCGGCGTTGCGCCTGATTCTCGTCCCGCGCCATCCGGAGCGCAGCGGCGACGTGGAGAACGAAATCAAAACCGCCGGTTTTGCGCCGCTGCGTTACAGTGCGCTGAAAACTCAGGGCTCAGCAACCACCACGGAAAACTCGGTCGTGCTGGTCGACACCGTCGGCGTGCTGAAAGATATGTACAAGGCTTCGGACGTGGCATTCGTTGGCGGATCGCTGATCCCGCACGGCGGACAAAATCCGATGGAACCCAGCGGCCTTGGCGTCGCGGTCGTTCACGGCCCGCACATGCACAATTTCAATGACGCGATGGAGATTTTGAAGGCCTGCAACGGCTCGGTCGAAGTCTCGCGCGAATCACTTGCGGCGGAGATCGAAAGACTTCTGCTCGATCCGGCCAAAGCACGCGAGATGGCTGCGCGCGCGCGCGAAGGATTCGTTGCGAAGCAGGGCGCTACGCAACGCGCGGTGGAGTACATTTCTTCATTACTGTTATCCGATTCGAAAGGAAGATTATGAAATTCATTGCGATTCTCATCTTCATGTATATTGTTCTGGGCTTCTGTGCTGGAGATGCGGCGAAGACGCTCTGGCATGGCGGCAGCCTGAGTTCCCGACCTATGAAATATCCCCCGAGTTTGTTGGAAAGGGCTCTTCCGTTTGTGCTCCTCGGAGTGCTGCTCGGCCTGCCGGTGCTGGGGTATAAACGCGCCAAAACACAGGGAGAATTTCTGCGTTTCTCGCCGACAGTCTGGATGTATTTGCCACCTATTCTGGTAGCGGGCGGCTTCATCGCAGGGTTATGGTACACATGAACTGATACCCGCGGGTCGATTTCCCATTTACCTTTTTTGTTTTTCGATTTTACTGGTCCATCATGCCTTTGATCCGCGTTTCCCATCTCGTTAAAGAATACAAAACTTACGACCGCCGCCAGGGCATCAGCGGCGCGTTTCTGGATCTTCTCTTTCGCGAATACAAAACGCTGCGCGCGGTCGATGACATTTCGTTTGAAATCGAGAAAGGCGAAATCGCCGGCTACATCGGCGCGAATGGCGCGGGCAAATCGACCACGATCAAAATTCTGTGCGGCATTCTTTTCCCCACTTCGGGCGATGTGATCGTCGATGGCCGCGTGCCGTTCGTCGACCGCGAAGCACACGTCCGCAATATCGGCGCGGTCTTCGGCCAGCGCTCGCAGCTCTGGTGGGATCTCGCCGCAGGTGAATCGCTGCATCTGCTCGCCCGGATTTACGGATTGAGCGACGCCGAATACGCGCAGCGCATGGACGAATTCGAAAAAGTCCTGGAGCTCAAAGAATTCCTGAAGACGCCCGCGCGCAAGCTTTCGCTCGGACAGAAAATGCGCTGCGAACTCGCCGCGTCGTTGATCCACAACCCGAATATTGTGTTCCTGGATGAGCCCACCATCGGGCTTGACGTTTCGGTGAAGCAATCGATTCGCGATTTTGTGCGCCGCATCAACAAAGAGCGCGGCGTCACCGTCATTCTCACTACGCACGATTTGCGCGATATCGAAGAGCTCTGCTCGCGCATCCTGATGATCGACAAAGGCAAACTGATCTTCGACGGTTCGCTTGAGGGCCTGCGCGCTAAATCGCCGGATTCGGCGCAGCTTACTTTTTCGCTCTCGCATGCCCTGGAGAAAAACTGGAATCCCGATGGTCTGCCGCAGCAGGGCATCGTCTGGAAACCAAACGGCGCGTCGCTCACCGCGATTCTCGGCCAGAGCTCGCCGCCGCGCGCGGATGTCATTCGCACGGTGCTGGATCGCTACGGCCAGAACGTGCAGGACATCTCCATCGCCGAACCGCAGATTGAGCACATCGTTCAGCAGATTTACAAGGCGGGCAGCGCATGAGAGCGCATCAGGTCAACTCGCCCGCGCACAAAATTGCGCTCACCATCGAATTCGCGCGCTCGAGCTTTCTGATCATGCTCGCGCATCGCGTGCGCTACGTCGTGGGCGTGCTGAATTACATCGTCTACGTCGCGGTCAATTATTACCTCTGGCAGGCGCTGTACGCAGCCAATCCGGCTGGGCAGAAAGCGGGCTGGTCGCTCGCCCAGATGCAGACGTACGTCAGCGTGAACTGGATCGTGCGCAGCGCGTATTTTTCAAATTCGGACAACATTCTCGCCGCGCGCATTAACAAGGGCGAGATCACGTCCGATCTGCTCCGCCCTACGTCTCTGCTGCTGCAGTTTTACGGCTCGGCTCTTGGAGAAGTTGTTTTCCGCGCCGTGTTCATGGCGCTGCCCGTGCTCGCTCTCTCGCTCGCCATATTCGACATTCAGCTTCCGGCGAGTCCACTTCACGGCGCGCTGTTCGTCTACAGCGTCTTCCTCGCGTTTCATATTTTCTTCGCCGTGAATTTTCTGACCGGGCTCTGCGCCGTTTTCACCGAAAAGCTGCAGGGCTTCCTCTGGGCAAAATTCATGTTGCTGCAGTTTCTCTCGGGCCTGCTGTTGCCGCTCGAATTTTTCCCCGAAGCCGTGCGCAAAGTCTTCGAAGTGCTTCCCTTCAAAGGCATGGCACATACGCCGATGAGCGTCTATCTGGGCCGGTTGAACGGCGACGAGCTCTGGCGCGAATTGGCTCAGCAAACCATCTGGACGATAGTCCTGATCCTGGCGTGCGACCTGATGTGGCGCTCGGTACGCAAACGATTGAGCGTGCTGGGTGGTTGAAGCAATGCGTCAAATGCGCTTGATCGCAATCAGCGTAATATCGTCGGCCAGCTGAATGCCACCGACGTGATCGCGAATGCCTGCCACAATATAGTCCAGCAGTTCGTTTGCCGTCAGAGAAGCATAATTGACCACAAGCTGGTTCAGGCGTTCATCGCCGAATTCTTCTTTTTCCGCGTTCATGGCTTCGGTGACGCCGTCTGTATAGAGCAGCAACACTCCGCCTTGCGGAATGTTCACCTCGTATTCCTTGAGCGCCTTGATAAACGAGGCAGTCTCGCCGATGCCCAGCACCAGGCCCTGCCCTTCAAGCGCGTAGAATGAGCCGTCGACCGAATTCGCCATCAGCCCCGGGGGATGTCCGGCCCGGGCACAGCGCAAGTTCCCCGTGGCATGCTCGAGAATTGCGTAGAACGCAGACACGAATTTCCCGCGTTGAATGTCCTTATTCAGGTCCTGGTTCACTTCAGCCATTACCGCAGCTGGAGAATTTCGGCCCGCGGCACGCACCGAGAAACTTTTCAGCGTCATCGACATGATCAGCGACGCTTCAACGCCGTGGCCGGAGACGTCGCCGATCAGAAATCCGGTGTGGCCCTGGCCGGCATCGAAGAAATGGTACAGGTCGCCGCCTAACTCGACGCTGGGCTCGTAATGCGAGGCCACTTCGTATCCGGGAATTGCCGGCGGGCGTTCGGGCAGCATTTTAAGCTGCGCGCCCTTTGCAGCCTGCAGGTCTTTGCGGATTTCATGCACTGACGCGGCGTCTTTTTTCAGCGCGTCGAGACGCTGCTTGAGGAAACTCATTTCACGCTCGGCGGCGTCCTTCGCCTGCTGGCGGGCACGCTCTTCGTTGATGCGCACCGCGAGGCGTTTGATGTCGTCCAGCGTCCGTTCGGTCTGCCAGTTCGAATAGCGAGCCGGGCATTCCGGGCTGAGCAGGTATTCGACGATGCGCGCCTGGATCGATGAGCCCCAGGAAACCTTGTACAAATTGATGGCAGAGATGGATCGTTCGCTGAACGGACAGATCCATGCTCCCGTGTCGTCGTGAACACGAAAGATCGGTTCGACGGCCACTCGCCGGAGCAAATCGTTGCGGATTGCACCCTCGCCCTGCAAGCTGGTCAGTTCATCCAGCGATTTCGCACCGAGCGGATCGTCCTGGTACATCTGGCAGGTGGCCAGGTGCTTCAACGCCTCTGGAATGAACCAACTCATCGGCGCGGGTGTTCCGTCCCATTCCTGATTGATGATTCCGGTGTTGCTCAGGCAATGCGGGCAGACCCATTCGCCTTTTTCCGAGGTGACTTTGTAATTGCGCGATTCGCGCAGCCGCAGCATGACGGTGAAGTAAACCAGTTCTTCCCAGGTTTTCATTACGGCCTTCGCGCCGCGGCGTTCCAAATCCGGAAGGCTAAGCAGGTGCTGAACGATCTCGGCATTCTGCAGCAGCGTCAGGCTGGAGCCGTCCCAATTGGCCACCGGAATGCGTGTTGCGGAGTACGGGCAGAGCCAGTCGTCGCCGAGCGGTCGGATGACGATGCGCGGGTCGCCCGGATCGAGCATTTGAGGAAGGAGCTGAGAGAGCGGCACCTTATTCTTGAAAACTTTGGACAGTGATTCAAGAATCGACATACTGCCGTACTCCCGTTCTATAATAAGACTTTAGATTTTGGGGCGAGCAAAGCCGTATTGTAGCAGAATTTTTGCCTCTTGCTAGCGGTGTGAAAATCACCTGTGCAATCGATCAGCCCGGTACGTATAAGGCTATGCTTCGCTGGCTTTTATGCCGATAATCAGTACGCTTCAAACCTTCATTTTGAATTATTTTCCACAGGAGACCGGTCTGAAAATGCCCAGCCTTAAATTATGCGCAATTCTGCTTTGTTGCTCTACTCTTTATGCGGCGGACAGTTCAGTTTCGCTGCCTGCAACTGAAGTGGCTGTCCTCGCAGAAGCTGTGGTTGTCGCTCACGCCGGAAGCGCTTCGGCCGATGGCAACTGGTTGGCGATGTGGGTTGATCGCACGCTCAAAGGCCGACTCCAGGGCGGGCGTGACATCATCTGGATTCAACGCAAAGAATTGCCCAAAACGCAAAACGATGGAAAGCTCTGGCTGCTGTTTCTATCAAGCCTCGGTGACGGATCGTGGCACGTTCAGTCTGGCGGCAATGAAGCCAATATTCAGATCGTCGACTCGGTGCAGTCTCCGAAACTCAACGAAATTTCAAAAGCAATCGGCTCCTTTGGCCCGCCGCCTCCGCCCGAACCGCCAAGCGAAGGCCTGGCCAGCGAATGGATCCGCCGGGCCGCGCGTGGGAGCGAGGAATCGCGCCGCGAGAATAAACTGAAGCTGCTCGCAGCGGGCGATTCAGTGCGCGAAGACCTGGTGAACTGGTCCAAGACAGGCGAACATGAAACCGCGGCGCTTGCGCGCATGATGCTTCCTCTTTTGAGTGGCGGACCCGTCGTAAATGACGTGCGGCTGGTCATGGAGCCGACGGTTCTTCCGCTCTGCATCGGCGAGATGCGCAATCTGACCGTAAATTTTGCCAACCTGAGCGGCGACGATATCCGCATTGTCACCGGCCAATCCGCCTGGGGAGAAAACCTGCTCGCCTCCGGCGCCTATGAACTTCGCCCCGCTGAAGCAGCCGGCAAGGCTCCGGCGGCGAACATCCCCGCCGTTCTGCCGCAGAATTACGGTCGCCCGAAAACTGCTGGGTCTGCGCCGCTGCCGCTGGTTGGCGTTGCGCCTGCCATGAGCATGCTGCCCATCGCAGTGGGAATTGAACTCGAGAAAATCACGCTCGATGGCAAAGATCAGATCCGCCTGAAATTCCCGCACGGTCATTTCATTATTCCGGGCCCCGGAAAATATATTCTTCGCGCAAAGTTCGCCGGTCCAGGCCCTCGCCCCGACCAGCAGCGGCTGATCGACCAGCATTACTGGGGCGGCGGCCAGCTCGTGTCGAACGAGATTGTGCTGCAGATCAAATAACTGCCGGCAGTCAATTTGAAGAGTCTTGTGAATTTCTGAGACAGAGTATAGACTGAGCTGAACGGGTTATAGGAATTGCCGCGGATGGCCGGAAAAAGCCCACGAGCAAAAGTGCGATTGCGCCTCGATAAAGGCACCGTCCTGCTCCGCCAATTCGGCATTACGAGCATTACCTGCTCAATCATCGATCTCAGCGAATCCGGCTGCCAGTGCCGCTTCAGCATGGCCGAACTGGACGAAGAAACGGGCCTTGCCTGGAAACAGGTACTCGCGCCCGGCCGCGTGCTGAGCGTGGAACTTTCTGAGCCGCCCGAACTGCGCAATCTGATTTTTCGCGACGCACAAGTCCGCTGGGTCAAAGCGAGCAAAGGCGGCGATCTCGATTTCGGCATGCAGTTCAGCAACGTCGATGATTTCCAGCGCGATACGCTGAATCAGGCGATGATGGCTTTTGCCAACGAAAAACTGCGCGCCAAGAAATCGGCCGAAGCGCTTTCAAAGACCTCGGGAAAACCGCCGCCGGCACCACCAAAATTGCCTGCTTCCACCGAAGCCGCGATCAGCGCATTTACCTTGAGCAGCAACAATGCCGCCGAAAGAGCGCCGGTTCATCGCACGCCAACCAGTTCGCAACCGCCCTTGCGCACTCCGACCAGTTCGCATCCGCCTTTGCGCACACCCACAAGCTCCCAAGCACCGATCGGCCGTAACAACGCCGAGCCGCCCATGACGTCCACGAGCGCGGGCGTCCGTCCGGCTCCGTCAAGCGATCCCTCTGCCCGACAGAAACGCCAGAACGTCTTCATGTCCGCGCTGTTCGATTTCTGCTCGAAGGAAGGCGTGCTGTGGGAAGACGGCATGCATCAGGGGCGCACGGTCGACTTCAGCGAGGGCGGGTTCAAGATTGAAGGCCCCGCGCCGGATTGCTGCGCAGCCGAGGAACTGTTTGCGCGTGAAGCTTACGCGAACGTCATCATTCGCAGCACATCCGAAGAAGTGAAATGCAGATGCCGCGTCTGCAATGTTGCAGCCAGCCCCAATATGCGGGGCTTCTGGCTTTACGGCATGCAGATCATCGAAATGGAAGAGCGCGATCGCAAGCAGCTGCGCGAAATGTACATCCGCGCCGGCTTCCAAGTCATCCGCAAGCGCTAAGCGCGGTCTCTTTCTTCTTTACGCCGGCTTTCCCAGCGATCTCAGCAACTCGTGCGTGTAAATGCCCGATGAGTGTCCGTCGCTGAAGACCAGGTTCTGTCCGTAATGTCCGACGGGCCGAACTTCGGTGACCCGGATATCCGGCGCGATGTCCGATTCCTTCAGCATGCGCTCACCGGTCATCTCGTTGCGGCAGCCTGCGCACGGGCAGGCGTAGCGCAGCGCTTTGTGGTCGTAAACCATCAGCGCGCCATCGTCCCAGAAAATCATCGGCGGCGTGCGGTCGTGCAGGTGCATCTCTTTCGGCTTGCCGATCGATTGGCCCTGCTGCAGGTTCAGAATCGAAAGCTGCGCAGCCATATTTCGCGCCACGAGCTCGAAGGCTTTCGCGCCCGGGCTGTTGCGGTCCAGCGCCACCAGCGGCTTGCCCATGTCGCCGGCTTCGACCATGCGCGGATCGAGCGGGATCGAACCCAGCAGCGGCACGCCCATCTCGCGCGCGGTGCGCTCGCCGCCGCCTTTTCTGAAAATGTTGTGCACGGCGTTGCAATTCGGACAGACGAATCCCGCCATGTTTTCGATGATGCCCAGGACCGGCACGTTCACTTTCTGGAACATGCGCAGACCCTTGCGAGCGATGCGCAGCGCCACGTCCTGCGGCGTCGTCACGATCACTGCCCCGTTCAGCGGCGCCGATTGCGTCAGCGTCAGTTGCACGTCGCCGGTTCCGGGCGGCAGATCCATCAGCAGATAATCGAGTTCGCCCCAGTCGACCGCGCCGAGGAACTGCTGCAGAATGCGGCTTACAATCGGCCCGCGGAAAATCGCGGCTTCGTCTTCTTTCACCATCATCGCCACCGACATGATTTTGATGCCGTACGCGAGAGGCGGAACGGCGCGGCCTTCGGCGTCGGGCCGCGGGCCTTCGGTGCAGCCCAGCATTCCGGGGATGCTCGGCCCGTAGACGTCGGCGTCGAGAATACCCACACGCGCGCCGGTCGAGGCCAAAGCCAGCGCCAGATTGGTCGTGGCCGTCGATTTTCCGACACCGCCTTTTCCCGAAGCGATGGCGACAACGTTTTTCACGCCTTTCAGCACATCGGCGCTGCCGACGGGCCGTCCGCGCGTCTGCGCGGTCATCGTCACGTTTACTGCGTCGACGCCGGCGATTGCTTTCACAACATCGTGAGCCTGCTGTTTGAGCATCTCTTTTACGGGGCAGGCCGGCGTGGTCAGTTCGATTTCAAACCCGATCGCGCCGCCGCAGATTTTCAGATTTTTGATAAACCCGAGCGAAACGATGTCGCGATGCAAATCCGGATCTTGAACATTCTTGAGCGCGTTCAAAACCTGAGCTTCGGTCACTTCTGGCATTAAGGTCATCTCCACATTCTGCAGAACGCTATTTATCTTAGAGCAGAATGGTGGATTTGAAAGTCGAGGAGCGCTGCGCGTCAACCTCGGTGACGCGTTCGCCCTTTCAGCACCAGCGTGCCGCAAAGCAGGTCATGAAGTGTGCGTTCGCTGGGATCAACTGCGCCAATGATCCAGCCAGGAACCAGCATCCATTTCAATGCCGCGCGGACGAGCACATGAACGACACCCAGATCCGTGCCGTAAGTCGTACGCGTAACGATCACCACGAGTTTCTTGCCGAGACTCCCGCCCCAGACCAGATGAATGAGCCCGTCGTTTACGCAACCGGCCGTAATCAGCAGCGCGGCGATAATTTCGGGCCTCAGAAAAAACGCCGGCAACACATCCTGGCTGGCCAGCACTACGACGATGCCCACGACGGCCGTAATCAGCGTCAGATCGATGAACGCCGCCAGCGCACGCGAAGCTTTTCCCGCCAGCGGCCAGGCGCTGATGCGCTCGTCTCCGTCATCCGCGTGCTGCGGCCGCAGCCGATTGGCCGCGATGGCCGCCGCAGCCAGCCCGATACGGTTCGAGGCCACGTGCGCCTTGGAGCCCTCGTCATCCGACGAGAGATACGGAATCCCGTCGTGCCGCCGCAAGTGAGCCAGTCTGCCGGCCTCTTCGGCCACTGTCGCCGCGTTAATGGGCGCAATCGGCGTGGTGTGCTCGTTGTCGCGCTCGCGGTTCTCGAACAGTTCCGAAATGCGGATTGGTGCGTCGCTGAGCGGCGAAAAATCCGCGGTGTCCTGCGTGCTCTTCGACGGCGCGGAGAGCGGTCCCTTTCCCGGCTGCGACGAAATCAGAAACGCTTTTTTCGAGAGCAGATATCCCGGCAGCTTCATGCGCTTCCCGCACTTCGGGCAGCGTCCATAGGGCTGGTCGATCGACGCCGGCGAGCGCACGCGTTTTCCGCAGAAGCAGGTCAGCTTCCAGTACTCTTTACCGTCCGCGTCGCGCACCAGCTCGCAATGCGGCGGCGTTTCGCTGCGAGCCGCCGCAGGATCGGCTATAGCAGAGTCAGCTTTCGGCGCCGTGTCTTCTCCTCCCCTTGCTGACGGGGGGCCAGGGGGGGTGCTGGCCGGCACGGGATTGCTCTTCCCGCATTTGGCGCAGAGCACTTCGCGCCCCGCAGCCGATTCGGGGGCCTCGAGTTTCTCGCCACAGGTGCAGGAAAAAGTTATCGCCATCGCATCAGAGCTCACGCGCCCGCCGTACGTCATTCAACCATACGTGAGCCTGCTCTGAATTGCATGCTGTAAAAAATTGCACCGTGCGTCGTCGCACAGGCGTCTCACCCGCGAATCAACTCCTCCTATTATATATAACGCTTAGCGAACGAGGTTTAAGAATTGATTTCCAAAGATTTTTTTATCGACGCAGCAACTCCAATTAATTAAATGACTTGTGAAATAAAATTTTTTCAGATTCATCCATAATTCGCGCGGCGCACTCGTGCACAAAGTGTCAATTTTGCAACAGAGAATTTTGAACGCCAACCTCTGCCTTCTGCATTCCCCCATCTCCCTTCTGTCCTTTCAACTCCCCCCAATCGCGCCGCACGCTCCATAGAAAGGCGAGCGCGAAAACCAGCGTGAGCCAGAACTCCGGCAAATACGCCACGCCCCACCACCACTCCGGCCGGCGGCGGCGCCAGAGGGCCATCTCGGTCTCACTGTAATCGGCCAGAATCTGCGAGCCGTCCGGCGAGATATGAAATTCGCGGCTGCCGCCTTCGGTTTCGGTGTGGAATCGAAAAAGAGACTTCGAGGATTGCGCGTCCAGGATTTTTAAAAAGGGGCCTTCTTCTCCCACATACGTTTCGACGAGGACTCGTGTGTTGTCGGGAAGAAATGCGCGGAACGCGAATTCGTTTGGGGTGTTCGTATTTTTCAAGACACCTGTACGGGTTTCCCAAATAAATAATTTCCCTTCGGTAGTACATCCGAGTAATTCACCATCCGGGGAAAAGGCAAATTCTCCCATAATCGGTTCCGCTGGATGAGTGCTCAGCCCGGTGAAAAGCTTCGAGACCATTTTGCCGGTGCGAGTATCCCAGAGATTGAAACACGACTCGCCGTACACCCGCGTGGCAAGCAAACCGCCGTCGCCTGATATTCGCGAATCAAAATCAACAGCTTTGACACTGCAGAGCTTCCTATTTTCGCTGAGATCCCACACTAACGTCTGCCAGCCAAGAATATTGATGGCGACAATGCGCCGATCATCAGATACCGCTCCGCTCAGCACCAGGTCCTGGGTAAATCCAGCGAGTTCATGGAGCGTCATTGCCGTACTCATTTTCGTCTCGCGGACTTCATCCGCCACGTAGACGTAGGAGAATGAGGCGCCATTCAGCCCAACGCAAAATATCTCTTCCCCATCCGAAAGATTCCAGAGTCCCACATGGAAGCGGTCCAAGAGCTTAGTGCTGTCGTGATTGAATCCCAGTTTGTGCGAGTCAGGGAGAACGCAGGACCCTTCGAATTTCTTTGTTCCCGACGCGATATCCCAGATGTAATACTTAACAGAGTCCTTTTGCGTAATACCCGCCAGCACAGTCTTGCTATCCGGCGAAAACTCCAGCAAAGGTTCTTTGCACGGAATGGTTTTGTGTGGAGTGGCACGTTGCGCGTCCCATAGCTGAACTGCATTACTTGTAGTAACCGCGATCCACTTCCCGTCGGGAGAGATACATCCACGGGGATATTTGTCATCCGAACTCGGCAGCAGCGCCACGATAAACCACGGTGCCCAGTGCACCCACAACGCCGCCGCCGAACCGATCAGCAGCGAGCCCAGCAGTGCGGTGCGCAGCGAGAAGCGGCGGCGTCGCAGTAAATTCGCCATCCGTTCCTTGCCTCGCTCTGCCATCATTTGCGCGAAACGCGCCGCTTCAGGATTTTCTGCAAGTCACGCGAACTGTGCACGACTGCAATGATTGTGACCACTTTCTCGCAATATGATAGATGACACGAAAATTCTTGACCTCAAGCTGCCGCAGTCTGGCATGCTTATGAACAAGCTGGCTACCGACAAATGGATACTCAGCCAACACGTCTGTCTGATCTACTATTTTGTCGATGATTCGGTCGGCGGTGATTGGTGAGTCGTGGGAAATATAATCAAAGATGGATCCGAGATCATCACGGGCCGGCTCAGTCCACCTTACCTCGCGGACTTCCATTTCTTGATCTCTCTTTTCAATTGGTCCTGAGAAATCGTTCTGCCTTCGCGCATGGCTTCAAGTCCGCGTTCGATTCGATCCGCGAAGTAGAGTTCGTAAATGACCTCATCCATCGTGCAGTTCTTCGGCATTTTTTTGACGACGGCTTCGACGCGCTCTTTGACCGATGACATGCGATGAACTCTCCCGTGCAAACCTTAGTCATATTACCATGGTTTGCCCCCCGCAAACAAGACCTAGCTCCGCTTTGCGCTTTTGTGGCTTTGCGCGAGACCTCTACTCCACCTTCTCCACCAACGGCGCCGTGGCCGGTTTGTTGCCGCGGGCGGAGCGGATTTCGGGGACCAGCAGCAGCGATGCGGCGATGATCAGACCGGCGCTCACCGCCGCCAGCGACATAAACGACCACGCGGCGACCAGATGAAATGCGACCAGCGGCGCGAAGACTCCGCGCAGGCCGGTGAGAAACGTGTGCACGGACATGTACTCGGCCACGCGATCGGGTGGAGCGAGCTTCGTCACCCAAAGACTCCACGCCACGTCGCCGCCGGCGTTGGAGATTCCGAAAATGATCGCGCCGATGATCAGGCTCCGCATGTCGCGTCCGGCGAAGAACGCCACCGCGCCCACGGCGAAGCCGACATTCAGAATGATGCGCATGCCAAAAAAATTCATCTTGTCGAAGAGCCGGCCCCAGACAGGACTGAGGATCAGCCGCGCGATGTTGGGAATTACCAGCGTCAGCAGCGCGATTTGATTGGCGTCGAAGGGCGGACCGTATTTTGAATTGGCCAGGTACTCGACGCGGAGCTGCACCATCATCAAGTTGGCGAAGCCCATCAACATCCAGGAAATCAGTGTATTGCGGAACAGCGCATCATCGCGAACGTGCGCAAGGCCCTTGAACGGATTGGTGTGGCCCTCTGCATTGAGCGGCTTTGAAGGACAGCGCGAAAGACAAAAGGCCGAGCCCAGCAGCGCGGCGGCGAAAACCCAAAGCAGCACGGGAAACGTATTCAAGTCGTGGTCGAGCATCCAGCCGGCGCCGTAGCCGAAGGCAATGGTCACGGCAATGCGAATCATCACGGTGGCGGAAAATAAGCGGCCGCGGCGCTCTTCAGGAAAATTGTCCTGATAAATCTGCGTCATCAACGGAATGAAAACATTGGCGGCCACCAGCGCCAGCACGCTGCCCCAGACGTAAACGGGAAGTTTCAGGAATAGGGCGGTGCCCGCAAAACAAATCGCGCCGAGCACACTGAAGACCGCGCCAACCTGCGCGGCGCGCCAGCCGCGCGCGGCGGCCCAGAAGACGAGAAGCGGCGAAAGAAGCATGCCGTAATTGACGCCGCCGGCCAACAGGCCCTTGGCGGTTGCTCCGGCTGCGAAATGCGTGACGGCGATGTAAACGAGAAAGGTTGTTGTCGCGGTTTCCAGAACGCCGCCACTGACGGCACGCAGGCACTCGTACCGAAACGTGACGCGTTCTGTATCTAAAGAACTTTCAATTCCGCCGGCCAATTCGTCCATCAGACCTGCACCGGCTGCTGCCATTCGGCGGGCGGAAGCGGATAGTTAGCGAGCAGCGACTCCATGTCATCGAGCTTCTTCATGTTGTAGGCGATGCTGCACTCCAGGAATTCCTGCACCTGCCGCTCGTGCGTCAGGCGGAGCGCCTGGTGCTGGAAGTTTCCGATCACCGTCGGCATTTTCTGTTTCGCGTCCAGAATACGCCAGCGCAGGCGCCCGCTGTGGAATGGATCGCCGCAGCCGGCCTGCAGGTTCGAGAAATTGTTGGCGATGTCGTTTTCGAATTGCTTGATGTATTCCTTGAACGAACCGATCGCAGTCCATGCTTCCATGAAAGCCAGGAGCGGCTTGTTGCGAACGGCATGCTTGAGCTCGGAGTGGAAATATTCGCGGGCCTTGCGGGCGTGGTCGCGGAAGATCAGATCGAATCCCGTCCAGGCGCGCTGCTGCTGCGTGGGATCTTTTATGCCGAAAGCGCGCGTAACGAAGCGCTTGGGGAACTGCTCGCGCGCAAGACCTTTCAATCCAGACCACACGCGTTCGGCGGCGTAATAGGCGCCCGGCCAGGCGGTCTCCGCGGGCGCAAACATCGGCCCGAGGGTGTGATCGCGCGTCCAGACCGTGGTGATCAGGCCTTCGAGGTAGCCCATCTCCGCCGCTTCGGTCCAGGCATCGATGTTGTCGAACGAATCGTAGCGCGCAGCCGGCGCGCGTGTCGCCGCGCCCCACACGCGACGGCCCAGCCGCTTGTAGCGGTCGAGGTTGGTCAGAATCGCCGGAGTCGCATGGCCGCCGTGACCTTCGTATTGCCAGAACGTCAGAATCGCGTCCTGCGGCAACCACTTGACCTGCTCGTCGGTCATGCGGCGGAACATATCGTCCCAGACCATCGGGTTTCGCTGGCCGGAAATCAAATAACGGCAGACCTTGCCAATGTACTCCAGGTACAGCGCGGCGCGCCCGCCGAGCTGCTTGGCGCGCGTCTCGCTGTCGGGATGCGATCCCAGCAGCCGCGCTTCATCGCCGCCGATGTGAAACAGGCGGCCGTGATGAATAGAAGCGAGATCTTCGATCATCGCCGTGACAATGCCCAGCGCCTCGGGATTGGTCGGATTGAACTGCTGGAAATATTCCGAATGTTCACGTAGCGCCGCATACGCCGGAAGGCGAAGAATGTGGCCGACGTTTCCGAAACAGGGCGTCAACGGAACCAGCGTGACGCCCAGATCCTGTGCGTACAGATCCAGCTCCGCAATTTCGGTCGGCGCGAAGGCCCCTTCCGATGCCAGGCCCGGCTGCGAGGGAAAATTGAAGTAGGCTTCGTATTCCAGAATGATGACGTTGATCTTCAGGTCCGCGAGTGTGGATATGGTGTGCTTCAGGTAATCGAAGTTGGGTGCCCAGCCTTTGAAATCCAGATGAATCGCGCGGTAGGGCAGCAGCGGATGGTCTTCAATTTCCATGCCCGGAATTTCCGGGCCGTCCTGAATCAACTGGCGCAGCGTCGCGCCGGCGTATTGCAGACCCTGCTCGTCGGCGCCATGCAGCAGCACGCCGCTGGATTGCACCAGCAGCCGGTAGCCTTCGCGCGCCGCCGCCTGTGCGCGCAGCGGGCGATCCATCCCGTCAAGCTTGGGAAAGGTGGCCGATGGCGTAAAGAGCGCCTGCGTAGGGCCAAGATGCGCAGAGGTTTCCGGCTGCGCGCGGAAACCAATTTCATAGAGCTGCTGGCAGAGCAGCATCATACGCCGCCGGGTTCCCACGGTCGCGTTGGCCGACATATACAAAAAATTCGCCGGCGCGGGCCGGAAAGGAGCGCCGCGCATACTCACACTGCGCGGGTAGGGCATCAGATAAAGATTTGCCGCCATGGCAGCGGCTTCGTTGTGCAGGTCATCGGCCATAGTGGAACTCCCGGACCCAGCTTGAACGGCGTTCTAGAAACTAACACAAGCCATGATGGCGCGCTACGTCTTGACGACGAGTTATCGCGCCAGTACGGTACACACTATCAGGCAGCCAAGGCCACGGAATCTTTCGGTCCATGCCGAATCTCGAAGATATTCGATTAGGCCAGCTTTCAGTCGCCCAGGGACTGTGCCAGCCGCTCGAAGTCGAAGAATGCCTGGCTCAGCAGCATAAAAACGAACAGAACGGCGGCAACGACCGCCTCGGCGAGCTGCTCATCGCCCGTGGATACCTTACACGCACGCAGCTCACGCGGCTTCTCAACGTACAGCGCGATGCCGAACAAGCCGTCTCGAGAATCGGGCCCTACGAATTGATCCGCAAGCTGGGCGAAGGCGGCATGGGCGCCGTCTATCAGGCCAAAGACACGCGCAACGATGAAATCGTCGCGTTGAAAGTTCTCCCGCGCAGCCGCGCCAAAGACAAAATATTTCTGCAGCGCTTCGAGCAGGAGGCGCGCGCCGCGTTTGAATTGGACCATCCCAATATTGTTCACGGCCTCGACGTAGGCCAGGCCGATGGCTACCACTTCCTGGTGATGGAGTTCGTGCAGGGCAGCGACGTGTACACTCTTCTGGAACAGAAGGGGCGCCTGTCGGAGAAAGAAGCGCTGCAGATCCTGGAGCAGATTGCCGCCGCGCTGGGCCATATCAACGAAGAGCGCCTCGTTCATCGCGACATCAAGCCGGAAAATATCATCGTCACCGAGCAGGGCGTGGCGAAGCTGGCGGACATGGGGCTCGCGGTGGACAGTGAAATCCAGGGCCGCCGCCGCATCACGCAGGCCGGCATCGCGATGGGCACTCCGTTCTATCTTTCACCTGAACAGATTGAAGGAAAATCGGAGGCCGACATCCGCTCGGATATTTACGCGCTGGGAACCACGATCTACGAGGCGCTCACAGGGCGCCCGCCATTCGAAGGCGAAACGCCCGCCGTGGTGATGATGAAACATCTGAACGAGCAGGTGCCCAGCCCGCACGAAATCGATCATGCGATTTCGGTCAACTTCTGTCACATGCTGGAACGCATGATGGCCAAAGACCCGGCCGAGCGATATCAGACGCCGCAGGAACTGCTGGCGGACGTGCAGCGTGTCAAGCAGGGCCAGGTTCCGCAAGGAAAGCGTCCGCCATCGGGACGCTCCAGCGTCGCCCGCCCGCAGGATCACCGCGATAGCGGAAAGATGATTCTGGGAGAAAAACAGACTGAAAATCTGGAACGGCTCGAACCGATGATGGCTCAGAATTCAGGACCGCACGATTCGCGTTACGGAAGTGCGGTCCGCGCGCGCAAAGGCGTCTCGCATTTCGGCGTGCCCGCCGTGAGCGCGCGGCCGCGCGCAACCCAAACAGTCGCGGCCGATCCAAACGTCAAGCTGGCAATCCTGGTCGGCGTGGCCGTAGCGGTGGCGGTGCTCGCCTTCCTGCTGGTTACCGTTTTCGGGCCGCGCTGAGCTACCGCCTTCCGACAACTACTAGTGCCGCAACATCACGAAATACATTGCCAGCAGCACGCTTAAGACCGCCATCGAAACCGCAGTGATGCAGACGCGCTGTTCGCGCTTTGTCTTTTCCTTTGTGCGCTCTTCTCTTTCACGTTGTGCAGCCTGGCGGGCTTCTTCAGAAATGTACTTCGCTACGTCGGCCTTCTTCTTGGAACCATCGACGAATGCTTTTACCGTGGCTTCCATCTTGACGGCTTCATAGTGCTCTCTGGAAAGTGCTGCGGACTCCATGGCTTCCTGATAAGCCCGCCGGCGCTCAAGCTGCATCTGTTTCGAGACCCTTGAAATACGATTCGGGCTTCGTGTTCGCGTTTCACCCATATCCATTCCGTGCTCTCCCCTCACCTGAATATTTGTTCTTTTGCGGGCTGATCAGTCCGCCACGCGTCGGAAGCAGGGAAGGCACACGGTGAGCCAGAGCTAAATCTTTCGGTTCACAGGCGTAACAGCTTCCATGATGAGAAACGGCGGAGAGGATATCACCGTGCACTGGGCGGAAATTTTTTCGCAGTCCCAAGCTATCCGGCAAAAATGTGCGTGCAGCGCTTTCTGGAAAGGCGCGCGGAATCATAGATTGACCACGGCGCGTTCATCTGAAATCATTCCCATTGGATCGCAAGGTAGGGTAAATGCATGCGTGAGATAAAACTGGATAATTACGGTCCTGCCGCCCGGGAGCTGATCACCAAAGCGCTCACTGAAAAGCGTCCGCAAACGCTGCCGTTCAGCTCGCCAGCCGCTGATGCCCAGGCGGCGCTGCAGGCCATGACTGATCAGACCGTTTCGCCCAATCGCCGCGTGCGCATGCCACATGATGCAGAATGCCTGCGCGCAGCGCTGTGGCTGCTTTTCGATTTTGAAAAAGAAAGCCATGAGCTTTCGCAGAATATACCCACGCCATCAGGCAGCTACTGGCATGGCATTCTACATCGCCGCGAGCCTGATCCGAGCAATGCGAAGTATTGGATGGCGCGCATTGGCGAACACCCGATCTGCCCAGAGCTGCTCGCTGACGCGCAGGAAATCGCTGCTGCCGCAGGCCCGGCCGGCGCGGGGCTGCTCAATGCAATGCAAGGGATGAAGACGTGGGACGGCGCCTGGTTCGTGGACCGCTGCAGCAGCGGGCCCGATGCGCAGACCGCGCGGATTCTGCTGGATATCCAGCAGCGCGAGTGGCTGCTGCTGTTCGATTACAATTACAAAAAAGCGTTCGCGTGAACCACGCCGGTCCGCATTACAGCCCGTGATGCTTCTCGACGTAAATCAGATCCTTCAGATAGTCGAGAATTTGCGTCACGCAATCGGTGACGGAGTATTTGTCCGTCTCCAGCACGACTTCGGCCTTCAGCGGCTCTTCGTAGGGCGCTGAAATGCCGGTAAATTCTTTGATTTCTCCCGCGATGGCCTTCTTGTAGAGACCCTTCGGGTCGCGCTTTTGGCAAACCTCGATCGGACATTTGACGAACACTTCGACGAAGTCGGTGCCTTCGACGATCTTGCGCACGCGGTCACGGTCGTTGCGATAGGGCGAGATGAACGTCGTAATCACAATCAGCCCCGAATCCGCCATCAAGTGCGCGACTTCACCCACGCGGCGGATGTTCTCGCTGCGGTGCTCCGGGGAAAATCCCAGATCGCCGCACAGACCGTGGCGCACGTTGTCTCCGTCGAGCACGTAGATATTCAGCCCGTGATTAAAAAGTTCCTTTTCCAGCTCTGTGGCGATGGTGGATTTACCCGCGCCCGAGAGGCCGGTCAGCCAGATCACCGCGCCCTTGTGTCCGTTGCGCAACGCGCGATCGTCGGCGGTGATCTTTGTTTTGTGCCAGGTGACGTTGGATGACGTCTGCTTTGCGGCATCCGCATATTTACCGTGCAGAATGATGCCGCCGCCGCTGACTTCCTTATTATCGACGATTACAAAGCGACCAGATTCGGCAATGCGGTCGTGGTTGTCGAACGCGACGGGATATTTTGATTTCAGCGTCAACTCGGCGACGTCATTCTTGGCGACGTAATTCCGTCCGGCAGCGACTTCGCCCAGCGTCGAGGCATCGATGATTTTCTGAATCGACGCCACTTCGACTTCCACTTCCTGAGTCGTCAGTTTCAGCTTGTACTTCTTGCCGATCTCAAGGGGCTGTCGTCCCAGCCAGAACAGGTTGGCCTGGAATGTGTCCGTGGTGATCGGCGCATCTTTTTCGTGGCTGCCGACGTGGCCGCGTTCGACGAAGATTTGCTCCGTCAGCGTGATGCCGATGGATTCGCCGGCCGCAGCGGTATCCGAAGGCGGCGCGCTCCAGCGTTCAATCGACTTCACGACGCCGACCTTGTTTCGTGGAGCAAAGATCAGGCGGTCGCCGACCTTCACCGTGCCCGATTCGACGCGGCCGGCCAGGATACGGCGATGATCAAAGCGGTAGATATCCTGGATCGGAAAGCGGAAAGGCAAATGCGTCGGCGCCTTGCCGAGTTCGAACAAGTTATCGATTGCCGAGACGACGGGGTGGCCCTTATACCACTTCGTCTTGTCGCTGTGTTTGGCAATGTTGTCGCCGTGCTTCGCCGCGATCGGAATGAACAGCTTGGGCTGAACGCCGAGCTTGCCCAGGAATTCGCGGTACTCGCGCTCAATGCGGTCAAAGACGGCCTGGTCATAGCCGACGAGGTCCATCTTGTTGACCAGCACCACGACCTGCTTGATGCCCAGCAGATGGAGCATGTAGCCGTGGCGGCGGGATTGTTCCTGCACGCCTTCGTGCGCGTCAATCAGCAGCAGCGCCGCGTCGGCGCTGGCCGCGCCGGTGATCATGTTCTTCAGAAATTCCTTGTGGCCGGGCGCGTCGATGATGACGTACTGCCGGCGCGGCGTGGAGAACCAGATCTGCGCCGTGTCGATGGTGATGTTCTGGTCGCGCTCGCTCTGCAGCGAGTCCATCAGATTCGCCCACTCGAACGGCACGCCGCGCTTCTCCGCGATGCGCTGGAGCTGCTCGTACTTGCCGGTGGGAAGCGAACCCGTGTCGTAGAACAACCGGCCGACGAACGTCGATTTGCCATGATCCACGTGGCCGACGATCACAATCTTCATCTGCTCAACTGATTTATCTGCTGCAACCGACACGCTCAGTTTCTCCGAATTTAGTTTTCGATTTCACTCATCAGTTACTTCATGCCGACTACATGTACCCGTCGCGCCGCAGTTTCTCGAAGGCGTCCTCGCTCTCCTGGTCCTGCGCGCGACCGGCGCGTTCGGGAACCTTCGTGTTGCGCAGTTCCTCGATAATTTCTTTCACGGTTGAGGCTTTTGAATCGATATTGCCCGTGCACGGATAGCAGCCCAGGCTGCGGTAGCGCTTGCCTTCCTTGTTGGAGAAATAAAGCGGAATGATCGGGATGTTTTCCTTCTCGATGTATTCCCAGATGTTCAGCTCGGTCCAGTGCAACAGCGGATGGATGCGGATGTGCGTGCCGGGGTCGAAATCTGTCTTGAACTGATCCCACAGTTCCGGCGGCTGATCCTCGACGTTCCACTCCATGTTCTTGTCGCGCGGCGAGAAGTAACGCTCCTTCGCGCGTGTGGGTTCTTCGTCGCGGCGCACACCAACGATGACGCCGGTATAATTTTTCTCGTCGAGCAACTGCTTGAGCGCATCTTTCTTCAACGTTCCGCAGCATTCCACGCGCGTGGCTTTGCCGTTCGGATAGGTGATGCCGCTGTCGAGCTGCTTCTTGTTCATGCCGACGACGAGATTCAGGTTCCAATCGCGCGCAAGCCTGTCGCGGTACTCGATCATGGAGGGGATCTTGTAGCTGGTGTCAATGTGAACGAGTGGGAAAGGCACGTGGCCGAAAAATGCTTTGCGCGCCAGCCACAAAAGGACCGTCGAATCCTTTCCAATCGACCAGAGCATGGCCAGGTTTTCAAACTTGTTGAACGCCTCGCGCATGATGAACACGCTTTGGTTTTCGAGCTCTTCCAGATGATGCATTGCAGTACTTTTCTCCCAGTTCCAAAGACTCCATAATTCCTATCGGAAAACTATGGAATTGCAACTTCTTTCGGTAAAAACAACCAAATTTCGCGAACCAAGAACTGTTGCCTTTGGGGTTTCACAGGTTATCGTTCAAAAATGCGCCTGTGATTCGGCAGGCTCCTGTACGTGGCAAGCTCTACCATTGGAGTTTCAACGAAAGCCATGCCACTCCGATCAGGCCACTTTCAAGCCTTCCTTGCTACGGTTTTACTCGGCGTAGTGCTGGGCTTCAAATCCAATACCCTGCCCGCCGTTGAAGTTAAAGCTGAGGACCTCAAGCAGGCACGGGAAGCGGTCAAAGCCCTCAGTTCAGACTCATTCTCCGAACGCTACAACGCGCGCAATCAGTTGATGCAGCTCGGCCGTGCCTCCATTGAGCCGCTGGAATATGCTCTCAAATCCGAGGACCCGGAGGTGCGCCTGCGCTCCCTGGAGATCCTGATTGCGTTGCGCGGGCGGGGTTTCCTGGGCATTGGCCTGCAGGAGAGCACCGACGAGGAAATCGCGGTCGATCCCGACGAGGTGCCGGAAGGCGGCGCGAAGGAACAGGTGAAGACCGTGGCTCCGCCAATTGTGATCGCCAATCAGATTGTGAATTTCAAGCAGGCGCCGTACAACGCTTATGGCGTGACCAAACCTTTCCCCGCCGAGGCCGCCGGCATGCAGCCGGGTGATAAAATTCTGACCATCAACGACCGTCCGATTCATGGCACAAAAGACCTGATGCGGGAAGTCATTGCAATCGGACCGGCACGGACGGCGATAATGCTCATTGAACGTGGCGGCGAGCGCCTGCGCCTGCCGGTGTTGCTGACGCGCAATCCCATCGTCATGAGAGGCAATGAGTTCGGCGGATTCCAGTATGTGCGCGACAACGCTCCACCAGTCGATTTGGAACGCGAGACCGAAGCTGATCCGGAAAAACGCGCCGATGCACCGAATGTCCAGGGGGCGCAGGCGAACGTGCAGGTCAACGGCCAGGTGATCATTCGAGGCGGCGCCAAGGTCGTCATACAGCAGATCGGACCTGTGGATCCGAAAGCGCCTCAGCCGAAGATCGAAGTCCAAGTGCAGGTTCAGGGCGGCGAAGTGAAGAAGCTCGACGTCGACAAGCCCAACCAGAACTAATCTCAGAGCCGCACGAATCGGTCGCGCTCATCCGATAACTTCCAGAACGTCAGCTCCCCCGCCCCGCGTTTCGTGATAGCTTGAATCGCGTACAAATAAAAAGTACGTGTGAACTCGTAAAGCCACTGCGCTAACTCCAGATCGATCTTTGAAGGCTGCGCAATGCCCTCCGGGTGGCTGTGAAAAAATCCAACGATGCGAGCGCCATCAGGTCGCTGCTTGAGTTCTTGTTCGAGCTTTGCGTACTGAAGTGGGTCAATAATGTAACGATCGTTTCCTGACGAACCGTCAACATTGTCGACAGGCACAGCCTCGACAATCCGCACCGAATTATTTTGGAGGATACCGACGAGAACACCGCAACCCTCTCGCGGATAAGCAGCCTGAAGATGACGCGAGATCACATTGAGGACATCAGTTTTGAGATCCACTTTCTCCATGCGCAATATTTGAATTGGAAGTCGGCGCGTTACCAAGTGGAATTCGATACCGTTGGCCTGAGAATCTAATAAGTGACTGTCTCCATATTGCCTGGACGTTTTGACTTTGAACCATCCACCATTTTCAGCATGAGTTTCAAATACTGCGAAGCGACAAACTCCGGCTGGTGCAATGCCAGGTGATCCTCAACGGTTGCGCGCCATTCCGGAGTGCTCTCGCTGTGCAGCGCCCGCTCAATACAATCCGCCAGTTCAGCATCATTCCGATTTTCGTAAAGCAACCCGGCCGAACCGAGAGCTTCGGGGAGGCCGCCGGTGCGAGAAGCAATTACCTTCAGCCCGCAGGCCAGGCCCTCGAGCACCACCAAGCCATAGACCTCTGCCCAGACAGAAGGCACCACCATGACACGATGTCTATTGAGCAAAGCGACCAGCTCGGCGCCGGTTTTCTGCCCATGGAAGGTCACACTTTCGGAAAGACCCGCGGCACGGACCTGTGCACGCAGTGGCTCCGCCTCGGGGCCCTGGCCGATGATGCTCAGCCGGTACCGGCGTCCTGCGCGATGGAGACGTTCGAGCGCGCGGATCAGAACGCTGACACCTTTGTCTGAGACCAATCGCCCCAGAAAGACCAGTTCGTTTCCCGGCTTGATCTCTGCCATCGGCCGGAATAGTTCCGCCTCGAATGGATTGCGGATCACATGCGCCTTAACGGAGAGGTCCTCGGCAAGCGCGCGTGAGACGCAGACGTTTTCAGCACGTTGAATAATGCGCCGCTTCAGGCGATCCTGCCACCCAACACTGGAATCAATCCGACGCAGCCAGGTGTGGTGGATAACCATCACCGGGCGCGATCGAAAAAGCAGCGGTCCAGGGACGCGAAGCGTGATGTTGTTGTAGACCACGATATCACACCATTGCCGCCAGTGCTTGAGCGCCGCGGAGGTCAGCGAACGGACAATGCGGACATCGCCCGCCTGTTCGTCGGCGCCCGGAGTCGCCGTGGCAACAACTACTTCGTGCCCGTGCCGCACGAACTGCTCTGTCAAAATACGGCCGCAATTTTCAATACCGCCAACCAGTGGAGCGTAAGTGTAGGATAAGAATAAGATGTTCAAATAGACTCCTCATATCGACCCGAAGCGCCTGCAATTGCAATCGCCAGACCACCTTGCGCGAGCATCGATGAATAGATTTTGCACATGAATATGCAGTGTGAGTGCAACGCATGAAACCGCAGGTGAGCGGAATCAATTTCAGGCTTGGGAGTTCTTTTTTTCTGGAGCGGAACGCAAGGAGCTGAAGAAACTCGCGAAAATTTGCTTCAGCATTGATAAACGGAAAAAACCTGCCGCGTACATTCTACATCGTATTGAACTTTGAGAACCATTCATCGGATAGCGTTTAAACGACGCGCTTTGATGATTACCGAAACAAGCTGCCCGGCGATCGTTTCCGAACGCCGGGCAGCAACTGGATTATTTTTACTTAACGCGGCGGAATTAATCAGCCGCGAATATTGTAAAACGCTTTGCGGCCAAGGTACGCTGCGGCGCTGCCGAGTTCTTCCTCGATGCGCAGCAGCTGGTTGTACTTTGCCACGCGATCGGTGCGGCTCGCGCTGCCGGTTTTGATCTGCCCGGCATTTGTCGCCACGGCAATGTCGGCGATGGTAGTATCTTCCGTTTCGCCCGAGCGGTGGCTGATCACGGCGGTGTAGCGCGCGCGCTGCGCCATCTGCACGGCATCGAGCGTCTCGGTCAGCGAACCGATCTGGTTTACTTTCACGAGGATCGAGTTTCCGATGCCCTTTTCGATGCCTTCGCCCAGCCGCTTCACGTTGGTGACGAACAGGTCGTCGCCGACGAGCTGGACTTTCGCGCCCAGTTCCTTCGTCAGCTTCGCCCAGGTGTCCCAATCGTCTTCGCTGCAGCCGTCCTCAATCGTGATGATGGGATATTTTTTGCACCAGCCGGCGAGCATTTCGACGACTTCATCGCCACTCTTGACCGGATTTTTCTTCTCGCCTTCCAGCGTGTATTTCTTTTTCTTGGCGTCATAGTATTCCGTGGCCGCGCAATCCAGTCCGAGACAAATGTCTTTGCCGGGCGTGTATCCGGCTTTTTCCACAGCTTCCAGAATCGTCGTCACCGCTTCTTCGTTGCTTTTCAGGTCCGGCGCAAAGCCGCCTTCGTCCCCGACGCTTGTGGCCAGACCTTTGTCGTGAAGCACTTTCTTCAGGTTGTGGAACACTTCGGCGCCCATGCGCAGCGCTTCGGCAAAATTCGTCGCACCGACGGGAAGGATCATGAACTCCTGCATGTCAACATTGTTGTCGGCGTGCGCGCCGCCGTTAATGATGTTCATCATCGGCACCGGCAGAGTGTGCGCGTTGGCTCCGCCCAGATAGCGGTAGAGCGGCAAGCCGGCGTCTGCGGCGGCCGCCTTGGCAACGGCCAGCGAGATGGCCAGGATAGCATTGGCGCCCACCTTGCCTTTGTTTTCCGTGCCGTCCAGATCGAGCAGCGCTGAATCCACGGCGCGCTGGTCGGAGGCATCCAATCCGGTGATTTCCGGGCCGAGAATCTCATTCACATTCCGCACCGCACGGGTGACGCCCTTGCCCAGGTAGCGCTTGGCATCGCCATCGCGCAATTCGACAGCTTCGTGCGCACCGGTCGATGCGCCCGAAGGCACCGCCGCGCGGCCATGCGCGCCGCTCTCGAGCCGAATGTCGACTTCGACGGTCGGATTGCCGCGGGAATCCAGAATCTGCCGGCCGTGTACTTCACTGATTTCGGACATGAAACGTTCTCCTCATTTGTGAATTCGATGATCGGGCATGCGGACGCTGGATATTAAGGGTCACGCGATGCGTTTCAACAAAAAGACAGGGCGGGCCGAAAGCCCGCCCTGTCCGCTGCGTTGTTTGACTGGTCTTAGCGAGACTTGTCGAACCAGCTATGGAAAGTACTCGGGCTCTTCGCATTCTTCTTTCCGTGATTTCCTCCACGGTTGATTTTCTTCGCGTCTTCGCCCGTGAAATCCGAATTTCCTCCCGAGCGGTCCAAATCGATCCCGAGGGTAAAGGGTCCGGCAATCGACTTCGGATCGCTCGCGGGCCCAATACCTGTGCCGTTCGGTGCATTACCCTGAAGCGGCTGAGTGAGCAGTTGACCCTGGAATTTTCGGGTATTCAGTGAGAATCTGCTCACAGTCGAGCCCAGCAGCTTGCTCGTGAACGTCGTGTTTCCGTTTCCACTCGTTTTCAAGTCTGTCAGCAACTGGTTGAACCGGGTGCCGATGCGTACACGAATGCTCGAGAGTGAATCCAGCCCAGGCGCAGAGTCGATCCCGAAGCGCGGGATGCAGATGAATTTCGCAGCCCATTGCACACCTGTGTTTCCAGCGATCGTAACTTTGTCGTTGCCCTGCACTTTGATGATTTGGAAAGCGCCACCCAGCGATGTTCCGATCTTACCGAGTTTGTAATCGAGCTGGAACTTGTCGCCCTGGCGTTTGGTAGCGAACTCCAGCATATCGGCAGCATGGACGCCCCCGCAGAGGCCTACGCCAAGGGCGTAGCGCCGTGTGCTGCGGTCCAGAATGTTCACCGCATCGAGTTTCTTCGCCAGCGTGGCCTTGCTGACCGAGCCGGAAATCTGCCCTGTGTTGCCGTTAACTTTTCCAGTCATAGTGCTTCCATCCTGGAAAACCAGCGGGCCGCCACGCTTGTTGACAAATCTCCCCTGTGCGTCCAATTCGCCCTCAAATGCGGCTCCGCCAAGGGTGAATATAAAAGAAGAGCCCTTCAGGGTTCCAACTGCGCTACCGTTCACGAGGCCGCTGAATTTGATGCTGTCTTTGCCAACCTGACCAATCACTCCTTTCACTGTGACACTGGTGGTGGTGTAGTCCGTCGACGCGATCGCACTGTCCTCGATGTCGAAGGTAATGATTTGATCCTGAATGGTATCGGAGCGGTCATTTGCGATTCGGTTGATCGAGTCCACGGCGCGCGCGACAAACGTGACGTGGCCAGTCTGGAGCGGTCTGCCGGTGATCGTGCCATCCGAGGCCAACGAGAGGCCGATCGCTTCAAGGCCGTTGCTGCCTTTTGCCGCACCATCCACTGTCAGGGTATTCGGCAGAACGCTGAAAGTAACGGTGTGATTTCCACCCAGCACCGCAAGATTTCCAAAGTAACTCTGGCCCAGCACGCCGTTATTGATTTTGTCCACAGCGAAGCGGAACATCTGTGGCGGGCAGACGACCAAATTCAGTTGGAAGTTGCCTGTGCTGGTGAGTTGCGTGATTGCCGTGCTGTCCGTCACAGAGACTTGAAATGTAAACAATCCTGCTACAGCGCCCGCGACCACGGTACCTTCAAGGCATCCGCCAGCCGTCAGGTTGATCGTGGACGGAAGAGCAAGCAATGGACTTGGCGTTGCACCGAAGCCGTATGGGCGCACCCCGCCGCCAGCAGTGATATAGCGGGTAATCTCTGATCCGAAACAGGCATCCCCCAGATCGTAGGTGCTCAGTCCAGGTAGTGGAACCGGCGCTCCGAACAAGGGAGACGTCAAATGGAGAGTGTTGGAACCCACCGCACGGCTGCCTGCGCTTGAGTCACCCTCCAGGCCCCGTGAGTCCGCCGTATTCGTCGCGTAGCAGAAGCCGACCACCGCCAGAACCAGGCCAAAGGCCAGGGACCGAACGATATGCGTTTTGCTGAGCTTCAACACAACAACTCCTTTCCTCTCAACATCCATCCTGAATTCGGCGTCTGCTGTGGAGCAGAGAATCCCAGATACTTGTGACGGTGGAATCCCAATCGTTTACACGAATTAGGAAACAACCGCAAGACAGAAAATGAGGCTTATGCCTCATCTATGCGTTCATAGGTATCGACTGGCTGGGTGCAAACCTATTAGGTGTAAACAACAATTTTGATTGCACCAAGTGCAATGTTATTTGCGGATTGGGTTTTCGCCCCAATTGTCTTTGCGTGAGAAAATCTGGATCCCGCCTTCACCCGAGAACACGGACGCACCACCGGCACCGTTTAAGCCGACGTGCAGCGAGAAATTCGCGGTTGCGCCTTCCTGAATGCCGCTGCTGGCGCCGGGAACACCGGTTTTAGCTGATGCGATCACACCCGTCGTCAGAGAACCTTTGCCACTCTTGGGATCCATCGAGAGCTTGAGCACTTTTTCTGGCGCGGCAGGCCCAGAGAACGAAACTTTGCCGCCTTTTTCAGTGACTGCCGGAGTGTCTTCAAAAAGCGGTCCAATGCAAATATCCGCCTGGCTGGCGCCGGCAAAAGTCCCCTTTGCGCCAGCTGCTGTGGCCGGAGGCACCGCGATAAAGTTAACCTTGTACGCATCGCCCGCTCCACCCGCGGAATCCTTGCCACGCACGCTGGTCAACAGGAATCCGCCTCCCAGCGCGGGATTCTTGCTGCTGCGATAGGTTAAAGTAAATTTCGTGCCGCGCTTTTTAACATCAAACTTCAGCGCTTCGCTCCCGGAGGTCACACCGCCGATACGCAGGAAGACGGCCAGCGTGATTACAGATTTTCCGTCCTTCAACGGTTCAAACGTATCGCCGAATAACTCGTTGCTCACCGAAATAGATACGAGGCCTTTGCTGCTGATCCTGCCTTTGAAAATGGCATTGTTCTTGGTCTTCGCCACAGGCGGTGTAGTGGTCTTAATCGTGGTACCGAATCCCGACAGCACCGGAGCGGGCAGATTTGGATTGGGCGCGACGTAGCGGCCGACGCGGAGTTGAAGATCCTGACCGACCAGCAGCGCAAAATTACTGCTGTTGAGATGGGGAATTCCTGAGTAATGCAATGTGCCGACTCGCTTTGAGGTGTCGCCGCGGATTTGAATGCTGTTCGTGAAAACGGTCGTGATCACCGTGTTATTGGCGACAATATTGAGCGTGAAGTCCTGCCCGTCCTTTGAGGCATCGCGCGACTTGGCAGTCACATTCGTTCCATTGACACAGTTCGCCGTAAATTTGAGCGTCCCCGAGAAGAGCGGCTTGCCATAAATCACGCCGTCTTTGTCACTCAGCGACAAACCCGCATCTTCCAGGCTGGTCAGCGCCCCGCCGTTTAACGTAATGTTTGTGACGCTGTATTTGAGCGGGAATGTCACCGGATTGATCACGGCGAGCGGCAGAAAATAATCCTGCAGCTGCACAGCGTCCGGAAGCGAATCGATCGCGAAGCGGAATTCAGAGGTGTTCACCAGCGTCAGTCGGAAGTATTCGGTTATGAAATTTCCGATACCGTTTGTGCCCGATTGTGATGTTGTGGACTTGTCCACCACCGCAATTTGAAAGCGGACCGGCGTCACATTGAAAGCATTGGTTGTAATTCCAGTAACCAGGCCGTTCAGCGCCACTGACGCCTGCTGCTGGATTCCTTCCTTTCCATTTACGGAAGGGATCGCATCGGCGATGGGCACAATGACTCCGAATGGCGAGTCTGACGTGGGCATCGAAGTCGTACGCCGGTACCCGGTCGGATCGCCATCGTCAATTTCGAGCTGCGCGCCCCAGGCAAAGAAATCGCGGTCAGGCGCGATATCGGGGCCAAAGCCCACTGCGATCGTCGTTGAATCGGCGTGGATCACAGCCTTAATGGCAACCCGGGTGAATCCACTGGTGTTGATTTCATTCAGCACGTCGCGCTCCCGGTAGCCGCTGACGTTGTCAAAGATGGTGATTGGGATCTTATTGCCCAAGGCCGGGACGGTGTTCAGGCGCAGAAAAATCGAGAACACGACCGTGCGCGCTTTCAGATTCGGGTTGTTGATGAACTGCAGAAGCTCCGCCGAATTGTCATTGCCCTTTTGAATGCGGTCGGCAGAAGCGTCGTTATTGGGCGCCATTGCGACGTTGGGCGTGATGATGTGCGCGCCCTTGGTATTGTCCCAGACCGGGTTGTCGAATTCTTCCGAGTACAGAAGCTGATTGACTGTAGCTGCGCTGGCGAAGCGATAAGGACCGATACCGCCAGCCGCTCGCGCCGCGCGAATGAAACTACTGCCGGCAACGATGTCGCCCAGGTCGCGGTCAGTCGTCGAAGGATAAAACGGATTTGTAAAGTGCAGGATATCCGTTCCGAAGCAGGCTCGAGCAGAGGCCTGCCGAGGTGACGCATCGGTTGAAGTGGCCAGGGCGAAGGAGAATCCAAGAACCGCGAACAGGAAACCCAGCAACGCTGCACGGCCCTTACCGGCTAGCATAAACATCTCAGTTTGTCCCTCCACGAGCACCGCGATCTCACAGGAAAATTCAGCAAGAAGTCTCTGTGCCGGCGCTCAACCCAGACCATCACTCAGACACCGAATGGATAGCGGTCGTCGCATGTATTAGTGACAGCCAAGGATGTATTCGTTTACACCAAGCGCGAAGCGGGCACAACACCAAAACTACCTGCGTCTTCAGTGCCAGAAATGCAGCACGCTTGCAGTTCAAAATGAACAGCCCCGGCGCAAGGCCGGGGCTGCTTTAGATCGTTTCTTTCAGCAGAGCTTACTTCGTCGGATTCGCGCTCGTCCAGGACTTGCTGCTCTTGTTGAAGAGCTGCACGCCGCCCGAGCCCGACCACGTTTCGTTCGTGCCCTGCAGCAGCGCAATGCCCAGCGAGAAGTTCGCGGAGGTAGCGCCCGACTTGGCGGCCTTGATTCCAGTCTGCGTGCCCGGCAGGAAACCGGTCTGCATGGAACCCTTGCCCTTGTCGCTCAGAGCCAGCTTGGTGATTTCCGCATCCGTGGGCTTCTTCTTGTCGGTCGACTTGATGCTGCCCTTGGAGGAGGTCACCGTGATGTCGTCGGAGAACGAATTGCCAATGAAGACGCTGGCCAGGTTTCCGCTGAACGAACCGGCAGTCAGATTACCGCTGTTGCCTGCAGCCTTGGCAGGAACCTGAGCCAGGAGAGCGACCTTCCAGGAGTCGAAGTCGGTCGCGGCCTTGGCATCGTCCTTACCCTGAATGCTCGTCAGCAGCAAGCCGCCGCCCACGTTAACATTCGAGCCCAGTTTGTAGGTCAACTGGAAACCCTTGCTCGAAGTCTTGCGGGTGAAGACCAGGACTTCCGTGGCATTGATCGGACCAACCTGGACGTTGACAACATAGGTGTCGCCCGTGTTGAACAGCGTGCCAAGCGTTTCTTTGCCGATCTGGATCTTGACCTGGCCCTTGGAATTGATCGAACCCTTCAGCGTCACGAAGATGGTGCCCTTGGGCGGCTTCGGGCCTTTCACAATCTTGCCCTTGTCGTCCAGCGTGTTCGGCGTGTTCGCGTCGCCCGGCGAGACGTACTTGCCGATGCGCAGCGTGACCGTGCTGCCGGCCAGCGAAGAAACCGCAGCACCGGCGAGATTGGCGATACCGGCGTAGTTGATGCTGTCCTTGCCCGTCGCGCCCGTTGTCACCTTGATGGTGATGCCGGTAGCGAAGATGTCGGAAGCAACGGTGGTATTCGCAGTGATGTTCAGAGTAAAGGTCTGGCCCGGAGTCGTGCTCGGGAAGCGGCCAAGAGCGAGCTGGCCCGTGCCATTTTTGTCCTGAGCTGCGCAGAAGAAGGTCAGCGAGCCCGAGCGGGTCGGCTTACCATACAGCGTGCCGTCGTTGGCCAGAGTCAGGCCGACGTCTTCAAGCTTGGTCACGTTCGTAATGCCGGAGAACAGCGTGGCAGTGAAGACGAACGGTGCATGGCCGTTCAGCATTTCGATCTTCGTGTAGTAGTCGCGGTACTGGACTGCATCCGGCAGGGTGTCGACTGCAAACCGGAATTCTGTGCCCGTCACCAGCGTCAGGCGGAAGAACTCAGTTACGACCGAGTTGCTGGTGGAGCTGTCGGAAACAGTTACGTTGAAGCGCACCGGTGTCGTGTTGAAGGTCGCAGCGGTTGTGCCGATGACGGTACCATTCTGAAGAACACTGGAGGTCGAGATGATGGCCTTCAGCGTGTTCGTCGGAGTGCCCGTCGAACCCACGGCCAGGTTTCCATCCCGGAACTTATAAGGAGGAATGCCGCCCGCGGCGCTGACTTTGCGGACGAATCCGCTGCCGGCGACAATGTCACCCAAGTCGCGATCCGTCGTTGACGGATAGAACGGATTGGTGAAGTGCAGCGGGATTCTGTTCGGATTGCTGCCCGTTGCGGCTCGATTGCCAGCACCAGCGCCGCCGTCAAACGACGCGATGGCATAAGAGAAGCCAACAACTGCGAACAATACACCCAAAAGCGCTGCTCGGCTATTTCCGGCTAGCTTAGACATGGTTCTGTATTCCCCTCCTTAGAGATGACTGCATTCCCGAAAATCGTGTACTTCCCCGACACTGGGAAGTTTTGTATTCGTCTCAAATTTCGCGCAATGTTTTCAGGCAATGCGCGCCCGAAGCCCCAACCAAGAATCTGGAACCGTTGCAAACTATATGCACGTCGGTTCAACCGTCAACAGCAATTTTATAGTTTTTGTATTTATGTCGCGGTAGCATCCCTTTTCTTAAATTTGCCGTGCCAATGCCCACAATCTAGCAGTTGGTCATTCTTTGTGCGGGCAGGCTCGGATTTGTTTACTTTTAAAATTGGTATTTGGAGCGCAATTTTCGTTAAAAATTACCTTCGGTTACGGTAAAGAGCAGCTCGCGGGAGTCTTCCGCTGCGTCTTTGCCCACTTCCCGTATTTCTGCTCGCAATATATAGTTCCCCGGCTCAGTCGGCAGCCATTTTCGTTCAGCTGTTCCCCACGCTGTGCCGTCGTCGTCAGTGACCCATTCAAAATCCGCCGCGACGACCTTTTTTACGCCGAAGCGGCACTCTGTGCTTCCGAAAATGCTCTGCGGGAATGCATCCATATAAACAGAGGTGCCAAGTGGCGCGTATTTCTCAGGATATGCATCAAAGGACAATAGGATCGCATCGGCGACAACGATAGTCTCAGCCAGTTCGGCATGGGCCTCGGGCTGCTTCTGCCCAGCGCGGCGGACTTCGACTTTAAAGGAGTACTGGCCAGGCGTCGGAAAGGTGTACGTGAAGTCGCGTTCTGTCGTCCACTCCTTATTGTCGTCCGGGTGCTTGACGGGAATGTCGTTCACCAGATAGCGCAGTTCATAAAAATCGCCGTCCGCCGTGATGGGCTCGGCCAGCGTAACTTCCACCGTATAGTCTTCGCCCGTGAGGCTGCGATCGTCTTCTTCAACCAAAGACTTTTCGAAGCTGATGATGTGCACGGCTTCAGTCTTGATCACGGCTTCTTTCGGGTGCGACATGACATTGGGATCGGTCCCGCGCACCTGCACAGTAAAATGCAGTTCGCCCGCTTCCGTCACTTCGTACTCGCGGTCTTTTCGCCGGCTCCATTCCGCGTCTTTGTCTTTGATTACCTTGCCATTCACAGCCCAGCGGTATTCGATGGCATTAACGGCGTCAGCCTGCAGTGTGAGCGCCTCGCCGATGACAAAGGGAATGATGGTGTCGTCGTTGATTTTCGTTCCACCAATGGCCAGATCGCCCACGAAGCCAACCACCACTGGCCCGTTGCGCGGTTCAATGGCGACGACTTGCTGAGGCCCGACAACTTCGGTGGAAATAAATTTCGTCGCCTTCAAGCCGTCATTCGGCTTGGAGCGTCCCATGCCGATGACAACGGCCGCGGCAATCATTGCAAAGCCAAGAATCCATGCCCAGATATTCTGTTTCAACGCTGAACTGTCCTTCATTTCCGGGGCCGATGCTTCAATAAAGAAGCTAAAACTTGTGTCCTGGCAACGCTTTAAGTTTACCGGGGCCAACCATTATTAACCAGTGACGCACCCAGAAGCATACCTTGGAGCGCCGCTCGAGTCACTTCAATTTGTCCACGACTGCACGAGTGCAGCCAGCTCTTCCATGCCGGCGATGTGCTCGGCCCGCGCCATTCGCAGGCAGGCGGCCGCTTCCGTGCGGCGAACCGGATCCTGGATCGCATCAGGCTGGCTGAACGGAAAGAGCGGCGGGATCCGGCTGAAGCACTCCACCTCGTGATCGAAACGCACGGCAACGTTGGAGAATGTTTCCGCGGCGGAATTCCATTCGCCGCTTTCCGCCAGCCGTTTCAGCCATACCGACGCGGCCGAGCGGGCTTCGGCATAGTAAGCAGCATAAAGTCCCGCCGCCCAGTGTGGCTGAACGAGCGCCGTTTCCATCGCCGTCGACCACGCGTTATATGCGCCCGGTCCACTCAGCACATTTGGCGAAGGCTCCAGCAGTTTGCCCTGCTCGTCTTTTTCCTGGCCGAGATGATGATCAACAGCCTCACGCAACGCCGCTCGTGCCGCCTCAGTGGAGTTGTACTCTGCCACTGGCCCGGCTGGCAGCATGAAAAAAATCAGCGGCGGGTTCTGCGAGCCGACATCCTGAACATTGATCGGCTCGTCTTTGCGGCCGTCCATGAATGTGCTGACGTGGTATTCTTCCGTGTCGTTGTCCAGCCCGCGGATGATTCCAAATGCCGGGCCGTGCAGACCGAACGCAATCGCCGGGCGGCCATCGTCGAGCGCCTTCTCAACCGCGTTCATCCAGACAAATTGAAGCTCGCGCAGATCGCCAGGCGTGTAGAACGAATCTCTCAGTCCGCAGATGCACTCAAGCCCCAGCCGCCGCGCGAGCCGCGGATAAGTCTGGTCCCAGCGCCGCGGCAGCAGGCCGCCGGGATCCAGAGTAGCGTGAACTTGCGTGCGAAATCCGAGCGCCGAAAGACCCCACAGTTCGTCCATCTCGCGCCCGAATTCAAGCGCCGAGAGCACGCCATGCAGCGAGCCGAGGAAGCTGTCCATGCACGGATGAAAGCGCGCGTTGGGAACTTCGATCAGCGGCAATGGAATTGTGCTCCGAACCCTACTCTTTACGCCGTCGGGACGACACTCGGAATAATCTGCGGCAGGAACAGCCTGGACGTCGGATTGATGATCAGCCAGCGCAGCACAAATTCGATGTCTTCCAACAGCGCACGCGCCGTGGGCGGGCGATCCTCAGGATTCATTGCGATCATGCGCTGAACCAGCTTGGACGAGGCTTCGCTGAGTTCCGGGAAAATTTCGCGCGGGTCGGGCCGCGGCGCCTGGACATGTTTCAACATGACGTCGGTGGCCGACTCCGCAAAGAACGGAACCATCCCCGTCAGCATGTGATAGAGCGTGCAGCCTAGTCCGTAGATGTCGGCCCGCGAATCGATCTCCGATTTTCCAGTCGCCTGTTCGGGCGCCATGTACAGTGGCGTGCCGACGCTTTCTCCGGCTGCTGTGAGTTGCGTGACCACAACCAGCGATTTGGCAAGGCCCATGTCGATGATCTTCACGCGGCCATCAGCGGTCAGCAGAATATTGTCGGGCTTGATGTCGCGGTGAACGATTCCGTGCTCTTCAGCGTAGGCAAGTCCCTTTGCCGCTTCGCGGATAATCTGCCAGCAGATTGCCTCGGGCATATTTCCTTCGCGCTCGAGGCGGTGTCCAATCGAAACACCGTCCAGCCATTCCATTGCAATGTAGGGGCTGCCTTCGGCCGAACCGCATTCGTAGGTCGTCACGAGATTGGGGTGCTTGAGATTTCCGGCGAGGTACATCTCGCGGCGGAATCGTTCGATCCACTGCGAATTCTTGGACAAATTTGCCGGCAGCACCTTCAATACGACCTCACGGTCGGCGTTGACATCGCGCGCTTTGTAGACGCGCGTGTAGCCGCGTTCAGAAAGCAGCGTCTGTATGTCAAATTTGCCGAAAAATTTCAGCGCGGCCATCTTCTGCGCATGAGTCAGATTGGCATGAGCCGTCTGGCGCGCGCGGCGCAGATCCATTTCGTCGATGACGGTTTTGAATTGCGAGGGCGTCAGGTAGCGCTGCTGGAGGAGAATCTGTTCAACCGGAATCTGCAGTTTGCCTTTCGCAAGCTGCTTTTGGAGGGCAACAGTTTCCTGCGCCTGAGCCAGGGTCAGATAGCCAAGCTCGATGGCCAAGGCCAGCACCATTTGAACGGTGGCCGGTTCAGGTTGTTGCGCCATTTCCACGCTCCCGCGGCGCTCATTCTACACTTTAGGCGTTTGATTGTCAGGAGGAACTTCGGTGGTTGGACCTGCAAAATGATTATCGGACAGAGGTTCTGAGGACGGCCGCGGCGTGACGTCAGTCTGCACCGGCTCAATCGGCTTGGTCTCACCTAAAGGAGGAGGCTCAATGGTCGGCGCGCTGTCTTCGGCAGGCTTCACTTCCACGGGAGCCATGGGTGGTACGACGGCATCCACGACGACTGCAGGAATAGGCCCGGGCGCCGGGGCGATCATCTGCTGAATGTTGTGCGCGCTGCGTTCCTGTGGCGCCGGCGTACCGTCCACCGCAGCCACGAATTCCTTATCGCGGGACGCACTCAGAAAAATCAGGAACATTGCGAGAAAAAAAAAGGCCAGCGAAAGCAGGCCAATGGTGTGGTACATGCCGAAGGTAAGTACTGAGTCGTCCCGCGCCGGAACACTCGCCAGCGCCGCAGCGGTTTCCGCTTCCTTCAGCCGCCGGTATAAATCCGCCGCCAGCAGCAGCGCACCGCAGGCGCCGATCGCACTGGTCAGCAGGATCATGTGGCGGAGTTTCATTCAATAGGCTCGGTTTCTGATTCGTAGTTTTGTGATTATGGTTAACAGCATCGGCGCCAACCGCAACCGAATCGATTCGATGCTTCGAAAAAAGCAGGTTCATGGCTGCCTCGCGACAACCATGAACCAAAAACCATAAACCACAAACGGCCTTTAGGCTTTCGCTTCTTCTTTGGCCTTCTCAGCCGGCTTTTCGTGGTGCTTCTTTTCCTGGCGCGGCGGAACGCTCTCGGCCATGCGCGGCTTGACGGCCTCGGCCTGCTCGGCCACGCGAGTGGCCTTGCCGATGCGGTCGCGCAGGTAATAGAGCTTCGCGCGGCGCACCTTGCCGCTCTTCTTCACTTCGATCTTGTCGATCGACGGGCTGTGCAGCGGCCAGACGCGCTCGACGCCTTCGTTGCCGACCAGGCGGCGAACCGTGAAGGCCTCGTTGATGCCATGACCTTTGCGGCTGATGACAATTCCCGAGAAAATCTGGATGCGTTCCTTCTCGCCTTCCACGATCTTCACGTGAACATCGACGGTGTCGCCGATTTTGAAGCCGTCGACGCGCTCAGCCTTCAGCGCCGTTTTCTGAACGATGTCGAGATAATTCTTCTTTGCCATGATTCACTTCCTTCCTTTCAGTTTCGCTCTGTCTTTTTTATGACCTGCTTCGCCGGTTGAATGTTCTTCAGCTCCCAGCAAATCAGGCCTTTCAGTTTTCGTTTTCAACCGCGCCTGTTCCCGCCGCCACTCGGCGACTTTCGCGTGGTTGCCGGAGACCAGCACCTCCGGAACATCGTGTCCTTCAAATGCTGCGGGCCGCGTGTACTGCGGGTATTCCAGCAGCCCTTCGTTCTCCGGCGCGAACGATTCGGATTTCACCGACTCGTCATCGCCCAATACGCCCGGCAGCAGCCGCGTTACCGCGTCGATCACAACCAGCGCCGGCAATTCTCCGCCGGTCAGAACGTAATCGCCGATCGAGACCAGTTCGGGCTTGAGGAGTTCGACGATGCGTTCGTCGTATCCCTCGTAGTGCCCGGCCACCAGGATCATCCGCTGCTCGCCCGAAAGCGACCGCGCCTTTTCCTGGTTGAACTGCTTTCCGCGCGGGCACATCAGCAGCAGTTTTCCCGGATTCTCCGGTTCCTGCTCGCGCACAGCCCGCACTGCTTTTACCACCGGCTCGACTTTCATCACCATTCCCGGCCCGCCTCCGTATGGACGGTCGTCCACGGATTTGTGCCGGTCGGTCGTAAAGTCCCGCAGGTTTGTCACATTCACGCGCAGTTTGTTCTTTTCCTGCGCGATCTTCAACATGGATTCGCCGAGCACTCCTTCGAACATGCGCGGGAAAATCGTGATGATATCCACTCGCATATTCGAGCTCGCGATTTACTTCTTCGCGGCCGGTTTCGCCGGAGCGGCTTTCGCCTTCTTCTCTTTCTTCGGCGTTGGCTTGTCGCACAGATTCAGGCCGCGCTTCTTCAAGAGATTGACGACCGCGTCCGTGGCCTGCGCGCCGTGTCCGACCCAGTGCTTCACGCGCTCAGTGTTCACGGTCAGCTGCTTCGCCGCGTCCGTTTCAATCGGATCGTACTGGCCCAATTTCTCCAGGTACGCACCCTGCCGCTTGACGCGCGCGTCCGTGACCACGATTCGGAAATAGGCGCGGTTGCGCCGTCCCAACTTCTGAAGTCTGATCTTTACCACTCTTTTCGTTCCTCCCGCTGCGTCTGCAGCAACTGCGTACCAGGCACACTAAAGGCGCGGCGCACAAGCGATCCGCGCGTCCACCGAGTGCCTTCCGGTGGTTCACGTAGCGCAGGCGTCTCGCCTGCGTCCATCAAACGCGGGCGAGACGCCCGCGCTACTACCTCCGATTTTTCTTCCGGTTCGCCTTCTCGCGCTTGCGGCGATCCTTGATCGCCTTGCGTTCCGACTGCGAGAGCATGCGGCCTTCGCCGGGGCGAGCGCCGGGAACCATTTTGTCCACGAACTTCGCTGCCTTCGTGAAACTCGAAAGCTGCTTCGTGACTTTTTCAAATTCTTTCAGCAGATGCGACACGTCGTTCGGCTGCGTGCCCGAACCGGCCGCGATGCGCTTCTTGCGACTGGCGCCGATGAGCTGCGGATTTTTGCGCTCTTCGGGTGTCATCGAGCAGATTACCGCTTCGACCGTCGCGAACTGGTCGTCGGACGAATCGAGCTCCTTCAGGCCCGCGAAGCCGGGGATCATGCCAAGCAGGTCCTTGAACGAACCCATCTTCTTCACGGCGCGAAGCTGCGTCAGGAAATCGTCGAGGGTCAAGGTGTCCTTGACCATCTTGTCCTGGAACGCCGCGGCCTGGTCCTTGTCGAGAACCGCCTGCGCTTTTTCGACGAGACTGACGATATCGCCCATCCCGAGGATGCGTGTAGCCATGCGCTCGGGGTGGAATTCTTCGAGGCGGTCGAGCTTTTCGCCGACGCCCACGAACTTGATCGGCTTGCCGGTGACGGATTTGACGGAGAGCGCCGCGCCGCCGCGCGAATCGCCGTCGAGCTTGGTCAGGATCACGCCGCTGATCGGCAGCTTCTGGTTAAAGACTTTCGCGCTGTTGACCGCGTCCTGGCCCACCATGCTGTCGACGACGAGGAACACTTCGTCGGGCGTGGTGCGCGTCTGAACTTCGGCAAGTTCGTTCATGAGCGGCTCGTCGATCTGTAGACGGCCGGCGGTGTCGAGAATGATCGTGTCGCGCCCGTTGGCTTTCGCGAAGTCGATCGCGTGCGCGCAGACCATGGGCGGTGCAACATTCGTTTCGCTGAAGACCGGCGTATCGAGCTGTTCGCCGAGAACTTTCAACTGCTCGATGGCGGCGGGGCGCTGCAAGTCGGCCGCGACGAGCAGCGGACGGCGGCCTTTGCTCTTGAGATAATTGGCCAACTTGCCGCAGGTCGTCGTTTTGCCGGAGCCCTGCAGACCGGCCATCAGGATCACCGTCGGACCGTCACCGCGAAACTTAATATGCGCATCGACGGGGCCCATCAGCTCGATCAATTCGTCGTGGACGATTTTGACCAGCATCTGTGAGGGTTCGACGGCGGTGAGCACATCCTGCCCGGTCGCCTTAACGCTGACTTTGTCGATGAAATCCTTGACCACCGGCAGCGCGACATCGGCTTCGAGCAGTGACATGCGCACAGTCCGCAAGCCTTCTTTCACGTCGGCTTCGGTGAGCTTCTTGCCTTTGCCCCTGATTTTGGTGAAAAAGGAGCCTAATGAACCGGTGAGACTTTCGAACATAGCTTAACGGCAGTGCTGAGTGCACGTCGCACGCAGGACTTCTTTTCTCCGCCCCCAAAAAACAAATCGCGGCCAGCATCGGCAACGCGACTTAGGAGGCAACTATATAGCCGCAAGCCACAGCCAAAGCAAGCTAAAGCCAGACAGCTACTTCTTTTCCTTCTCTTTCTCCGCCTTCGGCGTTTTCTTCTCTTCGGGCTTGGGAATTTTCGTCATCTCTGTGACTTCCACGCTCTTCAAGTCGTCAGACTGGCGCCCTTTAACTTTCCACCAATCCTTCTTCTTGCATTCGTCCATCGACGCGACTTTGCCTTTCAGCTCCATCGCGTAGCCGTCTTTGTGATTCAACATCGCCACCGGCGTTTTGTTCTCGCCGATGTTGGCAACTTTCACCTCGCCGGTCCACTCCATGCGCTCTTTCATTTCCTGCACTTCGATCGACTTGCCGTCGCCAGAGAGCTTGCCTTTCACGACCCAGACGCGGTCTTTTTTGCACTCTTCCAATTTCGCGACGTTCGGCCCGGTTAGAACTTTTATCGCCCCATCGACTCGAATGTACGGTTTGACGGTCTGATCTTTCTTATCGACAGGCCGCGCATGCACCGAGCCCGACCATTCGCCGTCTTTGTCATCGGCCCAGCTCAGTCCGGTTAGAATCAGGATTGCAAAAGCGATCGTTTTTAGCCGCACGATTTATTCTCCAAAATCCACTCGTTCGAGACGATAGTGGATACCCCGCAAATTGCAGTTTGTTAAATGGGCAGCGTCAAGATTTTAACGCCAAGGACGCGAAGAACGCCAAGAGCGCCAAGAATTCTTAATATCCTGGCGTTCTTGGCGGCCATGGCGATCTTGGCGTTAATTAACTTATTGCTTCTTCGGCGGTTTGGGCCGCGCCGCCGGAGCGCCGGGGTTGGTAGAGAAGCGCCAAGTCTTGGTCCATGGCTTGCCGTCGACGTCGACTTTCATCGTCACTTCGTATTCGACGTTGGCCTTCAACGGGTCTTTCGGAATGATCGCCACGCACTGCTGGAAGCCGGTGAACTCCGCGCTCGCACCGGTCTTCGGATCGTACTCGTAGCAATCGATCTCAGCGCCTACCTCCGGCGCGCCCGCGCCCTTCGGCATCGCTTTCTCCGGCTGGCCGGGCGTATTCGCCGGCCCAATCGCTTTCAGCGAATGTCCGGTGAGTTTCAGCTTGCTCGTGTTGAAATAAACCGTGATCGGATAACCGGCCGACGCATCGCCCGGGCACGCGTCCGGCGCTTCTTTGCCGTAGTGCAGGCCGACTCCGGTCTGTCCGGGAACCGGGCAGACGACGGGAAACGATTTGTCCGTCGGCTTGCTCAGGTTGGTGCGGCCATCGATGCCGCCGAAGCGGCCTTCGTAGCCGACGCCAAACGCCATCGTATTGGGCCGGATGACATCCTGCCGGTGGAAGTATGTGATCACCATTCCGGCCGCGACATGCGCCGCAGGCGTTCCGGAACTGAGAATGCTGCGCATTCCGGCCGCTTCGCCTTCAGGAGAATAGCCGCTCTTGCCCTTCTCTTCGCCGTGCGCGAGCTGGCCGGTGCCCGTCTCGTAGATGCAATGCTTCTGCAGGTCGGCGCTGAGCTTCGGATCTTCAGGGCGCGGCGTGAGGCCAAGTTTGACGCGCTCTTCGTTGACGCCTTTCAGCAGGGCGAGCGTGGCGCTCACCGTCGTCGCCAGGGGCTTGCCTTTCACTTCGGGGTTCTCGCCCCACGGACCCAGCGTCAGTCCTGAAAAGTCCTGCGTCGGCGAACACCAATGTTCACTGCTCGCCGGGAGCGGAAAGAGATACTTCTCGTTCTCCCACGCCAGGCCATCAACGTTCGCTACGTTGTAAATACCGTCGCCGTTTGCATCGATGATCACGAACTGTTCGCTCTCGATGCGCACGAGAAGCTGCGTCACATTGCGGTAGACCCAAGCGCCCTCGGCATTCTTAAAAACCTGCAATTTAATGTTCAACGTCTTCGGTTTGTCGCCTTCGCCTTTGAGCGTGACCGGAATCACGTCCTGCTTGGCGATGACTTTGAATTTGCCGTCGCCTTTGACATCCAGTTCGAGCTGCCCCTTCGCATCGACACGCGCCGGAAGCGTTGCACCTTTCAGCTTGATCGCCTCGCCGACGGGGCGGTCCATCTCACCTAGAAGCTGCGCGCTATATAAGGAGGGGGCGTCCTGCGCCATGACCTGAATCTTAAGCGGCTTTTCTTCCGCCGGAGCCGGGGCGGGCGCTGGCTCAGCCGCCGCCGGTGCTTTCACATTCGCCGCGAAAGCCCCGCATGAAAAAGTGCCGAGAGCCAACGCCAGCGCAATCTTGTGAACCTTCATCGCTCACTCCTAATAAACTTTTGCACCTTGTAGAGCCCGTCATCCAGGAATCAACTAAGATTGTTTGCAAAGCGCCACTTGTGATGGCGTAAGTATACGACGTTTCTCGAACCCAAATATTGGGCGAATTCTACAGAAATACTCCAAGCCGACTGCTGCGGCTGCCTCGGCACGCGCCGTGCTCTTTCAATTGGCTCACGCACAGAGCGTGTAAGTACTCAACAATTTAATGCGTTTTTTCACGCAAGGAGTGTCGCTTATGCAGCAAAGAGCCATGCTCGTTCTGGCAGTCTGGTTACTTATGGCCGGGCTTGCCGCGTTAGTAGGTTTGTCGTTTCAAGGCATGACCCAGATCATGGGTGTGCTGGCGATCATTACTGCCATTTTCCTGCTGCTCGATAAACCGTGGCGAGCACTTTAATTTTAACCACAGAGCACACAGAGAACTGATTTTAGATTCTCCGTGTGCTCTGTGATCTCTGTGGTGAAAAATCAGCGCTGGCTTAGCGCGATAATGGTTCCGACCACCGCTAGAATCGAAATCACCAGCGCGAAAATTTTCCAGAAGCTGTAGGGCCGCGCGCCTTTTACTTCTCCGTTCTGCCCGTTGACCTGGAAACAGTACGTCTTCCCGCCATAGCGATAGCAACTCAGCCACAGCGGCAGCAGAATGTGCTTGTAAGTGATGCCGCTGTAGGCCGTGTTCACCGACGTCACGCGCTGTTCGTCGCCGCCAATTTCGCCGCGCACCGCGCTGTAGATCTCATCCTTGATGATGTCCTTGGCCCTGCCCCAGCCATCTTCGCACGAAACCACGTAGCGTTCCGCCCCAAAGCCGCTCAGGTATTGCGGCGAGTACGGCTTGAGACCCGCGAGTTCGTAGGCGGTGGAAAAGTCCATCGTCTTGCCGGCGCCGATCAGCACGTCGTCAAAAAAATCGCTGTAGACGCCCGAGACGTACGTCCAGCGCGTGTGGCGGACTTGCCGCGTGCGCGTCACCGTGCGGCCGTTCTCGGTCGTGGTGTAGGATTCGGTCGAGTAATAATAATCGCCGCGCTCGCCGCTCCAGTGGCTGACAGTGTGGGCATCGTACGTCCAGTACGGCCGGTAAACGCCCTGCATTTGTTTTACGTGAGACTCAAGCTTGATTGCGCTGGGCGCGAACCACAGCGACCTGATCCATTTCTTGAAAAGCTGCTGCGCCTGCTCCTGGCTGATCTGGAACGGAATCACCGCCTCGGGCGTGATGACATCGTCGGACTCCTGCTGCGCTGCGTCTCCGTCTCCGCTAATCAGCGGCGCGCCGCAGAACGCGCACTTGGTCGCGCGCACGGATGCGTCCATATGAGTTGTCGCGCCACAGCCCGCGCAGCGGATGTCCCGGCCGGTGTTCTCGCCGTACCCGCGATTGCGCGGCTTGGCCAGGTAATCGTTGAAGCTGTATTCTTTGATCGACTCGGCCGAATCGGGAATTTTTTCCAAATGGCCGCAGAACGGGCACTTCAATTCATTCTGGCCCGGTGCGAAAACCAGATCCGCGCCGCACTGCTTGCAGGGAAATTTGTATTCCTTCGCGGCGGTCGCGACAGCGGTTTGATCGGCTTCAGCGCTCATATCAATCGTGCGAGTCCCCGCCTGAATTTACTGAGATGAAAAGCCCAGGGCCACTTGCCCTGGGCCAATCATATTGGAATTGAGATCGCAAATGACAAGTGAATGACGAACTACATCTTGCTCAGCAATTCTTTTTTCTTCTCGTCGTACTCGGCCTTTTCGATCAGCCCGCCGTCGAGCATTTTCTTGAGCTGCGAGAGTTTTCCGACGACATCATCACCGCCACCGCCGGAGAGGCTGCCGCTTACCGCGCCGGCCATCTGGTTGCCCATCGCCATGCCCGCGCCCAGGCCCATGCCGATGCCGGCCATTCCGCCGGGCTGCTTGGCCGCGTCAGGAATTGCGTTGGCCACCTGGAACTGGGTGTAGCGGTTGAGATCGCCCACCGCACCCATTTGCGAACGCTTGTCGAGTGCCTGTTCGACTTCGGGCGGCAGCGAAATGTTGGAGATGATGAACCGTGAAAGCGTCAGGCCGTGCTGCGCGAAATCCGCGGCAATGCCTTTGCTCATCGCTTCGCCGATCACCTTATAATTGGCCGCCAGATCCAGCGCCGCGACTTTCGCCGTGCCCAGCGACGTCGTGAAACCCTGGACGAGCATGTCGCGCAGATAGTTGCTGATCTCGGCCGTCTCAAAGAGTCCGTCGGTACCGACGATGTCTTTCAGGAAAAGTCCGGGCTCGGTGATCTTGATCGCATACGAACCAAACGCGCGCAGGCGCACCACGCCGAAATCGGTGTCGCGCATCATGATCGGATTGGGCGTGCCCCACTTCAGGTCTGTGAACTGCCGCGTGCTGACATAGTAGACTTCGCTCTTGAAGGGGGACTGAAAACCGTATTTCCAACCGAGCAGCGTCGAGAGAATCGGCGTGTTGTGGCCGTCGATCGTGTACGTGCCTGGCGACATGACGTCGGCGATCTGGCCTTCGCGCACAAACACCGCGGCCTGGCCTTCGCGCACCACCAGCTTCGCGCCGTTCTTAATTTCCTTGGCGTAGACCGGGAAGCGATACACCATTGTCTCGCGGTCGTCATCGGTCCACTCGATGACTTCGATGAACTGCGCCGTCAGCCGGTCGAAGAATCCCATTATATTTCCCCCTCTTGAGGATGGTCAGGACGCCTGGCCGCCGGATTGAACGGGAGAAAGATCCGGCTCGCGCGTACCTTTGTTACGCCTCCATAATATCCACATTCCGCACAATATGCAATCCGCCGCGCCCAAGCCGCGGACGGCCTGTGTCCGGCCAGTTTCAGCGGAATTTTTCCGCCGGCGTGCTAATCTCCGCTTTGCTTTGAGGATTCATGATGCTGATTCGTCTCGTGTTCATCGTGCTGTCATTGTCCGCGCCGCTCATCGCCGCCGAAGCGCGACCGAATATTGTTTTTCTTCTCGCCGACGATCTGCGCTTCGATGCGCTCGGTTGCGCCGGCAACAAAATCATCCAGACGCCGCAGATCGATTCGCTCGCTTCGCGCGGCGTAATGTTTAAGAACCATTTCGTCACCACGTCAATTTGCTGCGTCAGCCGCGCGAGCATTTTTTCCGGACAGTACGCTCGCCGCCACGGCATTATCGATTTCAATCAGGACTTCACGCCCGCGGCGCTGGCGCAGACTTACCCTTCCCTGCTGCGCGCCGCAGGTTACCGCGTCGGTTTCATCGGGAAGTACGGCGTCGGCGACAAGCTGCCGAAAGAAGCGTTCGATTACTGGCAGGGTTTTCCCGGCCAGGGCAGATATTTCTCGAAAGGCGATCCCGTACACAAGACCGAGAAGATGGGCAATCAGGCGATTGAATTTCTGAAAGAATGCGACGGCACCAGGCCGTTCTGCCTCTCGATCAGTTTCAAAGCGCCGCATGCGCTGGACGGCGCGAAACGCGAATTCCCGCCCGATCTTCGCGACGAAAAGCTGTACGAGGACGCCACGATTCCACTGTTGAAAACGTGCGATGAAAAATATTTCAACGCATTGCCGGAGTTTGTTCAGACTTCGGAAGGCCGCACGCGTTGGAAGCGCCGCTTCGCCACGCCCGAGATGGCGCAGGCGACCGCGCGCGATTATTACCGCCTGGTCAGCGGCATCGACCGCGAAGTGGGCCGCATTCTCGCGACGCTCGATGAATTGAAGCTCGCCGCGAACACCATCGTCATTTTCACCTCCGACAACGGCGAATTTCTCGGTGAGCGTGGCATGGCCGATAAATGGCTAATGTACGAAGAGTCGCTGCGCGTGCCGCTGATCGTCTTCGATCCGCGCCAGCCCGCCGCGCGCCGCGCAGTGAAGCTCGATGCGATGTCACTGAACATCGACCTTGCGCCAACAATCTTAGAATTGTGCGACGTCCCCGTTCCGGCAACGATGCAAGGCCGCAGCCTGTTGCCGCTGCTTCGTGGAGAATCGCCAACTCCCGCCTGGCGCACCGATTTTTTCTATGAACACCACACGCAGCCCAAGATTCTGCCGCCCAGCGAAGGCATTCGCAGCGAGCGCTACGCGTACATCCGCTATACCGAACCCAACCCGCTGGTCGAGGAACTCTACGACATCCAGGCCGACCCGCTTGAAGAGCACAACCTGATCGCCGCGCCCGAACACAAAGCCGCACTCGATGCGCTCCGCTTGCGCTGGGAGCAGCTCAGTAAAGAGCTGAAGTAGCCCGTCTAATATTTTGTAATTTGCTTTTTAGCCCGGCGGACAAGAGCAGCGACCATGCGCTTCCAGTGCGGCACGAGGAAGCGAGGATGTTCGAGACTGTCCAGCGCGTACTTGCGCGTTGCCTTCGAGAGGTCCAGATCGGCGACGATCAGTGCCGGCTTCTTATTATCGGCCAGGCGCAGCATGCGGCCGTCGGGCGCGACGATTTTTGAATCGCCGGCGGACCACTTTCCTACGCCCTGCGGGCCGACGGAGTTCGCGAAAACATAATAGATCGCATTCTCGAACGCGCGCACGGCAATGCCGTCGCGTCCGCCCCGCTTGCGTCGCGAAACGGCAAGCGCATCCATCCCAGCGTTGGGATGAAACAGAATCTGCGCCCCGGCCATCACGGCCAGGCGCACCAACTCCGGATAGCGGCGTTCGTGGCAGATGATCGCGCTGGCCCAGATTCCGTCGAGCTTGAAGAGCGCAATTGAATCGCCCGGCACAAAATATTTTCTGTCCGACGGGACGAGCTGACACTTGGCGTAGCAATGAACCAGGCGCCCACGACGGTCGAAAACGACGAGGCAATTCTGCAGACGTCGGCCGCAAAAAGCCGCCGAGCCGATCAGCACATTGATACGATGTCGCCGCGCCATCTCGCTCACCGCGTGCAACGCGTCTGAAATTTCTTTTCGGGTCAGCGACGAAAAATCGAAGGCGTAGCCGGTCGTCGCGCACTCGGGAAAAAGGATCGCGTCCACTCCGCGACGCGCAGCCCACTGAACAGCGCGACGGATCGCGTCCAGATTTTCTGAAATCCTGGGCGCAAATCTCATCTGCGCAGCAGCAACACGAAAAGGCATGACCGCGATGTTACTCGCGATCACGGCAGCGAATCAAGCCGACATCGTGATCGGCTAATCTCCGATATCTCCGTCTGGAATGTTCAGATCGAGGGACTTGCTGTCGGCAGGCAGGATGTCCCGCCAGTGCGCCACCAGCGTGCGGTACGCTTCGCCCACGGGCCGGATTCTTCGCTGCAGGTCATACAGGCCGAGCGGATTAACGCGATTGTTGTTCTCCCGCAGCGTGGTGTCCCAATCCATCTGATCGGTGAGGCTGTACCAGGTGAAGCCAACGATCGGCACGCCGTCCTGTTTCAGGCGCAGCATATTCGACCATTGTTTGGAGAGCCAGTTTGGTGCGGCCTTGGGATCGGGCAGATTGGTTTCCGTATGCATGACCGGCAGATGGTAGCGATCGAAATATTGCGCGGTAATCACATAATAGCCGAACACTTCTCCCGCCGGCTCCAGCGCGCCACTGGCCTGAACATCGTGTTCGTTGGTAACGTAATAATCGTTTCCCATGATGCAGTGCGGCTTGATCCATGAACCGTGATTGATGAACCATTCGTATTCTTCGCGCTTGAGTCCGTTGTCCGCCAGAAACAAGTACGTCGACGCGTTCAAATCGTGGCCGTAACAGAAATCCAGCGAAAGAAAGCGCTGCTCATTCAGAGTCTGGGCCTGCTCATAGGCAATCGGATTGCTTGCATGAAAATATTCGGTTGATTCGCTCTGAATGAAGATCGCCGTGGGATGTGCGCGCAGTATCGCTTCCTCCGCCAGCAGATTGGCTTTTACCAGGTTCACCAGTGCGCGGACGAAAGCGCGTTGCGACTTCAGGCATTCATTCCACCAGCCGTAGAGCGCCGAAAACCGCGCCGCGACGTGGATCTCATTCACAGGCGTAAAAAAGCGCACCCACGGGTAGCGCCGCGCGAATTCGAAGGCGTAGTCTGCGAAAAGTCTGGGTAGATCAGGATTCTGAAAATTTCCAATCCAGTCCGGCACACCAAAATGACACAGGTCCGTTATGGGCGTGATTTTCAAACGACGCAGCTCGGCAAACGTTTCATCCGAAAAGCTCCAATCGTATTTATCGGGAGCTATATGCGTTCGGTAGTAAGGCGGGCCATATCGCAAAAATCTCAGTCCAAGCTCCCTGACCAGATTGAAATCATCGCGCCAGTGGTCGTAATGGCCGCATTTTTCCATCTCATCGACGCGATGCGGCAGCCCGTCACTTAGAATGACTTTGGGCGAACTATTTTCGATGCCGGTTGCAAACATGAACCGTTGCGCGCTGGGATTGCTGCGGGGCCGCAAAATGCACTGCATACGTTTAGTTTCGGCGCAAGTCTGATGCCGGGAATATTGGGGCGCGTAAGACACATTCGAAGGGTACAATGAGAATGAGGGATTGGTTCATCATGCCCAAAACATTTTCAGGAAAGATGATTGCCGCTGGAATTGTCGCGCTGCTTGCCGACTTCCTGCAGGTTTTGCTTTTTCCACTCTTTTTTGAAGGCGGTGTTTCGCCGATCAACGATGCGCTGGATGCCGGCGTGGCAGTGATTCTCACCTCGCTGCTCGGCTGGCACTGGGTTTTTCTGCCGTCAGCTCTGGCTGAATTGGTGCCCGGCCTGGACATGGCCCCGTTCTGGAGCACGGCCGTATTTTATGTGTTGTTCAAACAGAAGAAGGAAGTGCCCGGAGCCCCGCCCGCGGAATTGAAACGCGTCTCCGGCCAGCCGCTTTCCTGAGCGCCGGATCCTCAGCGCAGCTTCCACTTTTTTGAATTGGCTTTATTGCGGCCAAGACGCAGATATCCGCTGGCCTGGAATTGCGCGCCGCTGTCGAGATCGAAGTTCACCGACACCGCCACGTCCACGCGCGAGTATGGGCTTGTTGAGAGCGGCATGCCTGAGGGCTCGGCGCCATCGGCCGGAAGCAGATTCATCATGATGCCGAACTGGCCCGATTTCTTGATGTAATAAAACTGCGACAGACCGACTTTTCCTTTGCCCGCGTTCAGCGTGTAGCTGAGTCCGTTATCGACCAGCGAGCTCACCGGAACATCTTCGCTGTAATTCCCCACGGAGATTCGCCAAAAACCGCTTGTGGCTTTCACCAGACTCTCACCGCCGGGCAGAGCTGCGTTTCCAATCACCACGATCTGATGCGTGTGCGCGCCTTTGGCGGACTCCTTGGCGCTGCCGTTGAAAATGCGAAAGAATCCCGGGCCCGGTTTTCCGTCGACGCCGAAGAAAAAGCTCAGCCGGCCATTTTTTCCTGCTTTGGCAACGTACTTCGCCGTCAGCGTGGAACTCTGCGAGAGGCTTCCGAAACTGAAGGTGTATGGCACGGAAATGTCTGCGCCGGGCTTGGTGATGGTTGAGTTCGTCGCGCCCAGCGCCGCGAATCCTGCGGCCAGATTGTCGAGATTGGTCTGCAGCACAAAGCCGCCGGTGAAGCGGTTCAGAACAAAACGCGCGACCGGCTTGACGCCAACGTCCGTGGTCGCTGTGCCGTCGGCTTTCATGGTGAGCGAATACGTTTTTCCACCAACAGCAAAGGAGACGATCTGGTCCTTCACGTTCACCGGCAGCTGGCTGGCATTGATGTATCCGGCCAGGTGCAGCGCATCGACGTCTGGCGCATTGAAAACCAGTGACGCGTTGAGCGTGGTCAGAAAAAAGTTTGTGTCGACGCCGTTGCTGACCGGCCCGGGCGTGCCGGCGGTGACCTGCGGCGGCCCGCCGCCGCCGCCCAGCGCGTCGGTATCGACGCTGATGCGCACAAAGTCGCGGTACATGAATCCCGCGCGCACAAGCGAGAGCACGGCGATGTAATCGCCCTTTGCGGTGTACTTGTGCGTCGTATTACCCACGTCATCGGTGCCGCCGTCGCCGAAATCCCAAATCTGTTCGTCGACGATTCCCGTCGAACCGCCGTTGCCGAACGTGACCACCAGCGGTGAGTTGCCGTAAATGGGCAAGGCATGCGCGACGGCTTTCAGGAACGGTTCCGTCCTGTCGGCGGCTTTCCCGCTGTCGGTGAGCAGGCCAAAAATATTGAGACCTCGCTGCGGCTGCGCGCCGCCGAGCCGGCCGTCCATCCACACCAGCAGATATTGTGAGCCGATGTTCACTGCCATCGCGCCGTTCAGCACGCCCTGCGGAGCCGCGTCGATCAGCGGCATGTTGGGATCGACGTCCGTGCCGTCCAGCTTCACGCGCTTGGTGAGCAGGTGATATGCCGTGTTGCTCACCTTGCTGTTGCGGATGAAAAGGAATTCATCGCTGCCGTTGTAAAATGTGCGCGGAAATGCGTCCTCTTCCAGACCCGTCGTGCCCTGGCCTACTTCGCAGAACGGCGACGATGGCCGAATCACCGAATTGTCCGGCCGCAGGCGCGTTTTGTAGACGGATGAATCAATCTGCGCGCTGAGCGAGCTCAAGATATGGTATTCGCCGGAGACAAACGCCACGCCGATTGGAACGCCGAAGCCTGCCACGCCGAAATCGCGTTGAAAGAGAACCGTGCCTTCCGCGGGAGCGACCAGCGAATCGTCGGCGCCGATGCGCGTTGCGCGCGTGACGTTGGGCGTGGCTCCGACATCCTGCCAGATGACGAGATGTTCGCCGGCGACTCCGTTGACGACATACTCGAGCTTATGATTCTGTCCGCTACTCAGCGGCAGTGCGCCGGCGGCCGCTGGAACTCCCGCGGACGAAACGCGCCCCCAGAAAATGCGGTTCGCCGAGCTTCCCGAAGACTGTTCGTCCTGCCATGCCACGAAAAAATCCGCGCCCGTGAAGACCACTTGCGGCGCGTTGTCGCTCGCGCGGCCGATCGGCGCGATCAAAAAATCGGTTCCGACGGCTGCGCCTTGCTGCGTGATCAGCGCGCCGTAAATTCCCGGCGCGCCCGCGCGGTTGTCGGCCCAGACGGCCAGAAAATTTTTCGTGGTCGCGTCGAAAGCAATCGTGTTGCGCTGCACGGGCCCGTCGAGCGGCAGCGCGCCGGCCGCGGAGATCTGCACGTCCGCGCTGGATACGCCGGTGGAGCTGACCGAGAGCGTGCGCATCTGCTGCAGCCCGGCGCCCAGCCGGAGGTCGCGCCAGACCAGCACATAATTCTGATCGCCGGCCGCGGCGGACAGCGTATCGAGCTGCGTGTCCGGGCCGATTTTGAAATCGGTTTCGGCGGCGGCAATGCCGCAGATCATCAGGATGCAGAACAGGCGAGGAAACATCAGCTCGGCAATGGCTCCGGGGTCTTTCACAAGACGATTTTGATCGCAGCACCTTCGCTCGAAGTGCTCAGATGTCAAGTTTCGGCTAGAATCTTAGTGCTCGTGCGTTAATTTGGTTTGCTGGTTTTTATAAATGAGGAGGGGATATCTGTGCGTTTCATTCCTGTGATGTTATTGGCCCTGAGCTGCGCTGTGCTGCTGTCGTCGTGCACGACCGAGCGCGAGTACTCCGTCACGCACGAACAGCTCGTCGAGGCCGCCATTCTGGCGATCGAAGAAGACTCGTATATGTCCAAATGCGAAATCAAGAAGACAGAGAAAGAGGAAAAGGGCGGCAAGTACACCATCCTCGAAACGCAGTACAATACGTACTCGCGCCTGAAGGCCGAGATCGACAGCACCGGCAAACATTGCAACATGCCCGAGCTGCAGGTGAAAGTCACCACCGACAAAATTCTCTGGACGCGGCACAAAGATTTCGAGCAGCGCATTCATGAACTGGTGCTGCTGAAACTGCGCTCGCGCAAGCATGGCGACGAATCGCGGCCGACCGCATTGCCGCCGGCTGAACCCAAGCCCAAGCCCGCGCTGGTTCCCGTGCCGCCGCCAGCGCCAGTGCCCGTACCCGACAAGAAATAAGCATGGCCCGCTTGTGACGCCCGCGCAACCTCGCGGAGCTTCCCGTGGACACAATCCGCGCTTTCATTGCGATCGATCCACCGCCCGCGCTGCAGCAGGAGCTCGGCGCGCTGCAGCAGGCGCTCAAGCTCGGCCGCGCCGTACGCTGGACTCGGGCCGAGCAGATCCATCTCACGCTGAAATTTCTGGGTGAAATCCCGGCACAATCTGCGGCGGAGCTCGGCGCGGCGCTGCGGCGCGGCTGCGAAACTCTCGCCCCGTTCACACTGCACATCGATGGCCTGGGCTGTTTTCCCAATCCGAAAAAACCGCGGATCATCTGGGCCGGACTCGCCGGCGATCTGGACGCGCTGCGCGAGCTGGCCCGGCGCGTCGACTACGAATCGATCACGATCAGCGGGCACTCCGAAGAGCGCGAATTCGTGCCGCACCTGACGCTCGGCCGCGTCAAAGACGTGCCGTTCCGCGAAATGCAACGCGTGGGGCAGGCTCTCCGGTCGGTGGAGCAGGCTCTCCCGCTGCCGGGCACATCCTGGCGCGTCGAGCATCTCGCACTGATGCGCAGCGAGCTCACGCCCAAAGGCGCGATTCACACGGAATTGACGCGCATCGAACTGAAGGGCTCTTGATAGACGGTCTTGCATTTGCGCAAGCCTTCGCGGGTTGGCGAGGGCGCATTCATGTTCCGAAAACTATTTATAGCCGCACTGCTCACTGCGCTTGGGTCGAGTGGAATGCTGTGGGCGCAGGATTGTGTTGAGGACAGTGGCATTTACGCCGGCGAAGGCGACGACGAGGACTCCGGCGCGCGCGACCCGATGCGCCTGACCATGTCGCTCACACCGAGCATCATGCCCTACTTCCCGCCGGAACAACTCGACCGCCCGGTGATAAACCCGCCGCCGCTCGAACTGCCCGAGCCCGTCGAGGAATATTACGAGTACATGACGGTGCCCGTGCTCGCCGGCTACGACGAGTGCCCTGACGAAATGCCGGTGCCGGTGCAAGACGAGGACTGCGACCGGCGCTGAGCGGCCACATGGGCCGTCTTCTTCCCCGAAGGGGAATAACAAGTCAGCCCGGGGTTGCGCCCGTGGGCGCTACCCCGGGTAAGCGATGCGCTATTAACGAGTGTCCTGAAGGGACACCACACCTTTTTTCGAATCCGCATCATTGTTGTGCTCTTTCAGAGCACGCCCTTAAACGCGCGCTTAACCCGGGGTAGTCGCTGCGCGGCAACCCCGGGCTGACTTGTTGAACCCCTTCGGGGTATTCCGGCGCCGCTCCCGGCTTCGCAGTACTTCGGCTCGGCAAACCGCGGCAAAAAAATCTACTGTTGACTTCGCTTTCGTCTTGTGGTAAACACTGCCTCTTGAGTGGACTGACACAAATGAACTCTGCCGGCCGCTTATGGCTCGGCGAGGAAAACCAGGCTACTCCTTAGAACACTATTTCAGTCCGATTCACACGACAAACCGAATAGAGCAGGCTCGTCAGGAGCGGGCTGTGCCGTGTTTGCATGCGGCGTTCATTCAGAACGCCGCTCCGTGTGCGGACGGAAAGGCAGTACGATGAATCGTAAGAAGAGGAAGCAACGTATCCGGGAACGGCAGCTAATAAAGGAGGGCGCTGGCAACGCTGGCAGTGGCAGTTGGCAGGGGGCAACGTCGGCCTGTGCCACGGGCAGCCTGCTGTCGGCTGCCCGTGCGACCGCGTCGCAAACGGTTGATTGTCCGGACGCGTCCGGTTCTCCGGAGTTCTTGATCGAACAATCTCCGTCCGGCAATTCGCACGGGCAACGGCAAACGGCCGCCGCTGCCCGTGGCACACAAGACCATGCGCCATCCGGCACTCGTCAGCGCTTCGATCTGGACACGCGGCGTTGCACGCGGGCGATGAAACGGCGCCGGGATTATGTCGATCTCTGCAAACGCAGCGGCATCAAGCTCCGCCCGGCCGGGCTGCGGAACGTGAACAGCAAAATCGCTCCGGACCGCATGATCTGGCGGCGCATCTCATCGTTCACGCTCCCGCTCGAACCGTTCATGGACGCGCTCGAACGCCAGGCGGGGCTGGAGCGGTTGATGAAGTGGGTGGAGAAAGCGTTCTTAAACCGCGCACACGGAGGCGGCGTCGACACTCTTGTCGGCGGGAGGGTAAACATTGCCAGCACTGCGAGTGGGAATCCGTCCCCCGGGGACAGGAGTGTCCCCGCCACCCGTCTCGTTCTCGCCGATTGGAACAGCGAGCTCACGTCGTGGGAGCGCGTCAAGCGTGATGGTTTCTCGGTCGAGGCGATCTGCGCGAACCTGGGGATCTCGCGCTGGAAACTGACGCAGCTCACGAAGGAATATTGCAATCTCACCGTGAACGAAGTGATCGATGGGATCAAAGTGCGCCATTTAAAAACGTACCTGCTCGGCCGGATTAAAGGCGCGGCGTTCGAGCTGTGGGGAAGGCCGGGCCATTTCGCGGCGTACAAAATTGAAGGCTACGTGAGCTGTTCGGAAAAATGCCCGCAGGACGGCATGCTGATCCGCGCCGGCCCGGGTAAGCAGTCGAAATACTTTCGCATCAAACCGCAGGATCTGTTTCACGAACCGAAGTGGGCCGAGAAATCGCGGCGCACGGCGCAGCTCGTCCAGAAAATGTGGGAAGGCTTCGACCTGGAAAGCTGGGCGCTCGCGGCCGGCTATACGAACTCGATGCGGCTCAAGCGCGCGGTGCTGACGGTGCTGGGCAAGACGCTCAGCCAGCTCGAGGAACTTCTCGCCGGCGAGATCATCGACTTCTACCAGTGCGCCGAAGACCGCGAGGTTCGCAATCTCGCCTGCCGGAAAGACGAGCGCGCCGAGGTATTCCGCGCGCGCGAGTTCTACCACAATTGCGAAGACCGGCCGGAAGAGCCGTTCTTAGACATGTGGTCCGCCGCCGAAACCGGCACGCCGGAGTGGCTGGCAAGGATGGCGGGGGAGTTTGGGTAAGGAATTAAAAATTAAAAAGTAAAAATTAAAAAATGACAGATGACCAATGACAAATGACAAACAGCCGATCGATCGCTTGCACGAGACGTCGGTGAAGAATTTTTTGAGCCCGCGGCTTGCGATCTGTGGGTGCCAAGGAGCAAGCGGCCGTATCGCTTGCTCCTTGCTGAGACGCTTTAGAAAGGTTCGGAGGTTCTATTCAAAACGAGCGCGCATCAGCAAGGAGCAACAAACAGCCGTTGCTCCTTGGCACCCAACGGATGGGCAAGCCGCGAATGATCATCCAACTCTGTTAGTCGGTGCTCTTTGATAATTGAATATGCTTGAACGCGGGAAATGTGGACAAATCGGACTGCCCCAAAGGGGCAGCGTCCTCCAGCCCAGGGTTGCCGCGAAGCGGCTACCCTGGGTCGGCGACACGCGAATGGATTCAACCCCGAAGGGGTTGCGTCGAACGAATGCGCCATGGACGCAACCCCGTTGGGGTTGAACGCGTAATGAGGCCCTCTACCCAGGGTTGCGCCTGCGGCGCAACCCTGGGCTGGAGGACATTTCCCCTTCGGGGAAAACAAGGGCCCGTCGGCGTGGAATGTTGTATGATTTCAATATGGCTGAGCCCGCCAATATATCGCGCCGCTGGTTTCAGATTCATCTGAGCACAGCGATTCTTATGAGCTGCGTCGCGCTGCTGTGGCTCGCGACGGATTTCGGGCCGCTAAGTTTTTTTCTGGGCTGGATGGCGGTGGCGTCCGATGGATTGCCACTCTTAATCGGCGTTGCCGCAATTGAGATTTCCATCGTGCTGTTGTTCGGCATCGCCTGGGAAACCGCGCAACGCCGCCGCGAGGCCCGCAAGCCATGAGCGACAAACCGCGCCGATGGTTTCAGGTTCATCTTTCGACGGCGGTGGTGATGATGTTTGTGGCGGGGGGATTGTTGTGGCTCCAATTTTATCGTTATCTGAACACTGGAGATGCCTCTGATATTGGCTGGCCTCTTACAAACGAGTTTAGCAATAATGCAGATGATAGCCTTTCTTGGGAAAAACTCGGTTACCCCCATGTTCCTTATATAAGCGTCTTGCTCGATATCTTTTTTTCAGCGAACATTTTGCTGATTGCGACAATTGCATCGGAATTCCTCATCCGCCGCCGCGAAAACAAATGACCAATGACGAATGACAAATGACCCACGGCGGTTATAATGCTGGCGTTCGCGACTCCTTGCAATTCCGCCCTGTGGCGGGTGACCGGGGATGAGCCCAACACTCGAAAGAAGTCCCGCCGATGGCGCTCGCCAGATACCCTCTTCCCATGTCGCTCGACGAAGCCCGCGCAAATTACGGGTGGACCGAGTTTGATGTCATCCTTGTCAGCGGCGATGCGTACATCGATCATCCCGCGTTCGGCGCCGGAATTATCGGGCGCTGGCTGGAACATCTCGGCCTGCGCGTCGGAATTATCGCGCAGCCCGATTGGAAGAGCACCGACGATTTTAAGAAGCTCGGCCGCCCGAAACTTTTCTTCGGCGTGACGGCCGGAAACATCGAAAGCCAGCTCTCGCGGCTGACCGTCATGCGCAGGCCGCGGCGCGAAGACCACTACACGCCCGGCGGAGTTCCCGGCAAGCGGCCCGACATGGCGACAGTGGTTTATTCGCAGCGGCTGCGCGAAGCGTTTAAACAGGATTGCCCGCCGATCATCATCGGCGGCGTCGAAGCGTCGCTGCGGCGCATGAGCTACTACGATTACTGGTCGGACAAAGTGAAGCGGCCGGTGATTCTCGACGCAAAAGCCGACATCCTCGTCTTCGGCCAGGCCGAGCAGGCGCTGAAGCTCATCGTCGAAGCGATGCAGTGCGGCGTGGGAGCGGACGGCGTCGGCGGACTCGACGGAATTCCCGGCACGAGCATCGTCAAGAAATCGATCGCCGATATTCCGAAAGTGGTCGAAGCGCCGAGCTGGGATGAAGTGAGTCCGATGACAGACGCGGGGCGCGAGCGCTTCGCGTGGGCGTTCAGAAAGTATCATCTGAACTGCGATCCGTATTACGGCCGGCCGGTGGCGCAGAAACACGGCGATCGATATGTCGTCATCTATCCGCCGAGCCCCACGCTGACGACGCAACAGATGGACGAGATTTACGGGCTGCCGTTTACGCGCAAGCCGCACGCGAGCTACGGCGGCGAGCGCATTCCGTGCTTCGAGATGATCAAGGATTCGATCACCACGCACCGCGGTTGCTACGCGGACTGTTCGTTCTGCGCGATCACGTACCACCAGGGTGTGGCCGTCGCGAGCCGCTCTCAGGAGAACGTGCTGAAAGAAATTGAGGACATGACCAGCGATCCGGCGTTCCGCGGAACGATCAGCGACCTGGGCGGGCCGACGGCGAACATGTTCGGGACGCATTGCAAAATCGGGCGCTACCGCTGCCACGCGCGGAACTGCCTGACGCCGACGATCTGTGAGCATCTCAACACGGATCACGGCGAGGTGCTCGAGCTGATGGACAAGGCGCGCAAGATGCCGAAGGTGAAGCACGCGTTCATCCAGAGCGGCATCCGCTTCGACCTGGCGCTGAGCGACGGCGGGAAGGATTACATCGACAAGCTGACGCAGTTCCATGTCAGCGGGCGGTTAAAGATCGCGCCAGAGCACACGAGCTCCGAAGTTCTTCATCACATGAAGAAACCGGACATCGGCCAGTACAAAGAATTCCTGAAGCAGTACGCGAAGGCGAGCTGCAGCGCGGGCAAGGATCAGTACACGGTGCAGTATTTCATCAGCGGACATCCGGGCTGCGAGTTGAAGCACATGGTCGAGCTGGCCGAGTACATCAAGGAGGAGCATCTGGCGCCCGAGCAGGTGCAGGACTTTTTCCCGGCGCCGCTGACGCTGGGCATGGCGATGTGGCACTGCGGAAAGAATCCGCTGACGAACGAGACGATTTACACGGCGAAGTCCGCTCGCGAGAAACGCCTGCAGCGCGCGCTGTTCTTCTTCCGCGATCCGGATTACTGGCCGGATGTGCGCGAGGCCCTGCGCGAAGCTCATCGCGAGGACCTGATCGGCACGGGACCGAAGTGCCTCGTTCCGCCCGAGACCAAACGCGAGCGAGCGCGGCACGGGCAGGCGCATTATCCGGGCAAGGCGCCGCCGCATTTGCGCGGCCAGAAGGTGAACGGCATTCCGCTGCCCGCCAAAGGCGGCGGCGACGGTTGGGGGACGAACAGCCGCGACAAATTCCCGCGCAAGCCGAAGCGCTGGGAGGAAGATCACCCGCTGGCCAAAGGCGGACCGGGCTGCGGCACGGGCGGGGCGACGAAAGTCGCGGCCGATGCGGACAACCACCCGCGCGGCGAAGGCGGGGCGCTGGAGTGGCTGAGCTGAGAGCTTGAAAGGAGGCTCTGCAGAAATTTATTGTCTTCCTTCCATTTTATTGGAATATAATCCGCCCAACCTGAGTCTAGATTAGACGACCACAACTATTGGGGAGGGCTGTCGGCAGCATGAAAATCACGAATCTTGCGCCTGCACTGATTGCGTTCGTCTGCCTCGCGCTTGCGGCGGAGGACAAGCCGGCTGAGCCGAAGCCTGCTCCCGTAAAGGAGGAATCCTTCACGGCCGAGCGCGCCGATCTGCAGCCGGTGATCGACGCCGAATGCACGCTCGAGCCCCTGACGAAGAAGATTCTGCGTGTGCTGCCCGAAGAGTTCGCCGGACCGTTCGGGGTTCTCGAAGCGCTGCCGACGGGGCGCAAAGTCGAGGCCGGCGCGACGGTGCTGCGGCTGGATACGGCCGGCATTGACCGCACGCTGCGCGCGGCTCGAGAGGGACTGGAATCCGTGCGCAAGAAGTACGAGGCCATGCACGAGGAATTCGCCGTGCTGCAGACGTCCAACCGGCTGAAGCTCGAACGCATGACGCTGGACTTGGCCAACGCGCAGCGCGACCAGAAAATCTGGGACAAATACGGCGAAGAGAACATGCTCAAGAGCCGGGAACTGGCGGTGAAGGGCCAGGAATTCCAAGTCGCCGAACGCGAGGACGAACTGGCGCAGCTCGAGAAGATGTACAAAGACACGCAGCTCGCCACCGACACGAAGGAGATCGTGCTCGAGCGCGCGCGCAAAAGCGCGACGTTGTCTAAGGGCTGGCTGGAGCTGACGCGCAAATCTGAAAAGCAGATGAAGGAGTTCGACCACCCTCAGCGCAAGGAAATGATCGCGCTGGCGCTCGAGCAGAAGAAGCAGGACCTCGACCTGTTCAAGATCAGCGTGCGGCTCGGCGAAGCGGCAAAGTCCGAGGAGCTCGCCGCGCAGCAGCGCTTCCTGCGCGACAGCCAGGAACGCATCGCGCGGCTCGAAGGCGATCTGGCGCAGCTCACGCTGAAGGCGCCAATCGCCGGAACGGTGATCAACCGCGGCTTGGAAGTCGGCGACAAAGCCGCGGCCAACGCGGCGCTCGCCGAAGTCTGGGATCTGAATCATTTCCAGATCAAGTTCGCCGCGGGCGCGGCCGATTTGGCGGAGGTCAAACCCGGCGACAAGGCCAAGGTGCGGCTCAAAGATTTCCCGGGCGAAGAACTCGACGCCAAGATCGAAGAGATCTCCGTGCTGCCGGCCGCAGACGACAAAGGCGCCGTGCGTTTCACGGTGAAAGCGTCTCTCAGCGACAGCAAAGTTTTGCGCCCGGGTTTGAAGGGGCGCGTGGAGCTCAAGCACGAGAAGCTCAAGAAGGTCGTCGCCATTCCGCGCTCGGCCGTGATTTGGAAAGACGATCGCGCATGGATCAAGGTCCGCAACGGCGACAAGATCGAGACGCGCGAGATCGTGCTGGGCCTCGGCGAGCGCGACAAAGTCGCGGTTGAGAAGGGCCTCAGCGAAGGCGACGTGGTCGTCACGCGAGAGGGCTCGAAGTGAACTGTGTACCGCAGGACGCTAGGGTGCCAAGGAGCAAGCAGCCGTACGCTTGCTCCTTGCTGATAGTCTTAGTTTGTCTCAGCGCATTCGCCGAAGACGAAACCGCGCCGAAACCAGAAGCGGCACCGGCGACGCCGAAAGAATCCGTTCCCACAGTCGATAAAGACGCCGCGGCCAAAGCCTACAAGCGCGGCGTCGATTACCTCATCAAGAACCAGAACAAGAACGGCTCGTGGGGCACGTTTGAGTCCGCGCGCGCCGACGAAGTTCTGCTCGGCACGAGCGCCTCGTACAAGGCGTTCGGCGACGGCTCATCGGCGCTGTGCGTCATGGCGTTGCTGGCGCCCTCACGCGATCGCAAGGACGCGTACAAAGCGCTCGAGAAGGGCATCAAATATTTTCTGAAAACCCCGCCGCCCGGCCGGCCCGACGCGATGGTTTTCTACAACGTGTGGGCGCACATTTACGTGCTTGAAGCGCTGAGCTGCGTGCTGCTTGATGAGCGCCTCAAAGAATATCATGCAGACGCGCGCAAAGTGGCGATGGTTCATCTTGAGGCTCTTAAAAAGCTGCAGGGTTCCGAAGGCGGTTTTGGTTACTACGATTTCCACTTCGCCGCGCCGCACCCGACCGGAAAAGAGAGCACCAGCTTCAACGATGCCGCGGCGTTGCTGGCGCTGGAGAAAGCGCGCGCCGCAGGGCTCGAAGTTCCAGAGCAGATGACATCGGATGCATTGCGAAGTTTGCAGCGCATGCGCATCGGAACCGGCGCGTACATTTACGGGACATACATCGAAAAAGTTCCGCAGCACCTCGCCAACCAGGTGAAAGGCTCACTGGGCCGCTCGCAGGGCTGCAATCTGGCGCTTTATCATTACAAAGCCGCGGATGTAAAGCAGGACGATCTGAAGAAGGGGCTGCAGAATCTTTTCGATTTCCACCACTTCATCGAGATCGGCAAAGGCCGGCCGATTCCGCATGAAGCCTGGTACAACACGGCAGGCTATTACTTCCACTTCGGACATTACTACGCCAGCCGCTGCGCGCGGGAACTACCCGAAGCCGACCGCAAGAAATTTCTCGACGGCCTTGCCGCCACGATGGTCCGCCTTCAGGACGAAGACGGAAGTTGGTGGGATTTTCCGCTGTACGGTTATTACAAAGCTTACGGCACCGCGTTCGCGCTGATGACGATGGAGCCGTGATCAGAGTTTCCGGATCACCAGCCCCGTCAGCAGCTTCGGATAAAAATACGTCGACTTCTGCGGCATTTTTTCGTTGAGCACCGAAACTTCGCGCACCTGCTCGATCAACGTTGGGCGCAGGATGAAGCCCATGACGTAGCCGCTGCCGGTCACCTTGGCAATCGCCTGCTTCGTGTCGGGCGTATAGCTGACGCCTTCCTTGCGCAGAACTTTTTCTTCGCTCAGTTTCAGAATGCCTTTCAGCACCAGTTCCTGAAGCACCGAGACATCCAGCGCGCGCCATGCGTCCGATTTTTTCGGCTGCGCTTTCTTCATCGCTTCGGCCGCGGCCGGCTTAACGGTGATGATCTTGCGGCTGCCGTCCTTGAAGATGACGCCGAACTTCACCGAGCCGCTCTGTTCTTCGGCCAGCGCGAGCAATTCCTTCTCGCTCGCATCTTTCGCGTCGAACAGCGAAGCCGAATCTTTAAGGAACACGTCTTTCGAAAGGCCGGGCGCTTCCTGGATCAGGCGGTGTGTCGGCAGGATGTAGAGGCCCGGATCGCTCATCGGCACGCACATCATCAGCGTGTAGTTGTAATCCTTGTCGAGCTTGCCTTCGGGATCCTTGTCGGCCGCGCGGCGCTCGTTGCGGTAGTTGCAGCTCGTCTCGTAGCGGTGATGGCCGTCGGCGATGAAAACGTTCTGGCCGGCAAGATAATCCTGCATCGCGCCGACCCACTGCGCGTCGTCGATCACCCAGAGCTTGTCGACGACGCCGTTCTCCTCGGTCATTTCGACGTCCGGCTTTTTGCTCGCCACGCCTTTTTTCAGCAGATCGGTCATCGTGTTCTTTTCATCGGGAATCAAACCGAAGACCGGCGAGAGATTCGCTTCGCAAGTCTGCATCAAGGCGAGGCGGTCGGCTTTCGGGCCGCCGAATGTTTCTTCGTGCGGGAAAACGCAGCCGGTGCCGAACGGTTCAAGCTTGCACGCGCCAAAAATTCCGCGCCGCACGACCACCTGACTGCGCGAGGCGCCGCCGGACGCGATGTCGAAGGTCTGTTCGTACAGGTAAAACGCCGGCTTGGAGTCCGCTGCCAGAATGTTGCTCGCAATCCATTTCTTGAACGTGTCAGCCGCACGCGAATAGCGGTCGCTGCCGGGCTTGTCGTCGGGAGAGGTTTTGCCGAATTCGACGCGCACGATGTTGTAGTCGCTCTTTTTGTAGAGCGCGTCCTGCATCGCGTTGTCGATGACGTCGTAGGGCGGACAGACCAGCGCCGCGGCACCTGCTCCGGCTTTTTTCTGGTCGTAGCGCAGAGCTTTGAACGGTTTGACAATGGCCACTTCAACACCTCCATTATGAATTACGAATTGCAGATTGCGGATTTGAAAGGAACGGGCGCGAATATCAAACGAAGAATTATCGGGTTTGCGCCGCGTCCGCAGTTGCCGCGTTGAAGCGCTCAACGATCTGTTCGCGCAGCCACGTGCCTTCGTTCTCGTCCGTTAAACCCATCTTGATGATGAAGTGAACACGATCGGTCAATGCCACCAGATCGCCATTGCTCGAGACATACAGTTCTTCGATTTCAGCCGCGGGAATTTTGCGCTCGCCGAAATATTCGCGCTGCGTCCAGCCAAGGCCATCGCGCGTCACCCGCAAGCGGCGAATGCCAGGCATGACAAAATTGGCCGCTTCACTGATTAGAATTCCAAGCGGCACCAGAAGTGCAAAAAAGAGCATGAGCAGAAAAAAAGCGGGAAGTGCATTTCCCCAGTGCAGATAGACCGCCATGTGTGCAAAGACGCCGGTCAGCCATCCAGTGATGCTCAGAAAGAAGAGAACGATCGCCGACACCAGGGGAAATGTGATGATCCACCCGATCCAATCTGCAACAGTGCGTGGAGTCGGTTTGACGCACACCTGCAACTCGCCGCCCTCGTCTCGGATTTCAAATCGCGCACTCGGGCAGCTCTTGGGCGATTTCATGGAGCCTGCGCGCTTCATCCTCAAATGAAATGGCTCATCGAGTTCCTCGCAGCGGCGCACGATCGATGCGGCCGCGCAGATATAGGTATCGTCACACATGGATACGCGCGCGAATTTCGCAATCCGCTCGGCCTTGCAGCGCTGGCTCAGATATCCACTCCACGCGCTCAGGCGAAAGCCCGGCCCGTTCTCGATCTCCAGGTCCACAGCGTGCTGCGTCACGGCATTTTCACCGGGCGGCGTGTAGGAATACAGATGCACCCATTTGATCTGGCTCAAAGGCCACGCGTGGATGTTGAACTCCAGATTGAACATTCCAAGACGCAGCCCGTGCCAGTAAATCACGCGCCCCTGCCGGACATCAATCACCACGCCGCGCGCGTACAGCCAGGCTGCCGCGGCCGCCAGGCTCAGCAGCCAAACTGCGTGAATCCAGCCGTGCGGAATGGGAATCTCGCGTTCGGCATAATGATGAAGCAGAACAATTCCCGCAATGGATGGCAACGCGAGTAAATATGCGAGCAATGTGTGCCAGCCGTTTCGAGCCAGCGTGAAATCCATGCGCTCGCGCGAGCTCGCACGTGGAAACGAATCCGGATCGCGCAGCGGCGGAAGTTTCATGCGCGGAATCTCCCGATGAACCGGGAACACACAGCAATAAACGCCAGTCGGGCAGATTACTTCGCGAAGATCTCCGCAAAAAAATCTTTCATCGCCTGCCAGGATCGTTTGTCGGCTTTTTCGTTGTAGGCAGAGCCCGTCGAGTTGTCGTTGCCGGCCTTCGGATTGGCGAACGAGTGCACGGCGCCGCCATAGCTGATGAACTGCCAGTCGACGTTGCCTTTGCGCATCTCTTCCTGGAACGCCGGAACGTCCGGGTTGACAAACTTGTCGTCTGCGCCGTGCAGCACCAGCACCTTGCCTTTGATGTTTTTCGCGTCGTCGGGTGTGGGCGAATCGAGCCCGCCGTGGAAGCTCACCACGCCGGCCACGTCTGCGCCGCTGCGCGCCAGTTCCAGAACCGTCGTCCCGCCAAAGCAGAATCCGATGGCGCCGATCTTCGTCGCGTCAACATTTGGACGCTTGAGCAGCTCGGCCAGAGCGGCCTGCACGCGCGCTCGCAGCAGCGGACGATCCTTCTTGTACGCGCCGGCCTGCGCCGCGGCTTCGGTGCGGTCTTTCGGCCGCACGCCCTTGCCGTAGATGTCGGCTGCGAAAGCGACATAGCCGAGCTTGGCCAGATCGTCGGCTTTTTTCTTCGAGAACTCGCTGTTGCCCATCCAATCGTGAACGACGACCACGCCAGGGGCTTTGCCCTGAATCGAGTCGTCGTAGGCGAGGTAGCCTTCGAGCGCTGTATCGCCTTGCTTGTATTCGATCGTTTCAGTTTTCAGCGAAGCCATGCAGACGCTCGAGACAAGAACGCAAAATACCGAAATCAAAAATCGCATCGCACCCTCCCCCTTTAACCACACGCGGCAATTCCGCGTTGCAGGCCGACTATGATAGCGCGGTGACCATGAAGGACAGTTCCTTTTCGCGAGCAAGCCGGTCAGCGAACACACGGCATACAGCGTAAAATCGTAACAGTTATCCCGATCGGAACGCAAACTCTGCTGCATATATTCCGAGATCGGTTCATCAGTTAACTCGAAACAGGCAATTAAGCGCTGCGTATGGTTAATTGAAAATGAGGCAGGGGTGCCACTCATTTGCCGAGGAGGCTGCACATGGATCACGGATTTCGAGTCGGCGTATTCCATGACGTACATGATGCCCGCCACGCCATCAAAGATGTGCTCACCGCCGGCGTCAGCAAACGCGCAGTGTTGATGATTGTTTCCGAAGACGAACGCGAAGATGCGGGCGAAGCTGCTTTTTCGGACATGACTGTTCATCCGGGTGACGACACTGCGCGCGGGCAGTTCGGCGGCGCGCTGGGCAGCGCCATCGGCGCATTCTGCGGATCGTTTTTGATGTACCTGCTTACGACAGGTGGGACCTCGCGCACGGCTTCGTTCGGAGTCGGCCTGGCGCTGGGCGGCCTGATCGGCATGTACGCCGGATCCATCGTGGCCTGGTGGGGCTTTAAGAATATCGTGAAATTCCTGAGCTTTTCGCCCGAATCGGTGCGCAATCGCAATCCCGCCTACGACAATTGGCGCTCCATCGCCGCCGGAAGTATCGGCGGAATGATGGGCTCGCTGGCCGGAGTCATCGCCAGCCATCTGCTGGGCATTTCGAGCATCTGGTTTTTCGTCACCGCCGGATTGTACGCCGCGGCAATGTCCACGGTGATCGGTGGCCTTGTGGGAGCCATGTGCGGGCGCGGCATGGCGCCGGATGCGGTGGGCCGATGGGAAGACATGATCGATGGCGAAAGCCGCGTGTTGGTCTCGGTCGATTGCCGCGGCATGAGCGAAAAATTGCCGCTGGTCGAAGCGCTGCTGCGCAACGATGGTGCAAGCCAGGTGCGCAGCGTCTGATAACAATGTTTTCGAAATGAACGCGGGCGGCATTGATGCCGCCCGCGACTTTTTGCGCTGAAATTCAGAAACTTACTTTGTCGCCGGCAGTTCCTTCACCTGGACGTTTTTGATTTCGACAACGCTGCCCAGATTGTGCTGCTGGAAGCAAAAGCTGCCCTTCGTGTAGGTCTTTTTCTCGTCGACGAAATTGACCGTCACCTTGTCGTTGACCTTGATGATGATGTGATTGCCGTCGGCAATGACTTCCTGCGTGAACCAGGTATCTGGCGGCACGAGCATCTCGGTCACATTCTTGAAATTGTACAGGCTGCCGGTGCGCTTGGGATCGCCGTGGGTGCTGTTGATCTGTGCTTCGTAGCCCGGAGGGAAGCCATTGGCTTTCTTGACGCGGAAATACTGGCCGCTGTTTCCCTTGTCGCTGATTTTGATCTCGGCCTTGTAGTGGAAGTTTTCGTAATCGTCGCGCGGGCTGAAGATGTGGCTGACATCGCCTTCGCCTTTCAAAACGCCGTCTTTGAAGCTCCACTGGCCTTTGTCGAATTTCTTCAGCCCCTCGGAGTCCTCGACTTTAACGCCTGCTTTGCCCGGCATCACCGTCCAGTCCTTGAACGTTTTCTCGTCGAGGATCGTCACCCAGCCGTCTTTATCCTCGGCCCGCGCCATGCCAGCCAGAATGCAAAGCGCCACCATTACCATCGCCAGTTTCTTCATTGCCTGCTTCCCCTCCTTTATTGTTTCCATGGTTTCGATCGAACGTCTAAATCCTAATCAATAACGCATGAGAGCGCCTTTTATTCGGCGCTCGCCGCGAATCCATATTAGCTCGGATTAAAAGAAATTAACCGCAGCCTTCGGTGTCCATGAAGCCATAGACAAGTATGTGGCCGACGATCAACTGCACGTCCTCGATCAGGCCCATGTGGTCGGCCTTGACGTGAACGTGATCGGTCACCATCTCTTTCAGCTTGCCGCCAGCGAAGCCGGAGATGCCCACTGTGCGGCAGCCGATCTGGTTGGCGTATTGCACAGCCTTCAGCACGTTTTTGGAATTTCCGCTGCCGCTGATCGCGATGAGAATGTCGCCCTTCTCCGCGTAATTTTTGAGCTGCTCGACGAACACGTCTTCGTACGAAATGTCGTTGGAGAGCGCTGTCATCCACGGCACGTTGTCGGTGAGCGAAAGCACGCGGAAGCGCTTGTCGCGGTTGCGTGAGCAACCCTTGCCCAGATCGACGGCCAGGTGTGAAGCCAGCGCGGCGCTGCCACCGTTGCCGCAGAGAAACACCTGGCGGCCTTCGGCGCGCGCGGCGGTGAGCATCTCGCCGACATGAGCGACCTCTTTGGCGTCGACACTCTTGAGCAGAGCATCAAGCTTTCCCAGATATTTGCGTACGTAATCAGCGGTAACGAGATTTTGTCCCATGAAAGTTCTCCGTGGTTGCGTCGAGAGTCTTTAATCAGCGGCTTCGACCTGCGACGTAATAAACATACAACGCCAAGGCAGGCACGGCAATGTCATTGGTACGTTGAAACTGCGGTTTAATTATTTCCCGATGACTTCGACTTTCTTGTCAACATCGGCAGGTACATCCAGTGCGAAATCTTTGTCGGACGGTTTGGCAACGGCCTCAATCGCGGTATAGCGCTCGATAACGCGGTCGCCGGATTCCGGCAGGTACTCGATCTCGTTAAAAAACAGCCCCTTCTCTTCAAGCCGCGCCTGTATACGCTTATAGAGTGCCGGCGAATCGCCGCCGCTTTTTCTGTTGAGCACGAAGCGATAACCCGAGGTCCCCTTGAATGCATACACATCGAAAACTTCTTTCAACGCGGTTACATCGCCGGTGAACGCGGCCTGGATCAGCTTCAGCGCGCGCGGAGCTTTCGAGAAATCTTTCACGTAGAGTTTTTTGGTTTTCGCGCCGTATTCAGAGAGCTGCGCCCCGTCGAGCAGCCAGATTTTCACGGAAGGCTTGGTGAATTTGCGCAGAACGCGTGCCGGACGGTCGAGCAGCAGCTCTCCTTCTTCGACGCGAGCGCCGAGCAGTTCGTCGGCGACTTCGGTTTTGATGTGCGCCTTCAGCGGCTTTGGGTCTTTGAACGCCGGATGTTCCGCGAGAATTTTTTCCAGCTCAGCGCCGGTGAGCTGCGTTTCACCCGCGAGCGGCTGCGGAGGGCCGTCGGTTTCAGCGGCATAAGAAAGAGGGCTGAGCAGCAAAAGAAATGAAACGGCGAGCGAAAGCTTCAAGGCGCGATCTCCAGGGTACAGACTCAAGACGAACGAGGGCGCAATTGCTTCAAACGAGCGGTGCTTACTTCGCCTGCTCTTCGGTGAGCATGGGAACGATCGGCGCCGTAATATGCGCTGCGGACTTCTTGCGTTCGCGGCTGCGCAGCACGCCCAGCAGCGCCGGCAGCACGATCAACGCGCCGAAGAGCGCTCCTGTGTAGCCGAAGATCGCGGCGATGCCCAATGAAATCAGGCCGGTGTAACTGCTCCAGAAGAATGAGCCGTATCCAACCAGCGTAGTCAGCGTACAGCAAAGTACCGAGCGGCCGGTGTCGGCCATCAGTTCGCCAATCGGCGGCCGGCGCGGCGACACCGCTTCGCAGACCATGTAGATTCCCACGTCGATGCCCGAGCCCAGCAGCAACGGGAACATGATCAAGTTGACGAAGTTCAGCGAGAAATCCCAGCCCATACGCGTGCAGAGTGTCACGCCGGCCAGCAGCGCAAGAAATGCGTAGAGAAGCGGAATAATCGCCAGCAGCGACGTGTACAGCGAGCGGAAGGCGACGCCCAGCGCGATCGCCACGCTGACGCTCACCAGCAGCGAAATCCAGCCGCAGTCGTGCAGCAGGCTTTCTTTCATCTCAAAACCGACCATGCGCGCCGCCGTCAGACGAATCTGCACGCCCTGCGGCGGCTGAGTCTCCAGAGCGTCAGCGACTTTGTTGTACCACGCGGCGGGCTTATGGAGATTCTGCGGAAACCACGATGAAACCAGCCGCACGCGGTCCTTGCCTTCGCTGGTGTCGAGTTTGACGAACGGCGAGAGCAAATTCGAGAGCGGTCCCTGCATCACGTTTGCCAGCGTCAGCGGCGAGGGCTCGCGCGTCAGCAGCCCGAAATCATGCAGACGCTTGAGGAACGGCTTGAAGAAAACGATGCCCTTTTCGCCAAAACGCTCCGTGGCCGCTTTGCGAAACGCATCGCTGGCGGCCTGCGCATCGAAACCTTTCAGCGCCTCCAGCGAAAGCTGCTGCTGCCTCGCGGAAGGCACAAAGTCGAGCACGTTTCCGCCTGGGGAAATTTCACCGCTGTCAATGAAGGGCTGCATCCGGCGCGCCACTTCTTCCGAGCCGGCAAAAGCGAGATCCTCCGTCGGCGCTTCGACAACCACGCGCACATCAGCCAGGCCGAAGCCGAATTTTTCCGTCAATCGCGTGCGCAGGGGGATCGCCTTGATGTTCACAGAGCGCAGATTGCCCATGTCCGCATCGAATTTGACGCCAGCGACAGTTTCCGGGCCGGGATCAGCGCCGTACTTGATGAAGAGCGCTCCCGCAACCACTGCCAGCACGCCGAACACCAGACATGCGCGAAGCGCGCCGGGTTTTTCAAGCCAGCGTCCGAGTTGCGGCAGGCCCATGCCGAGAGCTTCGGGCTGTTTTGCCGTCCCCTTCTCCGGCCTGCAGAGCAGCGCGGGAAAAACAATGACCATCATCACGCAGCCCAGCACGACACTGACCCCGGCGAGCAATCCAAATTCGGCCAGACCCGCAAACGACGTGAACGCGAGTCCAAAGAAAGCCAGGCATGTGGTCAGCGACGCAGTGACAATTCCCGGGCCGCAGCGGATCATCGTCTGACGCAGCGCTTCTTCCACAGGCAGTGCCTGAACGTGCCGGAAACCGTGATAGGCGTTGTGCAGATGGATCGCATAATCGGTTCCGGTGCCGAGCAGAATGCAGGTGAACGCTCCGCCCAATACGCTGATGCTGCCTTTCACCGCGCCGGCAACAGCGAGAGTCCAGACGATGACGATCGCGGTCGTCCAGGTCACATCCCAAGCGAGCATGATCAGGCGGAAGACGATCAGGAAGAGCGCCAGCACGCCTATGAACGCAGTCATGGTGTTTCCGATCAGGTCGTAGCGCAAGCTGCGTTCGTTTTCGACCGAGACAGCCGCGATGCCGGTGAAACCGACCTGCAGCGTTCCAGCAGGTTCGGCCAGCTCGGCGTAGACATCCGATTTCAACGCCGTGGTCAGCGACGGCTTCGTGCCGCGGAAGGCAAGGATCGCCCGATTCTCCGCGCGTTGCACGGCAGCCATCAGCGCGCGGTTAAAATCCAGGCGCGTGTGCGGCAGCGCTGCGCGCGCGGTCACGACCAGCGTCGTGCCATCTTTCGAGACGAAGTACCCATCGCCGTCTTTGGTCGAAAGCGGCGTGCGCTGCGAATCCAGTCTCCTCTTCAGTGCTTGCGTGGCGAGTTCGCTCAAGCCCAGCGGATCTTCCTGCAGCTTGACGCGTTCGGCCGAATTGGGCGCGAGGTCCGGCAGCGTCGTGGCGACGCTCTCCATTTTTGCGGCGAGCGCTTCCGGCGTGAAAAGCGCCTTCAGCTCCTCGACGTTTTGCGGCGTCAGCACCACGTAAGGCCGGTCTTTCACAATTTTGCGCAGCGCCTGCTCAATGCCCTGTCCCGTGCGGCATTCGACCTGCCGCAGCCATGGCTTGCCAGGAGGAAGCTCTTTCACAAGCTGCTCGTTTAAGGTCGCCTGGTCTTCTGGATTGGCGCCAACGTGGGAGAGTTCCGCCGTTAGCAGCGTGCCGAAAGCTTTTAATTCTGTCGTCTGCTCCGGCGTAGGCTTTTCCGGAACGCTGGCGACGGCCGCAAGAATATCGCCGCCGAAATCCTCGCTCAGTTCGCGCACCATGCGGAAGCGCTTGAGCGAAACGGAGGCCTGGTTGAACAAGTTAACGTCGAGATTGGAAACCGCGCGCCAGGCCAGGGGCAGCGACAGCAGCGTGACGGCGAAGGACATGAGCAGCACGCGTCCGCGATGCCGGGCGGCATATGCACCCCAGTCACCGAGATTTTTTTCGAGCCAGTTGGACATTTAATTCAAGAATTAAAAAAGGAAAAATAAAAAAGGAGATGGCGAATGGCGCGCGATCCGGCTGGCCGTTCTCATTCCTTTTTTTAATTTTTCCTTTTTAATTTTTCCTTGTTCTTCAGTCCCACAGATTTCCGGCGCGCTTCAGGGCGGCGCCCAGGTCGAGCGACTTCGTGTTCTCCGGTTTGGGAACCGCAAATTTCGCCGCGTCGATCTCTGTGTTGATGTTGACTTCCTCGACACTCATTTCCAGGCGATGAATGCCGTCTTGCGAGCACAAAATGATCTTGCCCGGATAGGTCAGGCCTATTCCTTCGGCGTGCGCGTCCTGTTCGTCCGGTTCCGGGAAACGGTAGTCGCCGTATCGAATCGTGCCCACGTCGCGGCCGAAACGGTCGTAGATTTCGACGGACTCAACCGTCGGCGTTTCAGGCGCCAACGTCAGGCGGCGCGAGCGACGGCGGATGAAGCTGGGCTTTTCGATGACGTTGACGATTTCGCGGCCGTTGTTGTAAGTCACGCGGCGTTCAGTGGCGTTTTCAGTCCATGCACAAGGGAAGAACAGGTCCTTGCAAGCGCCGCAGTGCGCGAGCAAAGAAAGCTGCGACTGGTTGTTGAGCAGATCGGTCTGCTTTCCCTGGAAAAAGCGGCTCTTTCGCGGCAGCCAGACATCGACAGCTTCTTCATGAATGCCCATGTCGAGCACCAGTTGTCCGCCCGTGGCCGTGATGCGCAGGCGCATATTGCCATTCTTGTCGCCGAGGTAAACCCCGAGCAGCGCAAATTCTTTGTTCTTGTCAGTATCGACAAGTGTAACGTTCAGCCGGGCCGCGACGGAGCTGACCGCCTTGTGCCGCTCATCGAGTTCCTCGACCACGCGGAGCAGCGGCGGGCGCATATAAATAATGCGTGAGCCGTCCGCGCGATAAACGGCTTCATTCATTCGGCAGCCGGAGAGCATTGCAAGAGGAACAAGCAATAATGCCGGTGCAGCGCGCTGGAAATATGTTCGTGCGTTCTTCATCATCCGATCGCGAATTGGAATCAGGCTGAACACTGGTTTAAATTCGATTTAGAAGAGACTATCTCATTCCACATTGCCTTCAACTGACTCTTGCACAAGTTATCGGACTCTGCGCAACACTATTGAGTATCGTCGTTTATGTAAAAATCTTTCGAAGAGAAGCGACAATTTTGATGCGGACTGGCGACTCTGCTTATTACAGCCCAGCTTGATTTCCATGCTTTTCCTGTGAAATGCACACTGAGCGCAAATTCTTACTGAGCGATTTTGTTTGCATTTGCTCGAAAATGATGAAAAATAAGGCATCTATGCGTCTATCTTTAGCGTCCTCGACGGATGACTTGAACATCCGTTTCGAAGGGTTGGCGCGTAGGATTGTTTGGCGAAATCGGGTCATGGGTTGACAGGCCGAAATATCGGTCTGTCATTTTTACGGGACAGGCGTCCCGTCCACCGCATTTCTACTGGAGAATCACGTGAGTCATCCCGCACGTTTTATCCGCCGTTCGCTCGTTGTGGCCGCCGCGGCTTTGCTTATTGGGCTTTCATCCGCGCAGGCTGGCGACGTGCTGGATAACGCCAAAGTCATCAGCATGGTGAAGAAGGGCGTGGCGCTGAAGGTCATTCTTAAGTTGATGGAACCCACCGTCAATCCGACCGAGCGCGTGCAGGGTAACAATTTCCGCTTCGATGCTTCCAGCGAAGCAATGATCGCAATTCAGGACGCCGGTAAAGAAGGCGGCTGGAACAAAGAAGACATTGAGGCTCTGCAGGTAAAGATCAGCGACATGGCGAAGAAGGACGAGAAGTACCTGAAGGAACTCGTCGACCGCGCCTTGAACATCTTCGAAAACGCAGACGAAAAAGAATACGACTCGATGATGCGCACGCTGGCCGGAGAAGGCAAGCGCGTCGTTCCCTACCTGATCGCCAAGATGGAGCAGGAAAGCGACCGCAAGCGCAGCGGCGTGGTCGATGCACTGGGCCGCGTAGGCGACAAGAGCGAACACGTTGCCCGCACTGTCATGCTGATGTTGATGGACCGCTCCAAGCCCGTGCGCCTGCAGGCCGCCAAGAGCGTCCAGGCGCTCTCCGACGAGAACACCGCCAAGGAACTGATCGCCAAGCTGAACAGCCGCGTCGAGAAACTCGACGGAGTGGCCATGGCGCTGGGTTATCTGGGCAACACGTACGCCATCGAGCCTCTCACGCGCATCCTGAAGACCAATGGCGATTCGGATACGCGCGTCTGCGCTGCATGGTCGCTGGGTGAACTGCGCGCGAAAAACCGCGAATCGGCTGACGCCCTGCTGGCGGCCGTACTGGACGAACGCGATGAAAAACTCCGCGAGACTGCCGCGAACGCGCTGGCCGCGAAGCTGGGCGACAAGCGCGCGCCGAGCTACATCATGAAAGCATTCCAGCGCTACCGCCCGGGCCGCCCGGAACTGATCAAGAATCTTTCGTACATCAAAGATTTCAGTTCGCTCGAGTTCCTCGCCGAACAGGCCGACAGCGACGATCCGAAGGTGAAGAAGGCGGCGCTGGAAACATTCGTGCTGCTCTCCGGCGAAGACGCCAAGGACGCCGAAGAATGCCGCAGCATTGCGCCGATCCTGCGCACCCGGCCGGACTGGATTCAAACCGATACGCCCCGCGTTCCGGACGCGAAGCGCGAACGTGACGGTGCGCTGCAGAAAACCGAAGGAAACGAGGCCATCCCGACCGGGTTGACGCCTCGTTAAGACCAAAGTCGTCAGTGCGATCGTTAAAATTCGTCAGCATCATGACAAAATGTGGCAAAATGTGGAGCGCCTGCCTGTGTGGCAGGCGCTTGCATGTGTTAAGCAAGTTCAGCTCGGCTGGCGCTGAATTTGCGATTCACCGATGGCACGGTAGAATCGTCAATGAACAGTACGTCGACAAAGCTCAGGGCGTGGGAGTGATTTAACTATGGGCAAGCCGATGAGTTGGAAATGGAAGCTCGCCATTGGCGTGGTGGCTTTCCTTCTATTCGGAACAGGGTTTATCTTCACCGAGTCCGGACATCAGTGGATGAGAGACCGGATTATGAATGCCTATAACGAGCTTCCGGACGCCGAAAAGCGCGATAGCCCGTTGGCAGACAAGTTCCTGACTTTGGCCTATTTCCGTTCGAATGTCACGCTGGATCCCAAGACGGGCATGGAAATGTACAAGGAATTCTGCGGCTTCAGATGCAAACCCGACCGCGGCACTGAATACGGCATGAAGGTAGTCCAGACGGGAAAACTGGATGGCATCTGCAGTCCAGACGGCAAGACCGGCTGGGGCCCCATGCACATGCGGGCGCCGGAAGCTTTTTTCAACTATATTCAATTGTATGATCCGACGCATTCCAACCAGTTCACCAAGGCGGAAATTGAGAATTATTATCGCCTCTTCTTCCTCTGGCCCAGGATCTGGGGCCCGGACCACAAACCCCATCCGCTGTTCATGAAATACTGGCCCAAGCTTAAGGAAATGGGCGCGCGAACGAATTTTGCATGGTCAGATCCATCCATGGTCCCCACGATCGATTCCGCCGGGCTAAAGTACGATCCGAAGACGGACCCGACCGTGGATAAGTGAACTCAGCGCGGCTGGTGCGTGCCGGCCGCGAGTTCCTGCAGCAGCGTAGTGACGTGTTTGACCAGTGCCCCGTTTTTCAGATTCTGCGCCAGTCCTTCTTCCACTTTCTTGACCACAGCGCTGCCGACGATCACGCCGTCGGCTATCGCGCTTACGGCCTGAGCCTGCTCCGGCATTGAAATCCCGAATCCCACACAGACCGGCGTCGCGGTGCGCTTCTGAATGTCTTTCACATTATCCGCCAGGTCAGGCGGCAGCGTCGTGCGTGCGCCTGTGATTCCGGTGACAGAGATATAATAAATGAATCCCCGCGATCGTTTGGCGATAATCCCGCGCCGCTCCGAATCCGTCGTCGGCGCGATCAAAAAAATCAGGTCGAGACCCGCTTCGGCGGCACGTTCTGCGGCATCGCCTTCGTAGCCGGCGGGAAGATCGGGAATGATCAGCCCGTCGAAACCGGCCTCTTTACACGATTTCAGAAACGCAGGTAGAGAGCGCTTGTAAACGAGCGTGTAGCTGACCATGCAGACCAGCGGTGTTTTCAATCCGCCCGCGCGCAAGTTTTTGACGAGCTCGAAGAGCTGCGCAACGCGGAAGCCTTTTTCAAGCGCGCGGTAAAACGCAGCCTGGATCACCGGGCCGTCGGCGATTGGATCGGAGAACGGCACGCCGACTTCGATGATGTCCGCACCCGCTGCGGCCGCCGCTTTGATCAGTTCCGTCGTCGAAGCGATATCCGGATCGCCCGCCGCGAAGAACGGAATGAAAGCCGCGCGCTTCTCCTGCTTAAGGCGCTGAAAGGTTTCTGCGAGGTTGCTCATCAAAAAGTCTCGATTCAAAAGTAGACGGGGCTCTTAGCCCCGTCAAACACGTCTCATCTTTTTCGTCCTCTCCCGGAAAGGAAGAGGTTGAGACCGGATGTTATTCAGAATCCTTGCGCCATCCATCCACAAGCAAAGCGGAATCACCACCCGGCAGCATGCCGACGATACGGTAGATGCCGGTTCCGGTGACAGGAAACATGATCCCCTGGATCTGCGTTCCGGGATTCAGCACGGCCTTGCCGTTGATGTCGGTCATCTTTTCCGCGACGGCCTGCCAGGTCTTGCTGCCCTTGTCGTACTTCAGCACAATGTCGCGCTTTTTCTGTTCCTTGCCGCCGACAACGAAGCGCTGATCGGAAGTGCAGCGCATCGAGATGAGCAAACGGTAAGTGCCGTTGCCGGCCGATTCAACGCCCAGATGCAACGCGTCGTTTTTCTCAATCTTAATCTGGCCTTTGCCGAACTGATCCACGCTAAGAGTGCCGAGATTCTCGCGCTTCGTCTTCGCATCGGCCTGCGCAGCCTGCGCGCCTTCGTAGCCGCCGGAATCAACCGAGTTGATGCCGCTCAGTTCGTCCAGACCCAGGCCGAGCACCTTTTCCGGGTTGGACGGATCGACGTTCAAGTACACCGACCAGGCGCTGTATTTTTTCTGATGCGGGCAGATCAAAAAGACCGGCTGCTTGACGCCTTCAGCGCGCACGACGCTCACCGGTACCAGCAGAGTTACCATAAAAATTGCAAGGTTGGCCATCACGAACTTACGCATAAAAATTTCCCCTCTGAACCGGTCTATCCCAACGTCGCCAGGGCTGCCTTCAGACTGCCCAGTTTGGACTGCGTTTCCTTCAGCTTCTCGCGCTCTTCGGCCACAAGTTCCGGCGGCGCATTTTTCACAAAGTTCTCATTCTTGAGCTTGCCTTCGATCCTGGGAATATACTGCTCAGCAGCCCGGATTTCTTTGCCCAAGCGAAGTTTTTCCACATCCACCAGGTCCGCGCTCAAGGCCACGTAAATCGTTCCGCCTTTGATGGCCGTCGCCGACGCTGGCTTCGGACTCGCAAGTTCCGCTCCGATTTCAGGTATTTCTATGTCCGCCATCTGCGTCAGGATATGCGCTTGTGCTTTCAGCCGTTCGGCCAGCGCCGCGTCCGCCATGCGGATGGTCACCTTCAACGGTTTGGCCAGCGCCGCCGACACCTCTTTCTTGCGTTCCTTCGGCGAATTGTCGATCAGCTCCTGCCGCACCGCGCGCACCGCAATCACCGCCTCAAATAGGCTCGCAAACTGCGCCTCGCGCTCGGGCTGAATCAACGCCGCTTCAGCTTCCGGCCAAGCCGAAGTAATCAACTGCCCGTCACCTTTAGGACGATCCGAGGCGCCATTGTATTCGCCCCGATTGAGATTTCTCTCGCCCGCCGGCGCGCGCTTGCCCAATTCCGCCCAGAGCGCCTCGCTCACGTACGGGCAGAACGGGTGCAGCAGCCGCAGCGAACGATCCAGCACATACAACAGCACCGCGCGAGCGGCTTCGCGCTCTTCCGGTTTCGCTGCCGGCGCCAGTCGCGGTTTACTCAGCTCGATGTACCACGAACAGAACTCGTTCCAGAAAAAATCGTACAGCGTTCCGATCGCTTTGCTGTACTCGAATTCATCGAGAGACTTCGTCACCTCGCGCACGGTGCTGTTCAGGCGCGAAAGGATCCACTTATCTTCATCCTTCATCGAACTCAGCAGTGCGGCGCTGGCCGTTTGCCCGCCAGTGCTCGCCGGAATCGACGTGATCACAAACCGCGCCGCGTTCCACACTTTGTTCGCGAAGTTGCGGCCTTTCTCGAAGCGCGCGCTGTCCAGCGGCCCCATCTGCGGCGAGGGCAGTGGCGGCGTGTTCGGCACCGGCTGCTGGAACTCTTTCTTGCACTTCTTGCACGTCATCACCGGCACGCTGCGCTTCTTCGGCAGCTCCTGCGATTCGTTGCAATGCGGGCACACGATCTGCACCGGGAATTTCAGGTCCTGTCCGCCGGTGGCCATGTCCGCGAGCGTAAAACGCATCGCGTCGGCACCGTAGCGCGCAATGATGTCGAGCGGGTCGACGCCATTGCCTTTGCTCTTCGACATCACTTCGCCGTCGCCGTCGAGCACCGTGCCGTGGATCACCACGTCGTGGAACGGTTCGCGCCCCATCATCGATTCGCCGAACATCACCATGCGCGCCACCCAGAAATAAATGATGCCGCGCGAGGTCACGAGCGTGCTCGTCGGGTAGTAGTACTCGAGCTCCGGCGTTTTGTCCGGCCAGCCCAGCGTGCTGAAGGGCCACAGGCCGCTGGAGAACCACGTGTCGAGCACGTCCGGATCGCGCAGCAGCGTGCGGCCTTTGTATTCGGGCAGAGTCGCCGGATCTTCGAGCGATACGATCGGCTTGGCATTCTCGTGAATCAAATAGCGGAAGCGCTTGCCGTCCTTTTCAACGTCGTAGGGCTCGTCGGGACCGGCTTCGATGGCCTCGATCGAATCCTTGTTCGCTTCAAGGTCGTACCACACGGGAATCTGGTGCCCCCACCAGATCTGCCGCGAGATCGGCCAATCGCGCACCTCGTCAAACCACTTGAGGTACACTTTCGTCCAGCGCTCGGGATGGAATTTCACGCGCCCTTCGGCTGTGGCTTTCACGGCCATATCGCTGAGCGGCTTCATTTTCACGAACCACTGCGAGGCCAAGTACGGCTCCACGATGGTGTGGCAGCGATAGCAATGTCCGATTTGCTGCGGGTGGTCTTTCACCTCCCCCACCAGGCCCTGCGCCTTCAAGTCTTCCACGATCTGCGTTCGTGCTTTGAAGCGGTCCATGCCGCGGTATTGCGCAGGGCAATTCTCGTTCAGCGTGCCGCTTTCGGTGAGCATGCTGATCATCGGCAGCTTGTGCCGCAGTCCGATCTGATAGTCCACCGGATCGTGCGCCGGCGTCACTTTCAGGCAGCCCGTGCCGAAGCCGAGTTCCAGCGCGCTGTCGGCGATCACCGGAATTTTTCGCCCGGTCAGCGGCAGCTCAATCTCTTTGCCCACGAACGCCGTGTAGCGCGCGTCGTCGGGATGCACCGCCACCGCCGTGTCGCCGAGCATCGTCTCGGGCCGCGTCGTCGCCACCGTCAGACAATTCTTGCCGCTCACATAATACGGCGCCGGCTTTTCAGCATCTTTGGCCACAGGCGCCGAGGGCGGAGCCGGCGGCGTGCCCACGAACGGATAGTGCAGCTCGTAAATCTTGCCCTTCACGTCCTCGTGTTCCACTTCGTCGTCGCTGAGCGTGGTGCGGCAGCGCGGGCACCAGTTCACGAGATACTTGCCGCGGTAGATCAGGCCGTCTTTGTAGAGTTTCACGAAAGCGTGGCGCACCGCTTTGGACAAGCCTTCGTCCATGGTGAAACGTGTGCGCGGCCAATCGCAGCTCGCGCCGAGCTTGCGGAGTTGCTTTAAAATCGTGCCGCCCGATTCTTCCTTCCATTGCCAGATGCGCTTGATCAGTTCCGCGCGGCCGATCTGGTAGCGGTTTTTCTTCTCGGTGACGGCGATCTGTTTCTCGACGACGTTCTGCGTGGCGATGCCGGCGTGATCGGTACCGGGCATCCAAAGCGTCTCGAAGCCCTGCATGCGGCGCCAGCGGATGAGAATGTCCTGCAGCGTGTTGTTCAGCGCGTGGCCGATGTGCAGCACGCCGGTGACGTTGGGCGGCGGAATGGGAATCGTGTAAGGCTTTTTGCCCGGCTTCGGAGTGCTGTGAAACGCGCCGGCCTTCTCCCAGTCCGCGTAAATGCGGTCCTCGAAGGCGTGCGGGTTATACTGCGCGGGAAATTCCTCGCCTTGTAGCGCGGGCGTCTCGCCCGCCTTTGTATTCGGTTCCTTGTCCTGTGACATGCGGCCCTCTTCTTCCGAAAGCAGTCTTCGATCGCTCGAGCCATCCGGCAACGGAACGACGAAGCGCCGCTCACGGCATTTGCAAAAGGCTCAGAGTCTATCGAGTTAACGTGGAAATGGAAGTCAGCCCGCAACGGACCGGCCGCGCGAGGAACTCCAGCGCGGCCGTGAGGACTCCTGCGTCGCAAAAGGCGCGTTCATGGCGGACAAAATTGTGGACTCTCCGTGCATCATGAAACGGATGATACACCGCGTTGAGGAAAAAGGCAAATTGGGCAGAATGCTGCACACCACGTCACTTCTTCGCCGCCTCTATCACTTCAGCTTTCATTAAAAGGTACATAGCGTTGGATTCGGAAGCCTGGCCGTCCTTCTTCGCGCCGGCGAGCCGCCCGGCGACGACCCACATTCCTTTGGGAACTGTCACATCCGTATGCAACGCCTGCAGATCGGCGGAGGGAAATGACCAGCCCTCTTTGCCCCGGCGTCCCTCCGCTCCTTTTACGGGAGCAACAGCGCCGTTTTCATCCTTGCCTACGATTTCGTTCTGTTCGTGGATCCATTCCTCAAGCTCGTTGATCGTGCGGAATTTCACGTTCATATTGCGATAAAACTGGACATTCAGCAGGACATCGCCGTTATTGAGGTTGAGCTTTGGAAAAACTGTCATGGCGTAGCCTTCAAGGCATTGCTTCGCGCGAACTCCGCCGATAATTCCTCCGCCTTCGGTGGCCGCCACGACTGTTTCCGGGAGGTATTCGATCTGCTTTCCTTCCATGGCAACCGCGCGTTTGCAATTGCGGGCCAGCACGCGGCTGCGCAGCAACACCGACTCAGCCGGCGTTTTCTTCAGCAACGCTTCCACATCCGCTCCGGAGAAGAGAGTTTTTTCCAGAGGCGCTTTGGGCTGGATGAGAATGCTGGTTACTTCGATCTGTTCCTGGGCTTCACCGCGCAAGACCTGAAGCAGGATTCCGACCTGATCCTGTTCCTCGGGAGCCTGGCTGACAACCAGCATGTTCTGGAAAATGGTAACGCTGAATTTTCCGTTCTCCCAGGTGCCGGGCGCAACCGTCGCTTTCACCGTTTTAATAAGCTGCTCGTGCAGCGCAGTGGTTTCTGCAACGGCCTGGGAACCGTCCCAGTAGGAATCGTTTCGAATGGTGAAGTAATCCGCCAGATTCAATGAGGGACCCGAAAGGTCGTTTTTCCGCTCGATGAGATCCTTGATGGGATAGGCCCGGACCACCACCCGGCGCTGGCGCTCGGCGGCCTTGTTGGTTTCAATATCCCCTTCGACATCTTTGATGATGGCCGCCAGGCGCGCGCGAAGTTCGGGCGACGGGGTTTTCTGAATCAGCACCTGAAGATCGGGCAGGACGCCGGAGCCCAGCTTTCTAATTTTCTGCTGTGCTTCATCGCGAATGGCAAAGTCATCGTTCTCGAGGTCCGCGGCGAACTTTTTGACAAGGTCTTCGGCGCGCGATGCCGCAGTAATTGCGAGCCCGGCAATGACAACACCCATCCAGAAGGCTCGCATACTTGCCCCTCCAATATAGTCGTATCATTGAATCCCATGGCCTAGCGCTTTGCAACGACTGTGAATGGATTTGTGAAATATAAGTCCTTTTCTCGACTTGATTTGCGATATTCGCAATTTAAATCTCATAACAAGCTCAGCCATAGAGATTTAGATGAAACTCGTGTCCAGGTCAGCGCGAATTATGAAACATTTTTGAAAATTTTTGTCGTACAAGTCCTTTTTTAAAAGCAGATTATAGTGCTATGAAATTATTTTTCAGAAATCAATTCTTAAACCGCATTCGCTAAGCGTTTATATATATAGGAAGGGACAAGTTCTCTGCACAAGTGCAAAAGTTTACAGTGTTGAGGTCGCTCATGAAGAAGACGAAAACGACGGCGAAGGAAAAAGCGAATTCCAAGAAGAAGAAGTCGCGAAAGAAGAAGAAGTATTTCTCCGTCGAACAAGCGGCGCGCATCATGGATTGCCACGCCTCGTCCATCTACCGGCTGCTCGCCGAAGGTTGGCTGAACGGTCCGGCGGGCCGGCCGTTCCAGGGTGAGCGGGCGAGCCGGGGCGAAAGCGCGATGATTTCGCAGAAGTCGCTCTTTCAGCTGATGGTTTTCGATTCCCAGAAACATACGAACGGAAGAAAACTGAATCACTTCAGGCAATGGAAAAAGAATTTCAAGAAATTCTTCTCTCAATCCAGGAAAGAAGTTCGTTCAAACGAGGGCGAGGAGAAAGAGAAACCCGATCCGTTTGCAGAGATTCGGGCGAAGTTCAAATGACGAGGTCGCCCTGCAGGCTCAACGACGTCGCCGCAGTCACCTTCACCTTCACGATCTTGCCGATCTGATCGGGGCCGGCGGCGAAGTGGATCAGGCGGTGCGTGCGGGTGCGGCCGGTGAGCTTGCCATCGACTTTGCTCGGGCCTTCGGCAAAAACGTCTTCGACCTGGCCGATGCGCGACTGGTTCTTCTCGAGCGAAATTTTTTCCTGGAGCTCCGACAGCCGCCTTTCCAGCACAGTGGGATCCGAAGCTTGGAATTCACGTGACTTGAAGTCGCGGCCGCACTGACCCTATAGTGAGTCGTATTAATTTAAATCATACCAACATGGTCAAATAAAACGAAAGGCTCAGTCGAAAGACTGGGCCTTTCGTTTTAATCTGATCGGCACGTAAGAGGTTCCAACTTTCACCATA